>ERZ773234.5-NODE-5-length-201214-cov-6.851913_pt1 | contig 201214 bp, 163 predicted proteins | sample MGYA00580523_ERZ773234 | MGnify/ENA primary metagenome ERZ773234 (study PRJEB29015, sample SAMEA2738167) | human oral metagenome | biome: human oral; feature: human-associated habitat; material: saliva | place: China | collected 2262 ...
CCGATGGTACTGCGTAAAAGTGGGAGAGTAGGTAGCCGCCGTTTTCGAAGGGAGAACCCTTGAGCAAGTATGCTTGGGGGTTCTCTTTTTTATTTGAAGGGAAGTTGCTCTGCAGGCGGAGAGAGGCGTAGAGAGAGGATTTTCGAGCGAAGAGCTTGGGAATCCCTTTTTCGTTTTCTGCCTTTCGTAGAGGGCTCTTAGCCCTGAGGGGCGGGCGGTCTCCTCTCCATCCAACGTGGAAACCCGGTGTCATGTACTTCGTGTCGTTAAGGGGGGGGCTCACCTCCATTGTAAAAGAGGAGACTGAGGCATTCCTGATACAACGAAGGGAAAAGGGGAACTCTTGATAAAATAAAGAACAAGGCTAAGTAGTAATTAAAAGTCCGATTCTGTACTCGGTTGCTTTCCTATCACACCTTAGCCCTGATTCCTATACGACGAAGGTAGTAATAAACTACTAGACAAAAAGAAGATAGTGATGGCTCTAGCTTGAGGGCTGCTCTCTTGATTGCACCATGCTTTCTTGATAGTGTCTAGGGATGATGTTCAGGAACCTAGGGAATGGAAAGGGAGTTGAAGAAGGAGGAAGTAGGTAACATAGAGAAAAAAGGGGCTGACTTTAGGGATGGAGTCAGCCCTTTTTGTTTTTTCTGAAAAGACTTCAAGTGTTGAATCCGAATCCAAAGACAACGTCGAAAACATTCGGATATAAGAGGGCGGTACAGAATCGGAGAGGTTATCTAAAAAGACGGAAGGCTAACACATTACAGAAACGTGTTAGCCCCCGCGGACGAAGAATAGCGGCACTACCAGGTTAATCCTCACCACAAAAGTAGCATAGCAAAATTATTCGGAGTGTGGACTGGACAAGGATGAGGTGAAGGAGCTCTAGGCTAAGGGAGTTTCTTATGGGGAGTCTCGGCATACTTTTTCTTCTATGGGTAGCTAAGAGGAGAACGAGCCTAGAGGGGGGGCATACCCGCTTCTCTTTCCTTGCTTCGCGGCGACTTCTTCGATTGCTGTCAGTCAATTAGGAGGAGAGAGCAGGCTGAAAACGCCTCTGTGTATTGCTTGATTTCCCGAAGATTCTTGCCCTACTTCTTCGGAGTTTTAGACCTATTCCGAAACGAATTTCACACTCTTTGATAGAACAATAGTGTCAGGCGTTTTTAGAGAAATCTGTTTTTATCGTTTACTTTGGGTTCTTATATTGAGCTTCGTTTGTGAAGAAAGGTGTATTTTTGCCCTCAGTAGCATTCTAACAAATAAAAATCGTAGGAGAAAATTATGGCACGAGCAACAACCAAGGCGGATTTGATAGCATCTGCTAATGGACAATTCGATAAAATGTGGAAACTTATTGATGGAATGGATAAGGGACTACAAGAAGCAACATTTGCAGAGGAAATGGCAACAATGGGCAAGGAAGCGCATTGGAGCAGGGATAAAAATTTGCGAGACATCCTTATTCATTTATACGAATGGCATCAGTTGTTATTGAATTGGATAAAATCTAATCAAGGCGGTGAGCGCAAACCTTTTCTGCCAGAACCGTATAATTGGAAGACATATCCGGAGATGAATGTCGATTTTTGGAAGAAGCACCAAAGCACACCACTTGTAGAGGCGAAGAAAATGGTGAGAGAAAGCCATCAAGATGTGATGACCATAATTGAGACACTCTCCAACGATGAACTCTTTGCTAAAGGAGCCCTTGAGTGGACGGGAACCTCTCCTCTCGGTTCCTACTGTGTCTCGGCAACTGCAAGCCATTACGACTGGGCTATGAAGAAGATAAAAGTGCATATCAAGACAATTCTAATTTGAATTTTTAACGCAAGGTGTGAGATGGGAGATTTAGATCAAGGAATAGCAACTTTGGTAGCAGCTATAATTGCGGCTATAATTTCGATTGTTATTGGAGGATTTAATATTCGGATGACTTTATATCAGTCAAAAAAGAAGGATTTTGTCAGTACAATAACAAATGCTCGGAAAGAATATATGGCGGAACTCCGTAAAGCTGTTGCTGATTTTTGTGCGGCTGCAGTTGCTGAAAGCAATGATAGCCTAAATCTGATAAGATTGTCATTTCATTTGAAAATGCTTATGAATCCTATTGACTATCCTGAGACTTGGGATGGAGAGGCTATTCAGATGATTGATAAAATCATTCTAGAGGAAGATAAAAGGGATAATATTTCTCAATTCGTAGTATTAATGCAGGCATGGCTTGCTCTTGAATGGAAAGGAATGACTATTGAGGGAGAAAAAGGGATTCTAACCGAAGAGGAAAAAGAAGACCTAAGGGATGAGGCTTATTGGAATTTCGAGAATTATAGAAAGCTCAAGGTGGATAAAAAGTAATAAATTGACATGTAGAAATCTGACATTGTACGTATCCCAGCAGCACTACCTATTGCGATTCCCCCATTGACTTGCACTGGCTTGATGGCATATGAGTGGATGATACACTTTGGGGATGAAAGCATTTTGAAAGACATTTTACAATCAATGGTCAGGCTTCTCAATAGGAAAGGGAAGCCTGATTCTTTTATAGAGTGGAACTTCCTGGGAGGGCTTGTTCGGAGGCGGAGCGGAGGTGCTTTGGGTATTTGGCGGAATGGCAGTACCTTTGCAGCCAAATAAGAGTGCGATTAATACAATAACGAATGTCACTACAATGCGGAATCGTTGGGCTGCCCAACGTCGGTAAGTCTACCCTTTTCAATTGTCTTTCTAATGCCAAGGCACAATCTGCCAACTTTCCATTCTGTACAATAGAGCCCAATGTGGGCGTTATCACAGTGCCCGATGAGCGGCTCAACGCCCTTGCCGAGATCGATCATCCTAAGCGTTTGATCCCAGCCACGGTGGAGATTGTGGATATTGCCGGGCTCGTAAAAGGGGCAAGTAAAGGCGAAGGTCTGGGGAATAAGTTCTTGGGAAATATCCGAGAGACTGATGCTATCCTGCATGTGTTGCGTTGTTTTGACGACGATAATATTACCCACGTGGATGGCTCGGTAAATCCCCTAAGAGATAAGGAGATTATTGATACCGAGTTGCAGCTCAAGGATTTGGAGACGGTGGAGAGCCGTTTGGCCAAGCTTGAGAAGCAGGCGAAGACCGGGGGCGATAAGCAAGCGGCGCTGGTCGTTTCGGTACTGCAAGCCTACAAAGAGGCACTAGAGAAGGGCTTAAATGCTCGCACTGTGCACTTCGAGAAGAAAGAGGAGCAAGAGGCGGCACACGACCTCTTCCTCCTAACGGCAAAACCTGTGCTCTATGTTTGTAATGTAGACGAAGCCTCTGCCGTGAATGGCAATGCCTATGTAGAGCAGGTGCGCGAGGCTGTGGCAAGCGAGGGGGCCGGTATTCTTATCGTGGCCGCCAAGATCGAAAGCGAGATCGCCGAGCTGGAGACCTACGAAGAAAGACAAATGTTTTTGGAAGAAATAGGCTTGGAAGAGAGCGGTGTGAATCGTCTTATCCGAGCTGCTTACGCCCTTCTGAACCTAGAGACTTACTTTACCTCCGGAGCCGATGAAACCCGTGCATGGACTTTTGTCAAGGGAAGTAAAGCTCCTCAATGCGCCGGCATTATTCATACCGACTTTGAGAAAGGTTTTATCCGAGCTGAGGTGATCAAGTATGACGATTACATTGCTTTGGGTAGCGAAGCTGCTGTAAAAGAGGCCGGAAAGATGAGTGTGGAAGGGAAGGAATATGTGGTGCAAGATGGGGATATAATGCACTTCCGCTTCAATGTCTGAGGGGAGAGACCTTTATCACCAATTCGGTATCGCTCAGAGCGAAGCCGATCAGCGAGCTTTGGATGGGCAGCTCTTTTCTGCCTCTCAAGATCCCTGGCTTCGGGATGCTTACTATCGGGCACGCGCTTTGTGCCACAGATACAATCAATTGCCTCTCACTCCCGAGAATGAACGGGAGCATACAGAGATTGCGCAGGAGCTTTTCGCTCATATTGGTAGGGGAAGTCGGCTTATTGCCCCTATTTTTGTGGATTATGGCATTCATGTTTCTATCGGAGAGGATACGTTTATCAACACCGATGTAATCTTTTTAGACTCTGCTACCATCACAATTGGCAGTCGAGTACTCATTGCTCCTCGCGTCGGATTTTACACTCCGCAGCACCCCATAGAGCCGGAGGAGCGGGCTAAAGGGGGAGAATATGCCTACCCCATTGTGGTAGAAGATGATGTGTGGATCGGGGCTGGAGCTTCCATCCTTTCAGGAGTAACCATCGGTAGAGGAAGCATTGTGGCTGCAGGTAGCGTAGTGGTACGTAGCGTGCCTCCCCGTACGATAGTTGCAGGATGCCCCGCGCAGATTATTCGGAGAATAGGGGAGGAGTAGCACGATTTTACATTACCTTTGCAAGCGTTATACTTGTACACAATACTATCTGATGGAAAAAGTCGCACCTACTGCTACCACTCCTCGCGTCTTACTCATATATACGGGAGGCACCATTGGCATGATCGAAGACCCTGCTACGGGGGCACTTCGCGCATTTAACTTTACATATCTACAAGACCATATCCCTGAGCTACAGAGACTGGGGTTCGAGATCTCTTCCATTCAATTCGATCCCCCCATTGATTCTGCTGCGATTACGGTGGATCTGTGGATTCGCCTAGCTCGTACCATCGGGGAGAATTACGATAAATACGATGGATTTGTGGTGCTACACGGCACTGATACCATGGCGTATACCGCTTCGGCATTGAGCTTTTTGCTTAGAGGAATTGCCAAGCCGGTGGTGTTTACCGGAAGTCAATTGCCTGTGGGGCGTCTGCGTACCGATGGTAAGGAAAATTTAATAACAGCCTTACAAATTGCTGCAGAACGCGGGGAGGATGGGCGTGCTATGGTACCCGAAGTGTGCATTTTCTTTGACAAGTATCTCCTCAGAGCCAATCGAACAATCAAATGTAGTGCCGATCAGTTTGAGGCTTTTGCTAGTAACAATTATCCCCATTTGGCGTATGCGGGTATCCATATTCGCTATAACGAGAAGCATATCTATCGCACACCCGAGGAGGAAAAGCCTGAGTTAGAGGTTTCCACTCGTATTGATCCCCATGTGTGCGTGCTCAAGATATTCCCCGGCATTACTCCGGAAGTGGTGCAGGCTGTGCTCTCCATCCCTACGTTGCGAGGCGTAGTGCTTGAGACCTATGGTAGCGGTAATGCCCCCACAGACGACTGGTTTATTGAGGCATTGGCTGATGCCGTAAAGCGAGGGATTGTGATTGTAAACGTTACGCAATGCGAATCCGGAAAGGTAGAAATGGGTCGCTATGATACGGGGATTCGCCTTGGGCAAGTAGGGGTTGTTTCGGGTTTTGATATGACCACGGAGAGTGCCATTACAAAGTTGATGTACCTCCTAGGTAAGGGGCTTTCTCCTCAAGAGGTGGGGGTAGAGATGCAGTTATCGATCTGTGGAGAACTTACCCAAAACTGAACCTTAAACTGACTCTAGGGGTTCTCGCGGATGGTGCAGTTTATGTGTCTTGCCAGTGGTAGCAGTGGTAACTGTTACTATCTCTCCTCAGGGGAGGGGGGCTTGCTCATAGATGCCGGTATTCCGACTCGAACCATAGCTCGGGCGTTGGCCTTTCAGGGGATCCCTATTGAAGGGCATATCATGGGGGTTTTGGTCACCCATGAGCATGCTGATCACATTAAAGGACTTAGCGCCTTGGCATTGCAGTATCATCTCCCTGTTTATACGACAGGGATGATTCAGCAGGCAATTGATTCCCTTCGTTACTACAAAAAGATGGAGGGATTGCCTCGTCCGACTGTGGAGGTAGGCGAGGCTTTTTGCTTGGCAGGATTTGAAATAGTGCCTTTTAATGTGCCACACGATAGTACGGAAAATGTGGGTTATTACTTCCGGCGAGGCGATTTCTCCCTCACGTTGGCTACCGATGTGGGGCATGTTACTGCAGAAGTGCATCGTTATGCGGCATTGGCTCGGCACCTGATTCTTGAGGCGAACTACGACCCCGAAATGCTCTGGAAAGGGCGTTACCCTCAATACCTCAAAGAGCGTGTAGCCGGAGGGAGCGGGCACCTTAGTAACCTGGAAAGTGCGGAGTTTTTGTGCGACATTTACCATCCTGAGCTAGAGCGCGTTTGGCTTTGTCATTTGAGTCGAGAGAACAATCACCCCGAGCTTTGTCGCAAGACTTTTGAAGAAGTGTTGTTCCGCCGTGGAATCCTCCCTCCTTCCCATTTCGTTTTGGAGCCACTTAAACGCTCTACCCCGAGTGCTCTATACACTCTTGCCGATTAAGGCAAAAGGGGCTTCTCTTTCATCCTTTTCTTCTGTCTTTTGAGAGATTTTTCATGTCTCTATGTGCTGAGATTGATGGTGCAATGGTATCTATTTGGTGTTTTATTTATACTTTTTGTGCCCTAGTGTTTCCCTTCTCCCCTTCGAGTGCGCTTTGTGGTTGTTGAGGCTCCCCTTGGTGCGCTGTCGAAAAACGATTCGGATTGATTTTTCTCCTATTCCTGAGTTGCTTTGTGTGGATAATATGCCTATCTTTGTCGGCAGAAACTTCATTATTATTTTGTTTGCTATGAAGACAAATGAGATTCTCGCCCAATTGGAGGCTAAGCACCCGGGCGAAAAAGAATTCCTCCAAGCAGTTAAAGAGGTTCTCCTCTCTATCGAGGATGTGTACAATCAACATCCCGAATTCGAAAAGTATGGCATCATCGAACGTATCGTTGAGCCAGACCGTATTTTCACGTTCCGTGTGCCCTGGACAGACGACTCCGGTAAGGTACATGTAAACATCGGTTACCGCGTACAATTCAACAACGCAATTGGCCCGTACAAGGGTGGTCTCCGTTTCCATCACACCGTGAACCTCTCTATCTTGAAGTTCCTCGGTTTTGAGCAGACATTCAAAAACGCTCTTACTACACTTCCCATGGGTGGTGGTAAGGGAGGTTCTGACTTCTCTCCTAAGGGTCGTACCGACGCTGAAATCATGCGTTTCTGCCAAAGCTTCATGACCGAATTGTGGCGCAACATTGGCCCCGATACCGACATCCCCGCTGGTGACATCGGTGTAGGTGGTCGCGAAGTTGGTTACATGTTTGGTATGTATAAGAAACTCGCTCGTGAGCACACAGGTACGATGACCGGTAAGGGCTTCGAATTCGGTGGTTCACGTCTTCGTCCTGAGTCTACCGGCTTTGGTGCTGTTTACTTTGTACAAAACATGTGTAAGGAAAACGGTATCGACTATAAGGGCAAGACACTTGCTATCTCTGGATTCGGTAACGTATCTTGGGGTGTAGCTCGTAAGGCTACTGAACTTGGTATCAAGGTTGTTACTATCTCTGGTCCTGATGGTTATGTTTACGACCCCGATGGTATCAATACGGAAGAAAAGTTCCAATGCATGCTTGACCTTCGTGCTAGCGGTAACGACGTTGTTGCTGACTATGTGAAGAAGTTCCCCAATGCACAGTTCTTCGCTGGCAAGAAGCCTTGGATCCAAAAGGTAGACTTCGCAATGCCTTGTGCTACACAAAACGAAATGAACGAAGAAGATGCAAAGGCACTTGTTGCTAACGGCGTAACGCTCGTTGCTGAAACTTCTAACATGGGTTGTACTGCAGAAGCTAGCGAATACTACGTAGAAAAGAAGGTAATCTTCGCTCCCGGTAAGGCTGTAAACGCCGGTGGTGTATCTTGTTCAGGTCTCGAAATGACTCAGAACGCAGCTCACCTCTCTTGGAGCAACGAAGAAGTTGATAAGTGGCTCCACCAGATCATGCAAGACATCCACACACAATGTGTTGAGTATGGTCGCGAAGGTAACTACATCAACTACGTTAAGGGCGCAAACATTGCCGGCTTCATGAAGGTGGCTAAGGCAATGGTTGGTCAAGGCATTTGCTGATAAATAGACCTGCTTACATCCTATTTGCACTAGAAGAGACTAGTCGCTCTTAGCGTGCAGATGTAAAAGAATAGCTTCCCTCTCGTCTCCTCTTATTCTCTCTCAGTGAGAGTACGTATAAGAGGAAGATGAGGGGGGAGTCCTTTTTATTATAGATTGCTTTTTCTTCTTTTCTCCCTATGACTGAACTAGATCCCTACCAGATTATTGCTCATTATTATCACCCCGGAACGACGGCGTACCACATTCTGGTGGAGCATAGTGAATGCGTTGCTCGCCTAGCTCTGGCGTTGGCAGACCGTTATTCGGATGCAAAGATTGATCGGGAGCTGCTTTATCAAGCGGCGATGTTGCATGATATCGGTATTGTTTATACGGATGCAACGTCAATATCTTGCTATGGACGGGAGCCTTACATCCGCCATGGCTATTTGGGAGCGAACCTGCTAAGAAGGGATTGGGGGTTAGAAACGCATGCTCGAGTTTGTGAGCGTCATACGGGCTCCGGAGTAAGCGAAGAGGAGTGTATTGCCCTCCGTTTGCCTTTGCCTGCCGGGCGAAGTTACCTCCCTGAGACCCTGGAGGAGAAGTTGGTTTGCTATGCAGATTGCTTTTACTCAAAGACGCACCTAGATCGCCGGAAGAGCTACGAAGAGGTGCGTACAAAGATGGAGGCTTTTTGGCAAAAAAGAGCGCCCCGACTTGCGGCCGGGGCTATTGCACGCCTTGAGGCTATGCATCAAATGTTTGGAGATCCCGCCTAACCCCTACCGAGGTAGACGAGCATACCATTTGAGTAATGCTACTATGGTACGATGTTTTAGGCTTTGGGTGGGAGAGGCGCCAAGATCCTCTTTGATTTTATCTACTAAGAGGTAGTCGTAGTCCATAGGCAAATTCCTTTCTTATAGGGCTTGTAATCTGTATTCTAAGTCCTCTCTCCAAGTCTTTTAGCGAGGGAGGGCCTTTTAGTTCTAAAACGAGAAGGGACTCCTGTTTATTGTCTCTCTTTTTTGCTTCTCAGTCTAAAGAGAGGTGGCCTTCTAAAATAAAAATTATGCTCTTGAGGGGCAAAAGTACGTGTGGATAGAAAAATCTTCGTATTTTTGTCGGGCAAGCAATAGAGTATCGCAATTAGTAATACGATTATAGTATGGAAGTAAAGAAATCGCCAAAGGCAAACTTGGAGAAAGGGAAGAGCCTTTCTTTCTTGATGGGTTTGGTATTGGCCCTCTCTGTAGTGTTCGTCGCTCTTGAGTGGCACTCTCTAGATGCTATGGGCGATGATGGTACCGATAAGGTCGATATTGCCGACATGGAGGATGTTATGTTCATCCCAGACCAACAGCAGGAGCCTGAGACTCCGCCCGAAGAAACTCCTGTGGAAACCGTTGAGGTTGCCCTACCAGAGGAATTTAAGGTTGTGGATAATAATACAGAGGTAGTTAAGATTGCCCTCGTTTCTGTGGACGAAAAGAAACCTCTTCCTCCCGCACCTGTTATTACGCAGGCTCCCCCTCAGGAAGTAGAGCAGGAAGAGCAAATCTTCGAATTCGTAGAAAGCAATCCTGTACCTCCCGGTGGTAGTCAGGAAGCTCTTCTCAAGTGGATTGCTCGCACTCTCCAATATCCGGAAATTGCTGCAGAGAACGGAGTACAGGGTAAGGTAATTGTCCAATTCGTTGTAGAGAAAGATGGTTCGATCTCGAAGGCTACCGTAGTACGTGGGGTAGACGCCTCTCTTGATAAGGAAGCCCTTCGCGTTATCAACAAGATGGATAAGTGGCAGCCCGGTAAGCAGGGGGGGAAGCCCGTACGTGTAAAGTACACGCTTCCTATCCAGTTCAAGCTCCAGTAATCTGAGTGTAGAGGAGAGATAGGATACTTGTTGCCGATTGTTTATGGCACAGCGAAGTCCCCTCTCTTAGAAATTTAGTCACATAGTTGTCCCCCGCAAGTTTCCCGTGATAGGGGAGTTTGCAGGGGGCTTTTTTTGTTCCACCCCAATATGACCACAATTCAAGACAACCTTAGTTATATAGAGACCGAGCTACAGACTTTGGTCGCACACTGTCGCACACAAATCTCGGAGCCTCTCTATGCTCCCATGGCTTATGCTTTTGAAGGGGGTGGAAAGCGAGTGCGCCCCCTTCTTGTGCTAATGGTGGCAGATATGTATGGCAAAGATCGTGCGGATTTTATCAAGGCAGCATTGGCTCTTGAGATCTATCATAACTTCACGCTCTTGCACGATGATGTGATGGATCACTCAGAGATGCGTCGCAACCGCCCCTCCGTGCCTGCTCAATTCGGTATCGCTCAAGCTATCCTAACGGGGGATGCCATGCTCTCTCTTGCCTACAAGCTGATCCAAGAGTATCCTCTGGCTCTTCAACCCGCGATTATGGGAGTGTTCAATCGCATGTCGCAGGATATAATGGTGGGGCAGCAAATGGATATGGACTTTGAGACGCGTTCGGATGTAACACTTGCGGAGTATGAGCGAATGATTCGCAAGAAAACAGCCGTATTACTCTCAGCGGCTCTAGAGATCGGAGCGTATATTGCCGATACAGGTATGCGTGATCGTTCCTATTTGATTCGCGCCGGGATCAATGCCGGTATGGCGTTCCAATTAAGAGACGATTACCTCGATGTCTATGGAGAGGAAGCGACATTTGGCAAGCCGATAGGAGGAGACATTGCTGAGAATAAGCAGACTTGGCTACTGATAAAGGCGCAAGAAATCGCTCGTGAGAGGGGCGAGTGGGAGCAACTGAAGGCAGCTCTTGCCATCCCCAAAGAGCAGCGAGAGGAAAAATACCGTGCTGTGCGGGCTTTCTACGACGCGTATGGGATCCCCGAATTTATCCGAAAGGAGATCCAGGAGCAGTCCGATTGGGCTTTGGATCTTTTGTCAAGAATGAGTAATTCTTATCCGGAGGCTTCGCAGCGTTTGGTCGATCTTATTCAGAAGATGGCGATGCGCGACCTATGATTGATTCGCATACTCATATCTTTGAGCCGGAGTTTGACGAAGATCGTCGGGAGGTGTTGGAGCGTGCCTGTAGCGCAGGTGTAGAGCACCTTATTCTCCCTAATATTGATGTAGAGTCCCTGCCTCGTCTCCTCAAAACCCACGAGGATTTTCCCCACAACACCTCTATTGCCATTGGGTTGCACCCTACCTCTGTGGGGGAGGACTTCCCCTCTCATTTGGAGGTGATACACGAGGCTGTACGCAACTATCGCTCGAAGGTGGTGGCTATTGGGGAGGTTGGGCTCGATTTCTACTGGGATCGGAGTTTCGTTCGGGAGCAGGAAGAGGTGCTTCGTACCCAAGTGGAGTGGGCCATTGAGGAGGATCTCCCTCTTATTTTGCACACGCGTAGTGCCCATCGAGAGATGCTGGATTTATTGTCCGCCTACCGAGGGGAGGTGCGTCTCCGAGGGGTCTTCCATAGTTTTACGGGGAGTGAGGAGGAGCTGGAGGAGCTGATCGCTTTCTCTCCCTCCTTTATGATCGGAATCAATGGCGTAGTCACATTCAAGAAGTCCACGCTGCGAGAGTATATCGCTCGCATCCCACTTGATCGGCTCCTTTTGGAGACCGATGCTCCCTATCTCGCTCCGGTGCCTCATCGGGGTAAACGCAACGAGCCCTCTTTCTTGCCGGTGACCCTCGCAGAAGTGGCACGTGCTTTTGGATTATTTCCTGCCCAGTTAGAGGAGGCAATTTCAGCTAATTCTCGCCAACTTTTTGCCCTAGAGAATTTCTAAAATCAGCCAATTCCCTTTTTTTTATCAGTGAGCGTTTCCAGCATATTATAAGTTATTCTCTCCTAGCGGATTGCTGTGAGGAAAGAGGATTTTCTGCCATGAAAAAGATTGTCGGGCTATTTTTTTATCCGGTTGAAATAGCTACTTTTGCCTTTGCAAGGCCTAAGACAAAGATGCTTCTCTTGCTGATTCTTAGATGATTAGTCCCTTATTGACTAAGCCCGTGAGCGTGGGCGTTGTCAAGAGGATGGGGAGGAGTTTTGCTGGAGACCGCTTTGTATTAGAATCGTCTCAGAGAGAGCATGCAATAAGCATAGAGACGGAACAGAAAAAGGGAACAAGAAAACTAAGTATTATGGAACAGGAAGAACTCTACATCTTGAAGCGCGACGGCAGTCGTCAGTTGTTTGAAGCAGAAAAGATTCGATCGGCGATCTACAAGGCTTATCGGGCAGGTGGAGTTCGTCCCGATCCTTCGAGTGTAGACGTAATTGTAGCGCGTATAGAGAGCGTGGCACGTGCTCATAAAGATGGTGCTCTAGCCGTAGAAGATATACAAGATATGGTGGAACAGGCTCTTATGGCAGCCGACCCCTTTATTGCCAAGAAGTATATTATCTATCGTGAGTGGCGTACCGTGGAGCGCGATAAGCGTACGCGCTTGAAGCATACTATGGATGGTATTGTCAAGATCGAGAAGAATGATACCAACTTGAGCAATGCCAATATGAGTGCATATACTCCCTCTGGGCAGATGATGACTTTTGCCTCCGAGGTGACTAAAGACTATGCACGCAAATATCTTGTTTCCAACATCTACTCTCGCGCTCATGAGGTTGGCGATATTCATATCCACGACCTTGACTATTATCCTACCAAGACAACAACTTGCGTACAGTACGACCTTGAGGATCTCTACGAGCGTGGTTTCTTTACCAAGAACGGGAGTGTTCGTACTCCACAGAGCATACAGAGCTACGCTACATTGGCTACGATTGTATTCCAAACCAATCAAAATGAGCAACATGGAGGGCAGGCCATCCCGGCTTTCGACTTCTTTATGGCTCCGGGGGTACGCAAAACTTTTATCAAACGCCTTGTGGCTACTTTCGCTCTCTCCATCCGTCTCAAGTCGGGCGATGAGACTACCGAGGTAGACGAGAAGGCTATCGCCGATCGTATCCGTGAGATTCATCCGCGTCTCTCTGACGATAAGGCCGAGGCAGAACGCCTCTATGAGGGACTGAAAGACTTGATCCCGGGGGTTGACCTTCCCTTTGTGGAAGTGGCTCTTGCTGAGTCGTATCGGCAAACGCGCAAGGATACGCATCAAGCCATGGAAGGCTTTATCCATAACCTAAATACAATGCACTCTCGTGGAGGTAACCAGGTGGTTTTCAGTTCGATTAACTACGGTACCGATACGAGTGATGAGGGGCGTATGGTAATCCATGAGTTGCTTCAGGCAACGATGGAGGGGCTAGGACATGGCGAAGTACCCATCTTCCCGATCCAAATCTTTAAGGTAAAGGATGGTATTAACTACTCAGATGAGGATTTTGAGAAGGCGAGTGCCGATTTCGATGCTGCTCTAGCCGGTAAAATTCAATTCGCTACGCCCAACTTCGACCTTCTCTTAGAGAGTTGCTATACTACGGCAAAAGCTCTTTTCCCCAACTTCGTTTTCCTCGATACACCCTTCAATAAGAATGACCTCTGGAAGGCCGACGATCCCAAACGCTACCTCTATGAACTTGCAACCATGGGGTGCCGTACCCGCGTGTTTGAGAATGTTCGTGGAGTGAAAAGCTCCGTAGGTCGTGGTAACCTCTCGTTCACCTCGATCAATATGCCTCGTCTTGCCATCGAAGCGCGTCGCGAAGCCGAAGAGCGCTATCCGGATGGAGATAAGAAAACGGTACGCAGAGAGGCTCGTCGTCGCTTCCTAGATAGAGTGCGCGACATGTCCGAATTGGTTGCCGATCAGCTCTACGAGCGATATTCTTACCAGCGTACCGCCTTGGCGCGTCAGTTCCCCTTTATGATGGGTAATGATGTGTGGAAGGGTGGAAAAACGCTCGAAAGCAACGATGAAGTAGGGGATGTAATCGCAACAGGTACCTTGGGGATTGGCTTTATCGGAGGGCACAATGCCATGGTTGCTATCTATGGAGAGGGGCATGCACACAATCAGGAGGCATGGCAAACTCTGTATGATGCCATAGAAGTGATGAACGATGTCGTCAGAGAGTACAAGCGTAAGTATGAGCTTAATTACTCCGTGCTGGCAACGCCGGCCGAGGGGCTTTCCGGACGATTTACGCGCCTCGACCGTAAACGCTATGGCATTATTCCGGGAGTGAATGACCTAGATTACTATGTCAATTCGTTCCATGTAGATGTGCGCGAAGAGGTTACGATTGCAGAGAAAATCCACCTCGAAGCTCCTTTCCATGCCATCACCGGTGGTGGTCACATTACCTATGTAGAGCTTGATGGGGAGGCAAAGAAGAATCCTGCCGTTCTCCTAAAAATTGTCAAGTTAATGCACGATGAGGGTATAGGCTACGGCTCTATCAATCATCCCGTGGATACGTGCCGCCGTTGCGGATATAAGGGCGTTATTTTTGATAAGTGCCCCGTCTGCAGTAGCGATCAAATCGCCCGTCTCCGCCGCATTACAGGGTACCTGACCGGTAGCCTGGAGTGCTGGAATAGTGCCAAACAAGCTGAGGAGCATGACCGCGTGAAGCATTGTTAAGAATTGCCTAGCCTCGCTCTATTTGATCTCCGCGCTACCTTCGCTCTAGCCTCTCACCCCTTGGAGGGAACAGCTATGGCCAAGGTAGCGCCCTTCGTTTGCGGCTTTCAATCTTATAGACAAAGGGATGTTGCACTTGTTAAATAGATACAAGGAGACGATCTCCGACGGCCCCGGTCTGCGCTATGCTATCTATTTGGCAGGGTGCAGTCACCATTGTCCTGGGTGTCATAATCCCGAGAGTCACGACCCGTTAGGGGGTATTGAATTGAGCGAGGAGGTGCTACGAGGGATTATCGATGAGATCAATAGCAATCCCCTTCTTGATGGTATAACTCTCTCTGGAGGAGACCCTTTCTTTTACCCCGAAGAACTACTTAAATTGGTACAACGCCTCTCCCAAGAGTGCTCTTTACCTATACTTTGCTACACGGGATATACCTACGAAGAGTTGCTTGCCGACGAAAGGAGAGCGCCCGTTCTAAAGTACCTTACCACCCTGATAGATGGGCGGTTTGTGCGGGAGTTGCGAGATCCCTCTCTTCCCTTCAGGGGGAGTAGTAATCAGCGGATTATAGATCTTCGTAGCCGTTAGATACCTATTAATTGTCAGAAAGGAGCTATCTTTGTGCGCAGAATAAGAGACGGAAGATAAAAAGTAGAGAGAATATAGGCTCCCCCTTGGGTGAGCAGTGATATAATACAATACTCAAACCACTCTAAGTTTAAACTAAATCAATCATGAAGGAATCCAAAGATGTAAGACGTCTTGAGGAAGTTGTGATCCGCTTCTCAGGTGACTCTGGGGATGGTATGCAGCTTACCGGGACCATCTTTTCGGACCTCTCGGCTGTCTATGGCAACTCGATTGCTACATTTCCCGACTATCCAGCCGAAATCAGAGCGCCCCAAGGTACGCTTGGGGGTGTGTCGGGCTTCCAAGTTCACATTGGTACCAATCCGGTATACACCCCGGGTGACTTTGCCGATGTACTCGTTGCAATGAATCCTGCGGCCCTTAAGGTAAATCTAGGGCATATTCGCAAGGATTCTCTTATCATTATTGATACAGATTCATTCGGCGAAAAGGACCTTGAGAAGGCTGAATTCAAGACTATGGATCCTATCAAGGAACTTGGTCTTAATCCCGATCGCGTGGTGGCTGCCTCTATCTCGTCTATGGTGAAAGAGTCTCTCAAAGAACTTCAACTAGACAACAAGAGCGCTCTCCGCTGCAAAAACATGTTCGCTCTCGGGCTGGTTTGCTGGCTATTCGACCGCACTCTCGAGCACGCCGTAGACTTTATCAATAAGAAGTTTGGTAAAAAAGAACTCATCCGTCAGGCCAACATCAAGGCCCTCAATGATGGGTACAACTACGGTGCCAATACCCACGCTTCTGCAGGTACTCCCTTCCATGTCGAGGGGCAAAAGCAAGAACCGGGTCTCTACATGGATATGAGTGGGAACAAGGCTACGGCTTATGGTCTTATGGCTGCTGCCGAACGCTCCGGTCTCCAACTCTTCCTCGGTAGCTACCCTATTACTCCTGCTACTGATATCCTTCATGAGCTTTCTAAGCACAAGGCTCTCGGTGTAGTAACCGTACAGGCAGAAGACGAAATTGCCGGTATCTGTACTTCTATCGGGGCTTCTTTCGGTGGTAGCCTTGCTGTTACTACAACGTCCGGTCCCGGTCTTGCCCTCAAGAGTGAGGCGTTGGGTCTCGCTGTAATGGCTGAGCTTCCTCTCGTTGTTGTAGACGTTCAGCGTGGTGGCCCTTCTACCGGTTTGCCTACCAAGAGTGAACAAACCGACCTCTTGCAGGCTCTCTACGGCCGTAATGGGGAGTCTCCTCTCGTAGTTGTTTCGGCTACTTCTTCAGGAGACTGCTTCAATCAAGCTTACTGGGCATCGAAGGTGGCTCTCGAGCATATGACCCCCGTAGTACTTCTTACTGACGCATATGTAGCCAACGGTTCACAGGCTTGGCGCATCCCCGAATACGAAAAGTTCCCCGAGATCAAGCCCAATTACATCTGTAATTACAAGGGTGAAGAGCCTTGGAAACCCTATCGTCGCGATCTCGAAACGTTGGTTCGCTATTGGGCTGTACCCGGTCAAGAAGGCTATCAACACCGCTTGGGTGGTCTTGAAAAGGATAATAAGACAGGCGCCATCAGCACCAATCCTGAAAACCACCAGCTCATGGTGAACAACCGTCAGGCTAAGATCGATAATATTGCCAAGGTAATTCCTCCTCTCAAGGTAGAGGGTGATGTGGATGATGCAGACTTCCTAATCGTTGGTTGGGGAGGTACTTATGGTCACCTACACGAGGCTATGGAAAAGATGCGCAAGGAAGGCAAGAAAGTGGCTCATGCTCACTTTACCTTCATTAGCCCTCTACCTATCAATACAAAAGAAGTGCTTCACAAGTATAAGAAGGTAGTGGTAGCGGAGCAAAACAACGGTCAGCTTGCCATGTATCTAAAGGGCAAGATTGCAGACTTTGCTCCCTTGCAACTCAATCGTGTTAAGGGGCAACCTTTCAATGTGGGTCGCTTGGTAGAAGAATTTTCTAAAATGATGGAGGCATAAGAGATGGCACAAGATCAGAATACTCCAGTTATGTATACTGCACAAGATTTTAAGAGCGATCAGTATGTTCGTTGGTGCCCTGGTTGTGGAGACCATGGTGTCGTTCTTGCCCTCCAAAAGGCGATGGCTGAGCTAGGTATCGCTCCGCACCAAACGGCTGTGATCTCGGGGATTGGTTGTTCTTCTCGCCTCCCCTACTACATGAATACATATGGTTTCCACACCATTCATGGTCGTGGTGCTGCTATCGCTACAGGTCTCAAGACGGCTCGTCCCGACCTCAGCGTTTGGCTCGCATCAGGCGATGGCGATAGCTTGGCTATCGGGGGGAATCACTTTATTCATGCAATGCGTCGTAATATCGACCTTAATGTAGTACTCTTCAACAACCGCATTTATGGTTTGACTAAGGGGCAATACTCTCCTACGTCTCCCCGTGGTTTTGTTTCTAAGAGTTCTCCTTATGGTACGGTAGAAGATCCCTTTATCCCTGCTGAATTGGTGATGGGGGCTCGTGGTCGCTTCTTCGCTCGTAGTTTGGATGTAGACCAAAAGACTCTGGTAGACTGCCTTACTGCATCTGCTCGTCACAAGGGCGCTGCTGTTACAGAAGTACTTGTGAATTGTGTGATCTTCAATGACGGTGCGCACAAATATCTCTCTTCTAAGGAAGTGCGTGCAGAAAAGACGATCGTACTTGAGCACGGCAAAAAGATGATCTTTGGGCAGAATCTTGATAAGGGTCTCGTGCTCGATGGATTCAAACTTAAGGTTGTGAAGATCGGCGAAGGTGGTTACTCTATCAACGATATCCTAACCCACGATGCTCATGAGCAAGATTCTACTCTCCATACCATGCTTGCTATGATGGATGGTGAAAACTTGCCTATGGCTATGGGTGTTATCCGCGATGTTGAGGCTCCTACATACGACGAGGCTGTACACGCTCAGATTGCAGAAGTGCAAGCTAAGAACCCAACTCGTAAGCTTCGCGAGCTCTTCTTGCAACAAGATATTTGGGAGGTAAAATAAGCAACTTTACCTTCTGCCGGCATCCCTAGTGGATGTTGGAATAGAATAAACGCCCTGTTTCTTCCCCGAGGGGAGGAGGCAGGGTGTTTTTGATTATGAGGAGGAGTGGAAGTCTATTTGCCGAGGGCAAATTTTTCGGTAGGCAAAGAGATCGGGGATAAGAGGGCTTGTCGCTATCTGCTATCCCTGGGTTAGAGAGGGGAAATCTTTTTCTTTATTCGAAGAAAAAGGGGATTAGGGGTGGTTCTGGAAGATGGAGAAATTGACCGCGCTATACCTCTTGTGTTTTACAAAAAAGGGAGTTTTGGAAAAATCGTAGGTCTCGGGGTGCTCAAGAATAAAGAGTCCCTCTGGAGCCAAAAGCCCTGAAGAAAAGACGAGTTGGGGTAGCTTTACGAGGGCATCTAGGGCATAGGGAGGATCCGCAAAGATGAGATCGTAGGGCGTAAAGGCTGAGTCCGTTTGAGGGGTAAGCCATTTGAAAACGTTGCCCACGTGTACGGCAGCCTCATCCTCTGCATGTAGAGCCTTAATTATAGATTGGATAAAAGCAACCTGTTTGGGTTGTTTCTCTACCATATCAACCCATTTAGCTCCTCGAGAAGCAAACTCTAGTCCAATACTTCCGGTACCGGCAAAGAGATCGAGTATGCGTGCCCCCTCGTAGGAAAACATAGAGGTGATTGTGCTAAATAGAGCCTCTTTGGCGAGATCGGTCGTAGGGCGAAGTTTGAATCCTTTGGGGACGTCAAAACGTCTATGCCCATATTTCCCACTAATGATACGCATAGGATAAGAATATCTGAATCTACCCTCTAATCAACGGATAGGGGAGAGCATTGGATGCTTTGGAGGGAGAAACCGAGAGGGGAGAGATGGGAAGAAAGAGCATTGCCCAGCTCTTGTGCCATCTCTAGGGAGGTGGTGTGAAAGAGATGAATAGCATCGTCGGCTGCCCTATCTCTGCCTATTTGCTGCCATACAGCCCCTAGGTAGTAGAGTATCTCTCCGGCAATGCTAGAGAGGGTGCCGGTGGCAATGAGCGCGAATCTATTGGCAAACTTGATGCTCCCTCGCTCGAATACAAGGATGCTGAGCGTAAGAGGAGATACCAAGAGGTAGATAAGCCGCCCGTTCTCTGTGGTACGGCTTGCTATGAGCCCCTTGCGGAGGGCTGGGACGACGTAGGGGAGAATTTCGGCGTAAGGATAGGTACGGCGTAAGAACGTAAAGGTAGAACGCTCCCAAGCCGCAAGCAGCGTTGGAGCCTCTGTCCCCAAATGATAAGATGCTGTATAGCCTACTTCGTTGTGCAGGATAGGTACAGCGATGGATAGCCACGCCTCTTCGTCTTCGCGTACAGGGATACCCGGGGGCACCAAAACAAAAGCGGAGGCATCAAAAGCTATCTGAATGTGATGATAGGGCAGGGGGAGAAAGCTATAGGCATAGATAAGGTCACTCAAACGATCTGTATAGCCAACTCCCTCGTTTGTAGGGACAAAAAAGACTCTATCACTGCCCAATACCTTGGCAGGCTCTTGAGCAAGTGATAGAGTATAAGTTATGCCGTCTGGGTGAAGACGTAGAGAGAGGTTATAACGTTCGGCAGTGGTCTCGTCTAGTAGAGGTAACCCTTCTATCGTAGATGGAGCCATGCTTCCTTTCTCTCTTATTTAGAGTCTCGTTTCCTCTCCTTTAGGAGGAATGCTGATTCCCCAAGGAGAACGAAGAGGATATCTTATTCCCAGTTACCTGTTGTCTTAACTTCTTTGAGAGACCCAATACGCAAACCCGGATAGCCGGCTCCATTGTTGCGAGCCTTTGCATCAGAGATCTTTGTTGAAAGGATGTGCTTATCCATTCCTGCGAGGTACACTTCCATGGGTACTTGGGCTTGGAATACGGAAATATTGATCGTATCGTTACCTACCTCTTGTTGTATTGTTGCAGTTTCGATCTCAATACGATGGTCAGGGAATCCGGGCACCATAATGAGTTCGCGAGGGTCTTCTCCATTTTTAAGCAGGGAGTCGCGTGCGCTCATGTAAGTAGTGTCGCGCTTGATGAGCCCTTGTGCTGCGGCTTGTTTTTCTGTAATTCCCTTTTCGCGCATTTCGTCGGTGTAGTCTCCTTCAGCGTTGATGTAGAAGATTTTACCATTGGTGAGGAACTCTACCAACTCGTCGGCTGTGGCGAATTTGCCAAAGTTCTCTTTGTAGGCAATCTCGTAGGTTGCAATGTCTTTGAGTCGCTTCTCAATTACAGCTTCTCTCTGAGCTTGTTCCTTTTTGAAGTTTTCGGGAGTTACGATACTCATCACGCAAAGGTAGCCCATTACAATTACTGCTAGGGCAATCAGTACAATCCTTACAATCTTCATCCTGTATAGTCGTTTATTATTATTCGTCTCTATAGCTTCCTATCCGCCTATGTGCTGAGGAGAGGATACATTCGCTCTGCAAATATACAACTACCCTGCAAATTGCAACGCTTTTTGGAGTAGAAAAGTGTTTTTTGTTCCCTTTTTCTTCGAGAAAATCTAGAGGAGAGGCGAAAAAAGTCGCATTATCGATTCGCAGAATCTCCGCCAACGTTTACGTTCTCTCCAGCGGGTGGGGATTACCGGCTCGCTATTGTTGAGGTCTTGAGCAAATATCTCTTCCAGTTGTTGGGTAAAGCCTGCCTCGTAGATGATGCTCGCACACTCAAAATTGTGTTCAAAGCTCCGAAAGTCCATATTGGCAGAGCCTACAAGAGCCACTTTCCCATCTATGGTGAGGAATTTGGAGTGCAGAAAACCGGCTTTGTAGAAGTAAACGCGTACTCCGGCCTCCATGAGTCCATCGAGATAGGAGAGAGAGGCAAGTTGAGATGCCAGCACATCTCCTTTACGAGGTATTAGCAGATTGACCTCAACGCCTCCTAGAGCCGCCATGGCGAGAGCCTCATTTAGCGTTTGGGTGGGGAGGAAGTAGGGAGTCTCAATGCAGATGCGGCGTGTCGCTCTTAGTATGAGGTAATTGATGGCTTGTTCGATGCTGCGCCATGTCCCTACGGGTGAACCCAGGAAAAATTGCATGGGGATAAGAGGAGCGTCGCCTGTGGTAAGCCTTTTGGGAAAGTAGTCCCTAAGGTGTACGACCCTTCGTGTAATGAGGAACCAATCAATAAGGAAGGCGGTCTGTAGCTCTGCAACAATCCCTCCTGTTAGGCGGAAGTGGGTATCTCTCCATGGCCCCATTTCGTTGCCGTAGTAGTAGCGATCGGCAATATTCATCCCTCCCATGTAGCCTATTTCTCCGTCTATTATGGCAAGTTTACGGTGATTGCGGTAGTTCACACGCGAGGAGAGGTAGGGGATTACCACCTTCATAAAGGGGTAGACTTGCACACCGGCTTTTCGCATTCGCTTCCAAAAGGAGCGGCGAGAAGTCCACGAACCTACATCGTCGTAGAGGATGCGTACAATAACCCCCTCGCTGACCTTTTGTATCAGTAAGTCGGCAAGTTGATTGCCGAGTCGGTCGCTCTCAATGGCATAATACTGAAGATGAATATGCTGCTTAGCTGCTCTGATATCGGCAAAGAGGGCCTCGAATTTATCGTACCCCGTAGTGAATATCTTGATTTCTTGTGCCGCAAGTATGGGGCTATCTCCTAGCCTCTCGCAAAGTCGCTCTATGGGATTATATTGAGGATCGCGCACAATGGGATTACTTACGATGGCATAGTCTTCGAAGCTATAGGGTACGCTTGAGAGCCTTCGGTATATTTTGCGATGGATGGTGTGGGTGTGACGGAGGTCCTGCCCGAAGAAATAGTAGAGAATGATGCCCACGGCAGGAATTAAAAGTACCACCATCACCCATGATAGTGCCTTTATCGGATTCCTGTTTTCGCTGATCACCACAAGGGCAATACCCAACGCAACAACCAGATAGATGGCTGAGAATATGATACTGGTAACTTCGCTCCACATAGCTTAGGGCTTACTTACGTTGGGGGGATAGGGTGGAATTTATGGCATGCTATTCACTGTCGAGATCAAAATCGTCGGAGAAAAAGTCTTCGTTCTCGATGAAGAAATTTTGGTTCATTCCCTGCCATTCGTCTAGAGAGCGTCGGTCTTTTTTGGTAGGTCGCCCCTCTCCCTTAGCTCTGTCGATGAATCCCGATATGCGCTGTAGCTCTAAGACCTCAAGCTCCTCACGCGGTGTTATGTTGAGGATGTAGTCAGGGACGAGCTTAGCACCCATTCGGTTGCGCGCCGTTTGTAGTACTCTGAAGCTATAAGTTACGGGAGCTTTGCGCACTCCAATAACGTCGCCGGTCACAACGAGTCGTGACGGCTTTACGCTCTGTGCGTTGATGGTAACACGACCCTTTTTGCAGGCATCGCTAGCCAAAGAACGGCTCTTGAAGATGCGTACTGCCCATAAAAAACTATCGATTCGTACTTCTCCGGCCATTTTTCTCCTGATTCTAGTAGTTGGGTAGGGGCGATGGGGAATCGGGTTGCGGTTCCTCGGGGGAGGGGAGTAGAGACTTTTTGTTGTGCCAATTCATGGCTCTATCTACGCCCGAGAGGCAAAAGTCGCGAACAATGGCAACTGCCTCCTTGGTCAGAAGTGGCATATATTGCTCTTCTTCCGGTGTAAAATGCCCGAGTACAAACTCTATCTGACGTCCCCTCGAAAAGCGACACCCCAAGCCAAAACGCAACCGAGCATACTCTGCCGTGCCGAGGAGCTGTGCAATGTTTTTAAGTCCATTGTGGCCTGCATCGCTGCCTTTCGACTTAAGTCTGAGGGTGCCAAAATCGAGAGCAAGGTCATCTACTAAGATGAGGAGTTGCTCCGTGGGAAGGTTCTCTTTTTGGAGCCAGTAGCGAACCGCTTCTCCGCTCAGATTCATGTAGGTGGAGGGCTTAAGCAAAACGAGTTCTGCATTTTTGATGCGCCCCCGTGCAATGGCTCCGTAGCGTTGCTCAGTAAAGGTCGCACCTATCTCCTCCGCTATTGCGTTTGCCATACGAAAGCCAATATTGTGCCGTGTGCCCCAATATTCTTCGCCTATATTGCCTAGTCCTACTATAAGGTATTTCATATTCTTGGGCTCAAAGTTAGCCATTCCCCTCGAATTATCTTCTTCCCTTGCTAAAGAGAAGAGGTTGTAAGATTTATCAATCGGATCAATTGCAGATTGGGGAGTAGGCTTATGGAGTGCTCCACGACCCTGATGTGCAAAAATAAAAATCCCCCACCTCTCATTGGCGTCGAGAGGTGAGGGGTTGGTTGTCGGAGCTTTTCTAGGGGGAGGACCCCCGTCAAAAAGGCTCTAGATTTCTAGTCTAATTACTTCTTGGCAGCAGCACCACGAGCAGCACGAGTGAGGCGAACGGCACACACAACGGCGTTCTTTGCATTCATGATCTCAAGCCCTTCGAAGCTGAGAGCACCTACCTGCATAGACTTGCCAAGCTCTAGGTTTTCTACATTGATGTGAAGTCTCTCAGGGATCTGATCGTAGATGGCTTTAACGCGAAGTTTACGCATTTCGAGCACGAGCTTACCCCCGGCGCGTACCCCGGCAGCGTGGCCTTCGAGTACAACGGGTACTTCCATTTCGATAGCCTTGTCTTTGTTTACTTCGAGGAAGTCGATGTGGAGGATTTCGTCTGTTACGGGGTGGAACTGAATATCCTTGAGTACAGCCTTGCAAGTTTTACCTGCTACTGAGAGATCGATGTCGAAGATCTCGGGAGTATAGATAAGGTTGCGCACTGCATCTTGTGTTACGGAGAGGTGATGAGTTGCTTCTCCACCATAGATTACTGCGGGGATGATACCCTGTTTGCGGAGGCTCTTAGTAGCCTTCTTGCCAAGACCTTCGCGGAGGTCGGCGCTGAGTTGGAATGTCTTCATTCTCTTCTTTTTCTTTTTGTGTTACTCAAAATTAGTTGCTCAAAATAGAGCTGTCCCTAATTTCCCATCACACCCAAGAGACTAACGGAGGTGAGGCCTTGGCTTTTCTTATCTAGGCTAACCGATGTTTGGAGCCTTGGGATGAAGTGCCTTGCTTCGCCGGTTATTGTCTCTAGCGGTTCTGCGATAGAATACCAAAAACAGGATGGTGAGTACGCGATCACTTGACTACAAAAAAAGCCACTGCCCTCCCTTAATCATTAGGAAAGATAGAGGCTTCCTCTTCGTTGTGGTCATAGATGCCTTGTTTTCAAATTCAAGGTCGTACCACCATTCTCTCTATGCGTGGGCCCAATAGGATTCGAACCTATGACCCTCTGTTTGTAAGACAGATGCTCTAAACCAGCTGAGCTATGAGCCCTCACGCGTTCTCGCTACAAGATTTCTCAAAATCTCTTGTATCTGCTCTCAAGGTAATCCGAGGCTAAGATAAAGTGGGCCCAATAGGATTCGAACCTATGACCCTCTGTTTGTAAGACAGATGCTCTAAACCAGCTGAGCTATGAGCCCTCTTTTCTTTTTTGTCGGTACTACTCTTGCGAGTTTTTAGCAGCACTCTCTAGTACTGCTCTGCTAACAGCGATGCAAAGGTAATACTTTTCTCGAAATCTGCAATACCCTCACTTGTTTTTCTCGGTAAGTAACTTTTCTCCTATCTCTCCTCGTGAAACGGAAGAAAAACCTTGCCCTGCACTTTTCCCGGAATAGGGTAGAATAAAAAAGTTTCATAGGCAGGAGCGAAAAATTTTTAGGCCTGCAATTCAAAAAATTTTGGGCAAGAAGGAGACGAAAACCAGGCTAGGTCCTTCAGAAAAAAGAGTATTGGGGATGGTCCTGAAGGTAAGTGTTTGGAAATGAGGGGCGAGGTGTGACTTTATGGATTGCCCTTAGTCAGGAATCCTTCTCTATGGATGAGGAGGGCATTCTGGAGAATTCGGGATTGCTGCCGAGCATCTCTTTTGTGAGACGGCTCTGCCGTATAGAGCAAGCAAAAAAAAAGACACCCCTAGTTCAACTAAGGGTGCCCCTTTCTATTGCTAGGCTGTTTTAGAATACGATTGTTTCGATTTCGCCTTTCATGTCGGAAAAGACAGCGGATGCTTCTTTCCTATTTTTATGTTCAGATGTCTTTTGCTTATTTGGCCTCAAGGGCTTCCTTGACCAGTTCTGCTACTTTACCCATATCCTTAGTGGGCTCGAAACGTGCAATGACATTGCCATTACGGTCGATCAAGAATTTGGTAAAATTCCATTTTATATCGCTCTTCGAACGCCAATTGGGATCGGCTTTATCAAGCATTCTCTCAAGTTTTGGGCTCAGGCTGTTTTCTTTGTCGAAACCCTCAAATCCCTTTTGGCTTTTAAGCCAAGTGTAGAGAGGGAGTTCGTTCTCGCCGTTAACATCGCTCTTTTTGAATTGTGGAAATTCGGTGCCGAAATTCATGCGACAAAATTGGGTAATCTCCTCGTCGGAGCCTGGGGCCTGATTCCTAAACTGGTTGCAAGGGATATCAATAATCTCGAACCCTTCGGCTCTCATGTCGCGGTACATCTCTTCAAGCTTCTCGTATTGTGGTGTAAAACCACATTTGGTAGCGGTATTGACAACAAGCAATACCTTGCCCTTGTATTCCGAGAGGCTTACATCGTTGCCTTGGGCATCGGTAAGGCTGAAGTCATAGATTGTTGTCATTTTTCTTTCCTTCGCCCCCTTATTTGGATTGGTGTGGGTTGTCTGACCATAAATAGGCATGGCGAGACAAGCCGCTAGTAGCATTAAAAAGGTAGTTCTCATTCTATTTTTCTTCGTTTATAAGTTTGTAAATCAGTCTTTTTAGAGTCTCTGTCTCTTCGTTCGTTAAGGAGGTCTTATTCTTGGACGTAAAGGTAGTGATTAAGTTGTACATAATCTCTTTTAGGGCAATTTGCTTTGCAAAACATTTTGCTCTGCTCCAGTTTCTCCTATGTGGAGACGTGCACTGTCTCTTGGCTCGAGGCAAACGAAAAGAGCCGCACTCTAGAGGAAAGGGGACTTTTCCTCTAGAGTACGACCCTTGATTCGGTGAGGGGAATATTTATCGGGTAAAGTTCTTTATTACTTCAATAACGCACGAAATCTCGTTGTCGCTAAGCCCACTCCCGCTTGGTAGACACAGACCTCTTTCGAAGAGCCTTTCTGCTACAGAGCCTCCATAATAGGGGCAGGATGCAAAAACGGGTTGTAGGTGCATGGGTTTCCAGAGGGGGCGGCTTTCGATATTTTCTTCCTCAAGTCGTAGTCGAAGTTGCTCGCGATCAAAGCCGGTTTGCTTAGGGTCGATGAGGATGGTGGTAAGCCAGAAGTTGGAGTTAAAATGGGTAGAGGGGTTTTGTTGCACTCCTATGCCCGGGATAGATTCTAGTCCTTGGCTGTACAGGGCATGGATGGCGCGACGGCGTGCGATGTGCTCGTCTAGGACTTGCATCTGTCCACGACCAATACCTGCACAGATGTTGCTTAGTCGGTAGTTGTAACCGATTTTTTCGTGTTGGTAGTGAGGGGCTTGCTCACGAGCCTGTGTGGCGTAGAAAGTTACTCGGTCGGCAGCCTCTCGGTCGGGGCAGATCAAAGCTCCCCCTCCCGAGGTAGTAATCATTTTGTTGCCGTTGAAGGAGAGTGCTCCATAGGCTCCCAGCGTACCACATTTTTTCCCTTTGTACTCAGAGCCTATCGCCTCGGCAGCATCTTCGAGTATGGGTATTTCATACTCCTGAGCAATGGCTGTGATTTCGTCCATCTTGGCAGGCATCCCATAGAGATGTACGGGGATAATGGCTTTGGGTTTTCTGCCTGTCTTTTGGATGCGGTCTTCGATAGCCTCTCTTAGGAGAGAGGGATCTATATTCCAAGTGTCGGGCTCGCTATCTATAAATACAGGTTTAGCCCCTTGATAGGTGATGGGATTGGCACTAGCGGAGAAGGTAAAACTTTGGCAGATTACCTCGTCGTCTCGCTCCACTCCGAGCATTACAAGCCCCAGGTGAAGAGCTGCAGTACCTGCACTTAGAGCCACTACTTCTTGTTTCTCTAGGGCGTGATAATGTTTGAGATCTTGCTCAAAGCCATTGACATTGGGACCCAAGGGTACTACCCAGTTGGTATCGAATGCCTCCTTTATAAAACTCTGCTCTTCGCCTCCCATTTGGGCGAGGGAAAGCCAAATTCGCTTGTTCATATGCTACTAATCTAACCTATATATCGCTGGTTTATCTATTGAGGTAACGATTCTCTTATATATGAAGTTTTTCGCTTCAACCTCTGGATTTGAGTATTGTATTCCTTTCTCCGGATTTTCCTTAGACTCATTGAGGAGTGGTTCTTCAAAGGGTTTTGCCAACTTGTTGTAGGGAGCCTCGTTCTCTGTTTCGCGTAGTTGGCAAGCTAATAAGCAGACTTTGGAAGAGGCTTCTTGAACCTTCTCCCAAAGTCCATTGTGTAACTCCAATGTGGATAGGGTGTCTATAAACTGTTGGTCTTTCCGTTCTCCAATAGTCATCGAGTTATTTTGGGAACATGGCCTATCCAATTCCTTTTCTGATTTGAGCTTCGTAAGTTCACAGACCAATACATAATCATTAGTATCCTCTGAAGCTACGAAATAGTCGCACCGTCTAAGATACCTCTGTAGTTGTTGCAATGTATCGAGCTTATTTCTCCAGTCTTCATATTTTAAGAAAAAGGTTGGTTGTCCCTTCTCGTTTAGGATTTTTATTGTACAATCGGAGTCTGACAAATCTTCTTGCTCTAAGGTGCTACTCCAAAATATTCCATCCCTTTGGCTTATTCCTGTACTCCTTCCACAACTCCTGGGGAACTCCTCAAAAAAAAGTGTTTCCCAACTACACTCTTCATTTTCTTTCATTTCTCCAATCGTCTAGTGTGTGGTAAATATCTAATATCTCCTGTGAGAGAGGCATCGTGTCAATGAGGGCTGTGTTTAATGCTTTTAGTGAGCTAATAGTCCCATCTCCATCCATCTTGTACACGTCTAGATCTTCAAAAGCAATTCCATAATCCTCTTTTCTGAGGTGGGCTTGAATAAGCAAATTGAGTAAATTCACGATATAAGGACTATGTGTAGTAATCACTAGGCTCATCGTATAGTCCCGGTCTTCCCGATTGAAGCAGAGTCTGCTCATCTCTTTTATGAAGGCTGTCTGCATATTTGGTGATAGACTCAGTTCAGGCTCTTCGATCATAAGTGATATGCGACGGCTCTTGAAGTCCCCAATGTTGCTCACAAAGCGAAAATCCTGCAAGAGATCAGATTCGATTACATAGTTTAGTATCGCTCTGTTCATCATTTTTACTAAATTGTAATTCTCTGCAAAGTAGCGAATGATTGCCACCATGGGGATTACCGATTGTGTCCCTGATGAAGAATTTTGCAGCAAGATACTATACGGACGATCCTGGTCTATTCCTTCTACCTTGTACTCAACACCAGAAGAGGAATGTTTCACCATGGAGCGTACTCCAAGATAAGGGATGGAGACCTCATGTAATTGATCCATTGCTTTGCGGAAGTCTTTGTATGTCTCATTAGCATAGAAGTCTTCAGAAGTAGCTCTCCCTGCTAAGATGTCAGGAATGATAATACGCCCATCGGAGATAAAGGAAACTTTCTCTAAGTGTAGGGCATTCTTGTTTTTGATCAGAGTAGTGCTTAGTTTTGAGTCTTTGTACTCAATGACACATTCTCCCACTTGGTAACAGATATGAGTCTCTTTGGTGACAAAGCCCGTCCATCCATTGCGTTTAATATAAGAAGGAAAAACGTAGCGGAAAGGAGAACGCTTGACGCCCGAGAGGCGTAAAAAGCTTCGGATATTTTGCATCTTGTAGAGCCATCGAAAGAGGGAGAGTACTTTCAAGATTGAGCTTTTACCTACACCACTAGGGCCAATAATGACAGTTAGAGGCTTGATATCCTGCAGATTGACTTCCCTTATTGGACCGAAGTTTTTGATAACTAATGATTCCCTTTCCATACAAATTCTTTTCTTAACTATGGCACCCCACAAAAGTAGTAAAAAACAGACCATATCTGCTTCAATATGCTTTCCGTAACACTAGATTGCCTCTGTAATGTACCTGAACTCCATCCAAAACTTTGATTATACTGGTTCTTATTGATCTTCACTTTTTATTGAGAAAGATAACTTCTTCATTGTGTACTGTTTCAGATACCGAAGAGTTTCTATAGGAGACAATCAGACTTCGGAACCCAATCATGGCGAAAATCCACTCCCCTTTTTCCATCTTTCTTTTGCTGGAAAAGGATGGAACCATCGGGTATCTTTATCTTGACAAGTATACTTGCGAAGAGAAATATAGGCAGTAAAACTATAAGTTCGATTAGAGCCATCGCTCGCTCGAATATCCCTTTTTGGAAAGTTTTATCCAATGTGTAGGTAGGTGAATCCGGAGAGGTCGGAAGGATCAAAAACATTGCGACCATCAATTAAGAGGGGGGTGCGCATGGACTTTCGTATCTCCTCCCATTTGGGCATACGGTACTCTTTCCACTCCGTAACGTGTAGGATGGCATCGGCATCAACCACGGTTTCATACACATCTCGGGCATACGAGATTTTATTGCCGAGACGTCTACGAGCTTCATCCATAGCGATGGGGTCGTATGCTACCACCTTGCAGCCGGCACTGAGGAGAGACTCGATGAGGACTAGCGAAGGAGCTTCGCGCATATCGTCTGTGCCGGGTTTGAAGGCAAGCCCCCACAGGGCAATTTTTCGTCCCTTTAGTTCGCCTTGGTAGTAGGAGGAGAGTTTTTCGAAGAGGATATTCTTTTGCTTTTCGTTAACTCGCTCTACTGCTTCTAGCACCTGCATTTCGTATCCATTTTGGCGTGCTGTGGCAATCAGAGCCTTTATATCTTTTGGAAAACAGGAGCCTCCGTAGCCACATCCCGGATAGAGGAACTTGTTACCAATGCGTGTATCAGAACCAACCCCTTGGCGCACCATTGACACATCCGCTCCTACTTTTTCGCAGAGATTGGCAATGTCATTCATAAAGCTAATACGCGTGGCTAGCATGGCATTGGCAGCGTATTTGGTCATCTCTGCTGAAGGGATGTCCATGAATAGTACGCGGAAGTTGTTGAGCAACATGGGTCTGTAGAGCTGTGTCATTAGCTCTTTGGCACGATCAGAGTCAACTCCTACTACCACACGGTCTGGTTTCATAAAGTCGTCTATCGCATTACCCTCTTTGAGAAACTCGGGATTGGAAGCGACATCGAAGTCAATGGTTACTCCTCTAGTCTCCAGTTCTTGGGCAATAGTGGCACGCACCTTCTCTGCTGTACCAACGGGTACGGTACTCTTTGTTACAATGAGTTTGTACCCTTGCATGTTGTGCCCGATGGTGCGAGCCACCTCTAGCACGCAGCTAAGATCGGCAGACCCATCTTCGTCGGGGGGAGTGCCAACGGCGGTAAAGATGATATCGACTTCATCTAGAACTTCTCGTAAGTCGGTAGAGAAGCGGAGGCGTCCAGCCTCAATGTTGCGAAGTACTAGGTGGTCTAGATTAGGCTCGTAGATGGGGATTACTCCGCTCTTGAGTGCTTCTATTTTTTGAGCATTCGTATCAATGCAATAGACGGTAATTCCCATCTCTGCAAAGCAGGCTCCACTTACTAAGCCTACATATCCGGTTCCTACAATGGCTATATCCATATTTTACGAAAACTCCTTTTAGATTCTATCCCTTTATAGCTTTTGCACAACAATCTCTCTAATAAGGATGGCCTTTCTCGGAATGTTTTTGGAATCCCGACTTCTAAAGTCAGAATAGACAACGAGTAGTCTGTTGTTATCTAGCGCCAATAATCCCGTATAGCCACAGCTAACTTGCCCCTTAAAGTCTTTGAACCGGAGCATCTCGAACGCATCAGTCCATTCTGAACTTCCGTTGTCCAATAGGAAGCGCATCTGCACTCCAGGACGTCCAGAGGTTAATACCGTGACACCATTTCCAAGCCGTAATAATTGAGGAGAGACTCCGTTTTTCGCTATCGCTTTGGGTTTGGACCATGTATAGCCGCCGTCTTTAGAGATGGTCTGAAACATTAAGTCTCGATCCAAGCCCGTGGAAGATCTAAAAATACAGATAATATCTCCGTTGCTTAAAACTTCGATGGCGGGCTCCGAAAGGCCAATTCCATTCCTTGCCTTAAATTCAGACTCAGAATAAGATCTTCCTATGCTATTATAGGAGATTAGGGATGCTAATGTCCAAGACTTGCCATAGTCATGAGACTTATATACACCCAGTCCAGATAGCTCTATCGTGCCATTGGCGTTTTCTTGAAAAACTGGATATTGGACAGATACTAATTCTCCTCGCTTATACTCTTTTGGCTTAGTCCAGGCTTGCACGGGCAAGACTCCTTTGTATGCATATCCCAATATGAGACTGTCATTGGTAATAGGTGCCGTAAAACTCGAGATAGCACTATTCTTTCTAGACGACTTCTGTGTGAAGAATCCTTTTTGGTCCCCTTTCAGGTCTTTTTTATGGTAAAAACTTAGGACTCCATTCTTTGTTCGAATCTCCCTAAATGGGGAGGCACTGACATCTGTATTTGTAGAAAAATTGAGAGTGGCAAGTGTAAGTTCCTCTTGGTTGGAAAGCAAAAGGCCTGGGATGACAGGACGTTCTTTCCATCTGAAGAACCAATTCTTGCCATTGTCTTTTGAGTATTTCCATCCCACTTTAGGGGTGGAGCGAATGTCATCTTCGGCTAAATTCCAAAGAACGGCAATTTTATTTTCATCCTTAACTCGTGTTATTCTCGGAAATTGTACAAATCCCCACCCCTGAGGTTCGGTCGCCTGATACACTATTGTTGGGCTCTTAAACTCAATATTAAGTATGGAGCGACCTGCTCGTTTGTAATTTACTTTTGCAGGAGAGGCATATACAGCCACCCCAACCTCATAAGTAGAGTGAGGATTGTTGCGATGCTCATTCCAAGTAAACTTCTGCGCAGGTAGTTTGCTGTTTTGGGAGAATAGCAAGGCAAATGTATTTAGAAGAACAAAGCCTATTAAAAAAACGCTCTGTAGTATCTTCTTACAATAGCTCATAGCTATATGGTAAGATTTAGAGAATAGCTCGCTCAAGAGAGAATGCTTCTGCATAGTGGACGCCAATGTTGCTTCCTCTAATTTTTCCTAGAGCTTCTAAAGCCGTTAGAGACCTGCAATAGGGGAAGTCTCTCATTTGACTAGAGAAGCACTTGGCAGCCTCTAATTTTTTTTCGAAATAGGCAGAGGTGTCTATGAAGACATTGGGGATGAATGTTTGGTTCCCTTGGAGAGGTGCCCAATTAGTCTCAGAAAGAGTTTCGTAAGTCAGTATGTTTTTAACCGAAGTGTCGTTGATAGGTCTTCCTGCAACGAGACAAGCTCGATAAAGACATAGATGATCCACATGAAGATCTCCTAGAGATGGGATAAAAAGAGTATCAGGCTTTATGTCTGCAATTAATTTGGAAAGGGCAAAAGAGATCTTATAAGCAGGGTATGTGTCTAAACGAGGTGCGGGGAAGTCAAAGAAAAAAGTTTCTGAGACATTGAGCATCTTATGTGCCCTAAGAGCTTCCTCACGCACATTTTTTATTCTCGCCTCCTGAAACATTTCAGGATCACCTACATGGGCATTCGTCATAATGGCGACAAAGGCACTTCCTCCCTCAGCAACCACTTTTGCAATAGTGGCACCACATCCTAGGATTTCGTCATCGGCATGAGGAGCTACAACTAATATTCGTTTCATATCGCTTATCACATGTTATTAGTACACATCAGAGTCTCCATATGAGAGACTCCAATTTCTATAATCTTCCAGAAGTGGGAATTTTTCGTGGTAGGGCTTTATGCAAAATAACGTAGGCTTTTTTTCGACAAAGATGAAGCCGACTTTTTCATAGTGTATAAATCGATCATCAAAAGGCGAAAGCCACGTGCTGATGGTAAGTTCATCTAGTCTATCTATCTTGCAAATGTAGTCTAGTACATCAGGGATGGCCGAGACGTGCTCTTGTCCAAGCCCATTCTCAACGATGAAATACTCGACGGCTCCGGTATCTGTAAAGAGGTATTCTTTAACAACGAGCAAACCTATAAACTCGCTCTCAAGATAGCACTCAAAGATGCGATATTTATTATTAGGATTTTGATCATATCTCCAACGTAAATACTCTAATGAGCGATGAGTATGCACCTTGGAGTTTTTTGAAAGAGTTTTTTCTAATATTTCGGAGTGTTGACTGTCAAATCCCTGCGCCAAGCGAATCTGATATGTGTTTCTTGACGAACCTCTCTTGTAGTGGTAGGTGATGTGATTTTGCACTGCCAAGTTTTGCCATTTTAGGTTTTTGATAAACCCGTAATGCGAATTAAGATTGGGGAATCCCATCACAAAGTGGTGCCCATGAATACTCTCTAGGTCGTTGTATAAGGCATTTGCGAGCATCTTGAAAATCCCTTTTCCAGTGTATTCTGGATGGGTCATTGTTGTCATTGAGAGAGAACCTTTTACGATCTGATCATCCATTACAAGGTTTGTAGGACTTGTTGCGTAATGACCGATAAGGAGATCATCTTCCCACATCAATTTGATAGCCCAATTGCCAGAGGGATTATTAGCGAATCTCCACTCCCAATATTTGGGATTCATCTCTCTTTTAAAAGTCCTCTTGAAGAGTTTTAGGATCTCAATCTCATCCCCTTTTTGATAGTCTTTTATTTCCATATCATTTGCTCAAACCAACAGATTTTTACCTCTAATTATGACCGTTATATGGTTCAGTGGTTGCTTCCCCTTCGAGGGTTACACCTTTTCGACTCAATACTACAGCAATGGCTTGAAAGAAAATCTTGAGGTCTAGTACGAAAGATAGATGATCAACATAGTAAATGTCATACTCAAATTTCTTTTTCCAAGTGTTATTGTTTCGCCCCCTAACACCAGCTAATCCTACAATACCGGGTCGTACGTTATGACGTCTCCTCTCCTCTGAGGTATATATAGGTAAGTATCTAACCAAAAGAGGTCTAGGACCTATAAAACTCATATCCCCTTTTAGGATATTCCAGAGCTGAGGAAGTTCATCAAGGGAAACTTTGCGGATGAACTTTCCAACCTTAGTAAGACGCTTGCTATCGGGTAACAAATCTCCATTTGTATCTCTTTCGTCAGTCATGCTTTTGAATTTGTACAACTTGAAGATCTTCTCATCCTTACCAGGGCGTTTCTGAGTAAAGAATGCTCCAGCTCCCCTATTTGATATGGACAAACCGATCCACACTAAGATAAATACAGGAGATAGTATGATTAATGCGATGAAAGATAGTAGAATATCTAGCAATCGTTTAATATACTTCTGATACAATGGACTTGGATATTGACTCATGATATAATCTGTCCTTTAGATACTCTTATGCCCAACTTAATAACTCTAGCTGAATTACCAACTGCGACTTTATCATCAGTGGTAACTCCACAATTTCTTTCTCAGTCCCATTATTTTGTTTCTAATAAGTCTACGATAATATCGTTGAGAGTCTTTTGGGGAGTCCACCCCAATGACTTCATCTTAGAACCATCAATTTGCGAGCTTCTCTCTACTTGTGCGATATTCTGACATTCTATCCAATCAAGAGAGGCATTAAGTATTTTTGCACACTCAGCGGCATAGTCACCCATAGAAACATCAACGCCTGGGACATTCATAATAGGCGGAAGGTCAAATCTTTCTTGAGCAATCACAAATATAATAGCACTTACAGCATCGCAGACATGAAGCAGAGTCGTATTATTGAGAGGGTTGGCAACCATGACCTTTTTGCCATTTTGAAGGGAGTGGGGAATCAATTGAAAGAATCCGTTTTGGCTCTCTTCAGCACATCCTAATAATCGTGGAAACCTGAGAGATACAACCCGAGACAAGGGGTAGCTATCCCGAACAAAATGGAAAAACTTTTCTGTGATATGCTTTTGGAAGGCGTATGGACTATTGATGCGAATATCGTCTTCTTCAGTCTTCTTTTTATCCAAAGTTTGGTCGTAGAGAGACTGTGACGAAGCATTGATTACAAGGGGAATGCCTGCTTGAGCAATCTTATTTGTTTGATCGTATAAGAATGATATTGCCGAATAGACTTCATCCTCAGAATGATTGGCTAAAGCCCCTGCGAAGTTTACTAAAACATCAGAGGAGTTATAGATGGATTGGATGAGAGGATCCGTCGCTTTGACAACTTCTATTTTTGGTGATTGAAACTTTGAGACATATTTGTCATAAGAAGAGTCTCTACATACAAGCACAATTCTTTTGTATTGGCTAAGATCTATAATTGAACGGACAAAAGCCGTTCCTAGAAAACCTCCGCCACCTAAGATTGTAATGGTCTGATTGATAGGTTGTCCCTCTTTTAGTCTATTAATAGTAGAGCAAGCGACTTGACGCACTCCAACTTTATTCCCCGTATAGCTTAGTGGTCGAGAAGACTTCCCTAAGAAGTCTGATACAAGGTACTTTACTTCATTAAATCCGAGTTGTGCCCGATTGCCGGTAATACCTGTAAATCTCATATTCATCTCAAAGAAGAATATTCCTTTCTCTGTTATGCGACCTTGCACATTCACAGGGCCTTTCACCCCCTGCTCTTCACAGATTGGAACAAACTTCATGATTTCATCAAGATACTCAAATTCTTCTGGAAGAATCGTGTCAATATGAACAGGAATTCCATTCTTGAGTACATTCTTAGAAATAAAAATGGATTTAAACTTGGCATCCTTACCGAAGATTAGTTGTATCGAAATTTCAGACATCTGTACGAACTTTCTATTATTTACCGCCCGAACGATAGTCTCATAATTCTTGTCTTCTTTCGTGGGGAATAGATAGGGTTGAATAATATCTTCATCAGGCATCCCCTCTAATTCGTTCATCTCATGAACAATATGGATACCTTGCGATGCCGACCCTCCAGCCGGCTTGATAATAGCAGGGAAGATAGATGAATCTGGAGACTCCTTAAAGTCTTTGACCTTGAAAGTCGGGACAATGCTACATCCACGTTCATGGAAATATTCGTACCACAAATATTTATCACGGCTGATGCCTATGACCTTAGGTTCTGAAACAAGGACTTCAATACCATGGGCATGAAACTTATCAATATCCTTAGATAGTAACGCAAGCTCGTGGTCGTGACCAGGAATGATAATATCAGCTTTTCTCTCAATCGCAATGTTTAAGAGCGTATCTAAATAGCCCTCTGAGTAGAGCCCTGGAACAAAGTGAAATTCATCGCAAAAATGGGTGGCATAAACATTCCTATTCATGTCACATCCTATGATATAATCTTGTCTTAATTCATTAAGAGAATCTAGGACAGATTGCCCTACGCCTGATCCTACACAGGTAACTAAAATTCGAGCCATATTATTTTTCTATTTGTTCAATATCTGGTGATTAAAATATTCGGTATCAAAATCCGTGTAAAAGTTGTCTGAATGGTGATTCAAATCCTTTTGTTCTGCAAAGGATAGGAGTTCTTTTGGAGTGTTGATTATGAAGAAATCTTCGTAATACTGGGAAGGTGTAGACCTTGAAGCAAAGATGCCAAAGTTTAATCTGCCGACCAGCTTTCCCATACTAAGAGCTTCGAAAAGAACCGAAGAAATATCTCCCACGACATGAGAATAGCTCTGCAAGGCTATAAAAGAGTCTATCTTGGTGTCACTCATTTGAATATTCTGATACTGTCCAAGCAATTCTTCTTGCTGTGGAGAAAGCTCCTCTTGTGGGTGTAATCTGATGTGAAACTGGAGATGATCCCACCACTGAGCCCATTGAACGGAGAGTTCAACGATTTCTTTGGTAATCTGTGGGCGAGATACGACCAAAATAGTCTTATACAATACTGGGGTATTATGGTTAAGTTGCAACATTTCTCTATATGCCCAACCTATACATCTGATCCTCTCTTCAGGAATACCAAACTGAGGACCAGTCCAAATACTCCCGAACGTGAGAAAATAGTCAGGATCGATCTCTTTTCGATAATCTCCTGTATACAGGACTGTATCTCCCATCGTAATGCCATGTTGTAGTTCAAAGGCTTCGCCGTCCAATGACTTTATTGCAACTGAAGGTGCAAAAAAAACCGCCCGATTTACGATGAATACTCGTTTAGTCTTATGCAAGGAAAATATCTTTCTGTACTGCTTGACTTGAATGAAGAATGACGAAATCAGTAGAGTGTGTACAATGCGCTCCTTTATGCCTGTTGAATCTATGCACGAAAGTGCACGAAAAAACTTTCTTAAAACACCCCAATGTCTGAGCGCAAAGAGAGGTAGGGTAACGAGAGCACAGAGTAGAGACGATAACTCTATGTAATCCATCTTAATGGTTTTATCTTGATGGAAGCGCGGCTCATGATGCTGCCCAGAGTGATACCTTTGAAAAATAATATAGCTGCGTTTGAGGTCAGAAAGTTCAATTAGAGGGTCTGTGAACTTATCAACATAGGAGTCTCGTATCTTGTAAAGCCGTGGGAATGCAAAGATGATATTCTCTATCTCTATTTGCTGATGCTTTAGCCGTCTAACTTGTTTATAGGAGTCTATGAAATTTTGCAAGATCATGGATAGGGCGAGCTTTGCTTTTTTTGTGTTACTTGGTCTTCCAACCTTTCTCGCAAGCTTCGACCTAACTTGAAATCTAATGATGCGCCAAATAGGTATTTCTTTGATAAGCAGATTGTCTAACCCAAGAGAGCGTTCCAAATCTGCTACCTCTTTGATATTTAATCCTTGGTTTGACATGTTATAGTATTCCTTTGTTGTTTTGATTTAAAAGAAGCAAGTACAAGACTCATCCATACAAAATCATATATGGAGAGGAAAAGGATGGAGTCTGTCCAAGCCCGTACCATAATCGCTAAAAGTAAAAGAGCCACGAAAAAATTTTTCTTTATAACTAGTCTAATAATAGCAATCGAAATGATAAGAAGAAGTGGAACAAACAGAATTCCCGCAAAATGGTGCAGTCGAATAAATGAATTATGAGGGTTCTGACCATAGTGAATAAACCAGTAGTTGTTGGAAAAGTTATAGCCAAAAATAGCCGTCTCCCAATTGATGTTATCCAAATATTCATTGATGATAATATTCCTAGAATAGGATACAAGACCATCTTTTTGAAATTTCTCGAAAACGCTGGCTGTGTTAAATATTTCTACAATAGTGCCCCAATTGATAATTACAAGTAAAATTGGGAGAATGATCATTGTTAGGGCTATAGTTGTCCGTTTTTTCTTTCCCATGCCCCTCCATTCATAGAACAATGTGTTGATAAAAATGGCAGTTAGCATAAGAATGCCAGACCTCCCTGTTGCAAGGACGGTAAGAACGAGAGAAAGAAAAGGAATAGTCAAACTAAGAGATTCTTTTTGGCGGGATTGAATCAGTTGCAAGATGGAGATGTTCATAATCAGTACAACTGAAATATAATTGGCGCTAATTCCAGAAAAGAGCCTATCAAAGTTCCTGGATAGAGCGTAATAAGTAAAGAAGAGGAAGAGAATAAAATATATCTGGAGAGTAATGTACTTTGAATTAAATCGGTTTGTGACAACAAAGTACGCAAATAGCGGAGCTGTAATGATATAGAGAATAAAAGGAGAAGTCGTCTTATTGTAGATTTCTATAATTCCTACGAAGATGGTAGTCACGACAGAGATTGCCACAAGATTGCTTTTGGTGATCAGCCGATTAATCGCCTGAGTGGGAGTCCTTGAGAAAAACGCATATAAAGCTATAAGTGATACAGCACCAAAAAGACTATACCGAATGACGGAGTCAAAAAAGTAATATAGAAGAGCGCATAGCATATATACCATGAGTAATATGGTATTTGCATCAATAGACTCGCGACCAAGCTGATGGGTTATTTTAGTCTTACGCATATCGCCACTTATGATCCTATATGTTGATAATATTGGGATTTCGGATAATGCGTTCTACTACCTCAAAGATTTTCTTGATGTCTTTTCGATTGAGAATGATGAATAAAAGGAGGGAGATTGCATACATCCAATTCGAGGCATTGACATAAACAAAGACGACGGAAGTGATGAAGGGCAGTATCATGCTCAATGGAAATTGTTCGAGCAGCGATCCGATAAAGCCTACTCGGTATCCTAAATGCCTTTTTCCCATAATTCCAATGATAAGCACGTATAAGAAGTAGGTTACCATAGTTGGGAGGATAGACCACACAAAGGGAACTTTAAGTACTTGAATCATCAAATAACAGAGCAGTACATTGAAACTCAATGCAGAGAATGCTATTTGCCCCAAGCGGCGCTCACAATTACGAGCCATCAACATCCCCTGATAGCCAAAAGAGTTGGTATAGAGAACCATAGTTAGTGCCAGAAGTATGAAGAAGGATTTTGATGGAGCATATTGGGGAAAGAATAGCAAAAACAAGGGGAAGAGCATAATCACCAAATGTACCAATAAATGTGAGGTCGTAATGTATGCAGCCCTTACTTCATCCAGTAAGGTTTTGATCTGCTCATTTGTCCCATTTGCAAAGCGATTGAGGAGCTTGGGAAAAACGAGGTAGGATATTGAGTTGAGTAATAAGAATATTGCATTGGCCAACTGGTAGGAGAAGGTAAGGTAGCCAAATTCTTCTACAGAGTAAGCCGCGCCAATGAAGGATTTTGTACTAAAGAGAATGAGGTAAAAGGAGGCATTGTAGACGAATAAATGCCAAGCCTTCTTTTGAATAGAAGCAACTTCTCTGCAATCTAATCTAGGGCATAACGATATGGGGCGTTGAATGATATATAGGATAAAACTGATCAAAAAGGATACGATGTTGGCAATAAGTATCGCTTTGAGTAAAGACTCCCCTCGGAAAAAGAAGATTGTGATTAATGTTATTAGGGGGAAAAGGGACTGATTCAGTCCTATGGCAAAAACTTTCCCGTAAATTCGAAAGATATTAGCAAAAAGAGAGTTGAAGTGAGTTAAGATCGCTAGGATAGTTACAGGAATAACATATTGGCTAAACTGGTATTTCTCTCCGAGGTTGACCCCGAAAAGTATAAGGAGGGCGAAGAATAAAACAATCAGTAGGCTAAGACCTATAATCATGGAAACTCCATTCCCAATAACTCGCTGTGAGTAAGTATGGTCAGTCTTCTTAACCGAGACCATAACATTGATTGCATGAGGAATGCCGAGATTAATCTGTGCAAGATAGGAGATAATAAGATTGATAAATCCCCAAATGCCAAGATAGTACGGCCCCATATAAACTGCGATGAAAATGGAATTGACAAACTGAATCGCATAGGTTCCGTAGCGACTTAGCATGTACAAGATAGCCGGATTTTTTAAGCTATTCCCTATGAGAGAAAGGAGTTTGCTCATTTTGAAGGTCTATACATCCATCAAATACATCAACAAGATGTATTCTAGTAAAGAAACAAAGAAAAGGGATCAAGAAGTAGTATTTCCACAAATTCTCGAAAAACGCCTTCTCCTCCAGATTTAGAAACATGAGTATTGGCGTATTGCTTCACATAAGAGGGGGCATTATTTGGCACCGCACTATATGCAACGGCCTTAAGTAAGGGAATATCTGCTAAGTCATCCCCAATGTAAGCAACTTGTGCCATAGAAATGCCTAGTTCTTTGACTAAATTTTGAGCGATTGCCAACTTGTTTTTTACTCCTTGGAATAGGTAGTCTACCTCAAGTTTTTCTGCACGCCTTTTTACTATCTCGGTGTTTTCTCCTGTCAAAATTCCGACAGGAATCCCGTTCTTGTGCGCTAGAGACACGCCGGCTCCATCATAAGTATGAAACTTTTTCAGTTCATTCCCATGCTGGTCATAGTACATTCCCCCATCGGTCCAAACTCCATCTATGTCCGTTAAAATTAAACGGATTGGCAAATCTACTTTAGGCATTTCGAATAAATAATTTCGTCTTTAGGAATATCCATTGCAGCCTCTTTCCCTATTACAGAGCTTTTTTCAATCCACTTGAATCCATCTCCGGGACTCAATAGATGGATGTCTTTTTCTGTGATTATTTCCCCTTTTTTGATGTCTCGTTTACTCGCGATGGATCGCTCTAGTTTTTCTTTGGCTGCTTGTACGCTTTCGTCAATATATAGAGCCTCTTCTCCCATCCACATTTCGGCAACACGAATATCTCTCACCATGCGAAGTACCCCATCCGGTCCCAAAGATCCTGCCTGATCCGTTCCTTTCATCCGCCGATCGATAGTGATATGTTTTTCTATAATCTCAGCTCCCATGCCTACTGCTACAGTTGGAGCCGCGATCCCTATCGTATGGTCAGAAAATCCTATTCGGTATTGAGAATAGTTCTTTTTTAGGAAGAGAATGGTTCTTAAGTTCAGGTTTTGAGGGGCTGTTGGATATTGAGATACACAGTGAAGGATTGAAATGTTATTGTGATGCTTCGAAATAATTTCTAAGGCATTGTCCAACTCTTCTTTCCCTGCCATCCCCGTTGATAGGATGATGGGGATACGTGTTTCCGCCAAAGCTTCTAATAGGGGAAGGTTCGTTAGATCTCGACTCGCTACTTTAAGAAAGTCTGGGGTAAATAATTTGAGTATTGACAAGCACGACGGAGAACATAGTGTTTCTACAAAATCAAGTCCTCGTCCCTTGGCGTAGCGAAAAACTTCAAAGTGTTGTTCATCAGACAATTCTAAGAATCTCCGATGTTCACCATAGGTGCGACCGAAAGAGTTTGGAGAGTCATAAATGCGGTTCATCTGGGAGGATGAAAGTTCTTCTCGCAAGTCTCTTTTTGTGAGCTTAACAGCATTCATAGGCTTCAAGTCTAAACCAAAATATTCCTCTCTAATTGGTCTAGATACGAGCTCAACGATCAATTTCGCAATATCAACAGAGCCATTATGGTTTTGTCCAATCTCTCCGATTATATAGGTGCTCATACTCTTTTACTTTGTATTTTTCTTTATTTGGGTTTGCATCATACTTAGCCATTCTGGATGGGTAGAGACACATTGCACAATGGAAAGGGGGGTAAAAGACTCCCCTTGTATTACAAGATCCTCCACGATGGCTTGAGCTAGAGAAAAGTCTTCTATTGTGTCTATTGTTAGGCGAATCTGGCTCTGTTCTATTTCGATGGGAATGAACTTCCCTTTTATTTGAAAGTGTGTAGGATTGGAATAGATGTAAATAGTTACATGCTCATGATCCAGTTTTTCTTTAGACCATTTGGCCACGTTTTTGAGCGAGTTGAGTGTAACCCCTTCTCCCCAAAAACCATAATGAGTTTTGATCGTAGGTATCCCTTGGGATGTTTTGAAGCAAACATAATCTTCAGTACCAGCATCTAACATCTCTCCCAAAAGATCCAAATCTTCTATAGAGATGAATGGGTTGTCGGCACAAACTCTGATGATTTTGTCTAAATGAAAATGCGAGGCTGCGTCAATAAATCGTTGTAGGACGTCCTGCTCACTTCCTCTAAAAGAGGGGATCCCTAATTGCTCCGCAATTGCTACAATCTCTTTATCTGCTTCTGCAGTAGAGGTCGCAACATAGACAGGATACTTAGACTTCAATAGTCTTTTAAGGAGATATGATAAAAGAGAGTCTTCTGCATAAAAACGCCTACTCATTTTCTGAGGGAGGCGAGTTGAGCCTAACCTCGCTTGAACAATAATTCCTGTATGATCACACATATTATTATGGTGTTTTTTTTACTATTTCGGGATTAAGTGTAGCTGGGTGGGGAAGTTGTAAAAAGAAATACTTGACCTCGGAGGCTTTCTCTCTAGATATTGACAAGAAAGGGGCGTGAGCAACGGCAAGGAATACTACGTCATACTCCTCAAAGGAGGAGGGAATCGTATTTGCTATCTCTATGCCATACATGCTGTAGGCTTCTTCGGGAGAAACGAATGGGTCGCATACCGCAATTTGTGCAACTCCATAGGAGAGTAGTGTGTTGTATATATCCACGACCTTAGTATTGCGGATATCTGCACAATTGGGCTTGAAGGCAAATCCTAGGATCAAAATCTTGGCATCTTTTACAGGAAGTCCTGCTAAGATCATTTGCCGGATTAGTTCTGTTGCGTAGTACACGCCCATGGAGTTGTTTACGGCGCGTGCCTCCATCAGGAGGCGGGGTTGGTAGCCGTGTCGCAACGACTTCTCTATGAGGTAGTAGCTATCTACCCCAATGCAGTGCCCCCCTACAAGCCCAGGATGAAACGGCAAGAAGTTCCATTTGGTAGATGCCGCCTCTAGTACTTGGTGGGTATCAATGCCCATCGTGTCGAACATTTTTGCGACTTCGTTCATGAAGGCTATGTTGACATCCCGTTGTGCATTCTCCACAATTTTAGACGCCTCAGCCACTCGGATGCTTGGCGCTTTATAGGTGCCATTTGCTAGTACACTACGATAGACGGTGTCAATATATTCTGCAATCTCGGGGGTGGAACCAGAGGTCACTTTTTTTATCTTTTCTACGGTATGCTCTCGATCCCCGGGGTTGATGCGCTCGGGAGAATAGCCTGCGTAGAAATCTTTATTAAACTGAAACCCCGATACCTTCTCAATGACGGGGATACAATCTTCTTCGGTAGCTCCCGGATAGACGGTGGATTCGTATACCACAACGTCTCCAACAGTAATGACTTTGCCAATGGTGGAGCTAGCTTCGATGAGGGGAGTGAGATCGGGATGATTATCCTTGTCTACGGGAGTAGGAACTGTTACGATATAGAAGTTACAATCCTTAATATCCTCTACCTTATCTGTATACTGTAGTTGCCGAGGTGCTGCATCTTTAGCAGGTTGTGTTCTCGCAACAGCCTCCGTCGTATCAATGCTTTTTTGTAGAGCTTCCACCCGAGCAGCGTCGCGGTCAAAGCCTATTGTTGGATATTTTGAGGCAAATAAACGAGCGAGCGGAAGCCCCACATATCCTAGTCCTATAATGGCAATTTTTGCTTTGCTAATCTCCATTGAGAGTCAAACTCTAAGCCGAGGCTCTAAATATTCCCTCCTCGAAGGGATAGAATGAATCCTACTTTGTTGGTATCAATATCTATTTTCCTAGATCTTACTCAGCCACAAAGTTACTCCTTTTCCATGAAAGGAGTGAGTTCCCTCTGTCTTTCTGATTTCGTGGGAAGGTTGCTTTGCCAAAAGGGGAGTCTCCAAAATGGATGGGGTGTTCTTGTCGATGGGTTTCAGCTGGTGGGGAGGACGGGGATTTTACTAGGCTGGTTTTGTTTCCCTTTTCAGCCAAAAACCATCTCCAAAATCAGTCTAAAAGTTTTTATTTCTAGGCCTGTTTCGGAATTTTTCTTGGGCAGATAATTTTCTCGTTTTCAGGGGCGTTTTTTCTAGAGTAGAGCAAATGGCATGCGAAGCGCCCTTGAGAGGAGGATGGACTAGGGGCGATAAAGGGAATGGACAGAGGGCGGTAAAGTGAGAGGCAGCGGAGGAATGAATCCGCAAACGAAGGGGAAGCCCTCCGCAGGATTCGGAAGAAATAAAAAATCCGTCACTTCTCTATGAAGTAACGGACTCTCTGTGAGAAGGGAACTCTCCTTCTTTGGAGCGGAAAACGAGACTCGAACTCGCGACCCTAACCTTGGCAAGGTTATGCTCTACCAACTGAGCTATTTCCGCCTATCGTTTTAGCGACTACAAAGGTAATACAATATTTCTATTGTGCAATACTTTTGGGGTAAAACTTCGATGAAAAAGTAGATTCTTCTTAGAATGAAGTAGGCTCTATAGTTGTAACATCCCCGTTATTTCCTCTCTTCTTTTCAGGGATGTGTGGATATATTTCCCTTGTACGAAGAGTGGGGGAATCATTGCTCATGCATTACCCTGCGGCCGCAAACTATTTACTACCTTTGTGCTGTATGTCCACAGCAGTAAGACAATATAGGATCCTTTGGGTCGATGATGAGATTGACCTTCTCAAGCCCCACATTCTTTTCCTTGAGAAAAAGGGGTATAGTGTAGCGGCTGCGCTTAGTGGTAGCGATGCTTTGGAGATGTTGGCTCAGGAGCCTTACGACCTCGTTTTCTTAGATGAAAATATGCCGGGTCTTTCGGGGCTCGAGACGCTCGATGCGTTGCGTTCGCAGTATCCTTCGCTCCCTGTGGTAATGGTTACGAAGAGCGAAGAGGAGCAACTGATGAACCAGGCGATTGCCGGTAATACGGTCGACTTTTTGATTAAACCGGTGAATCCGAATCAGCTTCTACTTACGCTCAAAAAAACGCTTCAGCGTAATGACATTATAGGAGAGGCTACAGTGGCTGACTACCAAAGGGCGTTCCGCGAAACCTCTATGCAGCTTATGCAGCGCATGGAGCTTGAGGATTGGAAGACGCTCTATCGCCAGCTTGCCGAGCGCAGTCTGCTTGTGGAGGAGCATCCCGAGCTTGCCGAGATGCACGCTTTGCAGTGCCGTGAGGCCCAGCTCCAGTTCGGTCGCTTTGTGCGTGACCACTACAAGGGGTGGATAACGCCCTCTGCAGGGTCTCCTCTGATGAGTTATAATCTCTTTTCTAAGCGCGTCTTTCCCCTTCTCGATGCCGGAGAAAAGCTCTTTTTCGTACTCATCGATAACTTCCGTTACGACCAGTGGTTGGCAGTGAAAGATCTGCTGAGCGATCTTTTCTATTTCGAAGAAGATCTCTACGTGTCTATTCTCCCCACCGCCACACAATACGCTCGCAATGCCATCTTCTCGGGCTTGATGCCGGCTGATATCGCCCGCCTTTTCCCCGATTTGTGGGTGGATGAAGAGAGTGAAGAGGGGAAAAACGTAAATGAAGCTCCCCTGATTAGAAGTCTGATTGAGCGTTATCGTAAGCCCTATACCTTCTCATATAATAAGGTACATGAGACCAAGTATGGAGAGAAACTGCTTTCCTCGATGGATAATCTCACACGCCACCCCCTTAACGTTGTGGTGCTAAACTTTGTAGACATGCTCTCCCATGCTCGTACCGAGAGCAAGATGATCCGAGAGCTGGCAGGCAACGAAGCCGCTTATCGCTCCCTGACGCGTAGTTGGTTCCGTCACTCTACCACCTATCGACTTTTTCAGAAGATGAAAGAGATGGGCTATAAAGTGTTGCTTACTACCGACCATGGTACCATACGCGTGCAGAACCCTGTAAAAGTGGCAGGAGACCGCAATACGAGTACCAATCTTCGCTACAAGTTGGGGCGGCATCTCTCCTACAATCCCAAGGAGGTTTTCGCCATGACACGCCCTCGAGACTACGGTCTGCCCGAGGGATCGATTACCGATAACTTTATTTTTTGCTACGAAGATAAGTTCTTCGCCTACCCCAATAACTACAATTATTACGTGAATTACTATCGCGATACCTTCCAGCACGGGGGGATTTCGATGGAAGAAATGCTTATCCCTTTTATCTCTCTACAGCCTAAATGATTACCCTTACAATACCGTCGCTAGAGCACTTGCGCCCCACGGCTCGTACTCTGCTTGATCTTACCGAGGGGAGGCGAGTTTTTGCGTTTTATGCTCCGATGGGTACGGGTAAAACCACCTTTATTACAGCTCTTTGTGAGGAGCTGGGGGTAGAGGATGTGATGAATAGCCCTACGTTTGCCATCGTCAACGAATATGCCATCCCCTCCCGAGAAGAGGTGGCTTTCCATATGGATTGTTACCGACTAGAGACCTTGGAAGATGCGCTCAATGTGGGCTTTTCGGACTATCTGACAAGTGGAGCCTACTGCTTTGTAGAGTGGCCCGAGATAATAGAAGGTCTATTGCCCGAGGATACAGTGCGCCTAGAAATGTACGAGCGTGCCGATGGTGCGCGAGTTGTCTCTTGTGAATTATAATCTCAAAACCCCTTATAGCATGGACGCTATTGATATAGAACGATTGAACGCAGCCCCTCACCTTCGCCACGGATCCATAGAGGTGATTTGTGGTTCTATGTTTAGTGGTAAAACGGAGGAGCTGATGCGTCGTTTACGTCGTGCGGCTATTGCTAAGATGAAAGTAGAGGTCTACAAGCCTGCTACCGATATACGTTACGACCAAGAGAAGGTGGTGTCTCATGATGCCAATGCGGTGGAGTCTACCCCGCTGGAGAATGCACAAATGATCCTTCTCTACGCCTCGGATGCCGATGTGGTGGGCATAGACGAAGCTCAGTTTTTTGACGAAGCGTTGGTGTATGTGGTGAGTGAACTTGCCGATAGCGGCAAACGCGTGATCATTGCAGGGCTAGATATGGACTTCCGTCGCAACCCATTTGGCCCCATGCCTCAGCTAATGGCTCTTGCCGACTCTGTGACCAAAGTACATGCCGTTTGTATGGATTGCGGTCTCCCGGCCAATTATTCTTACCGCTTGTCTAGCGACGACAGAACAGTGCTCTTGGGTGAGTTGGACGAGTACCGCCCCCTATGCCGTGAGTGCTATCACCGGAGGCATCACAAGAGATAGCACTCCTTTTTCTCAATTGATAGAGCAATATAGATACAATGAACGATAGAAGAATCAGTAAAATAGCTCGCCTTGTGCAGAAGGCTCTTGGTGAGATTTTCCAGAGACAGACACAGGCAATGCCCGGGGTGATAGTTAGTGTGACGCGTGTATCCCCTAGCCCCGATCTCTCTTTTTGCAAGGTTTATCTGAGCATATTCCCCTCGGAGCGTGCGGAGGAGATCATTACAGCAACCCAACGCAATGCGGCTCAAGTGCGTTATGCGCTGGGTGTTGAGCTCAAGTCGCAGCTTCGTGTAATACCCGAACTTGTCTTTATCGTAGACGATACGCTCGACTACTTGGATAACATAGATCGCCTTTTGGCCAAGTAGTCTCCCCCTCTCTATAGCATGTCTCCCAGGTCGCTTGCTTTCTCTATTGCCAGGCGTTACTTTGCACAACGGAAGCGGTTTCATGCCGTGCAGGTAGTCTCCGCTATTAGTTCGGTAGCGGTGGGGGTCGTTGTAATGGCGGTGGTGGCTATCCTCTCGATTTACAACGGATACGAAGAGGTATTGCTTACGTCGGTAAGTCATCTCGATGCACCTCTCAAGGTAGAGCGAGCTGATAAATCTCCCTTCGATGCCCAAGAAAGTAGAATTGCTAGGTTGAGAAGTTTGCCGGAGGTAGCTGCTTCTTCGCTTCTTATTGAGGGAGAAGGTATCGTTCGTAGCTCTTCTGTTTATGCTGCGGCGCACCTACTGGGTCTGGAGCCTGCCTATTCGCGCTCGTTGGCATTGGATAGTCTGATGCTGGAGGGGTGTCTAACGGCGCTCCCCGGTGAGTACACGCTCGGAGGCGAGCTCTACCAAACTCTTTTCTCTTTTGGGCAGACCTCTAGCTTTATGCGCGCTGTTTCTCTATACGTACCCAAGCGTAGAGGCTATATCAATCCCTTACTCCCCCAGACGGCTTTTCGCACGATGCAGGGCAAAGCCCCCTCTGTGCTTTCTGCCAAAGAGGAGAAATACGATCGGACGCTCTTCTTGTCCGTAGACGAATTAGGCACCCTGCTCGACCTCCCCGAGGGCTATGTGCATGCTCTTGCTCTCTTTCCTGCGGAGGGCGTTTCCATCAAATCGCTCAAAGAATCTCTGCAAAAAGAGTTAGGGAAAGAGTGGCGCGTTCTGGATAGGCGAGACCAACAACCCCATCTGTTGAAGCTCGTTGCCATAGAGAAGTGGATGACTTTCTTTATTCTCTTTTTCGTGCTTCTTCTCGCTGCCTTTAATGTGATTTGCTCCTCTTCGATGCTGATTATCGAGAAGCGTCACGATGTGGAGATTTATGCCGCCTTGGGAGCTCGCCCTCAGTTGATACGCTCCATTTTCCTTTGGCAGGGCCTATTGGTTACCCTGGTAGGGGCTTTGGGCGGATTTTTGCTAGGGATGCTGCTTGTGTGGTTGCAGGCGCAATTTGGTTGGCTTACCTTTGGCGAGGGGGTGTATCGCCAGCCCTATCCCGTGGCTGTTCGGTGGCTTGACCTCTTGGCTCTTGCCGCCACTATTGCCTTGGTGGGATACCTTTCTGCCTTCTATCCCGTGCGTCGTCTCTTGCGTAGCCCTCAGTCTCATTGATTCATTCTCCTATCTCTCTCCCTATGTCCAAAAAAACAATTTCTTTGTCACAAATGCGTGAGCAGAATCCCGCCGAGTACCTCATTTATATGTGGTATTTGGAGTCTTTGGTGCGGGCTATGCCTCGGCAAGAAGATTTTGATAGCTTTCTCTCGAGGTCGCCGGAGCAGTTGCCCGTAATTGGCTTCCTCCGAGAAGTTTTACCACCCCTTCGTAAAGAGATGCTCGTAGAGGATATCATGGAGAATCCTAATAGGCACACGGCTACGCTTACCGCTCTACTTCAGGAGTTGGAGCAGCTACATAAGCAGTTGCTAGCTGATGCAGGAGAGGAGATTTACGAAGAGCTATACACAGCGGTATTGACCGCTATTGTGGAAATCCGCAGGCGTAGTGGCGGTGTTGCCTTGGGGGAAGTGGAGGCAGCCCTTGTGGCTTTGTATGGATATACTTTCCTCAAGCAAACCCACCAAGAGACCACAAAGGCTACTCGGGAGATCATGATGCGTATCTCCGTTTGGCTCAAAGTGTTGGGAGAAAAGTACACCCTACAGAAATCCGAAAAAGCTCCTCTCGATGGGGACGTAGCACCTCAATCTTGAAATGCGAGAGGCACAACCCAAACTAGAGAGAGGAATCATACTCCTAACCGGAGCGCAGGGGCAGCTTGGTTTGACCCTTCTTTTGAGAAGTCTACAGACCGAAATCTCGCACGATATATACCCTCTCTCGCGAGAGCAATTCGATCTCGCACACCCCGAGACACTCCCTCCTGTTTTGGAGCGTTTGGCGCTCCGCTTTGAGCATTACAGAGAGATTATTCTTCTCAATGCCGCGGCGTACACACAGGTCGATTTGGCAGAAACACACCCCAAAGAGGCTGAGGTGATCAATACTATCGCCGTGGATACCATGGCGCGGGCCTGCGCTCGATTACAGATTCGTTTTATCCAGATTAGTACCGATTACGTATTCGATGGCGCGTACGATCTGCCCTATCCCGTGGATTATCCTCCCCATCCCATCTCGGTTTATGGAACTACCAAATGGTACGCCGAGGAGGCCGTCGCTCGAGCTTTGCCCTTGGGCGAATATGCTATCGTGCGTACTTCGTGGCTTTACAGTCCCTACCGTCAGAATTTCTATCGCACCATGTGGCGCCTAGCGCATGAGAGGAGCGAATTGCGGGTTGTCGCCGATCAGATAGGGGCTCCGAGTAGCGCGGAGTCTGTGGCAGAGCAATTGTTTCTTCTTTGCTCACGTAGAGAGGCTCTGCCTCCCGTCTTGCACTTTGTCAATAGGGGTGAGACCTCTTGGTATGGCTTTGCCCAAGCGATTGTGGAAAAAGCGAGTCGCTCCCACTTTTGTAGGGTACACCCCATTACAACCGAGGAGTACCCAACGGCAGCTCATCGCCCTCGCAATTCGCGTCTTGAGGTGAGTTGTCTTGACCCGAATACTCCTCTTTGTAGTTGGCAAGAGGCTCTCCGTCTTTGTCCTCCGCCCTCAGATCCTCCCTCTATCCTTAGTCTTAAAGAAAAGAAGTGAAGGCACTCTCCCTGGCTCGTGCCATGCGGCGACGGATTGTACTTCTCGCCCTCCCCAATATCCTTTCTAATATCACAGTGCCCCTCTTGTCGCTGGTGGATGTGGGGTTGGCAGGGCATACTCCGGAGGGTAAAACAGCCATCGGGGCTGTGGCGGTGGCGTCCGGAGTGGTGAGTACGTTGTACTGGTTGTTCGGCTTTTTGAGGATGGGAACCACCGGATTTGTGGCTCAATGTTTTGGAGCTAGGGATCTAAAGCAAATCAATCAGCACCTAGCGCAGGGGCTTTCGCTAGCCCTCCTCTCGGGGCTTTTGCTCCTCTTGGCAACGCCCTTGGTCTCTCTTTTTGTTCGCTTGATGGCTCAAGATCAACTTGCCATTGCGGCATCGGCTCGGCTATATGTATCAATCGCGCTCTGCGGAGCACCTGCCGCCATGCTACTCTATGTGCTTAACGGCTGGTTTATTGGGATGCAAAATACCCGTATCCCCATGATTGGAGCCATCTCTATTAACCTGATAAATATCGTCCTCAGTGCTCTTTTTGTCCAGATCCCGGGCTGGGGCGTTGAGGGGCTGGCATTGGGTACCATTATCGCACAGTATGTAGGCGTGCTACTCTTAGGGCTCTTGGCGGTGTGGCGTTATGGGCGAGTGCTGCGGCATTTCTGCTGGCGCGACTTATTCCGCCTAAGGAGAAGAAAAGGCTATTTTGCCACACAGCGCGATCTCTTTATACGCTCGGCACTTCTTAGTGCTGTAACCCTTTTCTTCACCTACGCCTCTACGAGTTATGGAGAGGAGGTGGTAGCGGCTAATACTCTTTTGCTGCAATTTTTCCATCTTTTCTCCTACTTCATGGATGGGTTTGCCTATGCCGGCGAGGCGCTTACAGGGCGTTATGTGGGTATGCAGCGGAGCGATTTGGTGCAAATGCTTGTCCGGCAACTCTTCTCCTTCGGTTGGCCTTTGGCTGTCTTGACCAGTCTTCTCTACCTTTTGGTGCCCTCTCCTCTCCTACATCTCCTTAGTGATAGCCCCGAGGTGGTGGCCGTAGCATTGCGTTGGGTGCCCTACATCGCTTTTGTTCCTCTACTGGGGTTTGCTGCCTTTTTGTGGGACGGCGTATTTGTAGGAGCTACCTATGCACGAGGGTTGCGTACCAGTATGCTGGTGGCTTCCGCTTTTTTCTTTGGGTTTTACTACCTCATGCGAGCCTCTTGGGGCGTGGCTGCCTTATGGATCTCTTTCGATCTTTATTTAGCCGCCCGCGGACTGGTTCAATGGCGGTTGTGGCGGAGGTATTCTCCTAAACTCGCAAGCCGCTAACGCTCCGGAGGCGAGGTCTTGTCCCTTTCCTTAGAAAGAAACGAACATCCCGAGCTTGATCGTCCAGTCAGGAGCCCCGGGGATGCTGCTTTTTGTAAAGCGGCGGAAGTATTGCAAGGAGAAGATATTGAGAATGTTTTCTATCCCTGCACTTCCCTCAAGATAGAGGTGATTGTTCATAGGCGTGACCATCTCGGGATAGACTAACTCCCCTACGCGTCGGTCTTTACGGCTGTGAGAAACATCGCCCCAATAGCCTCGAATGGAGAATACCTCGCGCCAGCCCGTGAGCCTAAGCAGGGGAAGACGATTGAAGATTAGGCCTTTCATGTGGTAGTTGAGGGTGAAGTGGAGGTATTTGTCGGATACATATTCGAGAGGTCGCATCAGCTCAAAAGTAGTCTGTCTTGCCACAAAACTATTGTTGATGGAGGGGGTGAAGAAGTTCACTTCGTCTAGCTTACCAAGCCCAAGCCCCCCCTGTATATAAGAATCGATAAAGCCAAATAGGGAGAGGTAGAGACGAGCGCTAGCTCCGGCCGTGAGCTGAGCACTCGTGTGTTCGTTGCCGGGGAGTCCCTTGGGTTGGAGCGATAGCCCAAAGTTGAGTACAGGGTAGCGACGGCTCTCTTTCTCCATACTTACGGGGCGACGCCCATTGCGAGGCAGTCTCCCCGGGACGAATGTAAGACCGGCATGGAGGCTCGTTGTGGCAAAAGAGGGGGCAGCGATGAGAGAACCATCCTCTGCGACGCGATAGTAACGTAGGTCGCCTGCAGGGGTTTTGTGGTTGTAGCTGACGGAGAAGTCGGTGTGGAGAGCTTGGCTCCAGTCTGCTTTGAATCCGGCACTAAGGTTGGTACCATAGAAGCGATTGCGCAGTTTCATCGTGCCGATGAGGGTACTTAATCCATCTTTGTACATGGCATCTTCTGTGTAACCGGGGACAAAGAGATCGTGATGAGCCGAGAGGTAAAAATTACGCTGGGGGTATTCCTCTTCGTGTCCCTCCTTGGCGAGAGGTGAATAGGTGATCTTGCCGTAGTATTTCCAACGCTTATCGCCCAATCCGTATGCCACATAGCCCTGACCAAAGAGGTGCTGACTTAGTTTGGCATTGGTTACTCCCCCGAGGCGGAACCGCGCTCCCTCTACAACATTCCAAGCAAAAAGAGTCTCGACAGGCCCTACTTCGGCAAGATATTCCTCTCGCTTGAGCTTGCTTAGTGGCAGTCCAATGAATCCTCGTCCCACTACTTGCGTTGCTTTGGCTAGGAAGATATAGGATGGACGCCGGTGCAGATAGTCGAGGATGGCAATAGTGCCTTCTCCCAATTTGGGTAGAGGTTCGGGGCGTTCTACAATGCCAAAGTTGCTAAGAGTTGGCTTGTCTATCTGGCTACGCATGGGGGCACTCAGGGCAAGACGGGGGTCTAGAGCTAGAGAGTCTTTTGCCTCTTCTCCTACTCGGTATTGCTTGTAAATGTAGGCGAGATCCACCTCACAGCTATAGGGAATTAGCTCGGTAGGCGTAAGAAAGGTATGTATCTCTTGCTTACGAGGGAGCCAAACGGTATCTCCATCAAGTACGGTTGGCGCATAGTGAAAGTCAGCAGACCAATGGGATACCCAGTCTACATTAGCTTGCTTTGGAACCTGGAGGTGAGCCTTAGCGAGGGAGTAGGAAACTGTATCTATCCATACTGTACCCGATAGCCCTATGCTATATTTGGAGAAGGGTACAAGCCCGATCTCGTAGGCGGGGCGCCCCTCTACGGCCACCGTATCAAGTAAATAGTATTTGTAGAAAGAGGTGGAGAAGAGTTTGCTCATAGGCCCCGGGAACTGATTGCGTAGGATTTCCAAATCATTGGCATAGAGGTCAATTTCAGGATAGAGCTCCTCCAAATTTGTGTCAGTCCCGGAGGATTCAATAGCCTCTTCCAAACCGGAGAAGCGTCGTCCGATGATCAGTTCTTCGCGTTCTTTACCCCCTAGAGACGAGCGTACCGACTCGCGCTCTCTGAGGGAGAATGGGCGCACCATCATACCCTCTAGAGCAGAGCTATCGCTCCACATACGCCACTTCTTCTCGGGAATGCCAAAGTACCAGCCTCCGGCACTATCGGCAGGAGTTGCCAGCCCCATCATCTGGCGGCGGTAGAGCCGATAGCTGAAGTCCGAGTAACGTGTAATACGATTCTTTTCTTTGTTTGCGATGGCTTTGTCTATAATTGCGACAGCCGGATTTCCCTTTTTGGTGTACTTCTTCTTGGGCGTTACTACTACGGTGCCAAGTTCTTGGCCATTGAGCGTGGCGTGCCAGTAGTAACCGGTCTCTACATGTGTCTTGGCAATGGTTGTGTTTTGGGTATTGTACCCCACCATACTTGCCGATAACATAAGGTTGCGACGAGAGGCAATATCTCTTGGCAGCGTGAGAGAGAACTTGCCATCGAGGTCTGCACGGGTGCCTATGGTACGATGCTTGGTAACGTAAACAGAGGCGCCAACGAGGGGTTCGCCGGTGATGGAGTCTGTCACTACCCCCCTAAGGGTTATTTGAGCCGTAAGGGGAGTGAAGGAGACAATAAGTAGGAATAGCAGTGCAATACAGCCTAGGTGTCTTGCGCTTTTTCGAGAGTGGATTGGTTTCATTGTGAGTGTATGTTGTTGGTGTGTGTATGATGAATGGGGAAAGGGTGAGTTACAACTCACGGCGGAGGCGCGCTATTGGGATGCCCAATTGTTCGCGATATTTTGCTACAGTTCTGCGCGCTATGGGTACGCCCTCTTGGCTTAGAAGAGCCCCTAATTCCGTATCGGAGAGAGGGGTTCGTTTATCCTCTTTCTCTATCAATTGCCGCAAAAGATCTTTGGTGCTTCGCGACGAAACGGCTTCTCCATCACTGCCCTTTGTACCTTCGCTGAAGAAGAATTTGAGAGGGTAAATGCCGTAGTCGCTTTGTATGTATTTGCGTTGGGTGATGCGGCTGATCGAGCTGATGTCGAGGGCTACAGTCTCCGCAATTTGCCTTAGAACGAGGGGGCGAAGTCGCTGTATATCCCCTGTGCGGAAGAAATCCTCTTGGGCTTGTACGATGGCACCTACAACGTGTAGGAGCGTCTTACGCCTGCGCTTTAGAGCGTCGATAAACTGCCTGGCTTCTGCAATGCGAGAGGAGGCAAAGGCACGGGAGGTTTTCTCGGCTTCGCTCCTAATCGGGGCCTTTGTAATGGCAAGATATGCCGGTGATATGCCTAGTTGAGGGAGGTTGGGAGCATCGTTGATCCAGAGCTGTAGCTCTCCATTATGGAGGTGTACCGTAAAGTCGGGAACAATGCGAGCCACAGCTGCCTCTAGGTTTGAGCCATATCCACTTGCGGGGCGAGGGTTGAGTTGTCGGATGATACGTTGGGCTTCGGAAAACTGGCCAGGAGATATGGAGAGAGCACGTATGATTCGGTCGTATCGATGGGCAGCAAGATCTTCGAAATAGCCCTCTATGATAGAGAGAGCTAGGCTGTGAATTTCGTCTTTCGAGAGCCGCCGGAGTTGCAATAGCAGGGATTCGCGCAAATCACGTGCCGCAATGCCGGGAGGGTCGAGCTGCTGTATCCTATGGATCATTTCCTCTATTTCGGCATCAGAAGCATCAAGATTTTCGTTAAACAGGAGAGCATCGCTGATCTCGTGTAGAGAGGCGGAGAGATAGCCGTCGTCACTCAGGTTGCCAATGATGTATTCGGCAATAGTCAGCTCCCGATCCGAGAGCGTAAGTGAGATTAACTGCTCGTGGAGCTCGTCCGAAAGAGAGGGCGCCTCGTTGGGTTGCACATAAGAAGGTCCATCATCGTCACTAGTGGAAGGGCGAGGGAGCTCGCGCAGAGCATCTTCGCGCTCATCGTCTGCCGTGTAATCCTCCGGGGAGAAATCGTCTTGTATCCCCTCTTGCTCGTTTTCGGGGGTGCTTAGTGGCTCCTCGTCTAGGAAGTTGTCTTCGGGAGTTGTCTCCTCACTCTCCTCTACCACTTCTAGGGCAGGATTGGTGGCAAGCTCCTCACGAATGCGATCTGCAAGCTCTTCTCCGGAAACCTCTAGGAGCTTGATTTGCTGTATCTGCTGTACATCAATCGCTAGCTTTTGCCGCTGCTCTTGCTGTTGTTTTAGCATAGCTCTACCAGGGACTCAAAGTGCATACCACGGGAGGCCTTCACGAGAATGAAAGCGTGCTCGATGGGAGCAAGACGGAGTTGCTCTGCCAAAATCTCTGTAGAGGGGAAGTAGTGGAGATGGGGGGCTTTAGCTTCGCTCTCGAGAGCGGCGAACTCTTTTCCTACGAGGTAGCAGGTAATGCCCGTAGTCTCTCGGGCTAAGCGTTGTACGAGGGCTAGATGCTCTTCTCGAGAGGCACTACCGAGCTCAAACATATCCCCTAGTATGAGGTATTTGGCTTGTGCGCCGGAGGTGGAGAGAAAGTTTTCTATCGCGGTATGCATACTTGAGGGATTGGCATTGTAGGCATCCACTACGAGATTGTTGTGATGGGGAGTATCGGCAATATATTGCGAGCGGCTATTCGATGGAGTGTAGTGCTCCAATGCCATTACGATATCGGGAGGGGCAACTCCCAGTCTAAGCCCCACGGCTACGGCGGCGAGGGCATTGGGGAGATTGTATTTACCTACGAGTTGTGTATGTACTCGGTAGGTCTCTCCCTGCCAGTAGAAAGCAAAGGCGAGGAAATAGCCCAAGGGATGATCAAGCAGCGAGGCACGGAAAAAAGCTTGTTGCCCTGTGCCGTAGGTCGTTCGTACAAGATGGACGGAATGCTGCATCAGTAGGGGATCATCGGCATTGACCCAGGCCTCCCCATTATGCTGCCCAAGCCAATCGTAGAGCTCGCACTTGGCTTTTGTCACCCCTTCGAAGGATCCGAATCCCTCTAGATGCGCTCTACCTATGTTGGTAATAAGCCCAAAGTCCGGCTCTGCAATGGCGGTTAGTTCCGCAATATCCCCTATATGAGAGGCTCCCATCTCCACAACGCCGTATTGCATCTCCGGTGTGAAGGAGAGAAGGGTGAGGGGTACTCCTATTTGGTTATTTAGGTTACCAACCGTAGCTCCAATGGTATAGGTGCTCCTTAGTACGGCCGAGATAAGTTCTTTGGTCGTAGTCTTGCCATTGGTTCCCGTGATGCCAATGATGGGGAAGCCGAGCTGGCGGCGGTGCATGCGAGCTAGCTCCGTAAGCGTAACAAAACTATCCTCCACATAAAGACAACGAGCCTCTTTTTGCACCAATTCTGCACGATCTACCACGGCATAGGCACACCCTTTTGCAAGGGCATCTAGGGCAAAGTCGTTACCATCAAACCGCTCTCCTTTGAGGGCTATAAATAGCGAATCTCTTTTGGGGGCGCGGCTATCTGTAGTTACTCCACTACAGCGTTTGAAGTACGTATAAAGCTCAAGAATATCCATCCTATTGGGGAGTAGGGAAGAGTCTTGTTTGGGGGGTAGGTGTCTAGAGGTAAGGAAGAGCACATGCTCTATCCCTCTCGGGACGAAGTTTGTGCTCTTCTATTGCGATTAAACTTATTCGCGGAGAGGAGAACTATCCCCTAATTAGTAGGCTGAGTCTAATACGGCAGAAAAGAACACTATGACACCCCATAAGAGGACAAGGGCTGCCGCTACTGCCATACTAGCAATAGACCACGAACGAGCCGCTTTGCTGAATCGTTCGGCTCCGGCGAAGTCTCCCTGATTGTAGGCTTTCTCCACGCGAGTTGCATTTATAATGGCAGGGATACCCAAAGGCCATGTGCAGAAAATTGTGACGATGATAGCAAAAGCCAAATAGGTAGGGGGCACTTGGGGGGAATGCCTCCGTTTGCGTAGATGTTATAGGGAGTGTTATTTTGAGGGGCGAATGACTGCTGACTAGGGGGCGCTTGAAAGGGAGGCACTCCACTTGCTCCGTTGTTTGCATTATTCTGCCAGAGGAAGTCAAGCTCCGGGAGGAGACGAGCCTCCTTCCAATCTTCCATCCCCTGTCTCCAGACCATGGTCTGAGGGGTGATGTTTTCGTGAGCGAGCTGTTCTGCCTCGATGGGGCCAATTTGTTGTCCGTTGCGGATGAAATAAAATTTTTCAGTAGTCATACAGAGATCTCCCTAGTTTGCTATTTTTCAGTTGCGAAAGTAGTGATTTTCTATCAAATAGAGCCTTTCCCGAGACGTGCTGCCTGCCAAATCTTCCAATTCTCGTGCGCTTGCAAGAAGAGCATATCAATCCCGTTTTTGATCGAGGCTCCCTGTGCTTGGGCAAGTTGTAGGAAGCGGGTTCGATCGGGGGAGTAGATCAGATCGTAGCAAAGATGCTCGGGCGTAATCTCCTGGTAGGGGATGGGGGGAGCCTCTTGTACGTTGGGAGTCATACCTACGGGGGTACAATTCACAATAATCTTGTACTCTCGAATAACTTCCGGAGTGATGTCGGAATAGGAGATGGCATAGGGAGATTGGGGCGCACGGCTTACGACAAGAGTTGTCACCCCCAGCTTCTTAAAGGCGCGTTGTACAGCACATGAGGCCCCTCCGGAGCCTAGGATGAGCGCACGACGTCGCCCCCCAAGTACGGGGGCTATGGATTGTCTAAAACCCTCAAGGTCGGTGTTGTATCCGATGAGTTTACGCTTGCCCCATCGTGAGTTTTGTACTACTACAGTATTGACAGCCCCGAGCAATGAAGCCTCGCTTTCTACCTCATCCAAATAGGGAAGTATGGCTTGTTTGTAGGGACTTGTTACGTTGAAGCCGTGTAGATTGGGGTGTGCCGAAAGGAAAGCCTTTAGCTCTTTGATGCTTGCTAGATCTGCCGTGATGTAGCGAGCATCAATCCCCTCGGCGAGGAATTTTTCATTAAAGAACTCTTGAGATTTGGAGTGCCCTACGGGGTGACCAATCAGCGCGTATTCTCTCATTTTATGGCGTAATATAGGGTGGCAATCCCACCCGAGAATGCTTTGTACTCTGCCTTGCCATAACCTGCCTCTAGGAGCATCTTGGTAAACGCTTCGTATTGGGGTACTTGGCGGACAGACCTGGGGAGATAATTATAGGCTCCACGGTTGCGAGCGAAAAGGCAGCCTACAAGGGGGATAAAAGTGTGTGTCCAGAGGGTGTATCCGCAACGCAAGATGGGATTACGGGGCACGCTAAGCTCTAGAATGGCAATGACACCACCCGGGCGCGTTACTCGGCACATCTCCTCTAGCCCCTGAGCTAGGTGCTCAAAGTTGCGTACCCCGAAGCTGCTTACCACGGCATCAAACGAGTCCTCTTTGTAGGGGAGAGCTTCACAGTTGGCTTGCTCTAATTGGATGTTTGCTTGGGGGGCTTTTTGAGCGATTTTCTCTCTCCCTTTTTGGAGCATCCCCTCGGAGATGTCTACGCCTGTGATCTGCTCTAGTGCGGGGCATTGCCTTGTAAGCTCCATGCTTAGGTCTGCCGTGCCCACGGCCACGTCAAGTATCTTGTGGGGGGAATGGCTTGCTACCCAACGAGCGGTGCGCCTACGCCATAGGCGATCAATGCCTAGAGTCATCAGTTTGTTGGCAAAGTCGTAGCGATCGGCAATGCCGTCGAACATCCGACGGATGCGTTCCGTTTTACCTGTCGTTGGGGTAGCTTGATCCATACCGGAGAGGGGAAATTACTTCTTCTTTAGGAAGTCTGTGATGTTTTTCTCAATCCGTTGTGCGAGGTGATCTTGCTCTGCACGAACGAACTTTTCGCCCGTTACATGCTCATAGAGCTCAATGTATCGCTCGGACACACTTAGGCAGTATTCGTCGGTCATCTCGGGTACCTTCTGTCCCTCTTTGCCCATAAAGCCCTGCTCGGTGAGCCATTTGCGTACGAATTCTTTGGAGAGCTGACGTTGGGGTTCTCCCTTGGCGAAGCGTTCTTCGAAGCCTTCTGCATAGAAGTAGCGAGAGCTATCGGGGGTGTGAATCTCGTCTATGAGGTAGATTTTACCATCCTTTTTACCGAACTCGTACTTGGTGTCTACGAGGATGAGTCCCATCTCTTCTGCAATCTTGCTACCGCGTGCAAAGAGATCTTGTGTGTACTGCTCGAGAAGGGTGTAGTCCTCTTCGCTTACAAGTCCCGAGCTTATAATTTCCTCACGAGATATGTTTTCATCATGTCCTTCATCCGCCTTAGTGGTAGGGGTAATGATGGGGTGCTCGAAGCGTTGATTTTCGCGAAGTCCCTCAGCAAGGGGGATGCCGCAGATAGAACGTGCCCCCTCTTGATAAGCGCGCCATGCGCTACCTGTGATGTAGCCGCGGATTACCATTTCTACTTTGAAGGGCTCGCACTTGTGCCCAATGGTAACCATGGGGTCGGGGGTTGCTATCTTCCAATTGGGCACAATGTCGGCCGTGGCATCTAGTTGTTTGGCTGCAATTTGGTTGAGCACCTGCCCTTTGTAGGGAATGCCCGCAGGCAGTACTACGTCGAAAGCACTGATGCGGTCGGTTGCAATCATCGCCACGAGGTCTCCTTCTAGGAAGTAAACATCGCGAACTTTACCATGGTAAACGCTCTGTTGACCCGGCAAGTTGTAGTCGGTACGGAGGAGGGTTTCGATCTTCATAAGCTATCTGTATCTCTGTTGATTAAGGGTTCTTTCTTTTCTTCTTCTTGCTCTTCCCGGGCTTTGGCATCGTAGGCTTCTACAATTTGTTGTACTAGGGGGTGCCGTACGATGTCCCCCTTTTCGAAAGTAATGCGTCCGATGGCGGGTATGCCCGAGAGCACCTCCAAGGCATGTTTCAGTCCGGACTTTACGCCACGGGGGAGGTCTATTTGGGTTACGTCGCCCGTTACAATCATTTTGGAGTAGTACCCCATACGGGTGAGGAACATCTTCATCTGATGTGTGGTGGTGTTCTGCGCTTCGTCTAGGATAACGACGGCGTCGTTGAGGGTGCGTCCGCGCATGTAGGCAAGGGGAGCAATCTGTATCGTACCTTGCTCCATGTATTCTTTGAGTCGGGGAGGGGGTATCATTTCCTCCAGAGCATCGTAGAGCGGCTGTAGATAGGGGTCGAGTTTGTCTTTCATCTCCCCGGGCAAGAATCCCAACTTCTCCCCGGCCTCTACGGCAGGGCGAGAGAGGATGATGCGGCGTATCTTGCGCTCTTTGAGGGCTTTGACGGCTAGAGCAATGGCTACGAACGTCTTGCCTGTGCCGGCCGGCCCCACGGCAAAGAGCAGGTCTTTCTCCTCAAAAGTGCGGAGCATCCGTTGCTGATTGGCTCCGCGTGCGGCAATGCTTTTGCCTCTAGCTCCGTAGACGATGTGGTACTCAGGTTCGGGGGTAGAGGCGTCTTCTCCTCGGGCAATGCGGCGGATAGCATCCTCGTTGAGGCTGTTGTACCGTCGGATGTGGGCGGAGAGGTGATCGAGAACCTTTACAAAGTCGTCTATCTGCGAAGCCTCTCCCAAGATCTTGAGCACGTTGTCTCCGGCTACAAGACGCAGCTTGGGGTACAGGGTGCGGAGTAGAATAAGGTTTCCCCTATTAACCCCGAATAAAACCCCCGCATCTACATCGTCGGGGACATAGAGTCGCTCGGTTATCAGCATGATTGTTGTTCTCGGATCCTATCTTTTTCTAGCCACAAAAGTACCAACAAATTTTCGCCTGGAGGGACTGGAACCTGATGAATCGGGGTAAATAACCCCCCTCTCTATCAGAACGAAACTTTACCCTTTTCCATCGACTTTTGAGGAAAGGGAAGGGTGAATTTTTCGTCGTTCTTGTGGATTTTATAATTCTCTGTAATTAAGCGATTTACAATTCGTCTGCTTTCGGTCATATTTGCGTGCGCACGCAGATTGTTTTTCTTCCGCACGAAAATTATTTTTCTTCCGAACGAAAATAAATTTTCTTCCGCATGAAAATTTTTCTCCTTCCGCGCAGAGTTTTGAAGTGGTGCGCGCGCAAATTGTTTTTGGCGTGCACGGAAATATTTTTTCCTGTACGCAAAAATAAATTTTCTTGCACGCAGAAAATCAGAGGAGTGTGCACGCAATTTTGAAGATCCCCCTTTCGTGGTGTTTCTCCTTCCTCTCCTCGTTTAAGAGAACTAGGCAAGGCGTCGATGGAGTGTGCGCTTTAGGTAGGGGAGGAAAGAGACCGCAGCCACCCCCTTTACGGCCATGGAGGTGGCAATAGCCCACCAAATACCTACGAGCCCAAAGCCCATGGCTCCAAAAATAAGGGCTAATGGGATGCGGATGCTATTGCCAATAATGCTAATGAGGGCTGGTTGTAGGCTACGTCCCGTACCGTAGAATAGCCCTTGTATCAAGATCTCTGACATCATAAAGAGCTGAACACACCCGGCAGCACGCAGGTAGCGCCCTCCCTCTAAGTAGGCCTCTTCTTCCGGAATGATGAGGGCGAAGAGCTCTGTTCCGAAGAATATGTAGAGGAACATTGCCACAATACCAAATACAGAGGTTATGGAGATGCTGACCCGAAAAGCGGAGAAGATGCGCTGCGGCTTTCTTGCCGCATAGTTCTGGGCTACAAAGGCCGCTAGGGCTGTGCCAAAACCTTGGGAGGTATCCCAGGTAATGGCTTCGAGCTGACCGCCTACATTGATGGTGGCTACGCCGATATGTCCGCCGGCATGGGCTGTGATTGTACCCATGACAAAGGTGATAAGGGCGAATAGGGAGTTGAGAGTCACGATAGGGAGTCCCAGTTTGAGTATCGCTAGGGTCTCTGTGCGTTTTAAGGGGCCTACTACACGCCAGCCCCCGAGCAGATGGTCTCGTCCATGTACTTGGTATAAGAAGAGCAGGGCTACGACCCATTGTGCTACCACGGTGGCGAGGGCGGCTCCCGAGATGCCCCAGTCGAAGACGAATATAAAGAGGGGGTCGAGCAGCATGTTTAGCACCAGTCCGATGCTGTTAATCCGAAAGGGGACTCCGCTTCGCCCGGCAGCGATGTACACCCCACTGTAGGATAGCGAGAGAAAGAAGCCCGGGAGCCCCCAGATTATGATGTTGAGGTATTGTTGGGCAAACTCGCTAGTCGTCTCTTCTAACCCATAGAGACCGATGAAAGTAGAGCCGCCGACTCCGTAGACTAGCATCAAACCAAGGGAGATATAGAGGGCGAGCGTAGAGGTGTGCTGAGCGTAACAGCGAGCTGAGTTGCGGTTTTGTGCCCCTAACCCCTGTGCAACAAGTACCTCTGCCCCCGTCTTTACGAGAGCGCCAATAGAGGAGGCGAGCCAGGTTAGCACGCTAATAACGCCCAGGGCTGCTATCTCACGGCTCCCTAGGCGCCCTACCCACGCCATGTCGGTGAATGAGTAGGCGACCTGTATAAAAGAGGTGCCAATGATGGGGGCAGCTAGGGCTACTATCTGCCGAGCAATGGGGCCGCGGGTTAGGTCCTGCGTCTCGGGATGTTCTGCTGCCTTCCCGCTCATTTAGAAAATGCTTAGGTTGATATACTTACGGGGGTGCGCCTTAAAGTCTGTTACAAGGGAGTCTGTTCTCGTGAGCAACGAGCGAAGATCTTCGTATAGTTTTTCGTCATTAATCACCTTGCCAAGAGTGCCCTCTTTGCTATTGAGTTGCTGTGAGAGGGCATGTAGCTCGTTGCTTGTGGTCTCTAGGTTGGTCATGATTTGACGCACATTGATGCTATCGAGCTGTTGTGAGAAGTTGTCGATGCGAGTGAGTGTACTATTGGCTTTACCGAGCATGGGGGCTACATCCTGCCGAGTATAGCCTTGTAGGGCGGTCATTAAACCATCAAGTTTTTGCATTGAACTACGAGCCGAAGCAAGGGTAGCATAGCCTTCGTGAATGGATTGCTTTAGCTCCGGAGTTGCTAGCAATTGCTGTGTGGAGGATAGAATGGAGTCTACCTTCGGTATCAATTGTGCAACACGGGGGAGGATCTCGTTGCCTAGGGTACTAAGGGGGTCACCTGCTCCCTCATTCGTCTCTAGGAAATCCCCTTCGGCAAGGATTTGCTGCGAAGTCGCCAGTTGCAGGTCGAGCTGTGCCCCTCCAAAGATGGCGGCTTTGATGCTGGCGCGGGTACCACGAGGAATTTTGTAGTCTCGGTCGATATTCACTTGCACAAGGGTAGATGCTGTGCCATCGGGTGCAATCTCAAATTCTAATCCCTGTACCGTGCCCACCTTGTAGCCGTTGATCTTGACGGGCGATGCCACAGAAAGCCCTTCTACGTTGGTAAAGCGAGCATAGTAACTATACTCCCGACCGAAGACGGCGAGCCCTTTGAGGTAGTTGAGCCCAAAGTAAAGCAAGGCGATAGCCAAGAGGGTGAAGAAGCCAATTTTGACGAGTTTCGAAGGATCTTGCATATCGGATTGGTCTGTTGTTGGTGTGTATTGTTGTTGAGAAGTGCAAACCTCCCCTAGCTAGCGGGTAGGGGGGGGGCTATTAGAGGGATGAACTCTTATTGTAGGCTTCGTAGTAGCTGGCAAATCCGTCTGCAATAGCTTGGGCTAGGCGGTTTTGTCCATCGCTAGATAGAAGGAATTCGGCCTCTTTTTTGTTAGAAATGAACCCAACTTCGATGAGGATGCTGGGCATGGCAGTCTCGCGTATTACCAAAAAACCGGCTTGGCGTACCCCTCGGTCGGAGGTAGGCAATTTCGCTAGTTTGCCTTGTACGGCTTGGGCTAGGCGAATGCTCTTGTCTTGGTGGACGTTTTGCATCATCTCAAACATAATATAGCTCTCGCTAGAGGAGGGGTCGAAGCCTTGGTAGGTGCGTTCGTAATTATCTTCGAGAAGAATGGACTCATTCTCTTTCATAGCAACGCGCAAGTTGTCTTCGGTGCGCCACAAACCTAGTACGTAGGTCTCAGTACCTGCTGCTGATGAAGATTGTGCTGAATTGGTGTGGACACTCATAAAAAGGTTGGCCTTGTTGCGATTGGCAAAGTTAGCACGCTGCTGTAGCCCGATAAAGGTGTCGTCGCTACGTGTATAGAGCACTTTCACCTCAGGGTACCGCTTCTTGATGATCTCACCGGTGGCGAGGGCAACTTTTAGGTTGATGTCTTTCTCTCGTCCTCCATTGCCTACGGCTCCCGTATCTTTCCCTCCATGTCCTGCATCTAAAACAAGTACGAAAGAGTTCTTTTTGGCTCCACTTTTCCCCTTCTTTTGTGCAGAGGCAGTGGGAATGCTAGGGAGTAACATCCCTAAGAAGAGAAGGGTGTAGAAAAGCCTTTGTAGGCCTTTGTGCCCTTTCTTCTGAAGGGCGATATTTTCTGTTTGACTCATATCAGCAGTTACTATAAGCCGGGTAAAATACGGTTTTTCCGCCTGCAAAGTTATTGATTTTATCGAACTATTTCTCCATTTTTGTCCTAGGGGATGTGGTAGGAGTAGCTACTTTTTAGCTCAAAGTCAGGCCTTTTTCCTTTTGGAGATTAGCCAAGATCCCTCTATAAATCCCCCTTTCCTCCTATTTTTTTGAGCTCAGAGGAATTACCACTCTTTGGGAGAGAAACACCCGTCTGTCAGTCCCCTTATCTAAGGGAGAAAGGAGAGGCTGTTGGGTTTAATCGATGAGGAAGGAAAAATGGAAAGGGAGGCTCCTAATTGATTTTCGGAAGCCTCCCTTCTAACTATAGGGTTGTTACCTCCCTCAATCTTTGCACTTTGCTTTGATAAACTCTCGATTGAGTCGTGCAATGTGTGAGATGGAGATGTTTTTGGGGCACTCCATTTCGCAAGCGCGAGTGTTCGTACAGTTTCCGAATCCTAGCTCGTCCATCTTGGCAATCATAGCCTTGGCGCGACGTGCAGCCTCCGGGCGTCCCTGGGGGAGCAAGGCAAGCTGACTCACCTTTGCGCTGAGGAAGAGCATGGCAGATCCGTTTTTGCAGGCAGCGGCACAGGCACCACAACCGATACAAGCGGCTGCGTCCATGGCTTCGTCTGCCTTGGCTTTGGGGATAGCTATTGCGTTAGCATCGGGTACCCCGCCTGTATTGACCGATACAAACCCGCCGGCTTGGATAATCTTATCATAGGCGGAGCGTTCTACCATTAGGTCGCGAATGATGGGGAATCCGGCAGAGCGCCAAGGCTCAATCGTGATCGTATCGCCATCGTTGAAGCGACGCATGTGCAACTGGCACGTGGTAATGCTGTCGTCGGGCCCGTGGGGGTGTCCATTGATATAGAGGGAGCACATCCCACAGATACCTTCGCGGCAGTCGTGGTCGTACACAACCGGTTCTTTCCCTTCGGCTACAAGCTGCTCGTTGAGGAGGTCTAGCATCTCGAGGAACGACGCACTCTGCGATACCTCCTTGAGGCTGTAGGTTTCGAAGCGACCCCTCTCACGGGGTCCCTTTTGCCGCCAAACGCGTACGGTAATATTGATATTGTGATCCATTGCTTAACGTCTCAATTAGTTCTTGTAGTTACGTGTTAATCGCTCCGTAAATTCGTATTCGAGAGGCTCTTTGTACATAACGGGAGCTTGGTTTTCACCCTGATACTCCCAGCACGAAGCATAGGCGAAAGTATCGTCGTGGCGTAAAGCCTCGCCCTCTTCGGTCTGATGCTCTAGACGGAAGTGCCCACCGCAGCTCTCTTCTCTGTCGAGAGCATCGTGCGCCATTAGTTCGCCAATTTCGATAAAGTCGGCAAGGCGGAGTGCCTTTTCGAGCTCAATGTTGAGGTCGTTGCCGCTACCGGGTACGTTTACTTCTTTCCAGAACGTCTTCTTTAGCTCGGCAAGGAGGGCAATACCTTTTTGTAGACCCTCTTTGTCGCGGCCCATACCAACGTACTCCCACATGATGTTCCCGAGTTCTTTGTGTAGGCAGTCTACCGAGCGACTTCCCTTATTTTCCATAAGGGTTTTGATGCGCTTGTTGATTGCTTCTTCAGCTTCCTTGAACTCCGGAAGATCGGTGCTAAAGCGAGGCACGCGGATCTGATCGGCAAGGTAGTTTTGGAGTGTATAGGGGAGGATGAAGTAACCATCGGCAAGCCCTTGCATCAAGGCAGATGCGCCCAGACGGTTGGCTCCGTGATCGGAGAAGTTGGCTTCCCCAATGGCAAAAAGTCCCGGAATGGTAGTTTGGAGCTCGTAGTCTACCCAGAGGCCGCCCATCGTGTAGTGGATGGCAGGATAGATCATCATGGGCGTTTTGTAGGGGTTGTCATTGGTAATCTTTTCGTACATCTGGAAAAGATTGCCGTACTTCTGCTCCACTACGTCTTTGCCCAAACGGCGGATGGCATCGTCGAAGTCGAGGAAAACGGCGAGCCCCGTATTGTTTACCCCAAAGCCGGCGTCACAGCGTTCTTTGGCTGCACGGCTCGCCACGTCGCGAGGAACGAGGTTACCAAAGGCGGGGTAACGACGCTCTAGATAGTAGTCTCTATCTTCTTCGGGTATGTCGTGCCCCTTGAGCGTTCCGGCTTGCAACTTTTTGGCATCTTCAAGTTTTTTGGGCACCCAAATACGACCATCGTTGCGGAGCGACTCGCTCATAAGAGTCAGCTTCGATTGGTAATCGCCATGCTTGGGGATGCAGGTGGGGTGGATTTGTGCCATACAAGGATTGGCAAAGTATGCGCCCTTTTTGTAGCATTGCCAAGCAGCGGAGCCGTTAGAGGCCATCGCGTTGGTAGAGAGGAAGTAAGCATTCCCATATCCCCCGGTGGCTATTACTACAGCATGAGCTGCATAACGCTCAATCGCTCCCGTGGAGAGATTGCGAGCAATGATACCTCTTGCACGACCTTCGATAATAACGAGGTCAAGCATTTCGTGACGAGTATAGAGCTTAACGCTCCCCTTAGCCACTTGGCGACTGAGTGCCGAGTAAGCCCCGAGCAGGAGCTGTTGCCCCGTTTGACCACGAGCGTAGAAGGTACGAGACACTTGCGCGCCCCCAAATGAGCGGTTGTCGAGTAGACCACCATATTCGCGAGCAAAGGGTACGCCCTGAGCTACGCACTGGTCTATAATAGCGTTGCTTACCTCTGCGAGACGATATACATTGGCTTCGCGGGCACGGTAGTCCCCCCCCTTGATCGTATCGTAGAAAAGACGATATACCGAGTCACCGTCGTTTTGGTAGTTCTTTGCTGCGTTGATCCCTCCTTGGGCAGCGATAGAGTGTGCGCGGCGAGGTGAATCTTGGATGCAGAAGTTGAGTACATTGAACCCCATTTCACCGAGAGAGGCGGCTGCAGAAGCCCCTGCTAACCCAGTCCCTACCACGATAACATCAAGACGACGTTTATTGGCAGGATTAACGAGTTTCTGGTGATTCTTGTAGTTGGTCCACTTGCTTTCGAGTGGTCCCTGAGGTATTTTAGCATCAATTTTAGCCATACTTACAACGATTAATAGAACCAGAGATTACCATCGCATATAGCTCTACCAAAGTAGAGAAGTACTACAGCGGCGAAGCCTAGCATTAGGATAGAAGAGACCCAGGTAGAGAGCACTCGGATGCGTTTCATCCAAACGACATTGTTCCAACCGATGGTCTGGAGGGCACTCCAAAATCCATGGTTAATATGGAACCATATGGCAAGAAGCCATACAATGTATAGTACCGAGAATATAGGATTGGAGAAGGTGTACGCGATAAGACCGGCACCATCTGTGGGGCCTGTTACCCCTGCTATCCCCAAGTCGTGTGTGTGCATTAGCTCTGCAAGCTGCATCTTCGCCCAGAAGTTGAAGAGGTGAAGGCCAATCCCCAGCATTACGATAACCCCTAGTACCAGCATGTTTTGTGAAGACCATTCCACTCCATGGGGGCGTGCTGTTACGGCATAACGGTCGTTGCCTCTCGCTCTATGGTTTTGGACGTTGAGCCAAAAAGCGTAGATGATATGGATGATCATCAGACCCGCTAGCCCTATTGACGCCACCACGGCGTACCAATTGGCTCCTAGGAATGCACAGATCGCATTGTAGCCCTCGGGGCTGAATATGGCCACAAGGTTCATGGACATGTGGAAGAGGAGGAAGAGTATAAGCGCGAGTCCTGTAATACTCATTACAAACTTCCTCCCAATGGAAGAATTACAAAGCCACATAGTGATTCTTTCTTGATTTATAGTGTACTAATTAATTGCTACCCAGAGAAAGTATCTCCCTCATTTGTGAGAGGGCTTCTCAATGTTGCACCGGCAACGCAGAAATAATTACCTCCTGAGATATATCCTCTTGCATAAACTTTACGCGCCTGCAAAGATAGGGAAAATACCTTATAGTAGGTAATAAGGGTTTTCCTTTTGTCCCTAATGGCGAAATCGGAATAGCAAAAAAACTTACCCCCAATTGTTGCTGAGGGTAAGGCGAATATGAGGAAGCTAAATTTTAGTCTGCAAGTAGAGGGCGATCTCCTATAAGGCGATGCAGTAATACAATTGCACGATCTTCTGCAAAGTGCATAAGTCGCTCTTCTTCGGGCGTTTTGTCGTCAATCCCCGAGAGATGTAGCACCCCATGGATGAGTACACGGTGTAATTCCTCTTCGTAGGGTACGCCAAACTTTTCGGCATTGCTCGCCACCGTCTCCAAGCTGATGAGGATGTCGCCCGAGATATATTCAGAGCCTTCTTGGGAGGCATCGAAGGTGAGAATATCGGTGTAGTAGTCGTGATTGAGGAAGAGTTTATTTGCCTCCAGTATGCCGGCATCATTGGTAAACTTGTAGGAAAGTTCACCCAGTGTTTTCCCCATTTCATTTGCCACTTGCCTTATCCAGCGAGCAATGATTTGTCGCCTTAGGTGGGGTACTCTGACGTTTCGTTCGGTGAAGTAGTTGATCTTCATGATCTATGAGATTAGTTGTTTATGCAAAAAATAGATAGCCAATGAGCACCGAAGCGATAATGCCGGCGGCATCAGCAAGTAAGGAGTACCCAATGGTGTAGCGAGTCTGTTTTACCTTAACGGCTCCATAGTAAACCGCTACTATGTAGAGGGTTGTATCGGTGCTCCCTTGTACAATTGAGGCGATGCGCCCTACCAAGCTGTCCGCTCCATAGGTTTGCATGGCATCCACCATAAGAGCCCGGCTGCCACTGCCGCTTAGAGGTTTTACCAGCATTGTGGGGAGGGCTTCTACCCATTCGCTATCTGCTCCTAGGAGCAGAACGAACTGGCGAAGTGCCTCTATGATGTAATCGAGAGCTCCCGAGGCTCGGAAGACGGCCACCCCCACGAGCATAGCCACAAGATAGGGAATAATGTTGACCGCTGTGGTAAATCCTCCCTTAGCTCCTTCCACAAAAGTCTCGAATATCTTGATGCGAGCGCGCACGCCGCTTATGAGGAATAGCACGATAGTGGTAAGGAGTAAGAGGCTGGCTGCAAGCGTAGTGCAGGTGCCAAACATCTCGGGAGAGAGTTGTTGCTTGAGTAGAACAATGAGGGCGATAAGTAGGGCAATACCACCAAAGAAGAGCAGAAGAGGGGCTTGCCATAGTTTGATTCTCTGGCGAGCTCCCACAAGAAGAATAGCCACAATGGTAGAGACGAGGGTTGCCAAAAGGATGGGGAAGAAAACATCCGCAGGGTTACTTGCTCCTGCTTGCATCCTAAACGCCATAATACTTGTAGGGATAAGGGTGAGTCCACTTGCATTGATGGCAAGAAACATGATCATGGCATCGGAGGCTCTATCCGGCTCTTTGTTGAGCTCTTGTAGGCGTTTCATGGTCTCCAGCCCTAGGGGGGTTGCAGCATTGTCTAACCCCAATAGGTTGGCGGAGATACTCATAAAGATTTTGCCCATAGCGGGGTCGCCTTGGGGGATTGAGGGGAATAATGTGCGCAGTAGAGGGCTGATCCCCTTGGCCATCCGTGGTATTAGTCCGCTCTTTTCGCCCACGCTCATGAGCCCCATCCAAAAGCAAAGTACTCCTGTGAGGGCTAGGGCTATCTCAAATGCGGTCTGTGCGGATTGGAAGGTGGCTTGCAGTATGGTATTGAATATCGTGAGGTCTCCTTGGAAAACACAACGCACGACCCCTGCAAGTAAAGCAGATGCAAAAAAAGCAACAAAAAGGAAATCCAGAGGTCCTATAGCCCTTTTTTGTTTTAGTCGCATACCTTCCCCTTTCCTCGGAGTTGCGTATAGGAGTATTTCTCTCTGTAAGGATGGAATTTAGCTCCTATTCTCTATATCTGTGGATATATAGAGGATGAGCAACCTTGAGTTAATATCTTATTCTTGCACAAATGTACTAAAAAGAATTGAGAATAACTTCGTTTTTGGAAAATTAAAAATCGAGATAATAGATCGCTTTCCCTTGAGTTTAATTCCTTAGTAATCAGGAGGATGTTGCGGTTTGAGGGCGGAAATGTTATTTTTGTTGCCTTGCTCGCTTCTCTTTTTTCGCCTCCTCTTCTGCTTGGCGCGCGGCTTTTTCCTCGGTACGCGTGGGCAGGCCTAGTATTCTGCGATCGGCATTGGAGGGGTTCCACTTATCGCCATATCGCTCGCGCATCCGTTTAATATACTCTTCGTTGAGGTTGGTGCGTTGCCTCTTCTGGTTCATTTGATCCGCTCTCTGGCTTGTCTCTTCGCTCAACTTTAGCCCGGAAGGTCGTTGCTTAGAGAGGGGTACCTCCGTTGCATTCCAATGAATTTCGTTGGTGAACTTAGGTTGGATGGTCATCGCCTTGGGGTAAAGATAAGAAGGCTCGGGTTGACTGGTGGGGTAGTGCCCCGCGTCCCACTTCCCATTGTTGTTTTGGTCTATCCACAGACGGCCGTAGTAGCTATCGGCGGGGAGCATATCAAGTGTGATCGTACTATCGGGTAGGACAGGGCGAGTGATGAGTACCCTATTGTCTTCGGACAAAATCTCTACATAGGCAGTCGCCCCATGGGTGGCTAAGCTATCAAACGAGAGGGAGATGGCTCCAAATTTATCGGCAGACTCTAGTGCAATGTCGAGGGAGGCGGCGCGGTTGGGAACGCCATAGCAAGAGCGAATGGCTGCGGAGTCTAATTGGAGGCGATACTTTGTATCAAACTGAAGGTCTGCCAGTATTTGCAACTCCAGAGCTTGCTCGGGGTGGAGGCGTAGCTGTACAGGTTGCGGAGTTTCTACCGAATCTGTCACGCTGTAAAGGTGAACTCCTGCAGTATCCACGTGGATAGGTGGTTGTGCAAAGGTAATGGCAAGGGTATCGCGTGGGGAGAGGGCAAAGGGCGAGGTACTCTTGGCAAGTTGGGGGGTGAGGTGCGGAGTTTTCTCCTCATCGTCTTCCTGTGTGGGTGTAGAGGCCGGATTTTCTCCTGTATTACTGCCGGCGTTTCCCTTTCCCTCTGCCCCATCTTTTCTTGTCTCTTTACCTTGAGAGGATGAGCCGGAGACGCCTTGCTCCGAGGAGCTTTGGCTGAGAGAGGGGGTATTTCCCTGGTCTCGTGATTTCTTTTGTGTCTGTCCCTTTTTCTGAGCTCGGTAGATGAGCTTAAGGGTATCCGTCTGTAGTGTGGGGCGTTCTAGCGAGTCGAGAGTGGCGTACTCGGTAAGTAGCTGTAGAGTATCTCTCTTGTAGTAGTTGCTATCTGTAATCCAATAGGTTACCTCTTTTCGCTTTTCGTCGATTTGGGGGAGAAGTAATTCTTTTTTCTCAAGGGGGGCATCCAATATACGGACGAGTGGGAGCTGCTCCAGAGGTTGGCTAAAGGTGAGGGTTAGGCGTGTGGAGTCTTGGCGTGCACTCTTTTGCAAGAATTGTTTTTGCGGTAGGTCAATAGAATAGAGAAGTAGGTGATCCGGCTTTTCGTTTCTGCCCAAAATCGAGTCCGCTTTCTGCCCAGAAAAATCTGAAAAATCAGCTGATTTTGGGGTCGCATTTAGGCTGTCTTTTTTTGCGGAATCAGCTGCGAAAGGGAGCGGGGTCTCCTCTTGGGGAGAAGGAGCTACCGCCTCTACGGCTTCGCTAAGGAAGGCAAAGCCCTCCGATCGTTGACTATAACTGAAAGAATGGTCGAGGTCATTCAGCGCAAAAAGGTGGTATTTGCCCGGGGCTAAGTGCGTGATAACAAAAGAGCCATCGCTCATGGTACGCCCTGTGCGTAGGAAGGCTTGGGTGCGAAAGAGACTATCCGCTCCCTCTTTGTGTACCCCTACGAATACATTGGGGATGGGATAAAGCCCCCGAGCATCAAGTACTTGCCCACGTATCTCCATGCTATCAATTTTGTCTCCCGTGGAGAATGCAAACACAAAACCCTCTAGCGGATTCCCTTCGTTTAGGTCTACAATGGCATCGGTAAAGTCGATGGTGTAGGTGGTATTGCTGTGTAGGGAGTCCTCAAAAATGATGGTAATGCTCTTACCCGTGCCCGAGAGGATACGGGGATTTGTATTCTGGGGCGGAGCAAAGATGACCTTTTCGTTGCTCTTTTCCACCTTTACATTCTCGTTAAAAGTGAGTTTGATTTTCTTCCCGGAGAAGTGGGTAGTACCATTATTCGGGTCACTTTTGATGAGCCTAGGGGGAGTCATATCATAGGGGCCTCCCTCGGGAGAGGCTTGCTTGGCACAGCCTACAATGAGGCTGGTGAGTAGCAGAGATAGGACTACAAAGGGGAGGAGTAGGGACGAAAAGAATTGCTTCATTAGTTCTTTTGAAAAGGCTGTATGGGGATGCGGCTAGTGGAGGGGTTGAGGAATACCGGCAGGGCGGACGATCTCGGGTTCCCCTTGAGTAAGGGATACAATGGCCGTGGTACCTCCCAGGGCACATCCCCCATCTAAGATGGTGTATACCTCGTGTCCGTATAGTTCGTCGATGAGTTCGGGGTCTGTACGGTACTCAGGATCCTCTTTTTTGGTAGGGAGAGAGGCGGTGAGTAGGGGCTCGTCGAGTACCTCCAAAAGGAGTACTGCGAGGGGATGTAGAGGAAGGCGTAACCCTACTTCGTGCTTGTTGATGAGGAGCTTGGGCAGTTCGGAAGTTGCCGGTAGCAGGTAGGTAATAGGCTCTTTTTCGTGCTCCCGAATGTAGCGAAACGAGGGGTTGTCCACCTTGGCATAGCGTGTAAAGTCTGCCAAATCGCGACACATAATGGTGAGTCTGTGCTTCTTGGGATCTACCCCTTTGAGCCTACATACCTCCTCAATAGCTCGTGCTTTGTAGGCAGAGCATCCGTAGGAGTAGCCAATGCCTGTAGGGTAGATAATAATAGCTCCATCACGTATTTGTGCGGCTATCTTGTGCAGGAGATCCCAGTTGGGAGTCTCGGGGTATATCTTGGTAATCATAGGCTCTTGTTTCCTCCTTTTGTTTGAGAATTAGAACGTAAAATAGTGCCCCAAGCGGATGCTGTCGTCGCGCGTGAACTCGGGCAAATTGGCGAGTTGTTGCCAACCCTGTAGTTTGCCGTCGCGGTAGAGAATGCGTGCTATGGCATTCCGTTGCCCCCTATTGAGGTAGGGATGCTGAGGCAGACTATCGTAGGGGAGCGTGCCGAGTGCAATGCGTTGGGGGGCAGTGCCTAGGGTAAAGTAGGGGTAGATTTGTTGGAATTTCTCCGTGGTCATACCATAGACTTCTTGCAGTTGCAAGAGGGTATAAAAGCCCCCGAGTCGCTCTCTATAGCGTACAATCCGCTGTGCAAAGGTAGCTCCGATGCCGGGAACTTGGGTGAGCGTTGCCGAGTCCGCTTGGTTGAGAGGGAGGGTAATCCCTTCGGGGAGCTTGCGGCTACTTGTGTAACTTCGATCGGAGGTGGGTGGCCCTACGTAATCTTTGCTGAGCACAAGACTATCGCGAGCTGCCGGGCTCCTTCTTGCAGCAGAGGGGGTGGCTGTATTGCCATAAAGGGGAGCCTCTTGGCTATTTGAGGCAATTTGATTCGTTTTGGGGAGGATCTCCGCCTTGTTTTGTGGCTTACCCCAGAGCAGGAGAGTGGCTCCAACGCCGGCAAGGCAGACGAAGAAGAAAAACACAAGAAGGTCGCTCTTGCCAAAACGAAAGAACTTACTCAGCTGGGAGTTCATGGTTCTCTTTGGGGGCTGTTTGGGGGGATGATGGTAAAATGCTTTCGTCGGATTCGATTTGCCCATCGTGCAGTGTGATGATGCGATCGGCTCGCTTTGCCATAGTGCGGTCGTGGGTTACGAAGACGATCGTTTGCCCCATTTCTCGGCTAAGGCGAGAGAAAAGCTGATGAAGCTCTTCCTTATTCTTGCTGTCGAGACTACCCGAGGGTTCGTCGGCGAGCAGTACATCCGGATGATTGATGAGGGCACGAGCTACGGCCACGCGCTGTTTCTCCCCTCCGGATAGTTCGCGAGGGGCATGATGGCAACGCTCTGCCAGCCCGAGCATGGTGAGGAGCTCTTCGGCATGCTTTAGCGCTTCGTGTCGGGGTTCGCCTGCGATGAGGGCAGGGAGGGCTGCGTTCTCAAGGGCTGTAAACTCGGGGAGTAGTTCGTGGAATTGGAAGACAAATCCGAGATGCTTATTGCGGAAGTCCGCTTGCTGCCGAGCCGAAAGGGTATGTGGATTCACCCCTCGAATGCAGACCTGCCCTGAGGTGGGCGTATCGAGGGCTCCCATAATTTGTAGGAGGGTTGTCTTGCCTGCTCCACTCGCTCCCACGATAGCGATGACTTCGCCTTGCGCCACCGAGAAAGAGACGCCGCGTAATACTTCGAGCGAGCCAAAGCTCTTGTGGAGTTGCTCTATGGTGATGAATGGATCTTGCATCAGTTTGTTGTTGGTAGGTATGGGGTGACGAGTTGCCTTAGTACGTAGCTGGCAAGGAGGCATCCGAAGAGGTTGGGCATGTAGGAGATGGTGCCCACAGTGGAGCGTTTGCCCGGCTCTGCGGTGGTGGATTGTATGGCGTGTGGTAGGGCTTTCTCCGTAGAGAAGACCACAGGGATCCCCTTGTATACGCCGCGTTCTCGCAGTGCTTTGCGTACGGCTTTGGCTAGAGCGCACGTGTGGCTTGCACTTATATCTTCAATGCGGAGGGTTGAGGGGTCGAGTTTTGCCCCTGCTCCCATAGACGAAACAACGGGGATACTCCGCTTATGCGCCTCTACGAGCAACTCCGTTTTAGGGGCTAATGTATCGATGGCATCCACGACAAAATCGGGGCGGCACTGCTCAATAAGAGGAGCCACCTCCTCCGGTGTGAGGTATTGGGTCACCAACGTGAGGTTTACATCGGGCTGTATGCGCCTCAGCTCTTGAGCCAAAGCCTCCGTCTTAAATGCTCCCAATGTATCTTGATAAGCCACCATCTGTCGGTTGAGATTGCTGGGTGAGACTCTATCCCCATCCACCAGGGTAAGTCGCCCAATCCCTGCGCGAACCAGTAGGTGAGCCGTTATTCCCCCCACGCCTCCAAGCCCTACGAGTAGGACGTGAGTAGAGCCGAGATGTTGCAAGGCTTCCTCGCCTATCAGTAGCTCGGTGCGGCAGAATGCTTCGCTAATGTCGGTCAAAGCGCTTTACTTAATGGCTCGCTTGTCCAATTCGGCTTGGTAGGCTTTGGCATTGCGTTTGTGCTCCGTGTAGTTGGAGGCAAAGGCGTGGTAGCCGGAGAAGTCCGCTCGGGCACACATATATATATAGTCGTGCTTTTTGTAATGGAGTACGCTATCAATGGTACTCTGCTCGGGGTAACAGATCGGCCCCGGGGGCAATCCCTTTACCTTATAGGTGTTGTAGGGCGAGTCGGCACTCAGCTGTATTTGTCCAATGCGTTTGACGGTGAAGTCGCCATAAGCATAGCGAGCTGTGGGGTCGGCTTGGAGCTTCATCCCCTCGCGAAGGCGGTTGATATAGAGCCCTGCGATGGTGCTGTGCTCATCTTTTTTTGCGCTCTCTTCTTGTACGATGGAGGCGATGGTTATTATCTCGGCAGGGGAGAATCCGGCTTCTGTGGCAAGGCGTTTGCGCTCGTCGGTCCAGAACTTTTTATACTCTTCGTGGAAGAGTGCGACAAGAGAATCGGGCGAAATATCCCAACGTACTTTGTATTCGTTGGGCATAAAGAGGGTGCGTATGGTAATGGTATCCACGCCTAGAGAGGTGCAGAACTGGAGGTCTTGTAGTCGCTCTCTCAGGCTCTCGGGCTTCATCCTAAGCTCCGCGGTTAGCGTTTTTATCAGCTCCTCTTGTGTACGAATCCCTCGTGTGATCTGTAGGGTGACTAGGCTTTCTTCTCCACTTGTGAGGGTGGCAAAAAGGGTGTGAAGGCTCATGGAGGGCTCAATGCGATAACGCCCGGATTGAAGTTGCCCTTTGGTGCGTAGAACCCAAGGAGCCACACGATGTAACACGCCGGGATAGCGTACCAAGATGCGCTTTTCGATCTGCTGGAGCACATCGTCGGCCGTGGTGTTCTCTGTGACATATACATACATTCCTTCCCCGGATTTCCCTATGGGGGCAAAGCGATACAACCCGATGAGTCCTACAACAGCCAGTACTACGATGATGAGTAAGGTGGTGAGTAGGGTACGGCGCACGCGGCGGCGGTGTACTTTGCGTCTGTCCATCCCGGGACGCCACTTAGGGTGATATGATGAGTTCCTTCGTTTCATCGGCTTAGCTAATTTGTGTACGCAAAGATAGAAAAATATACTGCAGAGAGGGCTCCCCTCCCTTAGACACGAAGAAAAGGAGAGTGTATTTTGTTTTCGCACCACGCTCCTCTTTTGACACTTTGCCCTGGGAAGTAATGCAAAAGAGTAAGTAGATTATCGGTTCATTCGATGCTTTCGGTGGGTTTGCCTCGCGCTTTCGCTGTGCCGGTAGCTAGGTATTTGTCGAGCGGAGATTGTTGCCGAAGAGTTGCTCTCTTGCCCGCCAATGAATAGGCAGAGGGGATGCGCTGGTCTTTATGCCACGGCACATCCCCTCAATATGTTCTGTTGCTCCTCTCAGAGCATCGGACGGAGTAGTACGGGTTTTAGTGTTTTACAGATAGCTTCAAATGCTTCCCTCCCGCCTTTACTACATAGCTGCCTGCGGGCAGTGTGGTGAGGTCAAGCTCTACTGCACCCGCTTCGTTAGCCTCGGCAGCGAGCAAGCGTATCCCCTCTAAGCTGTATAGGGCGATGGATGCCCCTGCTTTTGCCCCCTCTACCTGTACGTAATTGGTGGCAGGGTTGGGATAAACATGTAGGTCGGTAACATCTACCTCTTCTACAGCAAGCGTCTTCATTATCTTCACTTCTGTGGCGGGTTTACCATCAGACATGACGAACTGCCTCGTGTAAGATTTGTGATCATATTGGTAGCTGTAATTGCCTACCACAGCGTTTCGCGGCTGAGTTATCGTGACACCCTCCAATTTAATTGACTCAAACTTACCGATAGCATAGGGATAAGGATCTTCATAAGAACCGGAAGTTTTGGCATAGATACTCGCATTCTTAATCACTAAGCGGGACTGATACTCCAAGCCTGCGGTAATCCCGGCATAAGCACTGGCATCAGCACCCTCATCTGATTCCGGCATGGTAACGATAGAGCAATCCTCTATCGTCAGAGTAGCGTCGTTAGTTACAAAGATCCCAGAATCGTTTGTTCTTATAAAGAGTTCCCCGCTTCCCTCAATACGTGCATCACATCCCAGCCAAAAAGCGATCATACCAACGGAGTTAAACTGATTTTTTCCCTCAAGGTGCAATGTGAATGGCAGATTTTTGTATGCTGAGTACACGTGTAGACACGTCTTTCTCCCTTCAGCCTGCATCGAGACGTCCTTGATGCTTAGCGTGTTAGTCTCAGGTGAGTAGGAGATATGTCCGCCAGCCCCGACGGTGACGCCCTCGATTTCATTCAGTTTGTCCACGTTTCCCGAGTCAACTCCTACTCCACAAATACTAAAGTCATACTCTGTCTGAGCTTTTGCGATTCCGGAGCCTAATAGTAATACTAGTAGTACTCCCATTAAATGTTTTAGTTTCATAGACTTATAGTTGTAAAGTTCAAAAATAACAAGTTAAACACTATCAAATACACCACACCAGCCCCGCAGAGGGTGGTACTACCTAATGACCCGCACCACAAATATAATGAAACATTTTTGATATACAAAACAAAATAGGAAGTAATCAGGACTCCCGTATCAAAATGTAGGTACCTGATTATCAATCATGGGTTTGAGTATATTCTTTATATTTGAGTATATTCTTTCTATTTGTAATATTGTATTCAAAATAATGTCGTAACTTTCGGGCAGAGACGAAATAATATTGACAGAATGAGGTTGGAGAAATCCGCCTTTGTGGGGTTTTCGTCGGGCTGTAAAGCTAAGTGTTTTATTAAAATAATAGATTATGAGAAGAACAGTAGTTCGTATTCTTGTCTTGATTGTAGCTTGCTTGGGAGGGGCTTGCACTTCTGTGTTGGCTCAAGAGCACTCTATCAAGATGTCTTTTCTCGACAACGTGGGCAGTGATTTCGCCTTGCTTCTAATGGGAAGCCGAGAGGGGGAAGTCTCGTTGGTTTGGGAGGATGGTTCCGTAGAAAAGCATGCCTTGCATACCACGGCCACTGCCATTCGAGGGAAAACGAAGTCTAAAAATTTGGAACTCCATGGTGATATTGCCGTATTGGAGTGCTCGGGTAATGGCTTGGGCATGCTGGATGTCACGAATATGCCTCTGCTTACCGACCTCATTTCGAGAAAGAATTTCTTCACGAAATTAGACCTTACGAAGAATGCAAATCTGCGTGCTCTTACCTTAGAAAGCATCCCTCTAGAGACGCTGGATCTCTCCAATAATATGTTGCTCGATAGTGTTGTTTGTCAGAATTCGGGGAAGATGACAAGTTTTGTTATGCCTTCGCATTCTCCGATGCAGAAGCTGGTGTTGGAGGGTTGTCCGCGTATTCCTTCGTTGGATCTCTCCGGAGCTCCGGAACTTCGGCATCTAAATGTGGCTCAAGTGTGGCTTAAAGAGTTGGATCTTTCGAACAATAAAAAGCTCTCTTATCTCTTTGCCGGCTTTGGATATCTCAATAATCGCCTCGAGAAACTAGTCCTCCCCAAAGAGAATGAGTTCGAGACGATTTTGCTTCCTGCCACCGGGCTTACGGAGCTGGACCTACGAGATTGTAAAAAACTCAAGACGATTGCGACGAACAACAGCGTTAATTTGGCGAGCATCAATATCGAAGGGCTAACCGAACTTTCCGTTATCGAGTGCCCCTCTTGCGCGATTACTTCGCTTGATCTCTCCCAATGCACCAAGTTGACCAACCTGATTTGTAACAACAATCAGATAAAGACTCTCCGTTTGGATAATTGCCCGCTCGTGTGGAATGTGACTTGTTACGCCAATAAATTAGAGACGTTGGAGTTGAGTAAATGCTCTTTTCTTAAGGTGTTGGACTGCTCAAGAAACCCTATGCTCGAGAAGTATGAACTGCCCATGTCGCTAGAGACGTTGGATATTAGTGCTTGTAATCTATCGGAGCTCTCCGCCGTCAAGGGGATGAAAACCCTCAATAGCCTTACTTGTAGTGAGAACCAAATTACAACGTTAGACCTCTCTTCTTTGGAGAATCTGAATACTATCATCTGCTATGCCAACCACATTTCCGATCTTTCTTCCATCGTTAATTTGACTCAGCTAGTGCACGTCAATGTGCATACCAACCCAATTAAAGAGCTGACCCTCCCCAATGCTAAGGGGGTGTATTACGTATCGGTAAAGGGAACGGATATGAACGACTGTGCCCTCAACGACCTCTACAAGTCGTTGCGCGCTAAGGAACCCAAAGATGATAACAACGGAGCCGGCGGATGTATCCTGCTCAACAAAACGCCCTTTGTTGCCACCAGTAATACCGCCCTTGCTATAGCAAAAGGATGGCAGGTGTCTGATCTTGGAGACGGAACCGGCTGTCCCGAGGGTTCGCCTAATGAGAAGATTGATACAAATGCCATCTCCATTGCGAGACTTTCGCACGGCTGGGTGATTGGCAATATACCCATGGGAACTCAATCCTTGCTTCTTTACGACCTCTCGGGTAAGCTTCTAAATCGTATAGAAGTTACCGCTAGCAGTATGTTTGTGGAGGCTCCCGGAGACGGCGTTTATCTCATTCGATTGGATGATAAAACGACCTTGCGTTGCCCTCCCATGAGTTACTAAAAATTTGATTTCACGAAATTATAGACCAAATAGTATGATGAAAAAACTACTCGTTTTGATGGCTTGGGTGGTGTGCAGTGCAGCCTCCCTCTGGCATGCTAGTGCCCAGGAAGAAAATTTTGACGCCGTTGTCAATCTCTCCGAAGCTGGTAAGTTGTACGACGAAGCTCCCGATAATATTTGGGAAGAAACGGCTGTGTCGGTCAAGATTATAGGCAAGCTCAATAGTTACGACCTACGAGTTTTGCGTCAATTCTGTGGCTCCGATGAGTATGGAACTAAGAGACCTCACGCCTCTGTGAGACGTATAGACCTCTCAGAAGCAACGATTGTGCCCGGTGGTGGAACCTACTACATTCGTGTGGAGGATTTGGGTAACATGCGTGAGTACGTTGTGGACGAGACCAAACCCGATATGCTCCCTGAGAAGCTATTCTATGGCTGCTCCACTATTGAGAGTCTTACCCTCCCCAAGAATATCCGCTCTATTGGTATTGGAGCTTTCTTTAAGTGCGAAAACCTCAAAGAGGTGATCATTCCCGACGAAGTGACTCATATCTACGCAACTGTATTTGGTGCGTGCCCTGTATTGGAAGAGATCAAGCTCCCCAGCAAATTGGAGTTCTTGGGTAACTATGCTTTCACCCACTGTCGTGCTCTAAAGGAGATAACCATCCCGGAAGGGGTAAAGGAAATTCGTCACAATTCTTTTGATCAGACAGATGCTCTTAAGGTGATCAACCTCCCCCAAGAGATGGAAACGTTCGACGAAAGTGCTTTCTTCGGCGCCACCGGTCTAGAGGAGCTCGTAGTACCCAAGGGGATCAAGTCCATCCCAACTTCCTGCTTCGGATATTGCACTGCGCTACAAAAGATCACTTTCCCCACCACGGTTGAGTCTATCGACAATGAGGCGTTTGAAGGCGATGCGGCTCTCAAGACCGTTGTATTCGCAGAAGGGCTAAAGACAATCGGGGTGGCTGCTTTTAGAAATTGTTCTTCCATAGAGAAACTGAACTTCCCCAATTCGCTCGAGAGCATTGCTACCGACGCGTTCCTTTCTTGCGAAAAGGTTAAGGAAATTACCTTTGGATCTGGTTTGAAAGAGATTAAGGAGAAGTCATTTTGGCACAATCATGCCGTGGAGAAGATCTCTTTCCCCGAGAGTTTGACAGAGATTGGTTATGCGGCTTTTAGTGAGTGTCTAGGTCTTAAGGAGGTCAATTTTGGTCGGTCGGCAGCCTCTTTCTCCGGCAATCCCTTCCTCGGATGTTTTGGATTGGAGCGTTTCACCGCAGACGAGGGCAATACCGCCTATGCAGCAAAGGAGGGTGTTCTCTACACCAAGAACCTCGCCAAACTGCTCGCCTATCCCAATATGAGCAATAAAGTTTGCAAGATGCCCGATGCCACAACCACTATAGACGACTTCGCTTTTTGGTATTGCACCAATTTGGAAGAGGTAGAGTTCTCTCCCAGCTTTGCGGCGTTTGGAGAGAGGGCTTTCTGTGGAAGCAAAAACATCAAGAAGATAACAGTAAAAACGGCAACTCCTGTAGAGAGTGCTTTTGTAGACGATGTGTTTGAGGGGATTAACCGTAGTGAATGTATCCTCATGGTGCCTCAGGGGAGCAAGAGTGCCTATTTGGCTTCTCCGCTTTGGAAAGATTTCAAGATAACGGAGATGACGGCCCTCGCGCCGGTTGCTTGGGGTGCTGATGTGGCATTGCGCGCGACTTCTGAAGGCTGGGAAGTAGTGAATCTGCCTCAAGAGAGCAAAGAAGTTCGCTTGCTCGATCTTGAAGGGCGTCTCCTCGCGGTGGCTACTCCTCAAGCCGGTAGGGTGCTATTTACCACCGCAGCAGGCGAAGAGAATCCCTGTATTATCGTGGTAATGGGAGGTGCTACGCCTCTTGTTTTCAAGGCTGTACGCTGATATTCCGGAATGGATCCTGTGTAAATCTATATAAGTTCTTCATGAGTAAGGAGGGCTGCCGTCGGGGTGGTCCTCCTTCTTTTTTATGAGAATTGATTAGGATGCTAATGAGCAAGTACAAAGCGACTCAGTATCTTCCTGTTGATTGATAATGTACTTTTTCTAATATGCTGATGTGCTTTCTTGGGATTCCTAATGAGTATTCTACAGATTCGTAATTAGCTTTCTCGAAAATCTTAATACACTTTTGGGAGAATCTTAATACACTTTCTCCCAATTCTTAATACACTTTCTAGAGATTGGTAATGTGCTTTGGGCGATAAGTTCGTTATCTTTGCACTATAAATGAATTAGCTCTCCGCTGAAGTGAAACCCTCCGACTTCGGGAGAGAAAGAACAAAAGGAGGAAATGGTCTTGAGTTATGGCAAATAAGCCCTTGCAGTTCGTTCTGATAGAACGTAAATTAAGTGTCGGTCCTCAAGCAGGAAAGATCTATCAGGTAGCTCGCCCCACGGGCAGACATCGTGTGGACTTCCGCAGTTTCTGCGAGCGTGTGGCAAAGTCTACCGCGTTCAACCGTCAGGAAGTAGAAGCCGTACTGAACTATGCCACCGAAATCGCACGCGATATTGTTGCCAATGGCGACATTGTAGAATTCGGCGACTTGGGTACGCTCAAGCCCTCTTTCAAGAGTAAAGCTGTGCCTAAGGGGAAAACTTTCCGTGCGCAGGAGCACATCGAAAAACCTGTGGTACTGCTAAATCCGTCGAAGAAGTACTTCACGCTAACCGATGTGACGTACGAACAGACCACCGTTAGACCCAAGAAGGCATGACCCCTGCGCCCCAACCCGAAGGAAGATGGCAGCGAGGGTTCAGGTCTAGCTACTTAATTTTTATTGGGGTGCGTTCAAGATCGCAGGTAGTCTGCGACGTTGTGGAGAGGGTGTTCCTCGGGGATCTGCATCCAAGAGCGGAGTGCAGGGCTGATCTGTTTTGCCCATTCCTCGTTGTTGTAGAGCCGCTCTAACCAGTCCATCTCGGTTACGGATAGCGTCTCGGGTTGGGCGGAGAGCCGTTCTAGCGTCGTCTCAATCGCTTGAGCTAATCCCGAAGTGGGGAGGTTTTGTAGGAGTCGGCGAGAGAGCGCGTTGAGCCACACCCTCTGTATCCTTAGGGATTCTTCTTTGGGAAAGCAGGCAACAACGTTTTCGTTCTTAGCCAAAAGGTGAGTGGAGAATAGGCTGAGAAGTTCCTCCGTTTCGAGTGATTTTGCAAAAGAAATTGCCTGGGAATAGGTTAGGGTTTCGGCTGGAAAGGAGAGAAGCCCAAGGATACGCATCTCGCGCAGTTGGGCAGAGAGGAGTTTCTGGGCAAGGCTTAGTCGTGAGGGGAGTTCGCTCGCGAGGTCGCGTAGCTGGGGGATAGACAAACCGAAGTTGTAGGCATAGTCCACGCCGGAGGCACGCATGGCAGCGGCTGTAGCCCCGTCCATACGAGAGCGCACCCTCGCCCGTAGTGAAGCCATAATCTCTTCATCGGTGAGCGAAGGTGTGTAAGGGGATTTGTCGGGAGTCGCCATTAAGCTTTGGCAATCTCGGTAATGAGTCGCTGGAAAATACGTCCCATTCGTTCGCTGGCTGCGTTGGCAGCATCAATTACTTCCTGAGCATCGTTGGTATAGTCGCCCTCGAAGTGCCAGCCTTCGTTGGTGATGACCGACATCCCGAATACTCGGATCCCGGCGTGCCGTGCCACAAGTACTTCGGGCACTGTACTCATGCCGATAGCATCCCCACCCACACGTTGGTAGAAAAGATACTCGGCAGGGGTCTCGTAAGAGGGTCCGGTTAGCCCTACATATACCCCTTTTCTCACTTCGATGTTCTCTTCTTTGGCAATGCGTTCTGCACGAGCGATGAGGTCGCGGTCGTAGGCTCTGGTCATATCGGGGAAGCGAACTCCGAACTCTTCCATATTAGGACCAATCAGCGGATTGGGCAGGTTGTTGATATGATCTCGTATAATCATTAGATCGCCTACGTGGTAGGTGTTGTTGATACCTCCGGCAGCATTGGAGACAAAGAGCGTCTCTACGCCGATGAGCTTCATCACACGTACCGGGAAGGTTACGCGCTCCATGGGGTAACCCTCGTAGTAATGGAATCGCCCCTGCATAGCCACAACGGGGACGCCCCCTAGCTTACCGCAGATGAAATTGCCCTTATGACCAATAGCCGTAGAGTGGGCAAAGTTGGGGATTTCGCTATAAGGGATGATGGTGGGGTCTTCTATCTTATTTCCCAATTCTCCCAAGCCACTGCCTAGGATGATACCTATTTTTGCTTTGAAGGGGAGGCGCTTGAGAAGGAAGTCAGCCGCCTCGTGATACATTTTCATTTCCATAGCATTACCTATTTATTGTTTGATTCCGTAGGATTTGATGAGCTTGTGCGCTCGTTGATTCGCCTTTGCAATTACCTCTTCTTCGCCCGGGATCACTCCTTCGCGCATCAGTATTTTACCATCCACAATAGTGGTATCTACCACGGAGCCATCGGCAGAGTAGACGAGGTTGGAGGTGAGGTTGTGTAGGGGTACCATCGTGGGGCGATCTGTGCGCAGGAGGCAAAGATCCGCCAAGGCTCCCTCTTCTATCCTGCCGCCATTAAGCCCTAGGATGTTATACCCCTCACGAGTGGCAGATTGGTATATTGCCTCGGCGGCTGTTGCCGTGGGGTCGAAACGCCATACTTTGCCCAGAAGAGCCGCCATACGCATGGCGATGAACATATCCAAATTGTTGCTAGAGGAGCATCCGTCTGTACCGATTCCCACTCGGATACCGCGCTTTTTCATCTCCTCAAACTTAAAGGCGTAGCCCGACGCTAGCTTCATATTGGAAGCCGGGTTATGCACGGTGGCAGCTCCATGGCGAGCGATAATGTCTAGTTCATCATCCTCCATCCAAAGCGAGTGTGCTAGTACGAACTTATCGCTCAGCGCACCCAGTTTTTCCAAATAGTGCACAGGGCGCAACCCATACTCCTTGACGGCATTTTCTATCTCGGTTTGGGTCTCTGAGAGATGGAGGTGAACCAGCACGCCTGTTTCGTCTGCAAAGTCGCGGCAGAAGCGGAGTTGTGGGCCGCTTACCGTGTAGATGGCGTGTGGACCGATAGAGAAGACTACTCGGGAGGAGAACTGCTCAAAATCTTTGCGGTAGCGGCTACAATTTTCCCTGTCGAGCTTGGCGCGCTCTGCGTCCCCTCGGTCAAAGAGCGTGTAGCTCACCACGCCTCGCATCCCCGAGTCCTCTACGGCTTGAGCCGTTGCCATGGGGAAGGCGTACATATCTAGGAACGCCGTTGTACCGGTGCGTACCATCTCAAGGCAGGCGAGCCGTACACCCCAGTAGACATCCTCCTCCGTCATGTGCGCCTCCACGGGCCAGATGTAGTCTTCGAGCCAGCGCATCAGAGGTAAATCATCTCCGTAACCGCGGAAGAGGGTCATGGCGGCATGGGTATGCGTATTCGCCATCCCCGGTACAACCACGCGGCGACATCCCTCCAGCACATCGTAGTGATCGGCTACGGGGATACTCGGGGCAATACGAGCTATTTGGTTGCCCTCAATCAATAGATCTTGTATGGATCCATTGACAAGGGCACCGGTTATCAATATCGGTTTCTCGTTGTTCATCGGTAGAGTTTATAGAATTCGGCAACGGCTTCTATACCAATGCGGAATATATCCAAGGGGAAGTTTTCGTTGGGAGAGTGGATGGCATTGCTTTCGAGACCAAAGCCCATGAGTACACTCTTGATGCCAAGGACCTTTTCGAAGGTGGCGATGATGGGGATACTTCCTCCGCGACGTACTGCTAAGGGACGCTGACCAAAGGCCACGGCACACGCCTCCTCGGCCGCTTTATAGGCGGGGAGATCGATGGGGCAGAGGTAGGCCTCGCCTCCGTGCATGGGTGTTACTTTGACGCGTACGTAGGGAGGAGCAATCTGTTTTACGTAGTCGACAAAGAGTTTAGAGATTTTATCGTGATCTTGATTAGCTACAAGGCGAGTAGATACTTTGGCGTACGCCTTAGACGGAAGCACCGTTTTGGCTCCTTCGCCCGTGTAGCCTCCCCAAATGCCACATACGTCGAAGCTGGGGCGGCAGCTATTGCGCTCGAGAGTGCTGTAGCCCTCTTCGCCAAACACGGCATCCACATCAATGGCTTTGCAGTAGGCCTCTTGAGAGAAGGGTACTTGAGCAATCATATCTCGCTCCTCCTTCGAGAGGGGTACTACATCGTCGTAGAAGTGGGGTATCGTAATGCGTCCCTTCTCGTCCACCATCCGGGCAATGATTTTTGAGAGTTCGTTGATGGGGTTGGCAACAGCTCCGCCAAAGTGCCCCGAGTGGAGGTCACGATTGGGACCGGTTACCTCTATTTCCCAGTAAGCAAGTCCGCGTAGACCCGTAGTGAGTGAGGGGGTATTGCGGCCGACCATACTTGTATCTGATACCAAAATTACGTCAGCACGAAGCATCTCTTTGTGCTCTTGGCAGAATGCCTCTAGGTGGGTAGAACCGATCTCTTCCTCTCCCTCGAATATGATTTTTACGTTGCAACGCACGAGGTTGAGAGCTAAGGCGGTGCGGAGCCCGGCTACTTGTATCATGGTTTGCCCCTTGTCGTCGTCGGCTCCTCGCCCCCAAATGTGTCCGTCGCGAATAACAGGTTCGAAGGGCTCGCTCTTCCAAAGCTCAAGAGGCTCTACGGGCATTACATCGTAGTGACCGTATATAAGGATGGTTTTTGCGTTGGGGTCTATAATGCGCTCGGCAAAAACAACGGGATTACCGGGGGTGGGATAAACTTCGGCTCGTTGCATCCCCGAGGCGAGGAGGTAGTCTCTCCAGTGTTCAGCCGTGCGTACCATGTCGGGTTTGTGCTCGCTCTTCGAACTGATGCTGGGGATGCGGAGTAGCGCGAACAGGTCCTGTAGGAACTCCTCTTCGTGGGCTGCGATATACTCTTTTACTGTCATAGCTCTTGTTTGTTTAGTGGTGTTTCATTTATCTACAACCAAAGGTAGTCTATTTTGCTGTATAAAAAAAGAACGGACACCTCGCTTTTGCTTAGGGTGTCCGCTATGGATAGGAAAAAGAGAAGTAGCCTTAAACCCGAGTGACCGATGCGATCGTATCTTTTTGTTTTAGCCCCTCTATGATGCGACGTACATCCTCCACGTCGTGTACCATCACCTTGATTTCTCCACCAAAAACTCCCCCTTGAGCCGAGAGGTTGATGCTTGTAATGGAGCGGTAAAAGTCCTCGCTAATGTCTTGGATAATAGCGTTGAGAATACCGATTGAGTCCATCCCTTTGATGGCGAGAGTTGCCTCAAAAAGAGAATGCGGATGGTCGCCCCAAACGGTCTCGATAAGCTGATTCCCTTTACTGCTTTTCAGGCGCATTGCCTCCGGACAATTACGCTTGTGTACCATGATGGTGCCGTTGTCGGTAACAAACCCTACCGTATCATCGCCCAAGATAGGAGAGCAGCAGGGGGCTATGGTGTAGTTGGGGGTGAGGAGGTGTTGCTCCAGAAGGTAGGGCTTTTTTGTATTGGGCTTATCCGGAGATTGTGCCTCTTCGATGGTGGCGGCTGTGAGTTCTCTGTTTTTCTTTGAGGGGCGGAATAGGCGCGAGAAGAAGTTGCCATCAGCCCCTTGGAATACCTTGCGGAACGACTCCGGTAGCTCTATGGAGCAGTTCCCTACGGCTAAGAAGAAATCCTCTCTCTTGTGGAAGTTGTAGTAACTGGCAATCTTATCGAGTAGTAGAGGTGTGATGGTTTGCCCCTCGGTCTCAAGCAGGTCGGTTACCATTTTTTCTCCTAAAGCGGTTTTCTCTCGGTCTGCTTTGCGTAGTGCGGCATTGATCTTCATCCGAGCTTTCCCGGTCACTACGTACTTGAGCCATTCGGGGTGAGGCTCTTGGGTCGGGCTTGTGATTACCTCCACTTGATCCCCATTCCTGAGGGTATGGCTCAGGGGGAATAGATGATGATTTATCTTGATACCGAGACATTTATTCCCCAGCTCCCCGTGGAGGGCATAGGCAAAGTCGAGCCCGGTAGCTCCCTTGGGAAGGGTAAAAACTTTCCCTTTGGGGGTAAAGACGCTGATCTCGTCGGAGTAGAGATTGAGCTTGATTGTATCGAGGAAGTCCATCGAGTCCGGAGTGGGATTCTCCAGGATCTCGCGGATCGTTTCTATCCAGCGATCGAGCTCGGAGTCTTCCTCCACGTTTTCGCTTTTGTACTTCCAATGGGCGGCAAATCCACGCTCCGCTATATCGTCCATGCGGCGCGAGCGTATCTGTATTTCTATCCATTCTCCATCGGGCCCCATCACGGTAAGGTGGAGAGCTTGGTAGCCATTGGTCTTGGGGGAACTAACCCAGTCGCGGATGCGGTCTGTCTTATTGCGGTATAGGTCTGTGATCTCGGAGTAAATATCCCAACATACCTTTTTGTCGGGGATGCCCTCTTGGCTCTCAAAGATGATGCGCACGGCGTAGAGGTCGTACACCTCTTCGAAGGGGATTTTTTTCTCCTGCATTTTGCGCCAAATTGAGTAGCAACTCTTCACTCTCGCCTTCATCTCGTAGTTGAGTTTTTTGCGAGCAAAGACTTCGCGTAGCGGGGCTGCAAAATGCTCAAAGAGGAGAGTTCGCTGCTCTTCGCTGGCCTCTATTTTGTTTTTAATCTCGTTGTATTCGGCAGGATGCTCTATGTGGAAGCATAGCTCCTCGAGTTCTGTTTTGATGGTAAAGAGCCCAAGTCGGTGGGCAATGGGTGCGTAGACGTACAGCGTCTCTCCCGTGATCTTGAGTTGCTTATGCGTAGGCATCGACTCAAGAGTGCGCATGTTGTGCAGGCGGTCTGCTATCTTGATGAGTACGACACGTATATCGTCGTTCATGGTCAGGATTAGCTTCCTAAAATTCTCCGCCTGGGCAGATACATCCTCCTGATCTTTGAACATCTCCACCGAGATCTTGGTAAGCCCCTGCACGATTTGGGCTATCTTGTCGCCAAACATGTCGCGAATGTTCTCTTCGGTGTACTCCGTATCCTCTATTACATCGTGCAGGAGTGCCGAGGCGATAGAGGTGGAGCCAAGCCCCATCTCGTGGCTAACGATATAGGCGACCGCTATGGGGTGCATGATGTAGGGCTCTCCACTGCGGCGTCGTACCCCTGCATGCGCTTTATTCGCTAGGTTGAATGCCTTAATGATGATCTCGTCTTTGCGACGATGATTGCTCATTTGATAGTCGTGAAGTAGGGCTTCGAAGGCTGTGCGCACCATCTTCTGCTCTGCTTCGGTACCGTAATATACTATGTCTTGTAGCCCTTGAGGCTGAGGAGTAGCCGTCTCTTTCATACGCAATATTATTTGTCAGAAGATGAAAAATCCAATGTTTCGTATCCTATCTCCTGCCATAGGGTGGAGGGGCAATAGGAGGCAAGGTAATGCCGTAGGTACGCTATGGTCTCTTGTGCTATGGGGGATTCTTCGGGGGGATAGTGGTTGTAGATAACGCGCTCTACCGGGATCTCCCGATCTTGTAGAGCTTGCAAACTTAGTAGGGTGTGATTGATGCTCCCCAGTCGCCCTGAGGTAACCAAGGCTACAGGATAGCCCCGCTGAGCAATAAAATCGAGGGTAAGGAGCTCGGGGGTCAGTGGAACCATAAGCCCTCCGGCACCCTCCATTAGGATGCGATCATAGCCCAACGAGAGTAGCTCTTGGGTGTCAGAATCAATCTTTTTGGGGTCTATCGGGCGTTGTTCTAGCTGAGCCGAAAGGTGAGGTGACGCAGGATACTTATAAAGATAGGTGCAGCGGTAGGGTTCTGCCCGTTGCTCGGGATCGAGATGGGGGGCTAGAGCGTCGTGTACGTCAAGGTCTTCACTACGACCCTCGCAGCCTGTTTGCACAGGCTTCTGACTGATAACGCGGAGTCCTTTCTCCCGCATCTCACGAAGCAAAACGCCTGTAGCATAAGTTTTCCCTACCCCGGTATCTATACCGCTGACAAATAATACTTTATTACTATCCATGGGTGTCAACGTCTTTAATATAGTGCAAATGTACAAAGGATTCTCGTTCCTATGTACACTTCTTTATCTTAATCAAAAAGTCTTTTCTCCCTTTTTACAAACTGAGAATAGTCCATCCCTTTTGGGTAAAAGCATTAGAAAGGATTCCCATTGGCGAACACTTAGCAAGGACTATTGACCAAAAAAGCTCCGGGAAAACCCAGAGCCGTACAGATACATAATGATTTAATCTAGAGGAGAGTGCGGCCGGAGGGACTCGAACCCTCACGCCTCGCAGCATTAGATCCTAAGTCTAACGTGGCTACCAATTACACCACGGCCGCAATCTTCGCTGCAAAGGTAAGCATTTATTTTTATCTACAGCTATATCACCCTCTTGTGCTTTTTCAATTTGGGAAGTACACGATAGGAGAAAATCCTTTCTCTATTGCAGCCCGAGGGGTGGGCTAGAGGGCGTTGTAGGTCTCTCAAAAGGGCGAGTGCTTCGCAGCCAAAGAACGAAGAAGGGGCTATGCCTGTACGACACAGCCCCTGCTATTTTAATGATTTTATCTGCCGAAGCGTTTCCTCTACGCCCCTCTACGAAGGGCGTACGGACGCTCGCTTCTCTTTACTTATTGCGCTTTACCACAAAAACGGAGGCGGCTTCAGCCGAATTACTTCCGTCGCTCAATGCTTCAGAGACCCAAGTGTCAGAGCCCTTTACCTTCTTCCATAGCATAGCAACGTCCTTTCCTCTTTTCTTCTCGGTCCCTACGACGTAAACATTATCATCAATTACATACACGGAGAGAGCATCAGCATCTTCTGCGTCACTACCACTCAACTTGGTGCGTGTACCATTTCTCCAGAGCATAGCGACATACTTCCCTCCCTGGTTTTCATGCCCTACGACGAAAATATCATTGCCCGAGACAAAGAGGGAACGAGCTTCTGCCCATTGGTCTCCATTTGTTATCTCTTCAGGGGTGCCATTCCTCCAGAGCATAGCAAACATCTTGGCATCTGCAGTCATCTTATACCCTACGGCGTAGACATCGCGTCCCTCTACATAGACAGCATTAGCATAGGAGTGTTTAGCACTGCTTTTCAATTTGATAACTTCATCATTTCTCCAGAGAGTTGCATGTGAGTTCCCTGTAGTCTCGTCTTTTTCATATCCCGAGATATAGAGGTCTTGGCCCGATACAAAAACAGATTTGGCATTACTCGGAGCGTCTGATAGGGTCTTGGGCTTCCCATTTTTCCAAAGAGTAGCGCACCACGTCCCTGTATCTTTTTGCTGCGCATACCCCACTACATAGACATCGCTACCCGACACAAAAACAGAGTGGGCGTAGGAGACTCTTCCTGAAGGCGTCAAGGGTACAGCCACACCATTTTTCCAAAGTGCCGCAGACATAGAAGAGCCTCCTTCGAGGATTTCCGATCCTGCCACATAGACATCATTACCCGACACAAAAACAGCCTTGAGCCCACCATCAGCACTCGGAGCGCTTGCAGACTTGCCATTTACCCAAAGCACTGTCTTCCAAAAAGGATCGTGTGCTTCGGATCCTGCTACGTAAACGTCATATACCGTCTCTTTAGGCGAGCTTTTACATCCTATCGCTACCATAGCCGTAAGTGCCATGGCTATACCTACTAAAATTGATTTTCTCATACTAATTATACAATTTGCGAGTTTTTCATCTGTTCCGAAAGTCTTATCAACTCTCTGTTCCTTATTTATTTTTTCTCACGCTTTACCACATAAACGGATTGGGCATAAGCATTAGTTGCACCTGCGTTCAAATTGGTAGGCTTCCCATTTTTCCAGAGTACGGCTCTCTTTCCTCTCGCATCTTTTTCCCATCCTGCTACGTAAACATCATTGTCGATTACGAAAACAGAGAGAGCACGAGCTTCGTCTACACCCTCTTTGCTTAACGTGGTGAGCACGCCATCTACCCATAGCACAGCTCTCATTTTACCTTCAAATTCTTTCATTCCGGCTACATAGACTTTATTATCCGCCACAAAGACTGAGAAGGCGTCACTCTCGTTACCCGTTAGGTAGGTGGGGTTCTCATTTTTCCAAAGTGTAGCAGTCCCTGGTCCAGCTCCCACCTTTCTCCATCCTACTACATAGATATTACCACCCGATACGAAAACGGAGTTGCCAGCGCCAATTGTTATTGCATCATCTACTAATGCAATCCGATCTTTATTCTTCCAAAGTATGGGTACATATTCCCGTGTTGCATCGTACTCATATCCGGCTGCGTAAACAACACCCTTCGATACGAAAACAGAATGGGCATAAGCATTTTTCTCTCCCTTTGTAAGCTCGATAATTTTTTTCTCATCATCATTTTTCCAAATCAAAGCACGACGGTTTGGCTCCGGATCGCTCCAGCCATACCCTGCTACATAGAGGTTGTCACCAGAGACAAAGAGGGAGCGAGCATAGTGGAAAGATGTGTTACTACTATTATCCAACATTGTAGCCTTAGTATTTTTCCAAACTGTGGCAGCCCATCCTTTCGTAGGAGATTCACGCATAATTCCCCCTGCCACGTAGACATTGTCTCCGGAGCCGGAGACGGTACCGGCCCAACTTTCTCTGGTTGATAGTTTTTTAAGTTGGTCATTTTCCCATAGTAGAGCTCTTTCTATACCTGTTGGGCTAATCGAATTCCCTGACACATAAACATCATACACATACTCCTTAGGGGTGGGCGTAGGTGTGGGAGTGGGCGTAGGTGTGGGGACACCACGCTTGCATCCTACTGCTATTACAGCCGCAAATAGTACGGCCAAACTTACTAAAATTGATTTCCTCATACTGATATTACAATCATGGGTTAATAAAAATTTCTGGTATCCTTCTACTCAGGTTTTCACGCTCTTTCTTTGGGGGAGGAACGACCATGAGACCCCGAATAGAATAAGGTTGTTACATCGCTTTGTAACCTTCTTCGGGTGCAAATATAGTAATTTATCCGAAAAACACCCTAGTGTTAAGACGGAAAAATGCAGATGGGTGGGAAGATGGTGAAATTGGGGTGAGTTTGAGGGGCAGAAATGTACGCTAGAGGGGCGAACTTAGTGCAGTTGCTCGAGAAAGCGGACGAGCGGCGTGGGGAGGGCGTAATCGCCCAATTCGCTCTGGTTTACCCATTGGTACTTGGTGCTCCCCACGGCGTCGGACTCGAGTTCGGCCGTGTAGATGGTGATGTGAAGTATTTGGTGGGAGAGCCGGTGCTCAAGGCTGAAAATCGTGGGTGCAAGGCGCAACTCCCCCGAGTAGGAGAGCTCGTCCTCTACCCAATGGGCTACCTCGTCGGGTACTTGGGGGCTGTCACTCTCAAACAAAGGGAATTGATACAGCCCTCGCCAGATGTCGTTTCGCCCTCGCTTCTCTAGTAAGACTTGCTGATGGTAGGTGCTATAGATGTAGCTGAAGTAGCGATCTCTAAGGGTTAGCTTTTTCCCCTTTATGGGCAGAAGGCGAGCGAGAGGGAGCTCCGCTACACGGCACCACGATGAGGCAGGGCACGTGGAGCATTGGGGAGATTGAGGGGTGCAGACCAGTGCGCCTAGCTCTATAAGGGCTTGCCCCAATTGGCTTGGGGGGAGTTGGGTGGCGAGTAGTTCCTCCACCGCTTGGGTGCAGAGTCGCTTCCCGCTTAGGGTGTCTATGGGGAGGTCGCTTGCTAGAAGCCGACTGACCACGCGCAGTACATTGCCGTCTACGGCAGGGTGGGGCAGATCGAAGGCAAACGAGGCAATGGCTCCGGCTGTGTAGTCTCCCACCCCGGGGAGAGCACGTATCGAGGCAAAATCTTTGGGGAATATTCCCTGATGCTCTGTGGCTATAACTTGTGCTGCACGATGGAGGTTGTGCGCTCGGCTGTAGTAGCCAAGTCCCTGCCATAGGCTGAGCACCTGATCTTCGGAGGCTTGCGCTAGGTCGGTAACGGAGGGGAATGCTTCCACAAAGCGAAGAAAGTAGTCATGTCCTTGGTTTACGCGCGTTTGCTGCAATATAACCTCTGATAGCCAAATGTGGTAGGGATTACGAGTGGTGCGCCAGGGGAGCTCTCGGGCATTCTCTTCGAACCAATCGACGAGGGCTCGGGCTAGCTGTTGGGAGTGGGTAAAGAGGGTTTCGCTCATTTCTCCGCAAAGGTACAATTCATAGTGCGAGGGAGAGCGGTCTCTTACTTCTTTTGTGAAACCTTAAAAATTCGCTGCCTGATATTTTTTCCGCCACAGGGCAAAAAGAAAATATTTCACGGGCAAGATTTTTTCTAAAATCACTCGGAAAGGGGAGGAGAAATCAGCCTATGCCGAATTTACTTTTGCCTGATAGCGGTTTTGTTTGTGGGGAGGGAGGTGCCTACCCGTAGGGTTTTTCTTAGAATTTGGCTGAGATTTAATTTAGTAGTACCTTTGGTGTAAGTGGATCCTCTTGGGAGGTGATACTTTCCCTATTTGAGGCTCTTTAATAAAAAGAAGTATGGGTATGGCAAGAAAAAAGAAAGCATATATCGGAGCCGTGGTGGCAGTTGCATTTGCCTCTTTATCGGCTTTTTTGCTGTCGGGTTGTGCCCTTTTGGGAGGGAAAAGGGGAGGAACGAAAACGGACTCCGATTCAGTTCGAGGACAAAATCCCCTACAGCAAGACTCCATTCGCAGGGAGGAAGAAAAGATAGAGGATATGCCTAGAGTGATGTATGGCGTCCCCTATCAGAGGTACGAGGAGATGAGAAAAGTACCCTCTTCTCCCCAAGGAAAAGAAGAAAGAGACTCTCTAATGCAGGAGGACTCCGAAGCCTAGAGACGTAAAGCATTGGGGCTTCCTTCTCACAAGATAACAACACACACCTAAACAACACACAAGACAATGACGAAATTCTCTCAACTTAAATTCGCCTCCTTGTCAGTAATGCTCTTATTATTGCTGGCAGGGTGCAATGTCAATACCCCTCTATTAGAGGGTTCAAATCGGGATCAGGGTCGCCCCGAGGGCGTATTGGAGATTGTAGTAACCGTGCTAGACTCCCAAAATAAACCTCTCGAAGGCATGATGCTTGAGTTGGTAGATATGCCTCTGGAGCAGGAGGTGAATGCCTCTGCCAAGACCAATGTGCGAGGGGTGGCTAAGCTAAGCAAGGATGTCTATATCTCAGATTTTATGCAGCCTTGCCACGTGCGAGTACGGGATGCTAAGGCTTCCGGTAGGGACTATACTTACCGCCCTTGGTATGGAACCATCTTGCTGAGTAAAAAGGACTTTGTGCGTAAAAAGGCTCGGAAGGAACTTGTGGTACACCTAGAAAGAATAGGCGTCTCCCCCTCTTCGCTCTCTCTCTCTAGGGACTGATGCTCGATAAGCGTACTGCCCCGGTGATTTACCTAGTTAAGAGAACACCTATTAGACGACCAACACAATGAAAAAACTAACAAAATGCGTAGCAAGCCTCCTCAGTATTGGGAGTGTAGCCTTCCTAGGGTTATTTCACACCTCTTGCGACAGAACTAGGGGTGGAGGCGGAGGAAAGTATGGCCCCTACGTTGACTATGATGTCACAGCCAAGGTACAGACTCCTGAGGGTAAGCCTATTGAAGGCTTAGAGGTTACTCTTCTTAAGAGATCAGAAAACTCAGAAGGAGACTTTGTGCCATGGAGTAGAATCGAACGAACCAATGCCGCCGGCCTTGCTTATGTACATGACGGGCTATCGGGCTTTGGCGGAGCAATGCTCTACGTGCGAGCTGTGGATGTGGACGGGGTTAAGAATGGTCGCTGGGAGACTAAGGTAGACTCGGTAGCGATAACCCCTTCGGATATACATAAATTCCATCCGGAGACCTTTGGGTATCAAGGGACTATCAAAAAAGAGATAACCCTGACCATGGAGCTGGTTCATAACGACTAGGTTTCGAAATAAGCGTCCGTTTTCGCCCACTCCACTTCAAGATGTTTGATAAGAAGACCCATTACAATGGATTTAATCTAGTAAAGTGAAACCCTATAAACAACCAACACAATGAAAAAACTAACCAAACGCGTAGCAAGCCTCCTCAGTATCGGGAGTGCAGCTTTCCTAGGACTATTTCACACCTCTTGCAGCAGTATATGGGGCGGTGGTAGAGTAGAGTATGGAAGCCCCTATGTGGAGTACGAAGTCAAAGCCAAGGTACAGACGCCCGAGGGTAAGCCTATCGAAGGCATAGAAGTTACTCTCCTTAAGAAATCAGATTACTCAGATAGAGATCTTGTACCATGGAGTAGAATCGAACGAACCAATGCCGCCGGCGTTGCTCAAATATTTGATGATGCATCGGCCTTTGGTAGAAATATGCTCTACGTGCGAGCCGTAGATGCAGACGGAGCTAAGAACGGCCGTTGGGAAACTAAGGTGGATTCGGTAGCGATAACCCCTGCTGATATCTACAAAGACAAGTCGAAGGGGCGTTGGTATGAAGGGACTATTAAAAAAGAGGTAACCCTCACCATGGCTCCGGTCCCTAAGGAAAATACTCCGAAATGAGCGGGAGCAAAATCTCTTTTCGCCAGCGCATTGCGCTAGAGGCGCATCGTTCTTACCGCCGCAAGTGCGTGGCAGAGCACAAACTCAACACGCTCTTTTGGGAGTGTACGCTCAAATGCAACTTGGCGTGCAAGCACTGTGGTAGCGATTGTCACGTAGATAGTGCCGCCAAAGAGCTCTCCGGAGAGGAGTTCCTCCGCGTGGTCGATAGCATAACGCCTCACGTAGATCCGCATAAAGTGCTTGTCATCTTTACGGGAGGAGAGGCCTTGGTGCGTCAGGACCTTGATGCCATCGGGCTTGAGCTCTACCGCCGAGGCTACCCCTGGGGTATTGTGACCAATGGGATGCTTCTCAACGAAGAGCGTCTTGAGAGTCTATTGCGCAGCGGCTTGCATTCCCTTACAATTAGTCTAGATGGCTTCGAAGAAGCGCACAATTACCTCCGAGGGCATCATTTGAGTTTCGCCCGAGCCTCTCACGCCGTTGAGCTTATGGCAAAGACGGAGCAGGTGCGCTGGGATGTGGTTACCTGCGTCAATCCGATGAACTTTGGTTACCTCGCGGAGTTTCGAGACTACTTGATTGGCCTAGGGCTTAAAGAGTGGAGGCTTTTTACCATTTTCCCCGTGGGGAGAGCAGCTGAGGACCCTAATTTGCAGCTTAGCGATGTGGATTTTTACCGCCTTATGGAGTTTATCCGCGACACCAATAGGGAGGGGCGCATTGCGGCTTCCTATGGTTGCGAGGGCTTTTTGGGCGGTTTTGAAGGCGAGGTACGTCCCCATCCCTATACTTGCTACGCAGGTGTGGAGGTGGCTTCTATCCTCTGCGATGGTACGATCAGTGCCTGCCCGAGTATCCGCTTCGACCATAAGCAGGGCAATGTACGTGAAGATGACTTCTGGACCGTATGGCAAAATCGTTTCCTCCCCTATCGCGATCGGAGTTGGGCTCGCCGAGACCAGTGTGCCGATTGCCTCGTGTGGCGTTACTGTGAGGGGAACGGAATGCACCTGCACGACGATGAGGGAAAGCTCCTCTTCTGCCATCATCAGCGACTTTTGCGCGCCGAAGCATCACGAAAAAAGAAATAATACACAATACTGTATAGACTATCCCTTCTCCCCATCCATAGTTATGAATAGAAAGACCATTAACGAGTATATCCTATCCAATCGCTTTTACGAAGCTATTTCTCTCCTCAAACAAGTCATCGAAGAGCATGCTCTGCATAGCTTGGGAGAGAGCTTGAGGCGAGAAGAGAGCATCTACGGAATGATGTTGGGTTACCTCGATAAAGGCATTGTAGACCCCGATAGAGCACACTTCTTGGAGGAGCTCAAAGTGAAATTGCTGAAGCTGAGCGATAGAGTCTATCGGGCTGTGCGAAGCAAAGATTCGGGTTCGCTCTACTTCCGACGTTGGGCGGTAGTGGAGGCGCGCAAGGGGCTATCGGTAGAGAATTTACTCGAAGATCTTTCTCGCCCCGCCTTCAAAGAAGAGGAACGCGATAGCTTCGATACCCTTGTAGACCTCCTGTTTGAGACGCTGTGGGTATCTGAGTCGCTCACGGAGGCGGAGCAAGACCGACTCTCCTCTTCGAGTGAATATGTGCGCTTGGTCGCCTCTTCTGCTATAACGCTAGGCTTGATGTCGTATTGGGATGAGAGTAAGATGGTTTTCCTTCTGCGCGAGGCGGCCTCTCCGGCTACGAGCGAAGCCTATATGGTACGCCTTGCCATGGGTGTTTTTATCAGCCTCTACCTTTATCGCGATAGGTTGCCTCTCTTCATGTCGTGGTTAGAGCCGCTCCTCAAAGATGCCCTGCAGAATCCGATGTTTGTAACGGCTTTTATCCACCTATGGACGCGCTACACGCATGCCACAGAGACGGAGCAGCTCTCCCAAAAGATAGGAGAACTCATGCCCAACATGCTGCAAGAGATGAAGGCCAAATGGAGCTCCATAGAAGAGGATACGGATGAGAATCTAACCGAGGATAAACTGGATCAGCTCTTCGACAAAGTGTCGGACTCGGAGGAGATGAGTACCTTCTTCCAAGAGTTTGGGACGCTGGAGCAGGAGGGCGAAGACCTCTTATTTAGTAGCTTCAAAGAGAATAAAAGCGACTACTTTTTCAACTCCATTTCTTCGTGGTTCCTACCTTTTGACGAGGAGCATAGCCGCATTGCGGGAGTACTGAATAGGAACGAAAATCTCCGAAAACTCTACCCCCTCCTCAAAGGAAAGCTCTGTGATTCGGATCTATACTCCCTCTTTATCACCTTCGATAGGATGGGGATGGGAATAAAAGTGATGGGTATAGAGATGCCGGAGGAGCTCAACGGAGCGATGCTGAATGAGCTATCGGCTGAGTCTTTGATGCCTAAGTGTGCGAAAGTCTACGTCGAAGATTTCTACAGATTCACCAAGCTATTCCCTCTGCATGAGCAGTTTGTGGATATATTCCGGCAAGATATCATGGTGGCAAGGCTCCCTATCCTAAAGGAAGCTCTCCCCATCGAGTCTATGGTGCGTGGGGCGGCTCTATTTTTCTACTCGCGTAGGAATTATGCCAAGGTGAGGATGCAAATTGGCTCGATCCCTCAGCTCTTTGATACCGATGCCAACACCTTGAATCTTTGGGCTAATAGCTGCTTCTTTATGGGAGATTACCGAGAGGCAATTAGGCATTACCGCCATGCCGACCTCGTGGAAGACGCATCCCCCAAAGAGTTGTCACGCCTTGCCGTTTGCTATCAGCGCGTAAACATGCCCGAGAAAGCAATAGAGACGCTTGAGGAGCTTTTCAAGAAAAATCCCGAAAATCTAACCCCATTGCTAAAGATTGCAGGGGTCTATATGGAGATGAAATCCTACGATGAAGCTCTTTCTTATCTCTATAAATATGAGTTCTCTGCGCCCGATGGCGAGAGGCAGGTAGCTCGTTTGGTGGCTTGGTGCCTCCTCTCCAAAGGAGATTACGAGCGTGCAAAAGGTTACTATCGTACCCTTCTCTCCCTCCCCGGTGCAAAGGCTAGCGACTACCTCAATAGTGCCTATGTGCATATTGCCCAGGGCGAGGAGCGAGAGGCTTTGGCGGCCATGCGTATGGCGCTGGAGCATTACGACGAGCCTAGTGAGCTATTCCGCGAGATGCAAGAGGATAGCAGGAACTTAGATAGGAGCGCGATAAGTTTTGATCGTCTTCGCTTTTTGGCGGATGGAGCCATCGCCCTCCAGAACCAAGATTTTGTACAGAATCTAAAACCCAATTATACTATTCCAAAGAGAATGAACATCAAGGATTTTAATTTCAAAGGACTGAGAGCCTTTGTGCGAGTGGACTTCAATGTTCCCCTCGACGACAACCTGCAAATTACAGACGACACGCGCATGCGTGCTGCTTTGCCCACGCTCAACAAGATTATTGCAGACGGAGGTCGCCTGATTATTGCCTCGCATCTAGGTCGCCCCAAAGGGGTAAGCGACAAACTTTCGCTCCGCCATCTGGTGCCCCATCTTGCCGAATTGCTAGGTCGCCCTGTGACCTTTGTGCCCGATAGCGTGGGAGCTGAGGTAGAGAAGGCTATTGCCGAGATGCAGGACGGGGATGTGCTTCTCTTAGAAAATCTTCGCTTCTACGAAGAAGAGGAGGGTAAGCCCAGAGGCCTTGCCGAAGATGCCACAGCCGAAGAAAAGAAAGAGGCTAAGAAAGCCCTCAAACCGCGTCAAGCTGAGTTTGCCAAGAGACTTGCCTCCCTTGCCGATTGCTATGTGAATGACGCCTTTGGTACCGCTCACCGTGCGCACGCTTCTACGGCTCTTATCGCCGATAGTTTCCCTGCCGATCGCAAAATGTTTGGCTTCTTGATGGAGCAAGAAGTAAATGCCGTACAGCGAGTTTTGGGCGACATCCATCGTCCGTTTGTGGCTATCATGGGAGGTTCTAAGGTCTCTTCTAAGATTGATATTATCGACAACCTGCTCGACAAAGTGGATACCCTTATTATAACGGGAGGTATGTGCTTTACCTTTGCCAAGGCCTACGGCGGCAAGGTGGGTAGCTCTTTGTGCGAAGATGATAAGATGGACGTGGCTCGTGCCATTGTAGAGAAGGCAAAGGCAAAAGGGGTGCATCTCGTTTTGCCCGTGGATGCAAAGGTGGCCGATGCCTTTAGTAATGATGCCAATACCCAGGTGGCTCCCGTTGACAATATACCCGATGGTTGGATGGGGCTTGACGTAGGTCCTAAGACAATGGCTCTCTACGACGAGGCTATTCGTGGGGCTAAAACGATTCTGTGGAATGGCCCTGCCGGTGTCTTCGAGATGAGCAACTTCCGCGATGGCTCTAAGGCATTGGCACAGTCCATTGTGGCAGCAACAGAGGCCGGAGCTTACTCTCTGGTAGGGGGCGGCGACAGTGTGGCCTGTGTGCATCTCTTCGAGGTAGCCGATAAGGTTTCGTACGTTTCTACCGGAGGTGGTGCCCTACTCGAAGCCATCGAGGGCAAAGATCTCCCCGGTATTGTAGCTATCAATAAATAATTATTTCCCCTTATGGGAATTGTTTTAACTCCCTTTCGATGGGCGGATGATGGTGACAAACTCGCTTTCGTTCACCAATTGATGGAGGAGGCTTTCCCTGCCGCCGAGCGGCGATCTAGGCGAGACTTCGAGGCCCTGTTGGCTTCGGAGCCTCGCTTTCTGCTGCATCTGATTTATCGTGATGAGGCTCTTGTGGGTTTCCTCTCTACGTGGCATTTGGAGGGCTTTTACTACGGAGAGCATTTTGCGATACTCCCCACCGAGCGCAATCGGGGCATAGGGCGAGAGGTATTGCACTCGCTAAAGAGTGGGGCAGCATCGAGTATCCCCTTTGTTTTTGAGATCGAACCTCCTCTCGATGAGTGGAGTAAGAGACGACTCGCCTTCTACGAATCAATGGGTATGCAGGTGCTTTCTCGCTCCTATATACAGCCCTCTTATGGCGAGGATCGCCCGGCTATCCCCCTCTACTTGATGGGGAATGAATGGGCAGCAAGGGGGCAAGATAGCGAACACTACGCGCAAGAGCTTTACCGGCACGTCTACTGCAAAACCCCGGGAGGGGAGAAAATCTACTAGCTATAGCCTTTTGTTGTTGATGAAACGACTCTCTCTCTTTACCCTCCTAGTCCTCTTTTGGAGTTTTATGGCTCAGGCTGAGACCGATTCGCTCCGCACGGAGGATTCTACTCTTCGCCGGCAGCCTTGGGAGTGGGGCGTATCCACTTTACCCTTTATGGGGGTGGCTGCGGCAGTCGCTCCGTCACTGGATGGGGCTATTCGGGGGATTCGTATGCAATCTCTCCCCTCATTTCGCTCCCACTACGACGATTATTTGCAGTACTCGCCCTTGGCTTTGCAACTATCGGCAGCGTTGTTTGGGCTTAAAGGAAGCCATTCTTCGCCCTACGAACTCCTCACGACTGATGCCCTGTCGGTAGCGAGTACGTTGATTTTGGTGAACACAACAAAATGGCTTACCCATCGTCTTCGCCCCGATGGTTCGAGTGCTAATTCTTTCCCTTCGGGGCATACGGCTACCGCATTTATGGGGGCGGAATTGCTGGATATAGAGTATGGAGCGCGTTATCCGTGGCTATCGGCATTGGGCTACTCGGCTGCTTACGCTACGGGGGTGGGGCGTATCCTCAACAATCGCCACTGGGCGAGTGATGTATGGGCAGGGGCTGGCGTGGGGATTCTGTCTGCACAGATCGGTTCTATCCTAAGTGATCTCCTTTGGGGGAAGAAGGGGACCTTTCTCTACGAAATCCCCTCAAGCGAAGATCTCCCCCACACATTATCTATCCACTACGGCACCTCGCAGCTTACGCAACACTACTATAAAGCCTCCATTCGCCAGGCTGTTCGCAACGAAGTTGCACTTCTCTTTCCTGTTTCTTCTGAGGAAGAAGTCCTCCTTGATTGTGGTGTAGTGGGAGGGAACTTGCTACAAATCTCGGGTTATGATGTCCCCAACAATACGGATTGGTACTTCGGTTTCAAGGGGGATGTTTGTTACTATCCCGCTTCTCGCGTCGCCTTGGGGGCAGCTCCTTTTTACTATATCTATCCTGCAGCTCCCTCTGCTCCGGGGACTGTGTTGCTCGGAGAGTTGGGCCTGCGTGCCCTCTTAGATTACGACATTCGACCCCATAGGAGCTTCCGTTTTTTTGTAGGGGCATCGCACTCTACCGCCTATTATCCCAAAGAGGAGGGGGCATCAAGTTCCGAAGATAACGTGGTAGCCACTCCGCTTCGTCTCTCTTTTGAGCTGGGGGTTGCTCTCTTGTTGCACCTCTAGCCCCCCTCGTTCTACCTTTCGCCTTCGGGGGGCTCTCTCCCGAAATATTCCCCTCTGCTTCTCGAGGGGCTGGTCTGCTTCCCCCTTAAAAAAGAGGAGGGTAGATCTCCTGACCTATCCTCCTCTACTCTGCTAGTATAGAGATGATTTAATGAGGATTTACCTCCAAGAATTGCTATGCATAACTAGAAGTGGTGTGCCAGCATGGAAGAGCATGCGACGCGCCATACCGGGATTGAAGAAGCGAGCAAAGAGACTGCGTCGGTACGTATTAACCACGATAAGACCAATCTGCTTGCTGATGACAAATTTCTCCAGCGCAAGGGAGAAGTCGCCCGGATCCAGCGTTGTAAACTCGATGTTACTATCGGGGTAGTGTTGCTTGTGGTACTCCATCATGGCGCGCAACTCAATTTCACTCCAATCCTCCGTAATTCTAGAGACGTTGAAGAGCATGTAATTGGGCTTATTAGGCTTTGTGAGCTGCATCATGCGGTCGAAGAGTACGAGGTCTCGTTGGTCAAACCCTGTGGCTACCCCTACATTTTCTACATCCGCAAGGTCTACCACCTTGGCATCTTCGGGTACTACGAGTACGGGCACCTTGGCGCGGTCGATTACCTCTGCGGCAACGGACCCGATGAGATCTTCGTTGCGGCGGCTCTTACCTCGCGTACCCATGATGATAGCCACGGGAGGACGGTTGCGTGCGACTGAGAGCACCACATCCTCGGGAATACCGTCAATGAGCTGGGTTTCGAAAGGAGCCTTCGGAATTTCTCCATTCTCCATTTTCTCTTTGAGTTCCTTCTCTAGAGCGTTCATTTTGCGCTCGGCACGCTCATGTTCCCGACGAATGTTAAGCTCTTTATTGGCTTGGTAAACGGAGATGTCGGGGGATAGCATGGGGGCAACAGAGTAGAATTGCGAGAAGTAGACATGGAGCAACTTCACGTGCAGACCTCTGCGCTGAGCAAAGTGGAACCCAATCTGTAGCACATTGGGCATGAAATCGCTAAAGTCTACAGGTATGAGTACGTAGGGTGTTGCTTCTGTCGACTTCCCCTCTTTGTTGTAACCATCGACCTGATTAAGCTCGGCATATAGTTCGGGACGATTCCAATTATTGTTCTCGATCACGTCTAGCGCATGGGGTAAGTCGCTCTCTTTGATGCGCACACGCACCCCCGCCGAGACTACGGGAAGTATCTGATTAACATTTTGCAGGGTAGCCTCTATTCCCTCGCTTTGTAGCAGTGTTTGTAGTATCTGAGCCTTTTCGAAGGTATGAATAGCTACGGTAACGAGTTTTTCTTGTTGTTCTGGATTGTTTTTGCTCATGGATTCCTTAGTTTAATGCCACTTTCTATTCTATTGCGCACGTAAGAGCAGAGAATGTATCCGGAGTGTGGTAGCACACAACCCCTCCACCCCTGCTTTTGAGGCCCTCCCCGAGGGAGGACCTCTCAAGGTAACCGGCCGAAATTCCTCAAAACCCCAGCCCTATGCTAAAGAGGCACGGAGCGGTAAACTCACCCTCTCGCGGGAGCGATGCCTGTTTTGCCCCTCCCATGCCTTCTGTATGCTTCGCTCTACTAGAGTTAAGCTTCTTCTTTCTCTGGCTCGGAAACTTCTTCCATCTCTCCAATCAGTGCAAGAGCCTTCTCTAGTATCGTTGTATCGTCAATCTCTACAATACCTCCGTCGGGACCCGGTTCGATGTGAATACCCGCACTTCTTCCATTTTCGTAATTGGCACCACCGAAATAGTTGCGTACTGTTTCTACTTTAAGCCCCAACTCATCAGCGATGCGTTGCGTGGCTCCATCGGGAAGGCTATCTTTGATCCTTCTCAGTTCGTTGAAAGTGATCGTTTTAGTCATGGGTCAATCCGTTTAGTTGTTAGTACTCGTTGTCTTTACTTACGCCACTAAGTTACAACTTTATTTTCTACTTTACAACCTTTTCTGTAACTTCTTTTGCATAATGCTTTCTACTGTGGAGATTCAATTTCTCATTCTCTCATGCAGGAGGATTTTGTACATCCAAAAAGATGAACAAAGGAAATCATAACAGAGGAGCCACCGAAACGACACTGCGTTGCGATGGCTCCCTAATGCGCTACAATTCCTGTTTTACACGTTCTTTTCTCCTATGAGTTTGGATTTCTCTCTCATTGCTTCATCACCTTCTCGCCATTGACGATGTAGATACCTGCCGGTAGGCGGTCGAAGTCGTTGCCCAGACGCATGCCCTCTAGGGTGTAGATGCCCTTGTACGCAGTCTCTGCTTTGTTATTGGCTACCGGTGTATCAATGGCGATGGACTTTTTCTTTGTGAAGTAACCCGTTGTGGGGTTTGCCATCATTATATCAATTCTCTCATCGTCGTAGGTAACGGTGCCGTCTGTTCCTCCCTTTATGTTCTTGCAGTTTTTGAACATGTTGATAGACATTTCGGTCGTCCAGGTCTCATCGCAGTAGATGGTGGTGAGGGATTCGCAGTCGTGGAACATATCGCTCACGTCCTCCACAGCTTCGGTGTTGAAGCTCGAGACGTCGAGTGTAGTCAAGCCTTTGCAGTTATAGAACATAAAGCTCATTTTGGTTACCTTCTGGGTGTCGAAGCCCGATACGTCAAGTTCGGTCAAGAGTTCGCAGTTATCGAACATATAGTCCATAAAGGTCACATCTTGAGTTTTGAATGCCGATACGTCGAGTTGCTTCAAGGCTTTGCAGCCGGAGAACATACCTCCCATGTTGGTTACTTTGTCGGTATTGAGGTTCTCTATATTGTTGATGGTGGTAAGCTCTTCGAAGCCGTCAAACCACATTCTCGTGGTGGTCGGGTGGCAGTTCGCCATCGAATTGTCAAATGTTACGGTGGTAATTATCTTTCTGTTATACACCAAACACCATTCGGGGTAGCCGGTGTTGGAGTCGGGGAAATCGTACACGGTACCCTCGGTGTGTGTGGCCTTGTTGGCATCGTAATAGAAAGTCATGGATTTGTCTGCGACGTTCATCACTGCGTAGCCTTCTACAGTTTGTGCCTGTGCCATGGCAGGCAACGCGATGCTTGCAAATAGAGCGGCGATGCCCATGAGTGCATTGTGGAGTAATTGTCTCTTCATAACTTTTTAATGATTATATGTTGAATATATGTTTGTTAATTAGAGGATGCGATGCCGTGGAGGGTGACTCCATAATGCTAAAAGACTCTGCCCGAATCTCTTTGACGCAGAGATGCTGGCAGAGCCTTCCGTATATGGTTTTGTTGGAGAGGTGCGTTCCGCAAATGGCACAGGAACGCCTGAAATGTCCCCTCCCTCGAACGAATGAGAACGACGCATGGCGAGCATGTAAAACGCACCAGCGCCGGAGTTTCGCAGAGCTGTGCGTAGGCTTGCTGTATAGTGCTTTACTAATGTCTTCATCGTCGTTCGAACTTTAGGATTTATCGTTGCCTTGACTGTTTGCCTGCAAACTTAAGCATTTATACCGAGAAGTGCAAGAAAATTCTCGATAAATACAACAAAAGGAAATGGCTTTGCCTGTTGGTGAAACCAAAAGGATGCGGTTTTGTCTTCGAATTTGACGATAGGGTATTTGCGTCCATCAGCCGGGGCTGGACGCTTGTCGCGTACACGGCAGTCTATGAGAAGGAGCAAATCGGCTTGGCGAACAAACCGATGATACTCGTTCTCAAAGCCTTGTCGTTAGCGGATGATGCGCTGTGTGATGCGCCCCGTCTCGGTCTCTAGTACTACGACATAGGGGGCTGGAGCTATCCCCTCTAGCGATAGGGTGGCGGTGGGGTGAAGCCATGTTTGTACCAATTTTCCCTCGAGCGTATAAAGGCTAAGGCGTATTACGCGCGCGGATGCTGTGAGATGGAGTAGACCATCTTCGCCCACTTGGGAGGGATACACCCCGGGCTGCTCCTCGTTTGCCACCCTTTCTGTGGGGAGCACTTCGCCATTTTCGTACACTACCTCTATCGTGTAGACGTCGTTTTCGCCTCCTTCTTGATCGGTATAGCTGAGGGCATCACCAACGCGCGCTACCTCTTGTCCGTTCCGTTTAACAATGTACTCTTTAATTATAGGGAAGGGTACGGGTCGTTTCCCTCCGGCATAAATATGGGTATCGTCTTCCGGAGTTATCTTCTCAGGATTGTCGCTCACATGGAGGCGAATGGCTAGATATCCGTCTGTTGCGCACCTACCAAAGAAATGGTTCCCGAGGTCGCGAGAGAAAAGAGCGTCTACATATTGCTGAATATTGTCACCGGTCCCTTTTACCGAATAGATAGAAGCAATATCTGTCTTTTCGTTGCGAGTTGAGAAGCCAACCCAAAGGGAGCGTTGCGCATCCACCTTAAAGGGCTTCTTGAGATAGACGGTATGCCAAGTTTTTTCTTGCCATCCCTCGGGTACATCGAATAGTTGGGTTACGGTGGTTGAGGCGTTGCACAAATTGCCGTAGCGCAAGAAGGTTTTGTAGTTGCCCATGGCGCCGCGTGTGGGCATGTAGCTAATGGCGTGGATATAGACCTCTTTGTTGTGCGAAGTGAAGTATTCGCTCGGGAATTTGCTTGCAATAGTTTGATATTGAGGGTCTATAGCCTCAGGGGCAATTTTGCTGATGTGGGGCAGATCTAGCTTGCTATACTGAGGATCTTGGGGGTAGCCAAAGAGTGAAATCTCCTGCATATTGTAGGGGCGATGCCACGAGAGGGTAACTCCTTGAGAAGTCTTCTTTTTCTCGGGAGATAGGGTGCGGGTGGCATCGCCTACGTAGATGCCCTCTTCGACGCAATCGGCAAAAGCCTCTCTCTCGTCGCTGGGGTCTATTACCTTTCCATGGTAGGTGTAGTGGGCTTGTACGCCGTAGACGACTGAGCCGTGAGCCCCTTCGAGGGCTGTTGGGTAGGATTCGGTGAATTCGGTTACACTTATCCCTTTGGCAATCTCTGCCCCGTTGCGGTACAGATTGTAGTCGAGGCTCCAGCCCGAGGGGATATGCTCGCGAGAGGGGGCTGCCCAAGTAACTTTGAGGAGGTTACCCTCTTTGCGAATGTTGAGATCGTGGATGGGCGTAAGAGGGCGTAGGTAGCCTGCTTCGTCGCGCCAACGTCCCTTGAGGGTTTCTGCACTGCCACTCCCTTTGGGGTCGAGGTAGGTTGCCATTTGGGTAGTAGGGTCTCCCTCTTTTTTATACTTATCCCAATGATAGGCGAGTTTGCCATAGAGGTTTTCACTTTTTAGAGCGCATCCGGGCGTCCCTCCCGAGAGGGTCCCCACCACGAGGTGGTTTTCGTTCCAAAGCGAAGAGCCGGAAGAACCTCCCTCTGTGGCTCCTTGCCAAAAGCTAAAGCGGATATGGGCGTCGTCATCTCCCTTGATGTTTTCGATGATGGATCCGCTGTACCACGTACCATCCATTACGGGCGATTGCGCGTGGTCGTACACCGATATTTTCTTGGCATCTCCTCTAGGGTGATGTAAGCTTACCCCTTTGGTGGGCAGTACTTTGCGCCTATCCCAACCATTGTAGTACACTCGGTAGCTCCGAGGGATGGCTTGGTTGAGTTCGAGTAATAGACCATCGGATTGTCCGGCAATGGGGAGAAATGATAGCAACTTGCATCCCACCATGCTTTTACCGCGGAGTACGGAAAGCCTGCCATTGCTGCATCCCGGTTTTTCGTAGTGGAAGGTAAAAATCCACTGGTCACGCTCCTCCGGAGTGTTATGTAGTTGGTTGGAGGCACTCTCGCAGTGGGCTGCCGAGAGGATAAGGGGGCGAAAGTCTTCGTTGGTATTATTGAGCAGGTTGCCGGTACAGAAGCTGGCGCCCTCTTTGCTGATTATGTACATTTGTACTACTCCTGCCTTTTCGGCTTGCCACTCGGCACCCTCTTTACAATTGACATTGATCTGGCAAAATTCGTCCGAAGCCTCGTCGCGATGGAGAGCTCCGGGGTCGGGTAGTCCCATTGTAGCGAAGAGATGGATTACACTAGAGAGTAGGAGGCTGGGGAGTTCTCCTGATACAGGAGGGGTATACTCTAAGATAACGCTACTACCCGAGAGGGGCTCGGTGGCGAATCTTCCGTGTGTTGGGTGTGTTTCGTGGGTGTAAGCCCCAAGTAGTTGGCTCCGATCGGGGGTGTAAATGAATAGTTCTCCCCCTTGAGGGATGAAGAAATCGTCGTAGGTTAGGAGTACCCCTCTAGCACCCTTTAGCTCAATTTGCAAGCGATAGACGATGCGTCCATCATTGAGTCGTGTGCGCGCGGCATCGCGAGCAAAGTCGATATGGGAGGGAAGTTTGCGCCCAATGGTGAGGGGTTTCCCTGTTAGATTAGTATGCGTGCGGAGGTGTAGCGCGCGTTCGTCATCGGGGTTGAAGTTGGGGCGGATGGTGACAACCTTGGCAGGGGCACTCGCACGAAGTGTTTCTGCATTATCTTGGAAAGAGGCAGGAGTGCCGCCGAATGAGATTTGCGCCGAGCCTGTAAGCGTAGCAATTGCCACTAAAAAGCTGCCGATAAGGAGCTTAGAGGTCGCAGGTTTTTTCCTTTTCATAAAAGACTTCTTCGATAGGATCTACATCGCACAAAGGTAGTGAAACATTACTATTACCCAATAACCTATAGTGCAGATGCAAGTAGCAACTGCAATGGATGGGGACTAATTTGCTGTACGAGAATGTTATAAACTCGAGGAGAGCCTTCCTGTGAAACGGAAGCTCCCCACTGCCCTATATTTTTTTTGGAATAGGGTAGAATAAAAAAGTTTCATGGGCAGGAGCAAAATATATTTAGGGCTGCAACTCAAAAAGTCTCGGGCAGAAGGGAGGAAGAGTGTAGGCTGCTCCTTTTCAGTACCCTACTAAATAGCTCTGGAAACGTTTGGGGCACTGATTCCCTATTCCCTCCTTGGGTGTTTATAAGATAGTAATAGAGAAATAGGTTAAAAGCCTTTTGCTACTCTATTGTAGTAGCCGTATAAAAAGCGGAGAGGGGCGGCCCTTTGTTTCGAGCCTCCCCTCTCTCAAGAGAATCTTATGTTAAAAGTACTGCCGATTCTTATCGGATAATACGTTGCGTTTTGCGTCCACAAGAACCGTCGAGTACCACGATGTAGTTGCCGGAAGGCACGTCTTCCATAGAAACGGTGCTCGCTGGCTGACGAACCGACTTCACTAGCTGACCATCCATTGTATAGATCGTGAGGCTGGTGAGTGCTTCGCTACCATTTACATGCAAGAGTCCATCTGTACCAATTGTTGTGGGGTATACACTGGGATTTGCCGAGTCTGCAGGAATATCTTTGCAGCCTGTGTATATACCGTCTTCGTATTTTACTTCTACGGTGTACGTGTCGTTTTCGCTACCACTTGGGTCTACATATTCGCGAACCGCTTCTACAGTGGCGATCTCTGTGCCGTTACGTTTTATGGTGAATCCCTTTACTTTTGGGAAAGCAACTATGTTCTTCCCTGTTACGTAGATGCGTTGGTCGTCTACGCTGGTAATGGGTTTCTTTACATTGCTTACGAGGAGGCTGATAGCAGCGTAGCCGCTATATTTATCAATAGCTTGCAAGTAGGATACAGCATCGTTATAGGAGAAAATATCCTGACCATTCTCCAAAATAATGTTTCCGTCGATGTATTCGCGTACAGCATCGCTCGTGTACTTAACAAAGCTGATGGATGGATATGAGGTGGTATTCTTATTAGGAACAGTTACACCGGCATATAAGACCTTCTCTAGGTCAATGGCGATAGGTTTTTGGAACAGTACTGTGACCCATTGTCCCGGAGTCCAATCCGCAGGTACATCAAAGGGTTGATTCACGTAGTACCGTGAGTTTACCATCTTACTAGAGTGTACGTAGGCCTTGTATACTCCAGACTCCTTTTGAGTAGGTATTACACGAATACCATGTACATAGAGAGCGGAGCCATTGGCATCAAAAGATCCGGTAGGGAATTTACTTGCGAGGGTGATCTCCGAAGGAATAAACCCACTGGGATGGGAATTTGTGCGAACCGAGCCTGTATAGCGGAGAGTAATATCTTCGTACTCCGATGTTTCTTTGGGAGCACCAAAGAGGGTGACTTCTTGGAGGTTGTAGGGTTGATTCCAAGTGATACGTACTCCATTAGTCTCTTTCTTTACAGAAACAACGGGTACCGTCTTGCTCTTTTCTCCAATATAGACCCCTTGCTCAACCCAATCGGTAACAGCGTATCGCTCAGGCCTATCTGGGTTTTCTGTGGGGATGCCTGTCCCGTACTCGTAGCGAGCTTGTACGCCATAGGTGATGGAGCCGTGGTTGTCTTTTTCTGCTTCAGTAATGGGTTCTGTAAACTCAGTAGCTTCCGTGCGCTTGTCCAGATCTTTGCCATTGCGACTGATGTTGTACTTTACTTTCCACCCATCGGCGAGGTGTGTGCGGGGGATAGGATCCCAGGTAACCTTAATATTATCTCCCTCACGGCTAATCTTGACCCCGGTGACAATGGGGAGGGGACGAAGCGTACCTGCTTCGTCTTTCCATCTACCTCGTAGCTTTGTTGCTTGCCCATTAGTCTTGGGGTCGAGGAAAGAGGCCATTTGTGTAGTGGCGTCTCCATTCTTTTTGTACTTATCCCAGTGGTACTGTAGTCTGCCGTAGAAGTTTGTGCCGCTTTGGCAACGTCCACCACCACCGGTGAGCGTACCTACCACAAGTTTATCTTCGTTCCAAAGAGAAGAACCGGAAGAACCTCCCTCTGTCTCTCCCTTGGTAAAGTGGAAGAAGAAGTGAGCATCCGCTCCGCCTACAGCCTCTTGGGTGCGCCATGTAGTGGTCGTAACATTGCCATTATAGACGGAAAGTTTTTTAGCATCTCCGGCAGGATGGTGGATACCTACTCCGCTGTTGGGGATGGCGTCTGAGCGATCCCACCCGTTATAGTAGACGCGATAAGAGTCCGGGATCATCTGATCCAGTTTGAGGAGGAGCCCATCCGATTGCCCTTTTATAGGAAGGAAAGCCATAAGATCGCAACCGACCATGGTTTTAGCACGCCCCAAAGCAAAGGAGCCACTGCTACAGCCCAACTTTTCGTAGTGGAAGGTGAAAATCCATTGGTTGAGGTCGTCCTCTGATGCCTTCCTATCAGTAGTTACACTCTCACAGTGCGCTGCCGAGATAATGTAGGGGGTAAAATCTTCGTTGGTATTGTTGAGGAGGTCGCCTGAGCATAGCCCCATGTATCTACCATGGAGCATTAGCATCTGTACAACTCCCGCCTTTTGTTCTTGCCACTCGGCACCCTCTTGGCAGTTGATGTTTACAGAACAATCGTCGCTTCCTTGGTCTTCTCCGGGGTCTACAGTAGCTGCAGCCTTGGAGAATATGTGCCCTACAGAAGAGATCAGAAGAGTGGGCATCTCTTTACTATTGAGAGCCGGTCTATACTCAAGTACAGCCGTAGTACCGGGGAGGGGTTCCGTAGCGAAAACCCCGTGAGTGGGGTGTGTTTCGTAGGTGTACTTACCGAGTACCTTTTTACGATCGGGGGTGTAGATATAGAGTTCCCCTGCATTCTGGGGAATAAAGAAATCGTCGTAATAGAGAACGTTTGCCTTAGCTCCTTTTACATCAACAGTGAGACGATACACAAGGGTGCCATCATCAAGAGTTACACGCTTGGCGTCGCGAGCAAAATTGATGTCTGTGGCAATGGTACGTCCAATAATCAACGGTTTTACGTGTACTTGTTGAGCATCCCACACTTGCACACTCTGCATGTCATCCGGATTGAAGTCGGGTCGTACTTCTATTACCTTGTTAGCTCCCGTAGAACGTAGGGAGTTAGTTGGCTGACGGAAGCTTGCAGGCTCTCCTCCAAACGATATTTGCGCCGCGGCAAACAGCGTAGAAGAGGCTATTAGCGTAGTGCTCAGCAGAGCTTTCGTTAATAGGTGTTTGTTACATCTCATTGTTAGTATGATTGTCTGAGTCTTCTAGATTAGTTTTTCTCCCTCGTGCAAAGATACGATTTTCTTTCTGTGTAATGTGCTATTTGTTGTGGAATTTCTTTCTTTAGTGAGACTATGATAGTTTATACGGCTGTATACTATCTCTTATTTAGGGCACAAGAAAAAGTTTGTAGGCTTGTGATTCCAAAAGAAATACCCTGTCCTCTATAAAAAAGAGGGCAGGGTTTTCTCTGAGATTTTAGCCGGCTTATTATGCCGGTATAACTAGAGCATTATCGGAAGATGCGGTGTACACTGCGTCCTGCATTACCATCAAGGACAACAATGTAGGTATTACCGACGGCAAGGTCTTCTACTGAGACACTTGCTGATGGATGCTCTACCTTCTTGAGGAGTACACCATCTACCGTGTAGATAGAGACGGCTGTGACAGAAGAGCTATTGGTTAGGTGCAAAAGAGCATCATTGCCAATCTTGGTAGGATATACACCGGGAGCCTCCTTTTCGTAGGGTATCTCTTGGTTGCCTGTGTATACACCCTCTTCGTATGCTACCTCAATATCGTATTTATCGCTTTCCTTTCCGTCCTTATCTAAGTACTCACGAGTGTTTACACGAGCGATCTCTTGTCCATTACGTTTTACGATAAACTCTTTTACAACAGGGAAGGGGGCAAGCGATTTATTCGTTGCAAAGACGCTAAGATTGTCTTCAGATGAGGATTTTTTATTATTGGTACTTAGCAAAAGACCAATGGCATAGTAACCAGCTGGTGACTCAGCGTAGAGAGTGCTTGCCTGAGAAGGAGACATGTAGAAAAGCTCTCCCTCCTTTAGGTCGAAAGCAAAAGATCCGTCAGAGTAATCACGATAAGCATCGCTGGAGTATTCGTAGTAGCTCAAGAGTTTGGCTCCTATGACATTGGGTACACTTACTCCTGCAAAGAGCACCTTCTCATTGTTGATTTGCACGGGTTTGTCGAACATGACGGTAACCCAATCCCCCGACTTCCAGCTAGAGGGTACATCAAAAGATTTGGTTACAATATCATTGGAGCTTTTGGATGTTTGTAAGAATGCTTTATATGAACCTCCGGCCGTGGCGGGCATGAGGCGCAAGCCATGTACATATACCGATTTGCCATCGGAGCGGAGTGCATCCGAGGGGAACTTGCTGAAGAGCGTGATCTCTCTGGGAACAGGGTATCCTTGGAATGCGACTTTAATTCTTGTAGAGGTGGGTTTGTAGGTTGCATCGCTTTTGGGAGCCCCAAAAAGAGTTACTTCTTGGAAGTTGTAAGGCTGATTCCAGGAGATACGCATGCCGCCAGAGTTCTCTTTACTCTTGCCAATTACCGGTACCCACTTGGAGCGTTCGCCCACGAAAATACTTTGTTCGATCCAGTCTGTCTCCGCATAACGCTCGGGTTTAGAAGGGTTGAGGGTTGTCAGGTCGTTACCTGTTCCATATTCGTAGCGAGCTTGTACAGCATAAGTAATGGTTTGGCAGAATCCCTTCTCGTCTTTGCTTGAGTTCTCAGCATCTTTTGCGGGCTCGGAGAACGAGGTCGCTTCTGTACGCTTGTCTTCTAACACCTTTCCATTACGTCGGATATTGTACTTCACTTTCCATCCGGGAGCAAGGTGTGTTGTGGGCACGGGATCCCAGCTCACTTTCAGGTTCTCTCCATCTTTTTCTATTTTGAGACCTGTTACATGAGGTAAGGGGCGTAGCTCTACGCCATCTTTATTTTTTCTCCAAGCTCCTTGAAGAGAAGTAGCAGTTCCGTTTGTTTTGGGGTCGAGGAAGGTCGACATCTTCTCGGAGAACTTATCCCAGTGATAGGAGAGTTTGCCGTAATAGTTGGTCCCCGTTGTACAGCGACCGGCCCCACCAGTGAGCGTACCTACTACAAGTTTGTTTTCGTTCCAAAGAGAAGAACCGGAAGAACCTCCCTCTGTCTCTCCCTTGGTGAATCGGAAGAAGAGGTGTGCGTTGTCTGCACCTTTGCTCCCTTCTCCGTTATACCGGTTGTCCCAAGTTTTGCTGACAACTCCTCCGTTGTACACCGAAATTTTCTTTGCGTCACCGGCGGGGTGGTGCATACCTACACCACTATTGGGGAGTACATCCGATCTATCCCAACCATTGTAATACACTCGGTACGACTCGGGAACTTCTTGTTTTAGCTCTAGAAGAAGACCATCCGACTGACCATCGATGGGTAGGAATGCTTTAATGTCGCAGCCTACCATCGACTTAGCTTGATTTCTAACGATGGCGATGGCACCGTTACTGCTATTGGGCTTCTCGTAGTGGAAGGTGAAGATCCATTGGGCGAGATCGCTTGCGCTAGAGGTCTTGTTTTTTGTTGTGCTCTCGCAGTGTGCTGCTGAGAGGATATAGGGTTTGAAGTCTTCGTTGGTATTGTTGAGGAGGTTACCCGAACATACACTAATCCGCCCCCCATGTAGCATCATTATTTGTACAACCCCTGCCTTTTGGTCTTGCCACTCGGCACCTTCGGCTGCATTTACGTTGAAGGCGCAATCATCGTGTGCACCGTCTTCACCGGGATCCCTAAGTCCGGCTTCGCGCGTGGAAAAGATGTGCCCTACTGAGGAAATCAAGATTGAGGGCATCTCTTGGCTATTGATATAGGGATAGTACTCAAGCACGACTGTCGCACCGGGGAGCATCTCTGTGGCAAAAGCTCCGTGCGTGGGGTGCGTTTCGTGCGTGTACTTACCGAGCACCTTTAGGCGGTCTGGGGTATAGATGTATAGCTCACCCCCATTTTGGGGAATGAAGAAATCGTCGTAGTAAAGCAGGCTCGCCTTGGCATTTTTTACGTCTATGGTAAGGCGGTACATTGTAGTACCATTGTCTAGCGTAACGCGCTCAGCATCACGAGCAAAATCAATATTGGTGTCAATGGTTTTGCCTATCGTCAAGGGCTTTACATGCAGTTTGTTTACATCCCATCCATTCGTACTCTTTACGTCATCCGGATTGAAATTGGGAAGAACCTTTATCACCTTGGGAGCCGCAGTCGAGCGAAGTGTGCTAGAGCTTGCGGACTGGTTAAAACTTGCAGGAGTACCTCCATACGATATTTGCGCTGTGGCAAATAGGGTAGACGAGGCTACTACTAGCACGGGAGTCAATAGGGCCTTTACTAATAGGGGGGTGTTACCTTTCATTGTCGTTTTGGTTGTTTGAATTATTTATTTTGCCGATTGCAAAAATACAATTTTCTTGTTCTAGAGAAATAAATGTCGTCGAAAAAATGCGACTTGGCAGCAAAAAAAGAGCCGAGTATCTCGTTTTTCTATTCCTTACTGTGTGGGTTGTACTTGTATCTAGGAGGTCTTTATTCTCTTTTTGCTAGGTGAATAGACTGAGGGGTTAGCTCTATGAGTCTCTGTTTGTAGAGTACACCGATTGCCATCTTAAAGGCTTTCTTGGATAGCTTGGTGAGGGCTGCAATATCCTCAGCACTGCTCTTATCCCCAAGGGGAAGGCTCCCCCCTCGCTCCGTTAGTAGTTGGAGGATATAGTCGCTATTGGTCTTGAGTCGTGCCACCCCTATGGGATTGGGAGCGAGGTCTAGCTTGCCATCCTCACGTGTACGTACTATATAAGAGGTTATGCGGTCTCCTAGTGTGAGAGGTCCCGCAAGGTCGCTATGGTAGAGCATACCCCAATAGCGATGATCAACTACTGCCCGATAGCCCCTCTCGTGATTCTCCACAATGAGAACCTCTACGGTCTGCCCCGGGGTGTAGCTCGGAAGCTCGTTCCCAATATGTTTTCGCAATTCTCCGGAGCCGGTGAGTCTGCCACTAACATGGTCTACATAGACAACGATAGGGTAACTGGCATCTTGGGCAAAGCGTGTAGGCTGCTCGGCAAAGGGTACGAAGAGGTCACGATGAATCCCCCATGCCATAAAAGCCCCTTCTTTGGTCACCGCCTTTGTTTCTAAAAAAGCGACTTCGCCTAAGAGAGCATAGGGGTGGAGTGTAGTAGCAATGAGTCTTCCCTCATTGTCATGATAGATGAATACTTCGATGAGATCCCCCTCTTGTAGCCCCTCTTCCGGGAAATACCGACGAGGCAATAGTACCTCCTCGGTATCAACGGAAAGGTAAGCCCCGGGAGGCGTGATACGCAATACCTCTAGAGCCGCCCACTTTCCCAAATAGGGATTTTGGGAGGAAAGAGGGGGCTGAGCAGGGAGGCGAGATGGCGGAGATGCAACTTCATCTTCGTGTAGAAAGGTGATTTTGCGAAGACCTGCACCGAACTGGCGAGCAGGCTCTCGATCTCCCTTTTTTGTATTTTTGGGGTGTGACATCCGTGTCTCTTCCGAGGTTAATCGAGCGTGATATAGCTATTGTCGTGTAGCTCCGGCATCACATTGAGGCGTTGAGTTACTCCCTCGCTTAGTACGTCGAAAGTATAGTAGGGGGTAGAACGCTCTCCAAGGATATAGGGACGGAAGCCAAAGAGGTAGGAGAAGATGGATAGGTATTTCTCCTTTGCGATCTGTTTCTGGATAGACGAGTAGCTGTCTTTGCGCCAATAGCGGCAGTATTTTACTCCACTACGATCCGTAAACATGCTACTTTCGTCTCGGTATTGTAGCGTGTTCTCTACGAAGAGACGATAAGCGGCATTGAGCTGATCCACCATGGCCATAGGCTTTTCGTTGATGGCTACTATCACATCGTTTGCGCGTATCCCGGCTTTGGCGGCAGGAGAGTTAGGTGCTACGTAGGCAACGTCTCCGAGATCGGAGGTGCGTAGGTAAAGCCCTGTGTAGTTGTGTCGATGCGTGGCAATGCGCCATTTGGGGTTGATATTGTAGCGAACGAAGGGGAATTGTCCCATCATCATAGGGATGGAAAGGCGAGCATACTCCTCGATAGAAAATTCTTCGGTAAGGTGCTCTACGGCTTCGCAGCTCCAGAGCAAAATACTGAGATTGCGCCCATTAAAGATCCGTATTCCTATGGTAAGCACATAGTCGGCAAGCTGTTTGTCGGCCCCTACGGCTAGGAAGGGAACTTGTACAAGGCTCTTTTGGTCGGGGTCTATGCGTATATCCCAGAGTTTATCTGCGTTCTTTGCTTTTTTTGCATCGAAGTAGGGATTACGAGCCAGCGTGTAATAAGTATCGATAACGATGTCGGGATCGGAAGCATCGTACCGTAGGCCTTTGGCTTCTAATTGCTTACGGATTACTTCGTTTAGAGCAATATCGGTGCTAGAGAGGGCTTTGCTCTCATCTGCAAAAGCAAAGTCGCCAAAGTTTTCGAAGCTCGTTTTTCCCTCACGTCCCGTGTCGAAGGGGTAAACGATGGCGCGTTCGCTTTCATCTTCGAGACTATAAAAGGCAAAGGCTTGTGCGAGTAGTCGCTCGTCTAGTAGGGAGCGGTCGTGACACTCGGGGTGGAGGGTACGGCTCTTTTTCTTGTAAGAGAAATTGCTAACTTCCAGCTGTATGGCAGCGTCTCCACCCTGCAAGATTTCCACAAATTCCTGCTCGGAGAGATCTTTGAGAGACCGACCATTGATACTCTCTACTATATCCCCCACTTTGAGTCCGGCAAGTGCCGCAGGAGAGTTGGGCTCGATAGAGAGGATGATAGGGCGATTGGCTCCCCAATTTTCGTTGTAACTCATCTGATACTCCAGTCCAATGCGGCAGATTTGGCTCTTAGACTTGGAAGTTTGAGCTTGTGCACTACCAAATCCAAAAAGGAGTGTAGCCAAGGTTAGAGGAAGAAGGTGTTTAAGTTTCATCGTATGCTTCTCTAGAGTTATTTCTTCGTTGTATAGTGATGGACAAAGAGCTGTAGAGCTTCACGGCAGACCTCTGCGATGAGAGCCTCTCGCCCTTTTTGTATTCTGAGTTTGTGTGCATAAAGTTGGCTCCCAAGGGCTATCCCAATCCAAACAGTGCCAATAGGCGACTCGGGAGTGCCTCCTAGAGGTCCGGCAAATCCTGTTGTTGCCAAGGCATGGTTTGCGCCAAAGCGCGCTTGTGCGCCCCGAGCCATGGCAAGAGCCACCTCCCGACTTACTACGCCATGCCGGGCAATGAGCGAGGGATCAACCCCCAATAGCTCCACCTTTTGCTTTTCACTATAGGTGATAGCTCCGCTTGCGTACCAATTACTAGCCCCTGCTTGGGCGGTAAGGTAAGAGGCAAGTCGCCCCCCCGTACAGCTCTCGGCCGTCGCTATTGTCTCCTGCCGAGCAAGGAGTAACCGTGCTATTTGTACTACAAGGGGTTGGAGCGTTGTCATTCGGATTTCTCTATTTATAGGTTCTCTTTGAGCGTAGTGCGTACAAAGGGAACGAGGTCTCGTGAGGCAAAATCTCCGGCCAGATACGAGAAGTATCCGGCGGCGGCTACCATGGCAGCGTTGTCTGTAGTGTAGGCAAACTTGGGGATAAAGATTTGCCATCCGTAGCGAGAGGCATAATCGGCAAAGGCATCTCTAAGCCCCGTATTGGCAGAAACGCCTCCGGCTACAGCCACCCGATTGATTTGATATTGCTTGGTTGCCTTTAGGAGCTTACCCATAAGAATGTCGATAACTGTCTTCTGGAGGGAAGCGCAAAGGTCCGCTTTATTCTCTTCTATAAAGTTGGGATTCTCCTTTAGTTCGTCTCTAAGCGTGTAGAGGAAAGAGGTTTTGAGCCCACTAAAACTATAATCGAGTCCTTTGATTTGAGGCTTGCTAAATTGGAAACGGAGGGGATTCCCCTCATTGGCTAGCTTATTTACGATAGGGCCTCCCGGGTAACCTAGCCCCATTACTTTGGCGCATTTGTCGAAGGCTTCGCCTGCCGCATCGTCTATTGTTTGCCCCACAACCTCCATGTCGTAAGGGCTATTTACCTTGATGATCTGCGAGTTCCCTCCCGAGACCAATAGACACAAAAAGGGAAATTCGGGGCTTTGATGCTCCTCTCCGGGTTCGTAGATAAAGTGAGCCAGCACATGGGCTCTCAAGTGGTTGACCGAGATGAGGGGCGTACCCAGTGCGAGGTGTAGTCCTTTGGTAAAGTTGACCCCAACCAACAGAGACCCTAGCAATCCGGGGCCTGCCGTAAAGGCAATGCCATCCAAGTCGTGCACCGATACTCCGGCACGCTTGAGGGCTTCGCTTACTACAGGTACTATGTTTTGTTGATGTGCTCGCGATGCCATCTCAGGTACTACTCCTCCGTAGGCACTGTGCACTGCTTGACTTGCAATTACGTTGCTGAGTAGCTCGCACCCACGTACTACGGCGGCACTGGTATCATCGCAAGAACTCTCAATCCCTAGTAGAAGTGGATACTTCTTTTCTTGTGTCATTTGCTGTTGCACCATTCTGTTTGGCGCAAAGGTAGGGATAAAATGGAGATTAGATATGGATAAAGAGTGGATTGTAAAAGATAAAACGCCGAAGAGGAAAGGAACAACTTTCGTATTGTATTGCCCTCTCTCTTCGGCGTCTTATCTTATTATGGAGTGTCTAGTATTAACGTCTGATATCTACTAAAACACTTGATGAACCGATCCGTACAAGGTAGTGACCTGTGGGGAGGGTAGCAACGGGGAGGGTAACCTCTCCCTCAGCGTTGGTGGTCGCCTGTTGGAGGAGCAGACCATCCATATTGTAGAGAGCTACTTCGCTATTGGGGTTAGCATTGCTGATTTGTACCTTATGACTGGCAGGGTTGGGATAGACCAAGATGCTTGGGGAGTCTATAGCCGAGAGGGCAGTCGTTGCGATAAATTCCGCAGAGATTTCAACCGAAGCTTCTACCACGAATGTACCGGTGTAAACCTGTCCTTCACGAGTCAGTGCTAGTTCTTTATCCCCCAAAAGTACTTTGCCATTTTTCAGCTCATAGCCTTGGTTGGCAGTCGCTACGACGGAGAGTTGGGTTCCTTTCTCTACCGAGGTGCCGGATGCTAGGGTGTTCGCTCCTTGCTTTACCACGAGGTTGCCGTTGGTTGTTGGCTTATAGGTAATGGTAACTTTCTCAATCTTTCGCTTGAAGGTAGCGGAGATGGTCGTCGCCTTTTCTGCGGTAAAGTTCGCCTTGTAGGTGCGAAGAGCTGGGTCGAATGTGGGGTTCTCCACCTTCTTATTGTTGATCATCAACGCTTCGAGTTCGTAGCCTTGGTTGGCAGTCGCTACAACAGAGAGTTGGGTTCCCTTCTCTACTGAAGTGCCGGATGCTAGGGTATTCGCTCCCTGCTTTACCACGAGGTTGCCGTTTGTTGCCGGCTTGTAGGTAATAGTTACCTTCTCAATCTTTCGTTTGAAGGTGGCGGAGATGGTTGTCGCCTTTTCAGCGGTAAAGTTCGCCTTGTAGGTGCGAAGAGCTGGGTCGAATGTGGGGTTCTCCACCTTCTTATTGTTGATCATCAACGCTTCGAGTTCGTAGCCTTGGTTGGCAGTCGCTACGACAGTGAGTTGAGTCCCCTTCTCTACCGAAGCACCGGATGCTAGGGTATTCGCTCCCTGCTTTACCACGAGATTGCCGTTGGTCGCCGGCTTGTAGGTGATGGTAACCTTCTCAATCTTCCGCTTGAAGGTGGCGGAGATGGTCGTCGCCTTTTCAGCGGTAAAGTTCGTCTTGTAGGAGCGAAGGGCTGGGTCGAATGTGGGGTTCTCCACCTTCTTGTTGTTGATCATCAACGCCTCGAGTTCGTAGCCTTGGTTGGCAGTCGCTACGACAGTAAGTTGGGTTCCTTTCTCTACCGAGGTGCCGGATGCTAGGGTGTTCGCTCCCTGTTTTACGATGAGGTTGCCGTTGGTCGCCGGCTTGTAAGTAATGGTTACCTTCTCAATCTTTCGCTTGAAGGTAGCGGAGATGGTCGTCGCCTTTTCAGCGATAAAGTTTGCTTTGTAGGTGCGGAGTGTAGGGTCAAAGGTTGGGTTTACCTTCTTATTGTTGATCATCAACGCCTCGAGTTCGTAGCCTTGGTTGGCAGTTGCCACGACAGTAAGTTGGGTTCCTATCTCAACAGAAGATTGAGATGCTATTGTGCTAACTCCCTTCTTTACCGTAAGAACTCCATTTGAGGGTTGAGCGTACGTGATCAAAAACGTAGCAGGAGTGTATTCTATCCAAGTCTTTGTGTCTCTGTTGTACGTATAGGGAAGCCAACCACGCTCCTTGGCTGCAGCGGTTTGTGCCGATGTGCAGGTGTTGTGCTCACTATCGTTGCTGTTATCATAGATGGCAAGGACTCCGGGGTTCTCAGGGTTGTTGAGTTTGGGAAGAGAGGCGATGAGAGCATCCATGGATGCCCCTTGAATCTGATTTTGTGTGCAGCGAATTTCTATAAGTTCTGTAGCTTGCTTGGATACAATTAAGGAGGAAAGTTGATTATTGTCACAATGCACTTCCTGCAATCTGTTATGCTTTGAGAGGTCCAGAGATGTGAGCTTATTGTTGGAGCATCTCAGCTCAAATAAACCTGTGTTCTTCGAGAGATCCAAAGAGGCGATCCTATTATCCGAGCATTTGAGGATGCTTAGAACAGTATTCTTTGATATGCTCAATGAGGAGAGATTGTTATTGGAGCAATTAAGCGTTCCAATATTTGTATTCTTCGACACATCTAGAGATGTGAGACTGTTTTGGGAGCAGTCTAGCACTTTTAGCTGCGAGTTCTTAGAAATGTCTAGAGAGGTTATATTTTCGCCACTGCATTCAAAGAAGAGTACTGGCCCACTTATTGAGATTTTTCCGTCTTCGGAGTCAAGAATATAAATCTGCTTATTTGTTTCTGGGTCTATCCCGTTGGCTTTAACACCCTCTATTGTGAAGGAGGTCTTAGGATAGATGTTAAAAAGGAGTTTTTCTCCCTTTGCCTTGGAGGTCTTTAGTGTAATGACAGGGTTTTGTGCGTTAAGTTGTGGTAGGGCGGTGGTTACGAGTGCGAGGGACAAGGCCCAAGCCACTAAACTTTGTAATCGAAGTCCTAATTTCATATCGTTTTATATTTATGGGTGAATATCCTAGTGGAGCCTCCCTATGTATGGGAGGAGTTAAAGCATACAAGAACAGCGAACGATGAGCTTTTTCTGTCCTCTTGTCCACAAAGATACTACTTTTTTCTATATGTTCTTGCAGCGAGATGGAATTCGCTGCTCAAGAATTAGCTTTTTGTCTCGTCTGTTTTTGAGTATTCTTGTCCGCCTTTTGCTTCGCATGACGCTTATCGCTGAAGTAGAGGATAGCAATAAATACGAAAAAGGAGACAAGAATGAGAGTCATCTCAAGGGCATACTCCAAGGGGTGTACCCAGATCTCTTTGAAAAGATTCCACCGTCCTAAGATCTCTACCGTATTCCATAGGATAATCACCGTGGGTATAGCATAGCGGATGGCGGCTCCAATGTTTTTGATACGGATGAGACGAGAGAAGAGATACATAGCCCAAACAAGAGAGCCAAAGGCTATGATGTAGGCAACGGGGTGCCTATCTCCGATAAAGGCTTCGTCGTAGACAAAGAGAAGGAGAAGGTAGCAAGTCCAGATGACAGCGTTAAACTCCATAAAGGTGGTAACGGCCACGTTGTGTACCGGAGCACGGAATGTTCTCACTTTTTCTTTGGGGAGGAAGTGGCGCTGTATCCAATTGAATAGGTTGCAGCCCGTGCGGGAGTTAAGGATATAGCCGAGCATCATCATCGCCCAAAAGCTAATGCTTGAGGGCATAATTAGGTACTCAGGTTTGGTTATAACTTCTTTGGTTACAGGGTCTAGCAGAGGTTCTATACCATAGCGTCTAGCATAGTAGACGAAGGCAAATTCCACCCAACCGGTCCAGAAAAGCACCCCTCCGAGGAAGCCTAATATGGTCTGCTGTGTAGCGTTTCGTGCTATAAATCCCCAGAGAAGAAGTGCTACTCCGATGAATCCCATGACTAGTGCAGCGTGAAATACATAGGCATCACCGGCAAATTTTTCGCTCAAAATCATGAGGGCATGCCCTAGGGGCATACTAAAAAGCACGATAAGAAAGGCCCAAACGCCCTTCATGCTAAAACGAGAGAGGCTCTCGCTAGAGGGTGAGCTAGGTGAATTGGTTGTAGTCATTTCGGTCTATCTGTTTATTTACTCGAGGCAAAGATAGTACAATATAGTTGTATTTTGCTAAGGAAATGCTGGAAATGAAACTAACCCGCGGCAGAAATGGAGCCTTAGTCTCACTCCTACGATCCTATAAATTGCGGATAATAGTCCAAGCTATGGTGATGAGAATGAGGACTCCAATGAAGAGAGGGCTATTGCAGCGGAGGTAGATACGCTCCGCCCAAGCGTGGCGATGGCGTAGACGCTCAATCGCAAGAAGGAAAAAGACTAGGGGCATCCCAAGGAAAAGAATCGGGTTGTAGTGCCAGGCTTGTAGCAGGCGACCATGTAATAATGCGTGGGTCGCTCTAAGGCTCCCGCAACCGGCGCATTGGTAGCCCGTGAGTAGACGTGAGGGACAACGTGGGTAAATGGGCGTTGTCTCAGGGTTGAAAAAGAAAAGGAGTAGGAGGGCAACCACAATTGCCACCCCTACACCTATGCTTAGAATACGAGTGAAGGAGTATTTCATCCTACCTCCTGTTTTGGGATCTCTGTTGGGCTATTTTTGTTTACGGATAGCGTCGAAGCCCTCGCCATACACACCATGTACAATGCCTTCGGACACGAAAGCGTTGGGGTCAATCTCGCGCACAATCTGCATAAGAGGGGTGCGCATATTCTTACGCATAACGACCATCAATACTTTGGTGGGTTGCTGACTATACCCTCCTGTAGCCTCTAAGATGGTGCAACCTCGGTGCAAGCGATGGACAATAGCTTCGTTGATCTCGGAATACTTGAGGCTGCTGATAAAGAATTGTACACTCTGTTTGTTGCTGTTGAGGTAGAAGTCCATAGCCTGAGCTACCACCACTATTTCTACGAATGAGAAGGCTAGCTTACCAAAAGCCACAGTCCAGTCGTATTGGGGGCCCATGTAGTGGCTCACGATACAGCCCGTACCTACGATAACGCTATCGACCATGATCATGGCGCGACCGAGCGATACATTTTTGTACTTATTGATGATGGCAACAATTACGTCCGTACCTCCGGTAGATCCATTAACAGAGAACACGAATCCCAACCCCAAACCGCAGAATACCGATCCTAAGAGCAGTGCTACAAAGGGTTCGTCGTTTGCGAGCAAAGGCCCTACGTTGGGAACAATGTTGCGGATAAATGGGGAGATGTTGTTGAGTACCTCTGCTTGCTCCACGGGGTCTGTGAAGAGGGCTTGACCAAAGGGGAGTACAAGCAAAATCATCCCTACCCCGATAAGGGTATTAAGTGTGAAGCGCCATCCTAAGAAGAGGATTGCGAGCACCAAGAGGAATACATTGATGATGTAGTAGGGGACAGTAGCCGGGATATTAGTGGCTAGCTGGATGATGGTAGTGATACCTGCCAATCCCCCGGAGGTAATGTTTTGAGAAAGGATGAAGGCTGTCCACCCAAAGGCATAGCTCACTACGCCGATAAACATGATCAGAAGATCGTGCGCAATGCGCAATTTTGCCCCTCGTTGCTTGGGGAGCTGCAACTTAGATTCGGTCATCTTGAGAGATATTTTCTTGTTTTTAATTTCGTTCTTTAGAGTACTATATTTACGATGCGTCCGGGTACCACAATCACCTTTTTGGGTTGCTTCCCTTCTAGCCATTTGGCGGCTTCCGGGGCACTGAGGGCAGCAGTCTCTACCTCTTGGGGTGTTGCAGAGGCGGCTATCTCGAGGGTGAAACGCACCTTGCCGTTAAAACTTACCGGGTATTTAGTGATGCTTTCTACCAAATATTTTTCTTCAAATTGAGGCCATTCTGCATCCACGATAGAGCCTGAGCCCCCAAGAGCTCGGTAGAGATACTCGGTGATGTGCGGTGCAAAGGGACTAAGCACAACGAGTAGAGGCTCGAGGATGGCACGTGAGGTGGTCTTGAGGTGCTGTAGGTCTCCTACACAAATCATAAAGGCAGAGACAGAGGTATTGAATGAGAATTGTTCGATGTCTTGCCCCACCTTGCGGATGAGTTTGTGCAGAGCTTTGAGTTCTTCTGGGGTGGGTTTCGTATCCGTTACGGCTAGATTCTCCTCCTTATAGAAGAGTCCGAAGAGTTTTTTGAGGAAGCGGTGCACCCCATCAATCCCCTTGGTATCCCAAGGTTTGCTCTGCTCGAGAGGGCCTAGGAACATCTCGTAGAGACGGAGGGTATCTGCCCCGTAGGATGCGATGATGTCGTCGGGGTTGACCACGTTGTACATCGATTTACTCATCTTCTCTACGGCCCAGCCACATTGGTAGCTACCATCTTCTTCGGTGATGAACTCGGCGGTGTTGTATTCGGGGCGCCATGCACGGAAGGCTTCTAGGTCTAGTTTGTCGTTGTGTACGATGTTTACATCCACATGTATTTCTGTGGTGTCGTACTCATCTTTCTTGCCTAGAGAGACAAACGTGTTGCTGTTTTTGATGCGATACACGAAGTTGGAACGCCCTTGTATCATCCCCTGATTCACCAGTTTGCGGAAAGGTTCGTCTTCGCACACAACGCCTAGGTCGAAGAGGAATTTATTCCAGAATCGGCTGTAGATCAAGTGCCCTGTGGCGTGCTCGGTACCGCCGATATAGAGATCGACATGCCGCCAATAGCGGTTGGCTTCTTCGCCCACGAGAGCATGATCGTTGTGTGGATCCATATAGCGGAGGTAGTAGGCACTACTCCCTGCGAAGCCCGGCATTGTGCTGAGTTCGTAGGGGTAGCCCTCGGGTGTATGCCAGTTGGCTGCACGTCCTAGAGGGGGCTCGCCTGTCTCGGTGGGGAGGAAGGCATCTACCTCGGGGAGCTTGAGGGGGAGCTGATCGTCGGCAACAAGGGTTGGGATTCCCTCCTTATAATAGATGGGGAAAGGCTCTCCCCAGTAGCGTTGGCGGCTAAAGATAGCATCGCGTAAGCGGTAGTTTACTTTGACTTTGCCCAGCCCCTCTTTTTCGATGTGGCTGTTCATGGTCTTGATGGCATCGGCGACGGACAAGCCGTTTAGTATGCCGCTATTGACAAGAGCTCCCTCTTTGCTAGCCTTGGCATCTTCCCACGAGTCTGTCTCAGAAGGCTCTTCTCCATTGGGGAGCACCACCTGAGTAATGGGGAGCCCGAAGTGACGGGCGAAAGCGAAGTCGCGCGTGTCGTGGGCAGGTACCGCCATAATAGCCCCCGTACCATAGCCGGCGAGTACATAGTCGCTGATCCAAATGGGGATAACTGCACCCGTGAGAGGATTGCGAGCATAAGCTCCGGAGAATACCCCCGTTACACGCCGATCGGCAATGCGTTCACGCTCTGTTTTGCGTTTGGTGGCAACGAGATATTCTTCTACGGCGGCTTTTTGTTCGGGGGGGGTAATCTCCCTTACCAAATCGCTTTCGGGCGCAAGTACCATAAACGAAACTCCGTAGATGGTATCAGGGCGAGTGGTGAAAACCGTAAAGCGAGTATGGGTGCTCTCTACCTCGAAGTCTACCTCGGCACCTTCTGACCGCCCAATCCAATTTCGTTGCGTTTCTTTGAGCGCATCGGTCCACTCTAGGGTCTCAAGGGAAGAGAGAAGTCGTTCTGCATAGGCCGAAACTCGCAGGCACCATTGCTTCATCTTGCGTTGCTCTACGGGGTGACCGCCTCGGATGCTGACCCCTTCGCTCACCTCATCGTTGGCAAGCACGGTGCCCAGCTCTGCACACCAGTTCACTACGGACTCGCCTAGGTAGGCAAGGCGGTAGTTCATGAGCACATCGCTTTTCTCTTGGGGGGTATAGGCGAGCCACTCTTCGCGAGAGAAGCTGCAAGGCGTATGGGTATAGGCATGAATCCCTTCGGATCCGTGCTCTTCGAAGTGGGCAACGAGAGACTCAATGGGACGAGCCGAGTTGCTCTTCGTATCGTAGTAGCTCTCAAAAAGGCGAGCAAAGACCCATTGCGTCCATTTGTAGTAGGCAGGGTCGCTTGTGCGCACCTCGCGGCTCCAATCGTAGCTGAAGCCGATCTTCTCGAGTTGCTCTCGGTAGCGTTTGATATTTATCTCGGTGGTAACTTCGGGATGTTGCCCTGTTTGGATGGCATACTGCTCAGCAGGCAACCCAAAGGCATCGTAACCCATAGGGTGTAGCACCGAAAATCCTTTCGATCTCTTATATCGGGAGAATATGTCTGATGCAATGTAGCCCAATGGGTGCCCCACATGCAGCCCTGCCCCCGAGGGATAGGGGAACATATCGAGAACGTAGAAGGGAGGGCGGTTGGGGTTTTCGGTTACCTTATAAACATCATGCTCACGCCAAAAGGCTTGTACCTGAGCCTCTATTTCCGAGAAATTATACTCCATAGCTATCTCAATTTGACCGCAAAATTACTATAAACAAATGGATTCTCTGCAATGGAGGTGTGGCTACTCTCTCGGCGAATCATAGCCTTTGGGGCTTGCCAATTTCTCTCCCGTATTGAGATGACTAGGTACTCTGCTTGCTTTGGGGAGGGCAGGGCAGTCTCTAGAGGGAGAGTTTGTAGGAGGCTCTGCCTATGCGCAGTAGGTATATCCCGGGAGAGAGGGTGTAACTACCGCTAGAGGTCCATTGTGTAACTAGGTTGCCCTCGTGATCGTAGAGCCGAGCCGTTGTAACCCCTTGAGGCAGGGAGAGCATCAGGGTATTGCCCACAAGTCGGTAGGGTCGCTCCTCATTCTCCAGTACCTGTGCTTGCTCTTCCAAAGCATTGATAGACTCTATTTGGCGCACTATTTTCTGCCAAAAGGGAGATTGAGCGTAGAGCGCGATGGACTCTTCGGGTACATAGAGATAGAGAGGATCTCCGCGGTAAGAGGAGGTTGAGCCTGTAATCTCGGGAGGGAATGCACTGCGGATAATGAGAGTATCTAGGGGGGAGTCAATCCAAGGGATCCCCTCCATTTGGGAGAGCGTACCGGGGAGATCGAGGGTGGTGAGGGAGGTACACTTTCGGAACGCCTCTTGCCCGACACTCGTAACCCCCTCGGGTATCTCTAGATGCGTTACGTAGGGGCTCATGGCAAAGGCGAATCGCCCGATGCGAACGATCTCTTCGGGCAGGAGGGGGCGAGCGTAGAGGCTCCCCGTGGGGTAGAGTAGCAGCGTGCGGTTTGTAAGATCCACAAGGCACCCTTGTTGTACGGCAAGGTAGGGCGACCCTTCCTCTACCTCTATGGTTTCTAGATAACGCCCCATGATGGCACCCTCTTCGTAGTGCTGGAGTGTGGCCGGTAGGCGAATCTCCGAGAAAGCCCCATCCACAAAAGCCCATTGCTCCATGCTTCTAAGCCCTTTGTTGAGGAGTACATGGCGTAGGTAGGGGCAGTAGAAAGCTCGGGAGGAGATGTGCCGGAGGGGGAAAGGGAGAATCAGCTCTTGCAGAAAGGGTTGACCTGCGACTTGCCCCAAAGAATCGACGTAGTACGTAGCTTGCGGAGCAATGGTATCAATCCACCTCAGTACGGGATCTATTGCCATATTGAGGTAGACTTCTTGTCCTTTCCAATGCAGCAGGGTACGTCCGTCGGGGCTTAGAGAGTATTCCTCGGGAGGTATAGAGGGGAGGTTTTGTGCCCTAAGGGGGAGGAGGAAGGCGAGTAGGGCGAGGGCGAAAGTAAGAGGGTGTCGTTTCATAGAGGTAGGAATTGTTGAGGTGGTATGTGCGCTAGGTTTTTCTTTTCCAGAGCCTGGAAGAATAGGTCTAGTAGTCGGGCTAGATAGGCATCATGGGGGAGGCTCTTGAGGGCTTCGAGGGCCGGGGATTGCTTCGGGTGACGGAAGTCCCAAGCGGAGAGTAGGAGCCGTTCCTTACCACCAAAGTGTGAGAAAAGCTCGGGAGCTAGGGCTAGGGCACGCAACGAGAAGGCGATCACGGCTAAAGCGAAGTCGCTGGCGTGTAGGTTAAAGTCGCTAGGGGAGCAGAGGGGATGTGTATAGTCGGGGTTGCCCTCCTCTCGTGGTAGCTCGCCCTGCATGGAGGGCAGATAGATGCCATCGTAGTCGAGAAGCACGATGGAGCCATCGGGGCGAATACGTAGATTGTCGCTCTTGAGGTCGCCGTGTGCAAAGGGCTGACTGCGCAGCCAATAGGCAAAGTGCCCAAAGTCTTGGGATAGCTGTAGCAGTCGTTCGGGGTTGTGGAGGTAGTAATCGACCTCACGAACGAGGCTTTTCCCCTCCACCCATGGGAGTAGCACTAGAGGATAGTACGTATGGACAATTCGCAACTCCTCTTCGCATAATCGCATGGGGAGAAGGTAGGGGGAGGTAATACTATTGAGCTGTTGTGCGATGGCTCGGCAGCTGGGGATGCGTCGCTCTTGCTCGGCTACGTAGCACTTGATGGCCCACGCTTCGCGTTCGTTCCCTATGCTATGTGCCTTAAATACGACAGAGTAGCTCCCCCGGGAGTAGATGGGCTCTCCCTCTTCATCAACCGAGAGCGCAAGGCGCAGGCTTCGGAACGTACCACTCTCTGCGTGGCGCAATGCCGAGGTATATTCTGAGATAGAGGGGAACATCTTTGCCTTTTGTTTTTGGACTCCCTTGGGAGAAGAAAAAAGCTAATGAGCTTTTGCGAAATTACTAATTAGCTTTTCACAAATTCCTCATTAGCTTTTTCTACTAACGTAATAAGTATTCTCCGTCTTAGGGCTGAGTGGTGTGCAGCATATCGATAACCTTCATCAAGTTATCGATGAAGAATTTGATGGAGACGGCAAGTAGGATAACCCCGAAGAACTTACGAAGAACGAAGATCCCGCCCTTGCCGAGCCAGCGTTCGAGCGGATCTACAAACTTGAGCATCAAGAAAATGAGCGCCGAGACAGCCAGCACAGCTACAAATATATTGGAGTAAGCAACCCCCTGAGCTACCAAGGTGAGCAAAGCGGTAAAGGAGGCGGCTCCTGCAAACAAGGGGAATACGAGGGGTACGATGTTGGCATTCCCATTAGGCCCATCGTCTTTGAATACTTGTACACCAAAGAGCATCTCCACGGCCAGCACGAAGAGTACGATAGACCCTGCCACGGCAAAACTCTGTGTATCTACCCCAAAAATATTGAGCATAGGCTCCCCGATAAAGAGGAAAGCGAGCAACATTACCCACGACCAGAGCGTAACGGTGGAGGGGCTTATCTTCTGCCCCTTGTCTTTGAGGCTAAGCACAACAGGGATGGCTCCCACTATGTCTACTGCAATAAAAAGAGTCATAAAGGCGCGACCTGCCTCCGCAAAATTGAATGCCGATAAGTCGGCTAAGATTTTATCCCACATACTAATCTACTATTTTATACTAAGCCCCACCATATATACTCTCTGGCGATCTCCCTACTTATCCCCAATTGGCGAAGCGAATTCCCAAAATCTGCTGTCCCCCTAGTGTGGAGGGTCTCTCTCTTTTCTAGAGCCTGCGAGTGAGTTCGGGTAAGATCCCGGCTTTCCACTCCGTGAATCGATCCTCTTCGAGAGCTTTGCGCGCCTCACCCACGAGCCATAGATAGAAGGCTACATTGTGGAGCGATGCGAGGGTTAGCCCTGTTAGCTCCTCAGCCTTGAAGAGGTGGTGCAGGTACGCAAGCGTGTAACGCTCGTCCATCGGGTGTGCCCCTCCGCGGTCAATCGGCTCGAAGCAATCGCGCCACTTGGCATTCTTTATATTGATCGTACCATGCCGAGTAAAGAGCATACCATTGCGCCCATTGCGTGTGGGCATAATGCAATCGAACATATCCACCCCGCGCTCAATTCCCTCCAAGAGATTGGCAGGAGTGCCTACGCCCATCAGATAGCGAGGCTTGTCGAGAGGCAAGATGGAGTTGGTGAGTTCGATCATCTCGTACATCTTCTCGGTCGGTTCGCCCACGGCAAGCCCTCCGATAGCATTCCCATCCGCCCCAAGTGCTGCTATGTTTTCGGCCGCTCTACGCCTGAGGTCGGGGTAAACGCACCCTTGTACGATAGGGAAGAGGGACTGTTGGTACCCATAGAGTGGCTCAGTCTCGGCGAGTCGCTTACGGCAACGCTCCAGCCAACGCTCGGTAATGTCGAGCGACTGACGTGCGTACTCGTAGGGGGCATCCCCGGGGCAACACTCGTCAAAAGCCATGATAATATCGGCCCCGATGGTGCGCTCTATATCCATCACCCTCTCGGGGGAGAATAGGTGCTTGGAGCCGTCAATATGGGAGGCAAATGTTACCCCTTCTTCTGTGATTTTGCGGCGGTGGGCTAGCGAAAAGACTTGGAAGCCGCCACTATCTGTGAGGATCGGTTTTTGCCAAGTACCAAACTTATGCAACCCGCCTGCGCTACGCAGTACCTCCAGCCCCGGGCGGAGGTAGAGGTGATAGGTATTGCCCAAGATAATCTGTGCGCCCGTTGTTTCCATCTGTTCCATGGTGAGGGCTTTGACAGCTCCTGCCGTACCTACCGGCATAAAAATAGGAGTCTCGATAACTCCGTGGTCGGTCGTAATCCTCCCCAATCGAGCTGCACTCTTGGGATCGTTGCGTAGTACTTCGTATTTCATTCTGCCGCAAAAGTACAAAAAGATAGGCACTCCTCCCTAGGGCAAGGCTTGTGTGTACCGCCTTTTTGGCTATGAGTACAAGAGCCTATTCCGTAGTATGGGGGAAGGTTGGGATAAATGAAACCCACTCCAAGGGATGCCCCGAGGAGTGGGTGTGCAAAAGGGCGATATGCGCCTTAGAGGGCAAAGGCCGCTTTGATGCGGTCTACATAGTCGAGTTTCTCCCACGTGAAGAGTTCTACCTCTACCTCCTCTGCGGGGTGATGGAAGTATTCAAAACGCTTGGTTACACGCTGGGGCATGCGACCAAAGTGCCCATACGCAGCGGTCTCTTGGTAGATGGGCTTGCGCAAACCGAGGCGTTGCTCTATGGCATAGGGGCGAAGGTCGAAGATCTCCCCAATCTTACGGGCAATCTCTCCGTCGCTCATAGCTACGTGACTCGTACCCAACGTCTCAACAAAAATGCTGATGGGTTGGGCTACTCCGATGGCGTAGGCAAGCTGTACCTTCATTTCATCGGCTACACCGGCAGCCACCATGTTTTTGGCAATGTGTCGTGCAGCATAGGCGGCCGAGCGGTCTACTTTTGAGGGGTCTTTGCCCGAGAAGGCACCCCCACCATGACTGCATCTACCGCCATAGGTATCCACAATAATCTTGCGACCGGTCACACCTGTATCACCCGAGGGTCCACCTATAACAAACTTGCCTGTGGGGTTTACAAAGAGTTTGTAGTCGCCTTGGAATAGGGCCTGAATCAGGGTATCGTAGCGAGCCACAAGGCGAGGAATCAGCAGCGAACGTACATCATCTTCGATTCGTTGGCGCATGGCACTATCCGCATCGTCTTGGCTTTGCCCCTTCTCCGGAGTGATAAACTCGTCGTGCTGAGTCGAAAGTACAATGGTATCAATACGCAAGGGACGGTGATCGTCGCTATACTCAATGGTGATTTGGCTTTTGGCATCGGGGCGGAGGTAGGGCATCAATGAGGGTTCGTGCTTGCGGATGTGTGCCAGCTCGAGCAGCAGACTATGAGCCAAGTCAATGGCTAGAGGCATGTAGTTGGGGGTCTCGCGGGTTGCGTACCCAAACATAAGTCCTTGGTCTCCTGCGCCTTGTTCTTCGGGGGCTTCGCGCTCTACCCCTCGGTTGATGTCGGGGCTTTGGTCGTGTATTGCCGAGAGGATACCACAGCTATGGGCGTCAAATCCATAGGCCGCTTGGTTGTACCCGATACCTTCTACCACACGGCGTACGGTGGCATCAATATCTACATATCCTTGGCTGCGCACTTCCCCTGCAAGTACCACTTGTCCACGAGTGGCAAGCACTTCGCAGGCAACTTTGGACTGAGGATCGGCGGCAATAAGGCTATCTACTATGGCGTCGGCAATTTGGTCACAGACTTTGTCGGGGTGACCTTCCGATACGGATTCGGATGTAAAGAGGTAACTCATACTTTCTTTTTTGATTAGTCTAATATTGATTGTTTCGCAAGGACAGACACCCAAATTTGTTAGAGACGGGGCACACAACGCTTTGCTGCCTCATGGGTTTTCGGTTGTATAAGGTAGAGGTTAGGCTCTCACTCGGGCAACAAAAAACTCCCCACGTCTTACTGTGGAGAGTGAGAAGGGATATAATAAATTGCCCTCTCAGCATCGGTTTTACTTGGGAGTTGTCCAAAGATGCTGCTCAGTGTTGTCTATTTGTACCCTCTTTTTGGGGAACCCCTAGTTCGCTATTCTCTCTTATAGGAGAGAAGCGAAGAGCAGCGTAGCATAGCCTTTGTCACGCGAGGGGTGGAAAGGTTTAGCATTTTTTCTTGTGGTTGCAAGCTCCGCAAATCCGTCCACAGATCAACGTCTTTTCTGATGTCGTCGGTGCAAAGTTAGTGACTAATCTCTAACCCTGCAATACCCATAAAAAGGGACACTGCCTGCCTCTTTCTCTCCTTCCCAAAAACTCCCTCCCGAAAGAAGCCCTTCCCTACAGCCCTTTGCCCTTAGATGCTAGTATGATGCTTACTGGCTCTCATCATATACGTCAATGGACTTGCTCATTTTATCTATACAACGCTTCTTTTGTTGAAGGTTGGGGTGTACATATAGATTGAGGGTTGTTGCCACATTGGAATGCCCAAGTATGGTGCTTACGGTTTTATAGTCGCATTGGCACTCAATGCAGCGAGTGGCGAAAGTGTGCCTAAGCCCATGGAAAATACCTACCATTTGAGAATTTGGAAGAATATAGAGAATAAACCGATAACGTGTTGTGAATTAGTCGATTTTCTATATTCTGCGAGTATGATAGGAAAGCAGTTCAACACGGAATATTGAATCCTTTCGGTTACCAAACCGTTATCCGTTGGTTTCCCTAGTGTGGTGAGGTAACGGAAAAAGGAAAGGTTTTTCTGACATGGGTTCTATCTCACTGTTCCACAACGTTTTGCTTATCAAAGAACGCTTTAACAACGGGTAATTTTGCCCATAAAATTAAAGCGTATGAAAATAGAAAAATTCAAGGTGTTGCTCTACCTCAAAAAGAGCAGACCCGACAAGTCGGGCAAAGCGCCCATTATGGGACGTATCACCGTCAATCGTTCGATGGTGCAATTCAGTTGCAAAATCTCCTGCACATCCGACCTGTGGAATCCTCGTGAAAGCCGTCTGAAAGGTAAGAGCCATGAAGCCGTGGAGACCAATGCGAAGCTGGACAAGCTGATGCTCTCCATCCATACGGCATTCGATACCTTGGTGGAACGTAAGGTCGATTTTGATGCAGAAGGCGTCAAGAATCTGTTTCAAGGAAGTCTCGGAACACAGATGACCCTGTTGGAGATGACGGACATTGTCTGCGAGGATTTGAGGAAGCGCATCGGGATAGACCGTGCAAAGGGAACTTATCCTGCCTATATCTATACCCGGAGAACCTTGGCAGAGTTCATTGAAAAGGAGTTTCGCACCAAAGATGTTGCTTTCGGTCAGATGACGGAGCAGTTTATCCACGATTACCAGAGTTTCATCTTGGACGAGAAAGGACTTGCCATAGATACCTGCCGGCACTATCTGGCTATCGTCAAGAAAGTATGCCGAAAAGCCTATAAGGACGGTTATGCCGACAGATGCTTCTTCGCCCACTTCAGTCTTCCCCAACCAAAGGAAAAAACGCCGAAAGCCCTAAGCCGAGAATCCGTCGAGAAAATCCGTGACTTAGTAATCCCCGAACATCGCGCCTCCCATATCTTGGCAAGAGATCTCTTTCTCTTTGCCTGCTATACGGGAACAGCCTACGCCGATGCCGTTTCCGTTACACGTGACAATCTGTTCACGGATGAGAATGGCGGGCTGTGGCTTAAATACCGCCGCAAGAAAAACGAGCTTCGTGCCTGTGTCAAGCTGCTGCCCGAAGCCCTTGCCTTGATAGAGAAATACAGGGATGACGACCGTCAGACTCTCTTCCCGATGTTGCACTATCCCAATATGCGCCGCCTCATGAAATGTCTGGCTATCCTTGCCGACATCAAGGAAGACCTGACCTACCATGCCGGCAGGCACTCGTTTGCATCGCTGATTACCTTGGAAGCCGGCGTTCCTATCGAGACCATCTGCAAGATGCTGGGGCATTCCAACCTGCAAACTACTCAGGTCTATGCGAAGGTTACGCCCAAGAAGCTTTTCGAGGATATGGACAAATACATCGAAGCGACAAAGGATTTGAAACTCATATTATAAACACCCCATAGATAACAAACGAATTATGCGTAGCACATTTTCTTTACTACTCTATATCAATCGCAACAAGGTACGTGTGGATGGTACAACTTCCGTACTTTTCCGAATCTCCATCGACGGGAAAAGCACGACGATAACCACGGGTATTACTTGCAATCCCAAACAATGGAATGCAAAAAAAGCAGAGACCGCGGACGTGCGGACGAACAACCGCCTGAAAGAGTTTCGAAAGTATGCGGAGCGGCTCTATGATGAAATGCTCAAAGAGCAGGGTGTGGTCAGTGCCGAACTATTGAAAAACAGGATAGCAGGTCAGGCGGTCATTCCTACCCATTTGCTCCAAATGGGAGAAAGGGAACGGGAACGCCTTGCCGTCCGTTCCAAGGAAATCGACTCCACTTCGACCTACAGGAGTTCTCGGTATTACCAGAGCTATATCCGTGAGTTCTTGGACTCGAAAAGCAAGGCGGACATTGCCTTTTCGGACATCACCGAGGAATTCGGACGGGAATATAAGGTATACCTGAAGCGGTACAAGAACTTCGGGGCATCGCAGACCAACCATTGCCTTTGTTGGCTGAACAGACTGATATATCTTGCCGTAGACCATGAGATTATCCGTGCCAATCCTTTGGAAGAGTTGGAGTATGAGAAGAAACCACCCTCCAAACGAATGCACATCAGCAAAGCGGAACTCAAACAACTGCTAGAACTGAAACTGCCCGCCAATGACCCATTGAAGGAATTGGCTCGCAGGACTTTTATCTTCTCCTGTTTTACGGGACTTGCCTATGTCGATACACAATTGCTTTATCCGCACCATATCGGGCGGACTGCCGACGATAGAAGATACATTCGCATCAACCGTAAGAAGACGAAAGTAGAGTCATTCATTCCCCTGCATCCGATAGCGGAGCAGATACTTGATTTATACAATACGACTGATGACACGCAGCCGGTCTTTCCATTGCCGAGCAGAGATATGATGTGGTTTGAGATACACGAACTCGGTGTCATTATCGGACGGAAAGAGAATCTGTCCTACCATCAAGCCCGGCACAGCTTCGGATCGTTCTTGATTTCCGAGGGAGTTTGTACGGAGAGCATTGCCAAGATGATGGGACACGCATCCATTACCAGCACGCAGACCTATGCGAGGATTTCCGAGAAAAAGATTGCGGAGGATATGGATAGGTTAATCGAAAGAAGAAAAAGCAATGAATATTGAATTACTATGAAAAGAGAATTCATAACCATTGAGGAGAATGGGAACGTACACGTTCCTACGACTTCCATTTGGATGTCGGCTTGCGAAATAGCCGATTTATTCGGCGTATTCTCCGGCAAAGTAAACAGCCACATCAAGTCTATCTTCAAAGAAGGATTACTCAGAGAAGATGAGGTGATGCAAACGCTATTGTTTAAGGGTGGTGCAGTGGATTTATATAATATTGAAATGATAACGATGCTGTCATTTCGTTTTGCTTCTCCACAAGCCAAAAGTTTCCGTAAATGGATAATCAGAAGACTGACCGAAAAGAAGAGAACAAGTCCTCCGCTACTTGTGTGTTATGGCAAAGGTGGATGGTACAGTTGAATATGGATACTGTCCTAAAAAAGTGTGTAAGCCCCATAGCTCTTAACTTTGTGGTAACAAGAAAAACAAACTAAGAACAATGGAGCTTACAACATCACAAAAGTCGGCATTTATTTCGGAAATGCTATCATCGGAGTCAGGTATTAACGAACTTATTCGTATATTATTGAACACCTTCTCCAAGCAAGAACGTTCTCTTTTTGTCCAAGAGCATAAAGGAGAACAGTGCAATGGTTTCCGTCCCCGTCGATGGCGGGGCTATGGATGTAGCTTTGAGCTTCGCATTCCACGTACTCGTTCAGGGAGTTTCGAGCCCCTAATTTTGGGCATTCTTTCGCATCAAGAAAGCGAACGCGCCCTTCTCCTCCATGAACTTTATACGCGAGGACTTTCGTGCGAAGATATTGGCGCCGTGTGCGAACGCCTCTATGGTCATCACTATAGTAAACAGCAAGTTAGCTTCCTGTCCAACACGAGTAAGGCAGAGATCTACAAGTGGTTAGAACGCCAATTGTCTCCTCACTATTTGGCAGTGTACATTGATGCAACGTTTGCCTTTACTCGGCGAGAGGATAGTGTCTCTAAGGAGGCTTACTACACGATGCTCGGTCTACTTCCTGATGGTAGTCGCGAGGTGCTTTGTGTGGTGAATCATCCCACAGAGGGAGCGTTGAATTGGGAGATGGAGTTGAAAGCACTCAAAACTCGGGGCGTGGAACGGATAGATCTGATTATCTCAGATGCCTTACAGGGTATTGAACGCGCTATTTGCTCGGCTTTCCCTCAGTCAGCTCATCAGTTATGTGTTGTCCATTTCAAACGACAAGCCCTTAATGTTGTGTCTAAAAGGGATAAAGCTCAGATGACACAGGAGTTGGATGAGTTATTCCCTATTCGAGATATAGGACTTACTCCCATCAAGGCATTTGAGAAATTGTGTACATTTGCAGAGCGTTGGGGTAAGAGTTACAGGAGTTTCCTCTCTCTGTCTTCCCCTCGCAATATAGGCTACTTCACCTATCTGAGATTCCCAGAAGAAGTTCGTCGTATGATTTACTCCACGACCTGGGTGGAGCGCCTCAATCGCAGCTATAAGCGTACGTTACGTATGCGCGGAGCTTTACCCTCGGCTGGTGCCGTCGTATTCCTTTTAGGATCTGTTGCCCGAGAGATGACAGAAAGGACTTATGCTAGGAGGTTGCCCTACTTCCAAGAGCGGAGTATCAAATAAATGGATAATAACAAGAAAACCACAAAGTTTTTACCACAGGGGCATGCCCCTGTGGTAAAAAAGCAACAACTACGCTTACACACTTTTTCGGACACTACCTGAATATGAGAACAGGCAGTAAGATAAATGCGTCTTACTACCTGTTCTTTTTTAGCGATCTTACTGCATCGACAGCAGTTTGCAATACATTCCGCCTTTAGCTTCGAGTTCGGCGTGCATACCCTTCTCCATAAGCTGTCCCTTGTCCATCACGATAATCTGGTGGGCATTGCGGATGGTCTGCAAATGGTGGGCAATGACCAAGACCGTGCGCTTTCGGATAAGCACAGACATTGCTTGCTGTATTTTGTACTCATTGACGGGATCGACATTGCTCGTTATCTCGTCTAAAAGGAGGATCGGAGCATCTTTGAGGAAGGCGCGAGCGATGGAGAGGCGTTGCTTCTGTCCACCCGAGAGTCCCAAACCGTTCTCCCCAATTTTCGTTTCGTAACCATCGGGCAGACTGACGATGAAGTCGTGTATCATCGCCCGACGTGCGGCTTCCTCGATTTCCCCCTGTGTGGCATTGCGGTTGCCCACCTTGATATTGTTGGCAATGGTGTCGGAAAAGAGAATGACGTTCTGCATTACCACACTGATTTTGCCGAGTAGATAATCGTAGTCCATTTCCCGTATGTCCACTCCGCCGATACGGATACAGCCTGCCTGCGGTTCCCAGAAGCGGAGCAGCAGATTGGTGATGGTGGTTTTCCCCGACCCTGACGAGCCGACAAGAGCCGTTACCGTCCGTTCGGGTACGTTGAACGTGAGGTCTTTCATCTCGAACCCCTCTTTTTCATAGTGGAAACCGACACCATCAAACGAGAGGTCGAAGCGTTCCGCCGTTTTCGGTTGGTCGGGATCGACGATCACGGGAGCATCCAACAGACGGGAAATGCGTTCGTAGCTGTCCTTTACCTTGATGTAGTTCAGCCAATGGCTCTCCATATTGACAAAGGGCTTGTAGAACTCCTTCGATACGATGACGAACATCAGGTAAGCGAAAAGGGAAAGTTCGCCACGCCAAGTCCACCAAAGACCAAGCGTTGCCATCAGTGCAAAAGCCAATTCTATCAGAAAGGTGTATCTACCCACACTCACAGCTGCCAAACGAGAAGCATTCTTACTGCTTTCTCCAAATTCACTAACAGAGTGGTCGAGTCTGTCACGAAACATTCCTTTTCCTCCGAAGACTTTCAGCATAGGTATGCCCTTGACGTATTCAACGAAGAGACTGACCATATCCGTCAGACCGTCCTGCGCCTCCTGCTGTGCTTTCATTCCCGAACGGATGCCCCGATACAAGGAGAAGAGGGCAATAGGAAGGATGGCAATCATCGCCAACCCCATGTGCCAGTCCACCCAGAACAGCCCGATGCCGAGTATCAGCGCCACGATGAAATCAGCGGACATCCGTGTCCAAAGGTGCCCCACCACCATTTCCATATTGTCCACGTCTTTGTGAATGACAGTACTTATCTCGCCCAGCCGTTCATTGGTGTAGAAGCCAAGCGAGAACATTTTCAGTTTCAAGATGATCTTCTCACGGATGCGCTCCACGAGATCGAAGCCGGCAAAGTGCTTGCTCATATCGGCTACGGCATTGGATATGGTTTTCAAAATCAGCAGACCAACGAGTATCCACGCTGCCGAAATGAGCGAAACGCTTTCGCCCGATATATGGCGGTCGATAAGGAACAGGACAGTAAGCATTATTGCCGTTCCGCAAAGGGCATAAACCACGAAAAACAGTGCGGAGATTATCAGATGCCGCACTCCGCGAACGGTCAATTCATTCAATATATTGCGTATCATTGTTTATACCTCCTCCTCTTTCAGTTGCCATTTGCTTACCCGTTCCTGTGTTTCCGTCATATTGCGATATAGTGGGCAGTTGTCCATCAATTCTCCGTGTGTTCCCGTCGCCACAACCTTTCCCTTGTCCATCACGACAATACGTTCCATATCCTGAATGGTGTTGAGACGGTGGGCGATGGTGATGACGGTCTTGTTACGCTGCAATTCATCAAGAGCTTCTTGAATGAGTTTCTCGTTCTCCCCGTCCAAGGCAGCGGTGGCTTCGTCGAGGATGACAATCGGCGAGTCTTTGAGCAACATCCGTGCAATGGAAATGCGCTGTTTCTCTCCGCCGGAGAATTTTACGCCGGCTTCGCCTGCCAAAGTATCGTAACCATTGGGTAACCCCGTAATAAAATCGTGAATGCGTGCACGTCGTGCAGCTGTTTCCACCTCCTCTTGCGTAGCGGAGGGCTTGCCGATACGGATATTGTCCCGAATGCTCGTGTTGAAGAGGAATACCTCTTGTTGCACCATAGAAAAGAAATCGGCAATGTTGTGTTCGGAGAGTTCCGCAAGGTTCTCGCCGCCCAGTCGAACGGTTCCCGACTGCGGTTGCCAGAAACCCGTCATCAGGCTTGCCAGTGTGCTTTTGCCTGACCCCGATTCGCCCACAATAGCCGTATGGCTACCCTTGGGAAATTGCAGATTGACATCACACAACGCACAGTCTTTCTTATTCGGGTAGGCAAATGTCACGTGCTCGAAACAGACATCGGTCTGCATGGCATCCGTATCCCTGTCTGCCGTATCCTTTGCAGGTACTTCGGTAATCGACTGAACCTTCGCCAACGATTGACCATAGACAATCCTGAAATGCTGGAACGTAGCCAGTTTGGCAAAGGAATATGAGAACAGTCCACCCAATATCAGGGCGAGGATGAAACGTGCTACGGTCAGTTCGCCCGAACTCATCAACCTTAGCCCGACAAGGGTCATTACCACGATACCGCCCTCCAAGAACATCGTGATGAGCGTCATCGGAACAGTAACGCTGAACATGCTCCGCTTCACCCAATGGATATAATCGCGCATACCTCCGAGAACTCGCTCTGTCCGGGTCTCTTCGTGGCTGAATGCTTTAATGATTGGTATTGTAGCCACATATTCCAGAAGGTCTTCCGACATCTTCTGCGTATTTTCCATAAAGTGTCGGAAACTCTTGCCCCAAAACGTTTTAACTGCCATCTGCAAAAGAAATGCCAACGGTAGCAGCGAGATGAGCGACAGTCCCAGCCGCCAGTCCAATACCATAACAATTACCCAAAGCAAAGCAGGGAAAAGCGTTGCCGAGAGGATTTCGGGCAATCCGTGTGCCAGATAAATCTCGATTTGCTCCACGTCGTGGTTGATGATGTTCACCAAGTCACCCACCTTCCGCTCCTGAAAGAAGCCGAGCGGCAGCCGTTGCAAGTGGCTCACGATACGCAACCTCAACCGTGTGAGGGCGTTGTAAGCCGAGCGGTGCGCCCGCCAGATCGACGTTCCGTAAAACACGCCGCGAAGCAGGGCGAACAGCAGCATTGCCGCTCCAACCATCCATATCGCCGTAGAAGTGAGCGTGTCGCTCATCAGTCTGTCCACCGCCCACACCACGAGCAGCAGAGGCAGTGTGCCGAAAACGAGATGCAGTATGACCACCGCATTGGAGAGCAGGCTGCGGCTCTCCCGTTCCTCATCGAGAGGTTTGATTTTTTGTTTATTCATATGTATGTATCGTTTTGATTTTCTAAGATGCAAAAGTACGGAGACGCACAGGGGTAAAATAACCCGAATGAGCATTACACTGCCCGAAAACGATAACTTGACACATATAAAACTCAATAGGGGTATAAGTGTGAATAGTAGGGTTATTTATCTGTTTTATAGGTGGGTAATTTTGCACGGGTTTTCATAAACAGATAAGATATGTCAATCGACTCAATAGTTCATTTATACAAAAGAGTGCTCATCGTCAGCATCCTATTGCTGTGGGCTTATCCGATGTTCGCACAACAGCATTCCATCGAAATAAAAGTTATTGATGCAGAGAATGGAAACAGTATAGAATTTGCCACTGTGCAATGGAAAGGTCTGAACGATTCTTCGTACAAGAACGGTACAACCACCAACAGAAAAGGAGTGGCGAGACTAAATATCCATGCCCATCAAAAACTTGTACTAAGAGTGAGTTATGTAGGTTATCAGACAATTACCGACACAATTACGGCAAATGAAAAGCGTCATACCCTGAAGTTACGTCCGGAATCGACAGAATTGGCAAATGTGGTCGTCTTTGGAAAAACAAAAGCACAGGTTATCAGAGAGTCGCCCGAAGCGGTTTCAGTGATAAATGCAAAGGAATTGCAAGGTCGTTCCGTTTCTTTAGAAACCATCTTGAACAAGACCATTGGTTTGAAGGTCGGGCAGACAGGTGGATTGGGAAGCAGTTCGAGGATTATCGTTCACGGATTGGAAGGAAACCGCATTCAGATTCTTTGGGATGGTATTCCGATGAATACGTCGGATGGAGCCTTTTCGCTTGATGAGATTCCGATAGATATTATCGAACGGATAGAGGTCTATAAAAGCATTATCCCTGCACGTTTCGGTTGCGATGGCTTGGGTGGTGCCGTCAATGTCGTCACGAAGGAGTTCAGTACGGACTATTTGGATGCTTCGTACGAACTGGGTTCTTACCGGACACACAAGGGAAGTGTCTTCTCGCGCAAGAACTTTCCGAAGAGCGGTATTCTGCTCGGTGCGGGAGGTTATTATACATCGGCAAAGAATAATTACTCATTTAGAGTTCCTGAAAGAGAGAACCTATTGGTAAAGCGAGACCACGACCGTTTTCGTTCGTATATGCTGAAAGGAAAAGTCGCTTTCACAAAACTTTGGTTCGATGAGATTAGTACTGAGTTCGGGTATTACAACCGTTTCAATGAGATACAAGGAGTATTGAAGAATATCCAGCACGCCGAAAACAAATCAGGAATGTTTATGCTCGAAAACAAGCTGATGAAAAGCGGGGTACTGAACAACCGCCTTAACTTAGAGTCGCATTTCTCCCTATCACATACAACGAACAATTTTGTGGATACGGCACGGGTGAATCACGATTTCGAGGGAAACATATATCCGAGTCCGAACGGACAGGGAGAAACGGGAGATGTCCCTCACAACTCGAACGACAAAGGTTTGGAAATCAACGAACGCCTCAACCTTGATTACAGATTGTCCACCAATCATAGTCTGAACCTGAACACGCTTATCAACTATGCCCGAAGACAACCGAGCGATGACATTGCGAGTCAGCATGCTGGTTTTGTCATCGGAGGATTTCCAAGCAAAAAGACCAGTGTCGCTTCGGGACTGACTTGGGAGGCGAAACTCTTCGGCAGGAAACTGACGAATATGTTCTCTGCAAAGTATTTCCATCTCCACTCCGAGATAGAGGATTTGACGTCATACGAGATGATTGAGGCTCCGAAAAAAAAGAGCAATACGACATCGCAGATCGGCTGGATAGAGGCAATGAAGTACGAACCGTTCAGAGGCTTTCATCTGAAGGCATCTTACCAACGGGCAATACGCCTCCCCAATTCGCAAGAGTTGTTCGGCGACGGTATCATCACCTTTCCTGCTGCCGGACTGAAACCGGAGAAAAGCCACAACTTCAATCTGGGCTTCTTGATAGATAAAAACGGCGTACTCGGACTGTCGCGATTGCAATTTGAAGTAAATGGCTTTTATATGCAGGTGAGCGATATGATAAAACTGATGAAACAACATATGGCAGCCGGATATGTGAATGCGGAAAAGGTGCATATCAAGGGTATAGAGACCGAGTTGAAACTGGATATAACGCCGACGCTCTATGCCTACGGAAATCTGACTTATCAGGATGTGCGCGATGTCTTGGACTATTTGCCGGGCACTCAAGCCCTCAATCCGACAAAAGGCTTGCGATTGCCGAATATTCCCTACCTATTTGCCAACTTCGGAGCGGAATATCACAGCGACCGATTGTTCAAGAACTGGTATGTCAAGGCATTCTGGGACGGGAAGTTCACGGAAGAGTTCTTCTACTTTTGGGAACTTACCGAATTGCAGAAACGGCGCATTCCTCGCAGTTTCGTCTATGATATAGGTCTGTTACTGACTTATAAAAACAAATATTCCATCGCCTTGGAATGCCACAACCTGATGAACAAAGAAGTGTGGGATCAGTTCCGTCAGCCGTTGGCGGGACGGACGTTTCACCTTAAATTCAGATACGTCTTCTCGAAAGGTATTTTATAATTCTAAACATAAATAAGAATGAGAACAACAACATTGAAGAACATAGCTTTTTCTGCTATGCTGGTCGGCTCCATAGGGCTGACATCTTGCGACAAGAACGACGACCCAAAACCTACGCCCAACGATGTGCTACAGCATTTTGCCTTTGTACATTATGTGGACAAAAGTGCTTATGTCGGCACGTTCGGCGATTTGACTCCTCAAGCAACAGACAACAAGAAAGCATTCGAATTCGGCTTTGGGTGTTATCTATTCGCAAAAGGAAACACGGTACTTGTGCCCGAAGGGAAATTCGGAGATAAGGTACACAAGTTTACAAGAGGAGTGCACGGCGAGCTGCAGAAAGCAGGTACGATGACTTTTGAACAGATGGCGCAACCCGGAGAAATCAACTTCATCGACGAACAGCGGGCATACGTTGCTTTGCACGGAAGGGGCAAGATTGCACTAATCAATACCGCTACGTTGCAAAAGGAGGATGAAATCGACCTCTCGCCTTATGCCGTTCAGGACAATAATCCCGATCCCGGATGCAATGTCATTCGAGACGGAAAGATGTATGTAGCCCTCAACCAGCTCAATTCGCCCCACACCTCCGTACCGGGGACGGGGGCAGAGGTGGCTGTTGTTGACCTTAAAACGAAAAAGACCGAGGTCATCAAGGACAGCCGCACAAGTGTGGTCGGATTGTTTCGTCACTCCGATGCATTCATAGACGAGCGGGGCGACATCTACTTTTACAGTGCCGGCAACAACTTCAACGTTGCCGATAAGGAAGGATTCCTGCGTATCCGCAAGGGAAGCGACCAATGGGATGCTGACTACCTGTTCAACCTGTCGAAAACGACCATCAAGGGAATGGGCAAGACCGGGCAATATATGATAAAGTCTTACTATGCAGGTAACGGCATAGTATATAGTTGTCTGAAAGTAACGGACACTGAATTCGGAATACTCAAGAAAGACTTCCAGCCCGTGAAAATCGACATTTGGAACAAAACCATCGAAAAAATCGATTTGCCGATGACCGACAGTAACGGTTCTTTTGCCATAACCCGCTACAAAGATTTCATCGTCTTTGGTATGACGTGCAATAACGGAACGGGCTACTATACCTACAATACCAAGACGGGCGAATGCTCGCAAACACCCGTTGTTACTGCCGTGGGAGTACCTTCAAGTTTAGTCGCGTTTGAGTAAATCCCATATCGCAAGAGTATTCCCTCAAAAAGGAATACTCTTATTTTTTATAGAGCATGTGATTCAACAAGGATAAAAGTATAAGGAAATCTTCTTTTTTATCCTTGTTTATTTGTAAATTTGCAGAAAGGTATAATGATATGATCATAGAATTTTGTGCAATCAATAAGCCTGAAGATTGGATGGAGATGGTTGCCGAGCAATTTGGCACATCGGTAACGGATAACGGTTTTACCATTCCGCCTTCGGTGGGCAGCGGCTTTTTCAAGCAATACTACCCGTTGCCGTGGCTCACATTGACCTACATCAGTTTTATGGCATACGAACCGATGACAATGGTGCGTCGCTCGGTGGAAAACTCGAAATGGATTCCCGTGATGTTTTATATCAACGAGCATAAACACGAGCAGATTATCGGTACAAGCACGAAAACGGTTGGGGTGGATACACTTGACGGTATCTTTATGCCTTCGAGCAATATCCCTACGGAATGGACTTTCGCGCCTAAACGGCAGTATGAAAACATCACATTGACTTTCAACAAGGATTGGATAGAGCAAATGGATACGGCTCACGAAACCTATATCGGTCGGTTGCTCCTGTCGGACAAGTCTTTTTATCTCTTCGAGACTATCACACCTGCGATGCAACAAGTATTGGATGGCATCAAGGCGATAGCCAAAAGCAATGCGCCTTTCTCTCCCCTCCATCTGCACGGAAAGGCAATAGAACTGCTGACAATATTCCTTGAAAAACTCGAAAAGCGTTCGGAAGTAAAATCTCTTTCCAACTTGAATTTGAACGATGTGGAAGCAGTATTCCGTGTCCGTCGCCGGATTTTACAAAGTTTAAACAACGTACCGAGCATTCCCGAACTGGCACGTGAAGCAGCAATGAGCAGCTCCAAACTGCAAAAATGCTTCAAGCAGGTTATCGGCAAGGCGATTGCCGAGTATGCCCTATCCGAAAAGATGGAATGGGCAAAACGACTGCTTTCCACTCGTCTTTACTCTGTATCCGAAGTAGGCTATAAAATCGGATATGCCAATCTCAGCCACTTCACGGAGGCTTTCCGCAAATATCACAGAATAAAACCCAAGCAATATCTCGACTCTTTGTGAGTTTTATGCAATAGGGATATTACTTGCCGTTTGAGGGTTATTTTGCCCTGAACAATCTTCAGAACTTTGCCTGCAAAAACCATCAGGCAATATGAAAAGACTTATTAAAAACGCATCTTTTGAGATGCTATTCTCTAATAAAAGTACGGAAGCAACCGATGACCTTATCAGAGAAATCATAAAGTTGGGGAATAGTGAAGAAAATCTTGTTTCATTGTTTCGCACATTGAACTTTACTCGATTCCATTTAAGAGGTATGGTTGAAAAAATAGGTATAACAACCGAAATGGGGAAAAAATGTATCGGAACTGCTCTGTGTTATTGACACAGAGTTGCTATTGTTGAGGATGCGAATGCAGGGGCTTCTTCCTGCTTTGCCAGTCAGACCTGCGAAGAAACTCCGTTGGACAGGCAGGGCAACAGACTTGGTCGAACTACTCTATGCACTCGATACCTATGGCTGTATTAACGATGGTGAAATTGGTATAGAAGAATTGGCAGATGCCTTTTCTGAAATCTTGGGTGTAGAAATCAAGAACTGCTACAACGTCTATATGAACATGAAACACCGCAAGGATGACAGTCGCACCTATTTCCTTGATGACCTCCGAGAGAAAATGAACAAACGAATGGTTGAGAGTGACCTGAAAGGCGGAAAATACAAGAAACGATAAATGCATTCAAATGCTTAATCAGGCTTCCCAAAATGAGAGGGAAGCCTGATTTTTGTTCATTAAGGAATAATAATGCACAGTAAAAGGCTATTGCCGATGTTGCCATTTCTCCTGAAACTCACGGGTGAGTTGTACGATTTCACCTCCAATTATTGCCAATTCAAACGTCATTTTCTCCAACTTGGCAAGCATTACAAAGGCTTTTTTCTCAGTAAAGTTGCTCTTCAAAGCGACAACTGTCTGGTTGTAATTCACTCCGACACTGCGAAATTGTCCGTACAAAGTCGTCAGTTTTTGATAATAGTCAAGCAAGGAACGATCCACTTTTATCACTCGGAAAGTCTCGTTAAAGACCCTTGCCTTGATGAATAGTGACAGACTTGGCACACCGCTTTCCTCTTTCATCGTGAGGAAATGAGCGTATTCCGTCGGCGTGAAATTGACCGAAACACGCTTTTCTGTCTTCTCTTTGGAGCGTGCGCTCCGAATTTTCTTCATTTTCATTTCTTACTTTGGATTTTAGTGTTTCACGGCGTAACCGGCATTCTCTCCTCCAAGAAAAAACGACTTCGGAGTTTTTTCAGCTCTCTGCAAGAGCAAGGGTTTTATGCTGCAAAAACGGAGTCGTGCTGCATAAAACATACCTTGCTATTTGCCCGATGCAAATAAGTCTGTCCATGAAGGACGAAAACGAATCACTCAAAAAAGAGCACTTTATGTCTCGAAAGCTTCGGCTTACCGCTTGGATGCAAAATTACTAAGCGTCATGTCTAACTCCATTACCTCATATGAAGCCACAACTATCCAAATTGACGCCACAAGTACGCACTAAAGGAAATCACACTGATTACAGCATCACCGAGCCATATATTTGCACTGTCGAATATGTCGGTGAGGGTGTGCGTCTTCGATAACATCACGTTTCGATGAGCGATATAGGCGAGGGTATATACCAAAGAACATATCCTTGATTCTTTCACTCGAACGTGGGAATGTACGAAAGCAGATACAATCGAACGATTGTATTGATGGACGCTAATTAACATCTCCACAGAAAGGATATGAACGAAGGGATGTACCTCTACCGGTACAATCCGATTATTGGGCATATCATTGATAGCGGACATATTCATCTTCATCGGTAAATATACCGACAACGAAATGGACAGTGAATTGTATGACAATAAAATTAAGTAAGTATGAAAGAAAATCAAAACGGCAAGGTAGATCCCGTTGCCATCCGAGAACTTATTTCACAGGGTATTCCTATGAAAAGAAAAGAGAGTGAGATGAAACGCTTTCAATCAGAAGAGCAGTGTATCGAATCAGAACGTCCAAATGACGAACCAATATCAAAGGATTTTTCAAGAGTTCCAAGAAGAGAAAGGAGAAAGTCCGATAAGAGCGATTATGAGTCGCTTTTCATTTGTCGCAACACTTTGAAAAATCGCAAGACCATCTATATTGCCAAAGAGTTACAGGACACAATGGCGGATATAGTCATGTCGATGAGAAACAGAGATATGACCATTGGCATCTATGTGGAGAACATCATCCTCCATCATCTTGATACCTACAAGGATGAAATCAACAGATTAGCGGAGATGAAGTTCAAGAAGCTGTTGTAAATCCCTATATTCAGATGTTTTAAATGGAACAGTTCTTTTGCTTGCCGTCTTGTCCTACAATGTCGGAGCGGGCAGGTTGCTGGGATACGGCAAGCATCCCAAAAGCCTATTGCTGCGGAAGATAGAGGAAGATAGGGCCGGGCGACAGAAATTTCTACCGTGAATTTGTCTCTTTCTGCCGATACAAAGGCAAAGTCCTCAGAGGATTGGTCAACCGACGAAATGTAGAGTTGACCCTGTTTTATGTGTACCCTGATTTTACAAAATACGCCTCTTGCGACATTTTTATGCCCACAAGGCGTGCTTTCTTGCCTTATTCTTCACCTCTCTGTGCACTCCTCTCCCAATACTAATATATAGTTGTGTTGTCTTTCATAAATCCTTGTTTTTAATGGGTAAATGATTGTGCTCCTGCAAAATTAAAGGCATAACACGGGCTTCTTGAAAATAAGTATAAGGCAGGAAATATCGGAAATATGAGGATTTTGTAGAATGATTTACGCTACTCTCTTATTCTAAAACTCTGTGCCTTTACACATATTTTTCGAGAAAGCCTTGGTGAAATGATAGGAAAATATTACCTTTGCGATCGAAAACTACGAGATGTTTACACACAAACTCCGATTACAGAAATGGTAAAGCGTGATAAGTACTTGACCGAGTTGGTTTCATTACAAGGCAATGGTATGATTAAGATAATAACAGGAATGCGTAGATGTGGAAAATCGTATCTCCTGTTTGAGATATTTGTATCATATCTTGAACAGAATGGAATTAAATCAGATCATATCATAAAAGTGGATCTTGAAGATTTCAGGAATAGAGATTTAAGAAATCCGGACAATCTGTATTCATATATTGAAAATAGTATCATAGATAAAGAGAAGTATTATGTGCTACTAGATGAAGTTCAGATGCTTGATCATTTCGAGGATGTTCTCAATGGATTTCTCAAGATACAGAATGTTGACGTATATGTTACAGGCAGTAATGCAAAATTTCTTTCGAAGGATATTATAACAGAGTTTCGAGGACGCGGATATGAAGTAAAAATCTTTCCATTATGTTTCCTTGAATATATGTCTGCCTATAAGGGCTCTATTCAAGCCGGGTTAAATGAATATCTGCTATATGGAGGATTGCCGCAAATTCTGTCATGTACTACAGAGGAACAAAAAGTTAAGTTTTTGAAATCTCTGTTTGAGGAAACTTATATCAAGGACATTAAGGATAGGTATGATATAAGAAAAAATGATGATTTAGAAGAACTTATCAACATTATGGCGTCTGGTATCGGTGCATTGACAAATCCCAATAAACTTGCAAATTCATTTCGCAGTGAGAAAAAATCATCTATATCCTATGACACAATAAAGGATTACATCGACTATTTATGTGATTCTTTTCTTGTTGAAAAGGCAACTCGATATGATATAAAGGGCAAACGCTATATAAACTCTCCTTTCAAATATTATTTCATGGATTTAGGGCTACGCAATGCTCGTATCAATTTCAGACAATATGAAAAGAGCCATTTGATGGAAAACCTTATCTATAATGAAATGCGTGTTCGTGGATTTAATGTAGACGTTGGAGCAGTTCCTATTGTAAATGTCAAAGAAGATGGAAAAAGACAACGTTCCACTTTGGAGGTTGATTTTGTCTGCAATCTTGGAAGCCGAAGGTACTACATTCAATCCGCATACAGAATGGGAACAGATGAAAAAGTGAAACAAGAGCGAGCATCTTTATTAAAAGTGGATGATTCATTCAAAAAGATAATCGTAATAGGTGAAGAATGTCCTGTTACAAGAGATGAACAGGGAATAACCACAATTAGTGTTTATGATTTCCTGCTTAACGAAAACTCCCTAGAATTATAAATATAGAATTCATTATGCTTATAAATAAATATACATTTTCCGGACATGAATCGTTTCCTTGCAAAGCTTTGTGGCTTAAGAAGGGGTATGATTTTGCACTAGAGAATAATGACTGGAACGAACTTTATTCTATTGTCAAACTCGGAGTTGGTAAGAATATGGTCGCCTCTATACGTTATTGGATGAGAGCATTTGGAATGCTTGATGATGACGGACTAACAGACATTGCTCATCTTATATTTGACTCTAATAATGGCACAGACCCATTCATTGAAGATCTTGGGACACTTTGGCTTTTACATTATACACTTATAAGCACAGGAGAAGCTACACTTTATAGATTGTTTTTTACAAACTTCCAACGCGAACGTCTCACCTTTGATCGTGAGCACGTTGTTGCATTTGTGAAGCGTACGATGACGGAAAAAGGGAAATTGAAGAGTTTCAATGAGAATACGGTAAAAAAAGACGTTGGAGTGCTTCTACAGAATTATGTTCTCTCACACAAAACTTTATCTATGGAAGATTATTCTGTCCTTATGACAGATCTAGACTTGATTCGTTTATCAGGAGACGAAAAGCAATATTCTTTTAATGTAGAGGGGAAGCGTCAAATTCCGCTTGAGATTCTGCTCTACGCAATCGTGAGAGAGAAAGGAGATAATGATAGCGTAGACTATGATATGCTGCAAACCATAGGTAGCATATTCTGCCTAACTGATATGGAACTCATAAATATGCTCATCGATATACAAGAACTATTTCCAGATGTATTTCGTTATTCCGACACAGCAGGATTACGTCAAGTTCAATTTCTTCATAAATTGAAACCAAGTGAAGTTCTTAAACACTACTATAGAAATGAAGAATTTTAGTCTGTCAGCCAACATAGAATCAGGAGTCACAGGTAGCGATAGGTATATTGTTACACCTAATGTAGAAAAAGTGGTGGGAGAAATTGTCCGCCAATATCAGACTGGCATACACTCTTTTACCATTATTGGTACATACGGTACTGGAAAATCGTGTTTCCTACTCAGGTTGGAGCATGATTTGATAGGAACGGATACATACAATGTATTGATAAAAAATTCAAGAGTACTAGCACCAGCTAGTGGCTTTGATGTTCTAAATATAGTGGGAGAGTATCATCCACTAGATTATTTGCTCATTAAGAAATTGAGCAAGAAGACTAATGGGGATACAGCTATAGAGATGTTGCGTAACTATTATCACCGACTGAAGAAGCATAATAAGATGCTCGTAATAGTTATAGATGAGTTTGGCAAGATTCTTGAACATGCTGCCAAAAATGAGGTTGAGAAAGAACTATACTTTATACAACAGTTGGCAGAGTTCGTCAATGTTCCAGGACGAAATATACTTCTGCTTACAACTCTTCATCAGAATTTTAGTGCATACGCTTCAAAGCTGAATATTGTTCAAAAAAACGAATGGGCAAAAGTAAAAGGGCGTTTCCAAGAGGTGGTTTTTGCGGAGCCAGTGGAGCAACTGTTGTATATGGCGGCAGAGGTATTGCGTAATAATACCGATATACTTAGTATACAAACCCATTCTATCTATGAAATTGCTTTGCAATGTAAATTTATTGCACCTACTCTCAAGGAAGGAACAATGCAAAAGCTTTTTCCTTTAGATACATTCTCTGCGATTATACTCACTAAGGCTATTCAGAAATATGGTCAAAATGAACGCTCCTTATTTTCATTCCTTAATTCCAAAAGTTCTGATTCTTTAAGTAATTTCACTCTTACACCTACCTGTACATACAATTTAAGTGTTGTTTATGATTATCTTGTGGCAAACTTTCATTCGTATTTAACCGATGTAAATGCAGATTCAATGGGATGGAGGGCTATTATTATTGCCATTGAGCGTGTCGAAACTGCTAATTGGGAAAACGATCTGTCAATGACAGCTGCCTTAAAAACAGTAAAGGCTATCGGACTACTTAATATTTTTGGCAGTTCAGGTTTTTCTATGCCAAGGAAGCAACTTATTGAATATATGAAATATGCGATGGCTATAGATATGGCAGAGGTTGTGTTAGAACAACTCATTAATCTCCGCATCATACGATACGCAGAATATAAAGCACGATACATTCTATTTGAAGGGACAGATATAAACATTGAAGATGAGATTATAAAGGCTTCTGCTGTTATTCCTGTTCCAATACATCCTATTGATTTACTTCGAAAGGAATTCAAGAATCGTGTAGCTCCAGTCAAAGCATATTATTATCACAGCGGGACACCTCGCTATTTTGAGTATAGGCTTTATGATGAGCCATTCGGTCAGCCTCCTGCGAACGAGGTTGATGGTTTTATTGAATTAATTTTCTCAACCCGTGAAAATACGTATGATGAAGTAAGTAGTTTCAGTAAAGATTGTAAGCATGCGATCGTCTTTGCAGTCTTCAACCATACGGAAGCAATCATTGAACATCTGCACAAAATACAAATCTATGACTATATCGTAGAAAAAATCTTGATAGACAAAACTGATAATGTTGCCTTGAGTGAAATTCGCAACCTTAGAATGTATGAACAGAATTTGCTGAACAAAAAGATAAAAAACAGTCTATTTTCATATCATGACGAGGTAACGTGGTTTTATAAAGGTATGGAGAAAAAGATTAGTAGCCAACGAGATTTTAATGCTTTGCTTTCTGATGTTTGTAATGATGTATATTTCCTCACTCCTGTAATAAACAATGAACTTATTAATCGTCAAAAACTGAGTGCTAGTATATCTGCTGCACGTGTAAAATATCTGCAAGCTCTCATTTTATATGCGGATAAAGAGGACCTCAGTTGGGAAAAAGATAAATATCCGCCAGAGAAGACAATCTATTACACACTACTCCAAACGACGGGGTTACATCAATACGGAGAGTTTGCGGATGCTCCACAAGTGGATGGTATGATGTCACTTTGGAATGCATGTGAGAATTTTCTTCGTAGCACTCAGGAAAAACCACGTAAAATATCAGAGCTGATAAAAATACTCTCAGAGCAGCCCTATAAGATAAAAATGGGAGTGTTGGATTTTTGGATCCCGACCTATTTATTTATAAAAAGGCTTGACTATTCTCTTTTTGGGAGCAATGGCGTGTATATCCCTGAAATCAATATGGAGTTTTTTGATTTATTAAAAAAACATCCCTCTGATTTTACTATCAAGGCGTATGCTGAGGATGGGGTAAAGATTGAATTCTACAATCAGTATCGCAAGTTTATCCATGCGCCGGAGAGTAAAAAGATAAATAGCAATAAGTTTATTGAAACTATCAAGCCATTCTTTGTATTTTATCATCAGTTGAATGATTATGCTAAGCACACTTGCAAGTTTGATCATATAACAACTCTGCGTTTTCGAGACGTACTTGCCAAGGCGAAAGATCCTGAGAAGACATTCTTTGAGGATTTACCTGAAGCATTAGGATACGACAAGAATTCATTAAACAACACGGATTTTGTTGCAAACTATTGCCACCTTATACAAAAAGCAGTGAGAGAACTTCGCTCGTGTTATACTTCGTTGATAGACAGAATAGAGGAACAGATAATTGAACGGCTTGAACTTCAAGAGTATGAATATATAGATTACATTACAGAGATTCGGCAACGTCTTTCACACATAAAAGAACATCTCCTTTCAGACAAGCAACGTGATTTCTATAATCACGTTATGGCAGAATTCGACAATCGACAAGAATGGTATCAAAGTATTGCTTATGCTGCGCTGGATCAACCACTTGAACGTTTGAGAGATGATCAAGAGGAACAACTCGTTGACAATATCATATATCTCTTCCGAGAGTGTGAAAAACACTCTGTTGTTTCAGAAGCGATGTCTTTTCAAGTAAGTGTCGAAGAAAAAAAACGTTCTAAAGAATTAGAAGCTAGAATTGAGAAGTTATTGTCGGAGGATGTCAATCTCAACATTTATGCATTGATGAACCTATTGAAGAAGAAAATGAAATGATAAAGGTGAGACATATACTCGGCATATCGGGAGGGAAAGATAGTGCAGCTCTTTCCATCTATCTAAAGCATAAATACCCTCATATGAAGATAGAGTATTACAATTCTGACACAGGTTGTGAGTTGAAAGAGACGGAGTTACTAATAGATAAACTCGAAGCCTATTTAGGGAGTATTAAGCGATTACGTGCAGCAGAAGGCAGTCCAGAGGCAACTCCTTTTGACCACTTTCTAAAAGCCTGTGGTGGATTTCTTCCATCTCCACAGGCTCGATGGTGCACGCAAAAAATGAAATTGGCTGAATTTGAAAGATTTGTTGGAGATGACTATGCTGTATCCTATGTCGGTATACGTGGTGATGAAAATCGTGATGGCTATATTTCCTCAAAACCCAATATCCAAGCTGTATTTCCATTCAGGAGAAATATTTGGAGTATTGACATTATCAATAAGGCTCTGCATAATGATCAGCGGGAACAAATAATTGATATCTATAATCGATTTTGTTCTGAATTCCAATTGGAAGAAATTATGGAGATCTTGAAAAGACCTCTGAATAAACAGTTCTACTATTCTAAAACGCTTAATGCTTTGCTTGATATTGATGTAAAATTATTCAACCGCGTAGTTTTTGAGTATCTAAAGACTACAGAGTATCCTGTGGGAAAATTGGATTCATTTCCATTAATAGATAATGATGAGGTTCTTGTAAAGGAAGATATATTCCGTTTGTTGCGCGAAAGTGGAGTTGGAGTTCCCGCGTATTATGAAGAGATACCTTTTGAAGTTGATGGAAAAATTGGAACATACTGCCGAAGCCGATCAGGCTGCTATTTCTGTTTCTACCAGCAGAAAATCGAATGGATTTGGCTCTATGAGCAACACCCCGACCTATTCAAAAAGGCAATGGAATACGAGAAGGATGGTTACACATGGATTCAAGGCGAGAGTTTGGAAGACTTAATTAAGCCTGAACGCATACGTCAAATTAAGTTAGATGCTATCAAACGACAAGAACAAAGAGCAAAGATGAACAGCAATTCTTTGTTGGTAGATATATTCGCAGATGATGATAATGATGTTTTATGTGCAAATTGTTTTATATGAGAAAAGGGGCATTTTTAAATTTGTATGACGAGGATAAGTTATATGATATAATCTACTATCATAATCCCTCTCATTGGATAGATAATAAAATTGATGATTTAAATCCAATCTCAGATGAAGCTAAGTGGTCAGAAGAAATAAAATATTATGAAGGAGGGGTCATTTCTGAAAGTATTAAGAATCTACCAACGAATACAGGTGGTATATATATGTTTTATCTTAAAGGGATTAATCTTCCATTTATTGAAAAATATGTTGTTTACATCGGTAGGTGTCATTATTCAGAAGGAAGACAACATATTCGTAAACGGGCAAAAGAATATGATTCTGATGAATCAAGGACAGATATTGTCAGAATGAAAAAGTACTGGAAAGATTATCTGTTTTATCGTTATTATCCAGAAACAAATAATGAACAAATAGATAAAGATGAGGTTGCCCTTATTCGTGCAATAAGACCTCCATTTAATTCGGAAATACCAGATAAATTAGATGTTCAACCAACTGAAAAGGCATTTTAATCATGGAACCAACAAAAATACCTGCAATAAAAGGAAGAATTGGAAATACTGTTTACTATTGTGCCACTATGTCCTTCGGGCAAATTAGCAGGATGGTAAAAAAGGTTGATGATGAATTACATACAGCTAATTCATTAAAAGAGCAGATACAACGCTCTCTCTCCAATAATTACATAAGGATAAAAGAGTATATATTAAACCGTGAAGACCGCTTTTTTGACAGCCTTGTTCTTGCCGTTTATGATGGAGATCCTTTGTGGACAGAAATTCGATTTGAGGTAGAAAATAATCAGTACCCAAATATCGGATTATTGGAGTTCTCTGGTCGTGAAAAGATTTTTCCAGTTGATGGTCAGCATAGAGTAGAAGGAATCAGAGCTGCATTGTTGGAAAATAGAGAGTTGGAAAATGAGACCATTAGTGTGATGCTTATAGGTCATCAAAATACAACAGAAGGAATGAAAAAATCTAGGAGAATCTTTTCAACGCTTAACAGGTATGTTAAACCTGTTCGTTTAGGAGACATTATTGCTCTTGATGAGGATGATACGGTTGCTATTGTTACACGAGATTTATTGGAAACATACCCCTTGTTTATGGGAGAAAGGATAAAGGCGAGTAATAATAAATCAATTCCTCAGTCAGATAAAAAAGCATTTACTTCATTGATGACATTATATGAATGTCATCTTGTGCTTTACTGGGTATTCAAATGTCAAAAAGAACGGCATCGTTATGTAAAATCTCAAATAAAAGATCAGTTAAAATATAGACCATCTGATGATATTATTGCTGAATTTAATCGGTATTTGGTCGGTTTCTGGGATTGTATGAATTCTACTTTTGAAGAGATAGAGGCATACATAAATAATAATTCAGATAATCCAGCTGCAGAACTACGTTCTACAGAAAATGGAGGAAATCTGTTTTTCCGTCCAATCGGTTTATTGCCATTTGTTGAGGCTGTTGCTAGAATATTGTTAGCAACAAATAAGTCATTCGATGAGATAATCTCTGGTTATGTAAATTTGAATCGTAATGTTCATTCTGACATGTGGGATATGATATTATGGAATCCAATAACTAGAAAGATGATTATGAGAAACCAATCATTGGTTAATTCCCTATTGATAAAAATGATGGATGATAGCATTTTAACCGAAAGAGAAAAGACTAATATGATAAGTAAGTACGCAACAATATTCAATATAGAACTGCCTGAGGCAGAACGAAGAATAGCTACAATAAGATTGTAACTATGTTAAAAGATGTGACATTTCCGGCACACCGCCATTTCAAATCGCGAACGGAGTGGGAACCGATAGGTTTCTTCTCTGATTGTTTGTGTAATGCCACGAGATTTGATTTGATGTTGGGATTCTTTTCCTCTTCTGCAATTAATGTTTTGGCTGATGGTTTTGCATCGTTTCTATATAATGGTGGACGTATGAATCTAATTGTAAACGATATTCTGACCGAACAAGATAAAAATGCCATCGCTAGCGGTAAACTTGATTCGCCTATCCCTTTTTTTGACGTAACTGACATCGAAAAACTGAAAAATACATTGTCAAAGCGGGATACTCACTTCTTCAATTGTCTTGCATGGCTTATCCGTAACAATCGACTTGACTTTAGAATTGTCGCCCCAAAAGACAGTATTGGTATTTCTCACACCAAAACAGGCATTTTTAGCGATGGTGTGAATAAGGTCGGGTTCGATGGCTCTTGCAACTTTTCACGGTCGGCATTGATTGACAACATCGAAAGCCTTACGGCTTTCTGCGATTGGGATAGCAACCCAGCATCCGCAACAATAAAAAGAATCAATTGTGAATTTGAACTTGTATTTGATGGTCAAGACGAGAATGTTATTTTTGTACCAACAGACAAGGTAAAAACCCATATTGCCGAATCGTTCAAGAACAAGGAACTGAAAGATTTGCTGGAAGATGAGTACAAGTTTATTCAGCAGGATATTGCTGATAAATCATTGTCAAAATCAATAATAAAAGCATTGAGTAAAGCCAAAAGCAAGGTTGAAATCGAGATTGAGAGGATAAAGAAGCAAGGCGAAACCATTGAGCCAATTGACTTCGGCAGACCTCGTTTCCCCTACGAATCTGGACCGCGTGAATATCAGAAACAAGCATTCGAGAATTGGAAGAGCAACAAACAGAAAGGTTTGTTTGCCATGGCTACAGGCACAGGAAAAACCATCACTTCATTGAATTGTCTGCTTGAAATCTACAACAAGTTAGACTACTACAAAGCCATTATCCTTGTTCCGACAATCACACTTGTCGAACAGTGGGAAATTGAATGTAAGAAGTTTAATTTCAGTACTATTATAAAAGTCTGCTCGAAGTATAACAATTGGAAATCGGCAGTGGCCAATCTTCGTTTGCTCGAAATGACAAACGCCCACAATGATATATCTTACATTATCATATCAACTTACGCTTCATTTGTTCGATCCAATGTTTTTATGGAATTGAACCAATTCCCCAAAAACAAACTTTTGCTTATCGCAGATGAAGCACACAATATGGGCGGAGGATTGATGGCTCAACGTTTGTCAGACATAAGATATTTGCGTCGCATTGGACTTTCTGCCACACCCGAAAGGCAGTTTGACAATACGGGTAACCGCAAACTGATGGACTTCTTTGGCTGTGCCGACAGTTATACATTCGAGTATTCAATGGCAGAAGCTATTCAGAATGGAGCTTTGTGCCGTTACTATTACTATCCGCACATTGTTCGTTTGACTGAAAACGAGATGGAAGAATATGTTGGACTATCAAAGAAAATAGTCAAGATAATGGGTTTCCATGATGAGGAAAGCCAGGAACGTTTGAAAATGCTTTTGCTGAAACGCAAACGCATCATTCATAAAGCTGCAAATAAGTTGTCTGTTTTTAAACAGATTGTTCAACAGCGAATGGAAGAAAGAAGTAGTTTGAAATACACATTGGTCTATGTCCCAGAGGGTAACAAGCCCGATAATTTCGAGGCTGATATTTTCGACCAGTCCGACACAATTGCATCTGACCCCGACACGGAACATTTAATTGACGATTTCACCCGCATTGTCCGCGATATGGATTCTCATATCATTGTTCGTCAGTTCACCTCTGAATCAACCGACCGCGATGCTATGCTTAAAGGCTTTGCCAATGGTAGCATAGATGTACTTACCTCAATGAAGTGTTTAGACGAAGGGGTTGATGTGCCACGAAGCGAATTGGCTATTTTCTGTGCAAGCACAGGAAATCCACGCCAATTCATTCAACGCCGTGGACGTGTCTTGCGAATGCACAAAGACAAACGCTTTGCAATCATTCACGACCTCATCGTAATACCAGATAATGTGTTCGATGAAGAATGTTATGCTTTGGAAAAAAATCTTGTGCAAAGCGAGTTGAGGCGAGTCCGTGATTTTGCCTTGTTGTCTGAAAATCTGAATGACACTGATAACGAGCTGCAAGATGTGTTGAATCATTATAATTTATCCATATTTAATTAGTGCAATATGAGTACATATCAAACTAACGGCGATAAGATTTTACAAGCTGTGATTGCAGATGAGCAGCTTGTCAAATTCTATGGCTATAATCCCGATGATTTTATGTCAATATCAGATGCATTGGATTCTGATCTTGCAGTAATTCAAGCTATTGCCCAAATCATCAATCGAAACGAGGAAAAAGCTACCGAAAAGGAAATATACAATGAGGTTAGTAACTATCTAAGAGCAAATATATGATTATCAAGGATATAAGAATTAACAACTTTCGCAGTTATTATGGAAATAACAAGCTTTCGCTATCAAAAGGTCTGACTTTGATAATTGGAGACAATGGTGACGGCAAAACAACTTTGTTTGAAGCATTAGAATGGTTATTCGACACAACAGGTGAGAACCGAAAAGATTCTCATATTTCTGAAAAGCGTAAATCAGAATTGGAAATTGGAGAAAGCGATGAAGTTTCAGTAAACATAACCTTTGAACACGATGGAGAGAAGGAGATAGAAAAGTGTTTCACTTTTGAAAGAATATCTGAAGACAATATTCGCACAAAGGATTACAAGTTTGTCGGATATTTCATTGATGGTACAGAACGACATTCCTGTGCTGGCGATAGACTGCTAAATACTTGTTTCGAACCTGTCATCCGTAAATATTGTTTGTTCAAGGGCGAAAACGAACTCAATGTTTTTGACAATGACACTGCGTTGAAAACTCTGGTTGACACTTTTTCTGGCATTAAAGAGTTTGATAAATTAGTTGAATTAACTTCAAATTTCGAGCAAAAATCGGCCAATGCTGCAAATCGTGAGTTGCAAAACGATAAGAAAGTGTCGAAGCAAGCAAAAGAACTCAATACGCAATTGAATGATGTCACAAATGACATTCAAAGTATCAAGACAGAACTACGTCAAAAGGAACTATCCATCAATGAATTCTCCTCAAAATTGGAATTGCTGGAAAAGAACCAAGAAACATCGGAACGCTATCAAGCCATAAAAGAGCGTATCAAAGGACTGAAGGATAAGCGGGCAAAGTTGGTGGCGTATTCATCGTGCGAGTACAGCACCAATCTGCTGGATGAATATTGGATTCTACGTTCTTTCCCTGCAATCATAAAAGAGTTTTCTGCGAAAGTTTCTGCATTGAGCAAGGAAAAACGAATACTTGACAAGCAGGAAACGGAACGTCGAGCGAAAGAGGCAGGAGCACGTGAGGCAATATCAAAGATTCAGAAACTCGCCAATGATGCCGTCCCTTTGCCATGGAATTTGCCCGATGAGGCAACAATGAAAGAAATGATTGACGATGAAATTTGCAAAGTCTGTGGTCGTTCTGCCCCTAAAGGCTCAGATGCTTACGAGTTTATGTGCCATAAACTTAATGAATATCTTGACCATATAGCGTCGGAAGTCAATAAAAATTCAGACACGAAAGAAAATGTTGAAAAGCCATTGTTTCCCAACTCATTCATTAATGAGTTGCATTCTCGCCAAATCAAATTAAGTGGCGATACAGAGCAAGAAATTTCAAACATTGCGATAACCATTTCAGACCGGTTGGAATTTGTCACCAAAAGAAAAGCCGAGTTGGCAGAAGTGGATAAACAGTTGCAAGAGATGGAAACAGAACAAAATGATTTGCTGATGCAATCAGGGTTAAGCTCTGAACTGTTAGATAAGAGCATCTCTGATTTGAGAGGCTTCTTTGATGCTAAAAGCCGTGCCGAAAGCCGTTTTTCAGAGTTGGAAACCACTCTGAAAAATAAGGAGAGTGCGAGGGCTGAGATACAAGAAAAACTATCACAACTTGAACCAACAAGTTCAATGACGCAGGTATATCAGCGTGTGCATACTGCATTTGAGAAGATAACCAAAGCATTCGCTAACGCAAAAGAGCAAAATGTCAACAACTTCCTGCAAATGCTTGAAACCGAATCGAATAAGTATTTGCAGACGTTGAACAAAAATGATTTCTATGGAATAATCCGCATCAGAAAAACCATTAACAATTCTGCACGTATCGAACTTTATAGTGACAATGGCATACGAATCGAAAATCCGAACGGTGCACTGAAGACAACTATGTATATGTCGGTTCTGTTTGCTATTTCTCAAATTACGACTTTGAAACGCGAACAAGACTATCCATTGATATTTGATGCTCCGACATCTTCGTTCGGCGGTTTCAAGGAAGATACATTCTACAATGTGATAGATACCATTGATAAGCAATGCGTTATCGTTACGAAAGATTTGCTTAATATCGATAAGACAACAGGTCGAAAGTCGTTAGATTTTGACACAATCAACAAACTTTCTTGTTCCGTTTATCAGATTGAAAAAGTAGAGCCGTTCAATGATAAGGATTTGTCAACCATTCAAACAGTTGTTAAACAAGTAAGATAACGAATTATGATAGCAGAAAAACTATATGATTTGTGGGCAAACCGCAATCCACTATGGGAAAAAAGATACGAAGACAGTATCATCAAAAACTTTTGTGACTATGGGCGTGGTGCAACTTCTTTACGTGAAGACAGAGGCAAAGTCTTTGGTGGTGGTTATGAAATATTCATTGTCGCATTTTTTATGGGGCTTTATTTCAACCAAAAACGACCGCTTACAGGGGACACGCAAAAACGCAAGACTTTCGGACAGCCCATTCAGTATTGGGGCAATTTGGACTCTGTCAAAGGGCGAAAAGCCTATCCGAAACTCCGTGAGTACATTTTTACTGCCCTTGTCACTCGCACCGACATTGATTTCATCGCTTTAGAAAAAGGCGAAATAACCTCACGCAAAGCAGTTGATCTGTTGATGCAGACAATGGAGGAATACGCCAATTGGGGATTTCATTTTATGGAAGACAAGCTAATTGATGATCCAAACTATTTCTTCCATGAAACTGCATTTTTGGAAGTTTTTTTGGCTTTTGATGCTACTTCAGAAGAGAGTATAGATAAAGAAGAACCAGAATCTTTGGATTAAATCAATGGAGATGTGTCAATGTTTTTGCACCACAACGCATATTTGACACCATCTTGGTTGGTTTATTATAGTTTCTTCTTTTTTACATCTTGCATATCTTGCATTTTTATATGTTTTTTGTCGGGTCGGTCGTTTTCATTTCAGTGGCGTAAAAAGGTAGGGATTGGGACAAACAAGGTTTTATGGCGAGAATACTACCTGCAATGAAATGGAAGTGTGGAGATTGTCGTCTAAACGGCTTGCCGCCTTGACCTTTTTTGTCCGTAAAAGCCCAGAACTGCCTTTGCCGCTGAGAACGAACAACTGATTCTGACATAATACACGGGCATAAGTGGTGGATGTGCAGGGTAAGGAGTAAGGTGAAAAACGCAGCCTTCGGAGATTACATTTCATCATAAGAATAGAATACACAGAAAACAAAAAGCTGCCCAACAGACGACTTTACGAAAATTTCAAGAGAGAAAATTCTTTTTTCTCACGATATACCTTTATCTTTGCAACAGACAAAGTGGTTCTTTGAAATGGCAAATTAAGGTAGAGTATAGAAGCTCGCTGGTTTCCTTATCGTTACCTACTTTCATTGGTAAGCAATTTAACCTGTTGATTATTTGGTGTTTATAAAAATCTCTATGCCTTGCCATATGGAAGACTATAGGCGGTATCTGAAGCCTTTTAAGTAGTCGGGAAAAAGAGTCTCGGTAGGTGCGAGGGTCTACGGCATGGATAGATGTGCCTACTACGAAGGCTGAAGGGGATTGTTTCTTTACGATACTCAAAGCCTCGAATAGTTGCTTTGAGATGGGTATCTCCCGATATGAATACTTGGTTTTAGGGGAAGAGAGAATACGTTCTGTAGTCCTTAAATCACAGTTGTATATGCGCCCCGCAGTCTTGTGAACCCGAAGGATTCGATGGCTTAAGTCTACATCAGTCCATTGCAGGGCACACACTTCTCCTATTCTCATTCCCGTACAGAGCGCAAGGAGTATCCCGATATTTCGAGAATTGGGATTCTCAATTAGGTACATCATCAGTTTCCTTTGATGACGGAGAGAAAGAACCGGCAAACTATAGCCTCCCCCTTCTGTAGGGTAATTTAGCTGCCAGTCATCTCTCTCAAATAACTTGTTCCTAGCTCCATACTTAATAATGGCTCTTAGGACGGCAATGATATCCCGAACGGTCTTTTTTGCTAGCCCTGATTTTACTTTGTCGATGATGAAGCGTTGCACTTCGCTCTCGCTTATCTCTCTCATTTGCCCGAAGTGGGGGAGTAGATGGGTACGGAGTGTTAGGCGATAGGCGCACATCGTTGAGTATTTCACGAGAGGGCGCTTGGTCTCGCACCATAGTTGCGAGACCTCTTCGAATGTCTTTTGCATCTTGTACATATTTTGAGGTTCATAGATATATGTAGACTACTCATTATGTACTAAGATGGGAGGGAAGCTACTTATTTCCCTTTTGTCGGTTGTGCATTTTGCAGAGCATTTCGCAGTTCGCTAGCGAGGTCTCGCCCCCTTTGCTCCATGCTGTTACATGGTCGGCTTCCATTTCATTGAGCTTGTAGATACGACTCTTATTTGCGTTTTCTCCACACGCACACATCGGACAATTAGAGATTCCTTCTGCTTCTGCCTTTTCTGTTTGTCTTTTGTAAGCCGCTTTTTTATCTTTCTCCTCAAAGAAACGCACATCAAGTAGCTGATGATCGCTCTCTCCTCCTAGGATATATTCGTAGATATTCCGTGGTGTTTTAATGTATTCATCGGAGAGGAGTTCGTTGACGCGGTCGGTGATGTAATCAATACTATAGGGGGTATTATGATAAGTTTCGTAGAGGCGTCCCCATTCGATACCACACATATTCTTCTCAACCATAGTAAAGGTTGTAGCAACCCAATCAATTACCGAACGGAAGTATTGCTCTAGCTCTGTAATCTTTGTGTCATGGCGGTGCTGACTCATGTAGGCATCAATACTCATATCCCTTTTGGCTGAGACCCACGATAGAGCTACCTCCAGATAGCCTTGTCGCTTCACTTCGCCCTTGATGTAGTGTGCCCACTTCTGCACCTCTGTATTCCCCGAATTGCTGAATACACGCTTGGCGGCATTCACAAAGGGCCCGGAGTAAATGGCGTTGCGGAGCTCTTGGTCGTTGAGTGGTATGCCTACGATGTTAATCGTCTTAAACCATTCTTTTACTTCTCGCTCCTCGCCTTCACAGACGTAGATTAAGAGTCTCGACCCATTAATCAGCTCTTGTTGCTCTTTAGGTAGTCCCGAGAAATACTGGATATTGCCGTTTTTGTCTTCTATGGCAAACTTCCCCGTAACAAATCGACCAATAGAGGTAATGCGTTGCTGGCCATCTAAAACCTCATGCTGACCGCTATCTGTGCGATTGAAGTAAATCAGCCCAAGGGGATAACCACTCAATAGGGATTTAATCACTGCTACATCCTTTTTGCCATCGTTGTAGATGTAGTGACGTTGATATTCCGGCTGTATTGTTAGCTGCCCATCGAGCCCGAAGAGTCCTTTCCCTTCCAATTCGTTATAGATAAAGCCTTTGCAGATGTCTGCAACAGTCCATTCTGTATGTAATTCTGTTTTCATTGATCTGTAATGTAGTTAGTTGGTTAGCAATTTGAAATCTTAGGGCAGATGGCAAATACAGCTGTAGACAACTCTAATTTTGGATATCCGTTTGTCATGGAGAAAGAAAATATGCTCGTGTTATTATCCGTCATTTGAAATCTTAGGGATTGATAGATACATTGAAGATAATCCTATTCCGGGGAAACGTTTCACTATTAATTCTAAAGAAGTATATGCGAGAATACTTATTCGTTGGCTCGTTTGATAAATATCCGTTTGTATATTCTTCGTTGCTGAATAAGAGGCTGGGAGATACCGCTATTTTTATTCCACAAACCATTAGAGAAGCCCTTTCCTTCGCTCTCAGTACACCCTAAGATTTCAAATTGCTCCGGGCAGTATTTGTCCAAAAAAGAGATGGGAACGCCCATCACTCCGTTGTAATCGGAGGGGATGGCGTTGGTGTAAGGTACTTCAATGGCATCGTAGTTATCATATCGGTCGTACGCCTTTTTTCCTTTCATCTTTTTGTTGTAGCGCAGATTATCCTCCATTGTCATCAGTGATAAAGGTTGATGACGGCGACCATGTTCTAGGTTAGAGTACCAGCAGCAACCAGGAACCCGATTTACAGCTTTACCATCATGTTCACGTTCAAATTTGTATGTGTCGGCATACTTGAAGTTGTTGGGAACGTAAAAGTACATTCCTGTATTGAAATTAGTCGCTCCCAGCCATATTTCATTGTCCTTAATCAGAGGAAACACTTCTTTGTAGGTGATGGCATTCATATTTCCAATGATGGCAAATTGTTTCTTTCCTTTAATAATCCAAGCAAGGAATTCACGAAAGAGTGAGAAGGGAGGGTTGGTGATGATGATGTCTGCCTCGTCCCTTAGCGCAGTGACTTCAGGACTACGGAAGTCCCCCGTCCCTTCGAGGTACTTCCATTCTAGGTCGTCAATGTCTATTTTACCGTTGAGGTTTGCGTCGTGCGTTAGGGTGAATATTTTTCCACAAATGGCACTCTTCTCTGCGTTGAAACGAGGGGCTTGGGTTTCGAAAAGCGTTGGATTCCAATCGGTTTTATAGTTTTTGCTCTCAGGGGCAAAGCTTGTGCTAATGAGTTTCTTTATCCCTAACTCTTCAAATTTGGCAGCGAAATACCTTGTGAAGTTGCTCCACTCGGGATCATCGCAAGGTAGCAAGATGGTCTTATCCCTAAATACATTGGGATTATACTCAAGATAAGCCTCCATCTCCATCTCAATATCGTGAAATTGAGTGTAGAACTCATCGTTTTTTGTTGCCTTGGCTTCTGTTAAGTTTTTATTAGCCATAGTATGTTTTTGTATTTGTCTATAAAGGTAAGAACTTCTACCGAGGGGGCAAGAGGGAGAGAGAGGCCGCAGAGGGAGGAATCGTTCTAGAGCCTGGGAGTAGGGAGGCTTGAGGGCTGGTTGCTGCTCTCAACTTCCAAAGGGCGATGACGGCTTTTCGGACTTTATCAAAAGAAAGAGGCCATTTGCTAATGCTTTTGTTTGTTATTCTTCATCTTCTTGAGGCTTTGAGGTTAATTTGCGCAGTGTAGTAGCATTGTCGCTGCTTATCACGCTTTTGCCAATTTGTTTTTCTAATTCCTCGCGAGCCACTTTTGCCACATTCCCTCCTTGCTTGGCTATTGTCTTGCTTTGCTCAAAATCCTTGGGGTCGTTGGCTTGGGAAATATCTTTGGTGGAGGCTTCTGCTAGCATATTGAGGATAAGTTCGGTACTGGTCATGTTGTCACGCAGATTTTGCTTCTTCAATCCTTTATGCGCTTTATATTCTTTCACCGTCTTGCCTGACCATGCCTTTGTGAGAATATTAGTCAATATACCAAAATCCTTATTGTCTTCAATACCGACCCGTAGCCATTCATCGGTCAGTTCCTTGCGAATCTCTATGCTTTTGAGTCGTTGGTTAATCCAATCTTCTGAGTAACCCAAACGACGATAGTCTTGCAAGGCTTGTTGGATACTAAGTTCAGGGTCTTGTATCTGGTCTAAGCGTTCACTTCCCACCTTTGCCAACCATTGTTTGAAAGGCTCAGCCTTAGGGCTTGGTACAGATTGTATCAAGCGGAGAAGTTGTTCTGTGTCAGCCACATCGGTCAGACGCATCTTGCCGTCAGCCGTCAGCATCTTCAACCGGTTACAATTTGTAACCGTTTCATTTCCTTCTTTTTTTAGTCTGTGTTTCAGTACTTTCCAATAATTCCTTGCTGTTTGATAATCAGTTTGGTCCGTAAGAATAGACACTACATCTACAATAGAGAAGTACCACTTCTCTTGTTCGGCGTCCCAATGAGAACGTACCTGCTTATTCTCAAACTTATGAATATCTTTCATGCCTCCCTCTCCTTTACGATTTCGTCAATATCAGCTCGTAAATCATTTATTCGCTTCACGGACTGCTCTTCCTCTGCGTTTAGTTTTACAATGTCTATCGCCTTGCGTTTGTCCTTGACTTTCGTCAAGTTTTTATTTGCTACAGTGCTATTTGTATTTGTCTATAAAGGTAAGAACTTCTACCGAGGGGGAAAGAGGGTGAGAGGGTCGAGTTGCAGCAGAGGAGGGCATTGTTGTGGCTTCTTTCTCCCTGATTTGTGTGGGGCGGATGTGGGAGAGAGGGACTTTTGGAGGTGTGGGTGTGTGGCGTAGGAGGGTGGTTTCTTGGGGGAGGTTGGTTGAGATTTGGGGAGGAGTGGGTCAGAAACGGAAAGGTTTTTGCCCGAAGTGTCCGGGTGTTTTGGGCTAAGATCGGGGCGGATTTTGTAAGAAAAGAAGTGCTCTCTCCGCAGTCTCTTTCTCTTGCCTCGGAGGGCTGTGCCCTAGTTCGTTCGGCCGCGAGGGCCCTAGAGGTACCCTCATAAAAGAAGATCGCCACGCCCTAATAGAGAAAGGGCGCAGCGATCGACTTTCCTTTTATCCCTCTAGATGACTAGGGGATATTTGTTGGGTTTCTTACTTTGCAGGAGCAGCTTCTGCGGGTGCTTCAGCGGGAGCTTCAGCAGGAACGAGCATGAAGATGTATTCTTGAGAACCTTCTACGTTAGCACGCTTACCATCTTGATCGAGCATGTAGATCATACCGTTTTCTACTTCGAAAGCCTTGTCAGCAAAAGTGAGCTTGCCTTCAGCAAAAGTGTAAGGTACGTCCTTGAGGTCTTCTGTAGAAGTCTTGTAGTCGCAGAGGTTGCCTTCTTTGATTACGAGAGTAGCTTCTTCAGCAGTACCTTTGTCTGCCATAGGGAATGTAGCCTTGTATTCACCCATTTGGAGTTCGGGAGCTACTACTTCTTCTACAACAGTTGCAGTTGTGTCTGTTGCTTCTTCATTCTTGTTGCCACCGCAGGCAAAAAGCATCATTGAGAGGGCAACGATGCCCATCATCTTTTTCATCATAATGATTGATTTATTAAAAATTATTCTTTCCAATGTAGAGCCCTTTCTTTGTTTACCTCGCGATGTTTACGGATCGTGTCTAACGCATATAGACCACTAGCGTTCACCTCGGCTTTTTGGGAATGGGCTCCCTTCTTTTTCCTATTATCGAAATCAGCCCCTCTCTTGGGAGCTGTGAAGATTATCCTACGGGCCTAAATGCCCTCTCTCCTTTTCCGCTGCAAAAGTACAAAATATGGATTATATATTGTACACCTTAGGGCGTAGATTTTTTTTCGCTAAGGGTTTGGGCGTCTATCTTCTTCCTAGAAAAGAGAAACCGCCACCCCTCGTAAAGAGGAGTAGCGGTCGCTTAAAGTTTATCTTTTCCCAAGTCTCTCAGAGTGGAGAGACAGAGGGTGATTAGATTTCTTTCTTATTGTGCAGGAGCTTCTTCAGCAGCGGGAGCTTCTACTACAGGAGCGGGAGCTACAAATACTACAGGAGCAGCGCCTTCTTCCTTAACAGCAGGTTCAAGACCAGCTTCGGTGAGGTTCAAAACCATAGGCTCACCTTCTTTAGGAGTAAGGGTAAGTTCCTTGGTTTCTGCGTTGAAAGCATAAGTACCTTCAGTTTTCTTTTCACCTTCAACAAAGATGAAAGACGCATCTTCGTTGAGGGTAAGAGATACTTCACCAGCCTTCCATTCACCCATTTGAAGAGTAGGAGTTACAACTTCTTCTACAACAGTAGCAGTTGTGTCAGTTGTTTCTTCGTTTTTGTTGCCACCGCAGGCAAAAAGAGCCATAGAAAGAGCGATGATACCAAATACCTTTTTCATTTTCTTCTTAATTAATAATACTATTTCTTTGTTCTATATTCTCACTCAAATGTGGATACACAAAACTGCCAGACGACCCCCTTTTGTGGGTAGCTCCAGCAAATACCCTGCAAAGTTACTACAAACTTTTGATATGCAACTATTTTAGATCTGATAGAGCGAAATTATTTTTCTTGCTTATATCTTACTAGTCTGTACCTTAGGGAGTTATTGTATTACTCGCCTGGCTGATTGAGCAAGTCTTGCAGGGCGTCGTGCCAATCTTCGGTATTTTTTACGAGAAGGGAGTGGATGCCGAGAGCTTGAGCCGCCACTACGTTCGCTATCCCATCATCTACAAAGAGAGTCTCTTCGGGCTTCATTTGCCCTTCGGAGAGCATCTTTTGGTATATTTCGGCACTCGGTTTGAGAAGTCCCATGCGGCAGGAGGCGTAGATGTGATCTACCATTTGAGGGAGCGAACCTCCATTGGGAAGGAAGCCGGGAGCCTCTACCATTTCGAGAATGTAGGGGTTGGTGTTGCTTAGGATTCCGAGGTAGTACTTTTTGCGCAATTCACGGAGATAGTCGTACTTATAGAGAGGAACCTCTTTTATAAACCCTTGCACCGCCCAGCTTACCTGCTGATGTGTGAGGGAGAGATGATACTGTTCGTTTAGGAGATCCTCGAAGCGAGAGGCAGAGTAGGTACCCCGCTCAAGCTCTAGAAAAACCCCTCGTTGTAGGTAGGGATCGAGTAGCTCTTCTATGTTGTGCACCCCGAGGCTTAAAAAACGTCTGGCGGCTTCGTCTCTATCAAGATCGACAAGTACTCCTCCAAAGTCGAAGATGATATTCTTAATCATAGGAATAAAAAAACAGAGGCACATACCAAGCAAAAAATCTTGGTACGCCCCATGTTTGTACGTTTATAAAGGATTATTTTTTGAGCCAGCGGTCTAGCCAACGGAAGAATGTGCGCTGCCAAAGTACCGCATTCTGGGGTTGGAGCACCCAGTGATTCTCGTCAGGATAGAGCAACATCTCGGTGGGAACGCCATGCATACGAGCTGCGTCAAAAGCCATCATCCCTTGTGACGCCAAGATGCGGTAGTCTCGCTCTCCGTGAATGATAAGTATGGGCGTATCCCATTTATCCACGAAGAGATGAGGCGAGGTGGCAAAGGTACGTTGTGCGGTTGCATTGGATTTTTCCCAAGGAGCACCTCCCATATCCCAATTGGCAAACCATTTCTCCTCCGTTTCGAGGTACTGAGCTTCCAAATTGAAGATGCCGGCGTGGGCGATGAAGCAGTTGAAACGCTTTTCGTGATGCCCTGCAAGCCAGTATACCGAGAAGCCTCCATAGCTGGCACCTACGCAGCCCATCCCGTTGGGATCTATGTAGGGCTCCTTCTTCATTTCGTCGGCAGCCGTTAGGTAGTCGCGCATGTTCTGACCGCCGTAGTCGCCACTAATCTGTTCGTTCCATGCCTTACCGAAGCCGGGTACGCCGTGACGGTTGGGGAGAATTACGATATATCCGTTCTCGGCCATGATGCGAGGATTCCAACGATAGGACCAGAATTGGCTGATGGTGCTCTGTGGCCCCCCTTGGCAATATAGGATTGAGGGATATTTTTTTGAGGTATCAAAGTTGGCGGGATAGAGTACCCAAACAAGCATTTTCTCGCCATTGGTGGTATTCATCCAACGCTTTTCGCAACGAACGTCTCCCAGCTGAGCGAGGGTCGATTCGTTCTCCTTGGTGATAGCCGTAGCCGTTCCTTTTTTGAGGTCAACACGGTAGAGGTCGGTTGGGGCTAGCATGGATTGGCGTGCTGCAACGAGCGTCGTGCCTTGTAGGTCGAAGCCTACATAATCCATCTGTCCTTGGGTGATGCGGCGGATTTTTTTGTTTTTGAGCGTGAGTTCGTATAGGTGCGATTCGGCCTCAACGCAAGCAATGAAGTAGATGCTCTTGCCGTCTTGGCTCCATGTGGGTTGCTCTACGTTGTACTCAAACCCCTCGGTTAGATAGGTCTTCTCGCCCGTGGTTCTATCGAGGAGGAAGAGGCGAATCAGATCCGACTCGTACCCATCGCGCTCCATGCTACACCATGTCATGTATTTACCATCCGGGGAGAAGGAGGGATGTGTATCGTAGCCCATCATACCCTCGGTTAGGTTGGTGGTAGTGCCGGTTGTGAGGTCGTAGTAATAAATATCTGAGTTGGTAGAGATGCTGTATTCCAAGCCCGTTTTTTTGCGACTGGCGTAGGCAATCCCTTTGCCATCGGGGGTGATGGCGATGTCGCTCTCGTCGCTGTGGGGCTTCATGGGAGCCTCGAACATTTCGCCCTCTAGTAGATCTTTCCCTTGTGTAATGGGCTGCTGAGAGAGAGAGGCAACGAAGGTATGCGGAGCGGTTTCTACCCATTCATCCCAATGCTTGTACATAAGATCGGTAATGACACGCCCCGAGATTTTATCGAGATCGGGGTTGCGATCTTTTGCTTCGTTGGGGAGTTTGATGTCCGCTGTGTACACGAGTTGCTTACCGTCTTGGCTGTAGAGGTATCCGGTGATTCCCCCGGGGATGCGGGTTACTTGACGCTGGTCGGTGCCATCGGGAAGGATGCTGACAAGTTGCATCTCGCCCTCAATAACCGTAAGATAGGCGATGCGCTTCCCGCCTTCGATCCAGCGAGGAGAGACGGCTGTGCGCGTGCCGTCGGTGAGTGCTTTGCGCCCCGAGCCATCGCTATTGACAAGGAAAAGTTGTGTCTTTGCCTTGTTGTCTTGGATGCTTGGTAGGCTCACGCTGTACACAACTTGTTTGCCGTTGGGGGAGAGGGAGAAGCCTCCTATCCGAGCCATGGTAAGGAGCATTTCCGGAGTCATCATAGAGGATTGAGAAGTCTGTTGGGTTGTATTTCCATCGCTATAGCCTGCTGCATACGCGGGTATGGCAAGCGAAACGGCCGCGAGGAGACTGAGGATAGTTCTTTTCATAGGATATGGCATTCTTGATGATTAATAGATAGCCTCACGACGCTCGAGTAGCGAGGTGTCGCTGATATAGTCGTCGTAGTTGATGATCTTGTCGATACTCCCCTTGGGGCCCAACTCAATTACACGATTGGCAACGGTGCGAATAAACTCGTGGTCGTGGCTGCTGAAGAGGACATTCCCCTTGAATCCGATGAGCGTATTATTGAAGGCTTGGATGGACTCTAGGTCAAGGTGGTTGGTGGGGGTATCCAGCACGAGCACGTTAGCTCCCGGGGGAAGCATCATTTTGGAGATCATACAGCGCATCTTTTCTCCCCCGGAGAGTACCGAAGCGCTCTTGTTTACTTCCTCTCCACTGAAGAGCATACGTCCGAGGAATCCCTTGATATAGACGTCGTTGGTATCCTGAGCGAACTGCCCGAGCCACTCTATCAAGTTCATATCGGTATTGAAGAAGTTGGTATTATCCAGAGGGAGATAGGCTTTGGTAATGGTCTGCCCCCATTCGAATGTACCCGAGTCGGCTTTGCGATTGTCGTTGATAATCTCAAAAAGGGCTGTCATGGCACGAGGGTCGCGGCTGATGAAAACGATCTTGTCGCCCTGCTCTACATTGAAGTTGAGGTCCTGGAAAAGGATTTGCCCTTCGATGCTTGCGGTGAGCCCCTTGACCTCTAGAATGCGGTTGCCCGGCTCACGCTCGGGTTGGAATATAATCCCGGGGTAACGGCGAGAGGAGGCCACAATCTCATCCACGTTGAGCTTCTCGAGCATCTTTTTACGACTGGTTGTCTGCTTGCTTTTGGCCACGTTGGCACTAAAGCGGCGGATGAATTCTTCGAGTTCCTTGCGCTTCTCTTCGTTCTTTTTATTCTGCTGTTGTTGCTGGCGGAGGGCTAATTGGCTTGATTCGTACCAGAAGGAATAGTTCCCGGCAAACTGGCGCACCTTACCAAAGTCGATGTCAATGGTGTGGGTGGAAACGGCGTCAAGGAAGTGGCGGTCGTGGCTCACGACGAGTACGGTACTCTCTGTTTCTGCAAGATAATCTTCGAGCCATCCTACGGTATCGAGGTCGAGGTCGTTGGTAGGTTCGTCCAGCAAAAGGTTATCGGGTTTACCAAAGAGAGCACGGGCGAGTAGCACGCGCACTTTTTGCTTACCGCTGATATCCTTCATGAGTTGGTAGTGGAGATCTTCTTTGATACCGAGTCCGCTGAGAAGAGCTGCCGCATCACTCTCGGCATTCCAGCCGTCTAGGTTGGCGAATTGCTCCTCCAATTCTGCCACACGATTGCCGTCTTCGTCGGAAAAATCTTCCTTGGCATAGATGGCATTTTTCTCCTCCATCACCTCCCATAGGGTGCTGTGCCCCATCAAAACGGTATTGAGGACGGTAAACTCATCGAAGGCAAAGTGGTCCTGACTAAGTACGCTGAGACGCTCGCCGGGTCCCAAAGAAATGCTGCCACGAGTAGGGTCTATTTGCCCACTAATGGCACGAAGTAGAGTAGACTTTCCTGCTCCATTGGCTCCAATGATACCGTAGCAATTGCCGGGTGTGAACTTGAGATTTACATCCTGAAACAGGACGCGTTTGCCAAATTGGATGCAGAGGTCGTTGATCGTGATCATATATATATGTATTCGTTTTCTGTTATTGTCTTAAAACCATTTGATGCGTTTGAGCAGGAAGAAGGCACCTACCGAGATAACAACGGCAATAACTACCAACCCCCAAAATGCGATGGGAGAATGCTCCAGCCCGTTGGGCACGTTCATCCCGTATAGGCTGGCAATAAGGGTGGGGAGCATGAGAAGGATGGAAACACTGGTCATTCGCTTCATGATCGTGTTCACATTGTTGGAGATAACGCTGGCAAAAGCATCCATCGTTCCTGTTAGGATTTCGGCATGGATGGTCACGGTATTGTAGGCCTGCTTGAGCTCAATACTAACGTCTTCTGCAAGGTCTTCGTCGTATCCGATGCTGCGTCGGCTCCCCTGCAACTTGTTGATAACCGCTTCGTTGCCTCGGATGGAGGTGCTAAAGTATACGAGGCACTTTTGTAACTTCATGAGCTGCAAAAGGTCTTCGTTGCGCACGCTGCTTTCGAGAGCCTCTTCCGCTTCCATAATAAGCGAACTTATCTGCTTGAGGTACTTTAGGAACCATACGGCCGAGCTGTGTACGAGGCGGAAAATGAAATCCGTCTCGCTCGTTACCACAATCTTTTTGCGTCGGTTGTGCCCAATAAAATCGGGCATCAACTGCGTGCGGTGGTAGCACACCGTTATCATAATGTGCCGCTCGGGGGAGTAAATAATACCTATAGGGATGGTGGTATAGGGCGTGGCAGAGTCGGCTGCCACGATGGGGATGCGCACAATGGTTAGGTTCCAGCCCTCTTCTTCTTCTGTACGCGGACGCTCGTCGGCGTCGGCAATGTCGGCGATGAACGACTCGGGGATGCCTAGGTCGTTGGTCAAGAAGTCGAGGTCTTCTGTCGTGGGGCTTACCACTTTCATCCAGCAACCCTCGTGTAGGGTGTCGGTCTCAACAAAGCCTTTTTCGGGGTAAAAGTATCTACGCATAGTCTTTTTTTCGTGAGAAGGGAATGCACGTTTTTATTGTAAAGTGCGTAGACGATAAGAATAAATGCCTCATTCTCCTCTTAGAGGGCAGGGCATTGGGCAGGCTCGAAGCCCTAATTATAGATTCATCTTTGGGGGAGAGAGCTTTTGTGGGTAGGCTTTCTCTAGGGATAGCCCTCCGTTCTCCTCCTATCTATAATGAGGCGAGTGTAATAGCATGATAGACGCTCTCTCGCCTTGTTGGGTCGCTGCACTTTATGCCTATGGGCGACTTATCGTCTGAAGTCTGCGGCGGTAACGAATCGTCTGTCATTGCTTTTTATTACTTCGAATCTCTTTTAATTTATGAGAGGAATACTCCGCCCGCAAAGGTAGCAATTTCTTGCCAATGAGAGAGACCTCCATGCCTCCTACAAAGGCGAATCTAACTATGCTCCAAACCGATAGGGGTTATGATCACTTTCATCTTGGAGCGATGAGTCACAATGAGCTGTACCAACACGGGGGATAGGCTGCGCATGTACGAGCGGTACCCCTCACGGGCAAGGGCTTCTTGCAGGTCGCGATGTCTTTTGATGTAGTTGCGCATATTGCGCACGGCATTTTGCTTGGGGTTGCTGGTAATGTTCCCTTCGATGCTAAACCATTTGAGGGCAACTTCTTGGGTGGCATAGGGGCGAGCTTCTAAGCTATAGCACAGCTCCTCTTGTGGGGTCGGCTTCCTGATCTTCCAATTCATCATAAATAGATAATAAAATATATACACGTACTCTTCTTTCTTTTCCCCACTTTCTTAGCGTGGTGTGAGGGGAGAAGAGCGATAAATAAACTTCTCGTTGTGTTCCCTCCTCTCCGGGATATTTAGGAGGAACGGGGAGAACTTTCGATAGATGCACGCCTCTCTAGGGAGAGAGAACTACATCCCTTATATATAGAATCGGGGTTTGACCTCCCTCGGAGAGACTCCGGCTAGGTTACAGCCTTGCTCGGGGACGTCGAATTTGATCGGTAAATGCCTCCGCTCCTCGGGCTCTCTTTTGGGTAAGTAACCAAGACAAAGGTAGCAATATTTGGGAGCTTTGTGCCCTCTTTTTTGTAAGTATATTATGCGAAGGAGAGAGGGCGTCACGAGAGATAGATAGAGACCCTCCTACACCCTATATAGAGGGGCTCGGAGGGTCGTGTTGTGTATAAAGGGGAGGTTTGCTCCGCACTATTTAGGGTCTCGATTGCGCCATTTGTAATCCAACCCCATCAGAGCTCCGGCAAAGGTGCAGATCTCGCCAAAAGCCACCATTACGGTAGGAGAGATCTCCCCCTCGGGAGGCGCATAAAACGAACAGAAGAGCAGTACGATGCCGAGCAGGGTGGTGACGGCGGCATACCAAAGCTGGAAAGAGGGTCGATTCATAGCTGAGCATACGCCTCCTTCGCGTCGAAACAAGGGCATAACTTAGTCCATTCGTTGGGAGAAATCTTGCCATCTCTATTGAGGTCGGGGCTGAGATCGCGATGTCCCACAATGCGCGCTTGGGGGTAGCATCTGCGCAGCATCCTGAGGAGTAGCACAAGGGCTCCTTTTTGTTCTAGGGTGCGCGTATCGCCGGGGGTGCCGTCGCTGAGCAATCCGCCCTCGTAGCATACCCCAATGCTTTTGTGGTTATAACCTCGGGCGTGTGCCCCCACTACGTTGAGGGGGCGGAGAGGAATGATAATGCCATTTCTTGGAATGTAGAAATGATAACCGGCAGAGCGCATCCCTCGGGCTTGGTGATCGCGCTCCAACTGCTCCACCTTATAGGGGCGATCGATACGCGTGGCAGAGCAATGCACTACAATATATTGTACATTCATATACGTGTTGTCGTTTTTAATGGAGTATAGTGTCCCCTCCTCGTAGAGTTTCCCTGTTTTGTTACGAGAGGAGGGGATGAGAATAAAAGATCGGGGGCAAAAGTGGAGTCCCTTTTCACGGGGAGGAGCCGACCTTTGCCCCCTCTTAGTTAGAGTTGACGAGAGTAAGGTTAGAGCTTATTCGTTCCCATCTCCACCGGTGGATGAACCGGTACCACTACCACTATTGGGAGGCGTAGTAGGCTTCCCTTTACCCTCTGTGGATTTCCCCTTTTCGTCAACAAGGGTGAAGCGGATACGGCGGCGCGCATCTTTGAGCAGCATACCGGGCAAGAAGTGTAGCGTGGGGGTGAGAATATTGCTGTGCGTAAACTCTTTGACGCTCTTGGCAGCCTTGCTACGCATATTGAAGCGCAGTCGCCCCAATTCTCCTATTTCTACGATATTGCCCTTGGCCAGTTCGTCGGCAATGAGGCGCGTGAGTGTGCTGATAACGCTGAGTACATCGCCTCGAGAGATGGCAGAGATCTGACCGATAAGCGAGATAAGATCTTCGAGACCCGTGGTGGCACGCGGTTCGGTTTGAGCGACAACAACTTCTTTGGGATTCGCTTTGTCGAAGTTAAGGGTTCGACGGACCACACGATAATTTACAGACATAACTTCTGTTGGAATAAATAGTTAATAAAATGTTTTTGCTCTCCTCGTGGAGGGGGAGTGGGGGATGGAGTGTGGCGTAGTACTAAAGAATGCGTCTTTGATAGGGGTAAGCCGGCATTGTCTTCAAAGCTTCTTGTTCTCTTCCTCTTCTACACAAAATACAATGTAGATTAGGGGTAGAGTCTCCTGTAGTATGGCTCGTTGCTCTTATTCCCACTTGTGCTGGAGAGCGCCCTCTCTCTCGTGGATTGCATTGCAAAGGTAAAGCGAGATTTTGCGTTGAGCAATAGCCTCGCCCAAAATGTGCCGCGTTGTGCTGCTTTGTGTCGTTTTGTGCTGCGTTGTGCTTCTTTCTCGAGGGATAATTCCCTCCTTTATTAAGGTGTACGCTCGGGGTTCTCTCAGCTTTTCTCTCCCACACATACCATTGGGGAAGTACGGACTACTTGCTACCGCTGCTAGAAAAAGATACCCCCCCCTCCCAAGACAAAGCCTGAGAGAGGGGAGCTCCAATCGGATCTAATCTCTATTTAATAGCGAGCTGAGCTCAATACTAATCTTAGTTCGCCTTGGCTTCTCCGCCGGGGATAACTGCGCTACCGGTCCAGTCGGATACCGTTACTTCGGTCGTCTTGAGTTTCTCCTTGCCCACGGTGAGGCGGTAGGTGTAGCTATAGCCGGAGAAATGGTAATTACTTGAAAGCTTGGCGGTCATCGTCTTGCCACCTACAGTAAGGGAAACCGTACTTCCTCCTAGAGTGTGAGGAACGAGCACCGTGTAGGCGCTGCCCTTCTTGCCCTCGCCCTTGGCGTAGGGGATGTATTCTTTTAAGGGGATGCTTGGGTCTGGATTTGTCTTGATATTGAACCTGACGTCTTCCACCTTGGCATCGCCGGGAAATTCGGGGTTGAAGCCGGCTATCTCGACAATGAGGCGTGCCGTCTGGCGTTGCATTGTAAAGTGCAACGCCTCTTTCGTCTTTTCTACCGAGGTAAGCGAACTTGTCATTATGTCTGCTTTAGCGATGTTTTCTTTAGAACTCTGGTCTGTTGGCTCTTCATAAGCCTGCCCCTCCAGTGCTTTTAAGCCTACCTCGGCGGGATAAAAGACAAAGAAATTGTCCTCAGCTTTCTTCCAAAGGAGGTACTTGCCCTCTTTGGGCACCCAGACAGTGCCATCGAAACGATAGATGGTATGCTCGCGATCCCGATTGCTCACAAAGATTTCGTCGCCCACATTGAACTTGCCCTGCTCGTCCTCCGTGCCTAACGGCATGGAACGGGTGGCGGCAAACGGGTTGCCGATACCGACTGTAATCCGCACGGCATTTTCGGGCACTTGGTCTGCCCTAGGGGCTTTGTCGAGTTTGCTGTTGCAGGCGGTCAGCCCCCCAAGGAGAGCCGCCGCTGCAAGCGTTATCATTACGTTGAGTTTCATTGCATCAAAAAGTTTTATTCCGTCTCAATGTTGCTCGAGCCGCCGTCGGTCCATGGGGTGGCAGAGAAGCCGCCAACGATCACGACGTCTTTGCCCACGGAGAGGGTGAGGTTGTACTGCGTGTCGGATGCGAGGGTGACTTCGTTCGAAGACTTCCATGTATACGTCTTGTCTCCTATGACAATCTTCACCGTGAAGCCGTTGGAAGTGATGGTCTGCGGCATGAGGATGCATTCGTACTTCGCCACGGCACTCTTTGTTTTACCCTCGCCGGCGGCGTAAGCAGCCTCGAAGAGTTTAATGGGTTTCACCACGCTCTGCCACTCCAGCTTATCGGTGATGAGCGTCCAGTCGGCTTGGGTCTTCGTACCCTCCACGCTCACTGCGGTGATGGGGTTGGTGGCGGTGCCGGAGCCGTTGATGTTGAACTGCGTACCGAGGTTCACCGTGAGGTTGAGCTTAGCGAGGCGGTGCTTGAGCTCCACTTTTATCTTGCCTTGTGGGGTCAGGTCGGTGGCGTTGGTGGGGTCCACCTCGTGGTCCTTCATCACGAGGATGTCGCTTTCGTTCAGACTGTCGGCACTGCTCTGGTCTTCTCTTACCGCAATACTTACGGGTACGACGTCGGTGGTCTTCCAATTTTCGTCGGTCAGTGTGACGCCGGGGATGTATACGGCGGCTACGTTCACCTTTTGCGTCTTGTTCTGCCAGAGCATCACCTTTTTTGCGGTGCCGTTGTTGTTGTAGCTCACCCAGTCGCTACCCTCTTTCTTCATGAGGGCGTTGTAAGAATAGCTGTCACTTACGGGGTTCTTTACACGAAGTTGGAACATCGTAAGGTTGCCGGTTTCCATCCCGGCACGGGTTTGTGGGCGAGTTACGTCGGTAGCCACGCGGATGACGCCGTCGGCAGGGAAATGATCGGTGGGGGTAATGAGGTTTTTGTCATGGCTGCATGCAGCAGCGGCAAGTGCGGCAACGGCAAGCATTGCCAGGTTCTTTATTGTCTTCATTATCTAGATTATTTTTTTGTTATTGAAATTCGTATTGAGGAATGAAAATGTTTCTTTCGTCGGGGTTTCAATCCAACGGGTTCTCGGGTGTGGGCTCGGCCTCGCCGGGGCGTAGCACAACGCGCTGTATGCTCTTGGTCAGATTGCGCATCTCCATTTTGGGGAGAAACTGTATGCGTGGCGCTTTTAGCGTGTCGGCGGTCACCTCTTTCTCCGTGGCCATGCGTTTGCCGGTCGAGACAACTCGGAACGAACCGAGGTCGGCAAGAGCTACCGACCGCCCGGCAAGTATCTCTTCGCGCACGATCTCGGCAAGGGCGGCGATGGCACTGCGTACATCGGCACGCGAGAGTGCCGTGGCCTTGATGATACGGTTTTCCACCTGATGGGAGGTAATCTTGTCTTGTACAATGGGGGATGCGTAGTAAACGGTCTTACCCTTGTTTTTGCCTACATAGACAACTCCTTTTTTTATTTGATGGATCAACATTTGCTGCTTTTTTTTGATGGGTTATATACTCATTCTGTTTTACTTATGCTTCGACCGAAGCCGTACTGTGAGTGCGACAGGTGGGTGCCTTAGTTCGCCTTGGCTTCTCCGCCCGGGATGATTGCGCTACCGGTCCAGTCGGATACCGTTACTTCGGTCGTCTCGAGTTTCTCCTTGCCCACGGTGAGGCGGTAGGTGTAGCTCAGGCCGCTATCATACGTAATTTCCGATAGCTTGGCGGTCATCGTTTTACCGCCTACTTCAAGGGAAATCGTATTGTACGCAGCATCACCGCGAACGAGCACCGTGTAGGTGCTGCCCGTCTTGCCCTCGCCCTTGGCATAGGGTATGTATGTTCTTTGAGGGGCGCTTGCGTTGCTTTTGTTATGGAACCTGACGTTCTCCACCTTGGCATCGCCGGGAAATTCGGACTTGAAGCCGGCTATCTCGACAATGAGGCGTGTCGTCCTGCGTTCCATCGTAAAGTGCAACGCCTCTTTCGTCTTTGCTTGGTTAAGCCCTACCGACATTAGGTCTGCTTTAGCGATTTTTTCTGTACTGCTCTGGTCTGTTGGATGATGATATATCTCATGATTAAATACTTTCTCGGCCCATTCGGCGGGATAGTAGGCCTCGAAAGACTCCATATCACTTTTCCAAAGGAGGTACTTGCCCTCTTTGGGTACCCAGACAGTGCCATCAAAACGATAGGTAGCATGCTGAAGGCTGGCAGTGTGCACAAAGATTTCGTCGCCCACGTTGAACTTGGCTTGCTCCTCCTCCGTGCCTAGTGGCATGGAACGGGTGGCGGCAAACGGGTTGCCGATGCTGGCTGTAATCCGCACGGCATTTTCGGGCACTTGGTCTGCCCTGGGGGCTTTGTCAGGTTTGCCGTTGCAGGCGGTCAGCCCCCCGAGGAGAGCCGCCGCTGCAAGCATTGAGATGAAAAAATGGTTCTTCATATTCCTTTTTTCTTTTTTTGAAGTTGGTTTCTTAGTCAGCGCTTACTATATTCAATCTACCGCTTCTCCGCCTGTGATGTCTTCGGCGGCTCCCCAGTCGTTGATGACCACTTGATCCAGCTCGATGCGGTTGCGCCCGACAATGAGCTTCACGGTCTGCTTCTTACCTTTGACAAGGGTGAGCGGTGTGGGATGGGTGTAGACGTAGTTCTTGCCATCGATGACTATTGTGAACTTCTGCACCGCCTGCGGCAGGATGACGGAAGCGTATGCCTCGTTGGCCTTCAGCGTCTGTAGGTGGAAGGGAGCGGCATCGCCCTTGAGCGTAATCACGCCCTTGAGGTAATCGATGGTACCTTCGTTCTTGGCCTCGGTGCCTACCGAAGCTACGGTGGGCGTCCCGTCGAACTCGTTGCGGTAGGAGAGTTCCACTACGAGCTTAGACATCATGTGGTCGAAGCGGAGCGACACGGGGTTGTCGGTGGCTTTGAGCCCGGCTTTGCTCTCGCCCGTATTGACGGCCACGAGTAGGTCGCTCTCCATCTGTTTCCCGACTTCTACCTTCACGGGGTCGGCTTTGAAGTCGGCAATGGTGCGCGCAGGGTAAACGGAGAGGAAGAAGTGGGGCGTGGACATGTTCGCCCATTTCATAAGGGGCGTAGGCAACCACTTGCCGCCTTTCAACTCGTTGAGGGAGTTGTTCACCACCAGGTTGGCAGTGGGCACCTCGTCGGCAGTGCCTGTCCAGGCATAGACGCTGATTTTGTCGCCTTCGTCGAACCGAGAGGCATCGCCCGTGGTGGAGACGCGGGTCAGGTTGTCGATGGAGGTACTCACGGTGATGTACTCAGGCTTAGTCTCTGACTGCACCTGCTTGTTGTTGTGGCAGCTTACGAGCACAACGGCTGCCAGCACGGCAGCGAAAAGAGTCTTTTTCTTCATACTTGCTAATTTTATGTGATTGAATTTGAATAGTTTAGAGATAGGGGGGAAGGGGACATCCATTTGGTCATTTGCCCCGTTTAGTCATCAGGGTTGAGTATTTCTCCAACTACGGTCCACCCCTCTTCCCAGTCGCTGATACGTGTGGGTTTGATGTGCATAAAGGGTTTGAGTTCGGAGTATTTCATCTTCAACGTATACTTGCCTGCCGGCTTCATGATCGGAGCCTCTGCAGCGCACTCGCGCAGGCTTCCATCCGCAAGGCGGAAGGTAAACCGGAGGTAGGCATATGCGTCATGGCTCACCGTGGGCATCGGGCGAAGGGTCTCGGTCTTGATAAGTCCGTTCTGCTCAATGGCACTCTTGCCTTGAGCCGGCTGCTTGTTGTTAGAAGCTCTACCCCAAATGCCTTCGGCTCCTTTTTGCGAGGGCACAAGGGCGTCGGCAGCATTGAGTACCATCGTTTCGAGCTTCGTGCCCCGGGGGGCGCCCTCCACCTCTACCGTAAGCTCCGAGAGGATGCGGCGCAGGCTGAGACCGATACGGCTATTCCTATCCCTCGGTAGGCTGATGTGCCCCACGGCATAGTGGGCATGCCCGGCCGAGGTGGAAGCCTCTCGAAGTTTGAGCAGCAGGGAGGAAAAGGTCTCGTCACCCTCCGCCCCGAAAGGCTCGATAAGGTTGGTCGTAGCCACCACGTCGTACTCCCCAACGGGAAGGGGATGAATGTCGAGGGCGATCAGAAACTTACTGCCATACTGACGCTTAGCCACGAGCTTGCCACCGGCTTGGAATATCCATATCCTGACGTTTTTGATTTCGCGGCCGGCATCACTAGGGTCTGCCCAGGAGAGAGCGGCAGAAAGTCCGTAATCATCATGCTCTGTATCCTTGTGGCGGCAAGAGGTAAGCGAGAGCGTGCCCAAAGTCAAAAGTGACATGACGGAGAGTGCTAAGAGTCTCCGAAGTGTGTAATAAAAGGGTGTTTGTTTCATTGTTTAATCCTCCTTTGCTGTTTCCGAACGGCGCGCTTTGGCAGCCTCCTTTTCGTTGAAGTCTCGGCCTCTGCCCACGGCCTTGATACGGGCGGCACTGATACCTCGGGTGGTCAGCCATGTTTTGAGGGCTTTGGCACGCTTCTGAGAAAGCCGTAGGTTGACGGCGTCGCTGCCCACCGTGTCGCACCAACCTATTATGATGATATTCAGCTTCGGATTCTCTTGTAGTAAGCGGAGTGTCTGTTGCATTTTCACCTCCTCTTCGCTCGAGATCGTTGCACTGTTGAAGGCGAAGTAGACGGTGGGGAAGTCGATGACTGCCGCACTCTCTACGGGGGCGATACTTACTTCGGGAGAGGAGGGAGCCGTCGTCGTTGATTGATCCATCGGTTCGATCTTCTCTGTTGCTTCCGGTTCGTTGTACTCTTTCTGTGCCGCATGTTCGTAAAGCGCATCCCCCTCGGGCATGCCCGGCTCGATGGGCTTCAATGCCTCCGTTCTCTTCCTTTGCTTACCGAAAGCATACGTGAGCTTCAGACCGCCTTCGTAGAGCAGATTGCTTTTGTAGCTCTGCTCGGGGATGCGGTCGAAGCGTTTGCCAAGAAGCTGCGTGAAGCCGCCATAGATGCCGAGCTCCCAATGCTCGGACACCCGATACCCGATTTGCGCCTCGCCACCCCACCCGGCATGCCATTGCGCCTCAAGCCCCATAACGCTCTCGTCGTTGGGAATCGTCACGAAACGAGCCTTCGTACGCACAAGCGAGACAAGGGGGGAGACCTCCATGCGCCAGCGGCAATTGCCGGAATGGAAGAATCCCAATAAATTGATATTGCCCTGCAGACTAAAACTCTGGGCGTCGACGCGACTTTTGAGGTCGTTGTAGTTCCAACCCTCGAAGTCGATGACGGGGGCATGGTAGCGCACGAGGTCTCTGCCCAGCCAGTAGTTAGCGTCGACATCGCCCTTGCGGACGCCGAGCGTGACTTCTCCCCACTTTAATGCGCCCTCGAGAGAGAGTACAGAATTAAATCGGTAACCGCCGAAAATGCCTGCACTCCACCCGGCTCGGAACTTATCGGCAGCAGCCGAAACAAATGTAGACGACCCTGCCGATACTCCTCCGCGAAGCCCGGTGTACCACCCCAGATCCGTGGTGCGCCCCTCCGGAGCCGGCTGTGCATGGGTGGGGAGAATTATCCCTCCAAGCAGTACCGCCAATAACACAATTCTTTTATAATTCATATCTTGATTTAATTTAGAATATTCGCTTCTCGGTATTTAGATGTAGATAAGAGTTTGTCGCAACGTCGCTTGGTCTCCTCCCGATGGCTTCGCATGAATCTCCTGATCGTCCGTGGCGAGAGATCCTCAAGCAGATGTTTGTGTGCCAACGCATCGAAAGGAATGGAAAAGGAACAGAGATAGGAAAGGGTCGCTCCTCGCATGGAAAGCTCAAAGAGCGTCTTATCCATTTCGGTAGAGAACCCAATGGTTATTCCGCTCTCGCTATCCTCCGTTATGTATACCCAATACATTCCCGTCTTCATCCTTCTTTTTTTTCGTTTTGATGACGATACAAAACTTGATGACGGTGTAAAATTAAAAAAGAGGGATTTAGGGGATGTGCCATATTTGGAAAAAAGCGTCTCATATTTGCAAGAGACTCTAAATCAGATAGGTATAAATGAGGAAAAAGTTGCCATCCCGGCTCTTTTCCCCCCTTTGAGGGTTACTTCCCTATCTTCTTTTCTTTGGAGATGACCTTGTATTCCGAGGGTGACATGCCGTAGCAGGCTCGGAAGCAGCGGTTGAAGGTGGAGCGAGAGTTGAAGCCCGATTGGTATTCCACCTCGTTGATGTTTAGGCTTGGGTTTTCTGTCAGTAGAGAGGCCGCACGGCGCAGACGGTAGCTGTTGATAAACTCATTGATGGTGGCGCCTTCGGCATATTTGTGCACGGCATCGGCGAGGTAAACGGAGTTTGTGCTGAGCCGTTCGACCAAAATATCTCGGTTCAGGGTCGCGTCTTTGTAAAGCTCTTCGGTCTGCATCAGTTCGCACAGTTGGCGGTAGAGCTTGCTTTTGTGGTCGAGTTGTTCTTCGGGAGCGGTTCTCGCCGCCTCCTCCGCTTTGTCTTGCGTACGTTGGGCTTGTAGGATAGAGTCGTACAAAGCTCGGTTCTTACGACGCAGCCTGCGCGTATATATAATGTATAGGACAAAAGCAAGCAACAGCAGCATCCCGATAACGAGAGAGAGGTAGAAACGTGTGGTGATGACTTCGTTGCGTAGCGTGAGCTTATCTACCTCGAAGATGGTCTGCAGCTCGTCAAGCTGATTGGCAAGTTCCGTGGTGCGCACCCTATCCTTGTGGGGAAGGATCTCATGGTAGAGTTCGGCAGCCTCTTTATACCGCCCGGCTTTTAGGAGGAAATCTGCCTGCTGGGTCTGTACGGAGAGTAGACTCACGGAGTCGCCCGAGGCGGCAATGATTTCTATGTTCTTATGGTTGCAGGCTATTGCTTTGTCATATTGTTTCATCGCCGCATAGTAGCGTGCCTGCACCTGCAGGAGCTTAAACTGTGCAACAGCCTTGCGTCCCTCGGCGTATATCTCTGCTTGCTTCAGCAGTTCGCCGGCCTTTGTATAATCTGCCGTCTCTATCTCGGCAACGGCGGCAGCCAGCGTGCAGTAGAGGTAACGCCCATTTAGCGACTGGGTATACCCCTTGCGCAGTGACTCCTCCCGATATTTGTCGAGGACGGATTTCCATTCCTCGACTATTCTTCGCAATCTGTCGTACTCTCCCAATTCGTCGAGGATTTCGCTTAAAGCATTGTAAGCGGAGAGCAGTTGCGAGATGTCTTCTTCCTTAGAGAGAGCGGCAATGCTTTCCGTTAAGGATTTTTCCGCCTCACGAAAGCGTCCCATCGTTTGGTAGATGCAGCCTATATCGTATGAGGAAACGCCCAGTCCGTAGTTGCTATTCTCAGCGCGTGCATCAGCATACATTTTCCGTGCCTCGAGCAGGGCGGTCTGTAGTTTTTCCTCGTAAATATATCTCTCTACCAAGACGCTCCACGCATTGTAGTAATAGTCCCACGTCTTGTTTTTCTTCAGAGACTTGAGCGACGCCGGCAGATAGAAGAGGATGCTGTCTAGGTTGTCGTAATTGTAGTAACAATAGAGCTGTCTGACGCGTGCCATCCCTTCGGCTTTCGCGTCCTTTTGTTTCAGAGCCTCCGCAAGAAATTCGCGGATACAGCGCAACTCATACTGCATATCGTCTTGGGAGGCTGCTAACTGGCAAAGGTTGCTGTGTGCCTGCAAGAGATCTTGCCCCTCAAGGTGTCTCATCTCCCGACGTATGGAGTCGGCAAGACTAATGGCACGTACACTCCCTATCGAAAGCGTAAGGATAAACAGGATGGATGCAATTCTTTTCATCAGTATTTAATGTGAGCTTTACGGGGTGTAACTATTTATAAATCTGTCAATTGACCAAGAGTGCTGTATCTTTATACTGCTCGAATACCAAAATTTACAGACGATAATTACTATGATTACCGAGTGCAAAATTACGGAAAATATCTGCCATTACCATCATCAACGCCAATTATGCAGAGGAGACTGTCCTCTGCGGATGGGAGAACGGTTTTTGGGGAGAATGTTTTACCTTTGAGGGGAGTATAAATATAAATAGGAAGCCTTATGAAACGCTACACTCTACTCCTTTCCCTACTCCTTACATTCGCTTTGGCAACAACGCTTTCTGCGCAAAGTCTAGCGGGTATCTCTATCGAAGCGAAGAGCGTCCCCATTGTTGTTTATATAGATAATACACGGGTTTGCAACCCTACTTATAGTTGCTACGTGGCTCTACCTCGGGGCAACTATCGGGTAAGAGTAGAGGTGCCTCTGGAGCAAGTGCATGCGCGGAAGCGCGTTATATACGACCGCAATTTTTACTTCTCGGGCTATGGTACAGAGTACATTGATGCCGAGAGGTATCTTTCTTTGGATTACGGACGCCCGGGCGATAGAGACGATTTTGGTCGCCCCCGTAGAGATTACTCATCTGTGACGAACTCCAAAGGATTCCGATTGCGCCCCCTCCCGCAGCAGACCTACAAGGCGTTGCTAGAGGAGTTGGAGGACTGCTCCTTTAAGTCGGATGTGGAAAAGGTGATGGCGCTCTATCCTGCCGATGCCGGAGTGACGGCTCAGCAATTCAAAGCCCTGTGCTCCGTTCCCAGTTTTGATAGCTCTAAATTGGTGGTCGCTCGAGCCCTGGTTAGTCAGGTGCTTGATATAGAGAATTGTACCAAGTTGGGCGATCTGTTCTCGTTCTCATCTTCGGAGAACGAAGTGCGAGACCTGCTGCGCAAAGAGCTTGACTTGCGCTACGGCTATAACAAAGGTTGGTAACCCATAACCGTCCCCGAAGGAAGATCCCCTGAGGGTATGGCAAAAGGGCTGACTTCTCCTTAAAGAGAAGCCAGCCCTTCTATTATCCTAACCGATAACTCCTTATCGCACAGCCATAGTCCCAAACAAACTATCCTTATTAGTGTGAGGGGGGCTCGTCTTCGTCTCCCGATAACATGTAAGTTCGGGTGATTTGTCCGAGGGGGACGGTTGGTTTCTCTCGACTTACAGGCTACGTTTCAAATCGTTTTCCGCTAGCAAAATAAAAAGGGATACCCAAAAGATTTTCATCTCTCAGGTATCCCTTTATTGGGATTGTATCTAGTTCGCTAGATTACTTGCGCTCTTCGATAGCAGCTTGTGCAGCAGCTACGCGTGCGATGGGCACACGGAAGGGGGAGCAAGATACGTAGTTAAGCCCTACACGATGGCAGAACTTAACGGACGAGGGTTCACCACCATGCTCGCCGCAGATACCCACTTTGAGTTCGGGACGGATGGCACGACCACGCTCTGTTGCCATGCTGATGAGTTGTCCCACACCCTTCTGGTCGAGTACTTGGAAGGGATCGACCTTTAGGATCTTCTGCTCGAGGTAGTGAGGTAAGAAGCTGGCGATGTCGTCGCGAGAGTACCCGAAGGTCATCTGCGTAAGGTCGTTAGTACCAAACGAGAAGAACTCAGCGGACGAGGCGATACGGTCGGCAGTGAGAGCCGCACGAGGGATCTCAATCATCGTACCTACCTTAAAGTCGAGGCGTACACCCTCTTCTTCAAACACCTTTTCTGCTGTAGCGCGAATTACTTCCTCTTGTTGCTTGAACTCGTAGAGGATACCAACGAGAGGTACCATGATCTCGGGATGAGTTTCAATACCCTCCTTTTGGAGTTGGCAGCAAGCCCCGAGGATGGCACGCGTCTGCATGCGAGTAATTTCGGGGAAAGTATTACCGAGACGGCAACCACGGTGCCCGAGCATTGGGTTTTGCTCGTTGAGCTTTTCGATGCGAGCTGTGAGCGTAGCGAGATCGATGCCCATAGCTTCTGCCATCTCCTCTTGTTGTTTTACATCGTGGGGTACGAACTCATGGAGAGGGGGGTCGAGAAGACGTACTGTTACGGGCAAGCCTTGCATTACTTTGAAGATCTCATAGAAGTCTTTGCGCTGGTAAGGCAAGATCTTTTCGAGTGCTTTTACACGACCCTCTTCGTTTTCGGAGAGGATCATCTCACGCATGGCTTTGATCTTTTCTGCTTCGAAGAACATGTGCTCCGTACGGCAGAGACCGATACCTACGGCACCAAAGCTACGAGCCGTTGCAGCGTCACGAGGAGTGTCTGCATTGGTGCGAACTTGGAGGCGTGCGTGCTTATCAGCGAGAGCCATTAGGGTGCGGAAGTCGTCGTCCATTTCGGCAGCAACCGTAGCTACTTCGCCGAGGAATACTTCGCCCGTAGTACCGTTGATAGAGATTCTATCGCCTTCATGGAGAACGGTCTTACCGATAGTAAGCGTTCGCTCTACCATGTTCACCATCATTTCGCCGGCACCGGTGATACAGCATTTACCCATACCACGAGCCACTACGGCAGCGTGAGAGGTCATACCCCCACGTGTTGTGAGGATACCTTGAGAGGCTGTCATACCTTCGAGGTCTTCGGGAGAAGTCTCTTGGCGTACGATGATTACTTTCTTGCCTTCTGCGTTCCAAGCGGCAGCGTCGTCGGCAAAGAATACAATTTGCCCCGTTGCAGCACCGGGAGATGCAGGGAGACCCTTCGTGAGAAGTTGGGCTTTCTTTAGTGCTTCCTTGTCGAAGACAGGGTGGAGTAGCTCGTCGAGTTTGTTGGGCTCGATGCGCATGATGGCTTGCTCTTCTGTGATCTTACCTTCGTGGAGTAGGTCACAAGCGATCTTAACCATTGCGCTACCGGTGCGCTTACCATTACGTGTTTGGAGGAGCCAGAGTTTGCCTTCTTGTACGGTAAACTCCATGTCCTGCATATCGGAGTAGTGGTCTTCTAGCTTTTGTTGGATAGCGTTGAGCTCGGCGTAGATCTCGGGCATGCATTCCTCCATAGAGGGATACTTAGCGGCACGATCTGCTTCGCTAATGCCTCCGCGTTCTGCCCAACGTTGTGAACCAATCTTGGTGATTTGTTGAGGAGTACGGATACCTGCTACCACGTCTTCTCCTTGTGCATTGATAAGGTACTCTCCGTTGAAGAGGTTTTCGCCATTACCGGCATCGCGAGAGAAGCATACCCCTGTAGCTGAGGTATTACCCATGTTCCCGAATACCATAGCTTGTACGGTTACAGCGGTTCCCCACTCTGCAGGGATGCCTTCCATCTTGCGGTAGAGGATAGCGCGCTCGTTCATCCATGAGTTGAATACCGCCATAACGGCACCCCATAGTTGCTCATAGGGATCTGCAGGGAAGTCCTTACCGGTACGCTCGTGTACTGCTTTTTTGAAGCGAACTACGAGGTCTTTGAGGTTTTCTACCGAGAGTTCGTTGTCGAGTTTTACTCCGGCTTCTTCTTTTACTTGCTCAATGATAGCTTCGAAAGGATCCTGTTCGGTCTTTTCGGCAGGCTTCATGCCAAGTACCACGTCGCCGTACATCTGTACGAAACGGCGGTAAGAGTCCCAAGCGAAACGCTCGTTGCCGGTTTTTTTGCTGAGGCCGGCTACTACTTCGTCATTGAGACCAAGGTTGAGGATGGTGTCCATCATCCCGGGCATAGATGCACGTGCACCGGAACGAACCGATACGAGCAATGGGTTTGAGGGATCACCAAAGTTATGACTCATAAGGGTTTCGATACCCTTGATTGCAGACTTTACTTCGTCATTGAGGAGGTTGCGTACCTCTTCTCCACCAATTGAGTAGTATTCGCTACATACGTCAGTGGTAATTGTAAAACCTGGAGGAACAGGTACCCCGATTAGGTTCATCTCTGCGAGGTTGGCACCTTTACCACCAAGCAGATTCCTCATGTCAGCACGTCCTTCGGCCTTACCATCACCAAAGGAATAAACTCGTTTTTTTTCCATCTGTGCTTCTTTGTTAGTTTAGCGTATTCTTATAATCTATTGTCTTCTTAATTTCATTGGGATCAGTTGGAGGGCGGAGATGTTCCTTCTCGCGCTCCACCCTGAGATGTTGTATTGCCGGCACCTTCATTATCAGCGTCGCCACCTTCGCCATCCCACCAGCCTGCTTCTCCTTCGTTGCCGCCACCGGACGAGCCGCAAGGATTGTAGCCTTGGGGGATGTTGAACTTCTTATCACGAGAGTAGCCTAGAGCCCTATCGCTGTAGACTTTCTTGATGAATTTGGCAAAGATCGGGAGTGCAGCGGCTGCCCCTTGTCCGATGGAGGTGGAGTTGAAGTGGATGGAGCGATCTTCGCCACCGACCCAGCAACCGGCTACGATCTCGGGAGAGAAGCCCATAAACCAGCTGTCGCTATTGTTTTGCGTTGTCCCTGTTTTACCACCAAGTGGAAGCTCCAGACCATAGCGACTTCTTAGGCGTCCACCGGTACCTCCATTCACTACAGCTTGCAGCATATCCAGCATCTTGAGGGAAGTCTCTTCGTTGAGTACCTCTGACATGCGGGGCGTAAAGCTTTCGATTGTATTGCCAAATTGGTCTTCGATGCGCGTAACGTAGAGCGGACTCACACGTATCCCTTGGGAAACAAATGTGGTATAGGCACTTACCATCTCGGCAAGACAAACGTCGGGAGTACCTGCGGCCAGCGACACTACCGGGTCGATATGTCCTGTAATGCCGTACGATTTGAGTAGGCGTACAAAGGTAACGGGTGAGGTTTGCCCCATAAGGTAGGCCGTAACCCAGTTGGAGGAGTTTTGCAAACCCCAACGGATCGAAACCATCTCTCCTTGGCGACGCGCTCCTCCGCTTCGGGGTGTCCACGCACGTCCACTACCGTCGTACAGAGTTACGGGGTTGTGGAGCACCATATCACAGGGGGACATCCCTTCCGACATCAAGAGTGAGTAGAGGAACGGTTTGATGGTCGAGCCCACCTGTCTGCGCCCTTGATTGACCATGTCGTACTTGAAGGTGCGGAAGTCAATCCCGCCCACGTAGGCAAGTACATGCCCATTAGAGGGATTCATTGCCATGAAGGCGGAGCGCAATAAGCCCTTATAGTAGAGGATAGAGTCGCGGGGAGACATGGTCTTGTCGATCATGCCATCCCAAGACCATACCTGCATTTTTCTTTTCTGATCGAAGGCTGCGAGTATTTCTTTGTCACTGGCCCCCTCCTGCTTCATTTGGTACCAACGATCCGATTGCTTCATAGCGCGTAGGATCATCGCTTCCCTGTCGGCTGCAGAAACTCGCGAAGAATACGGAGCAGATTTAGAGCCCTTTTTCTCTTGCGCGAAGGCCGGTTGTAAGAATCCGCCCAGATGCTCGCGTATAGCGTCTTCGGCATAGCGTTGCATGCGGCTATCTATTGTGCAATAGATTTTTAGCCCATCCGCGTAGAGATCGTAGCTCTTGCCGTTGGCTTTTTGGGTCTTTTCGCACCAACCGTAGAGGGGATCATTTTCCCAAGCGGTGCTGTCGGCAACGTACTGCCCTATGGACCATTCGTTATAATTGCTCTTATCCGGCTTTTTGGCCGTGAGTATTAAGCGGATAAACTCTCGGAAGTAGGGAGCGAGACCCTCGTTGTGCTGCGTTTTGTGGAAGCGCGTTACAAGGGGGAGGGCAGCCACCGAATCTGCTTCGGCTTCTGTGAGAAATCCTGCTTTTGCCATCTGTCTGAGCACCACATTACGACGCTCTAATGCCCAATCCTTGTCGTTGTGTAGGATGGGGTTGTAGACCGCCGGGTTTTTGCACATTCCCACCAGCATGGCACTCTCTTGTAGGTTCAGTTCGCTAGGTTTCTTGCTAAAATAGGTCTCTGCCGCCGAGCGGATACCCACCGCATTGTAGAGGAAATCGAACTGATTGAGATACATGCAGATAATCTCCTCTTTGGTGTAGTAACGCTCTAGTTTGATCGCGATAACCCATTCGATAGGCTTTTGTAAAAGCCGCTCGATTACGTTGTCTGCTTTGGGGGAGTAGAGCTGCTTGGCAAGCTGCTGCGTGATGGTACTCCCACCTCCGCCACCTTTTTGTCTTAGCATTCCGCGCTTAACAATGGCACGGAGCAAGCCTCTGGCATCAATCCCGGAGTGGTCTTCGAAGCGAATATCTTCTACCGCTATCAAGGCTCGCACGAGGTCGGGCGATAGATCTTGGTACGAAGAATATATGCGGTTATTACCGCTACGGGCATAAGACCCTAGAGTAACACCATCTGCCGAGATTAGCTGCGACGCATATTTATCTATGGGGTTCTGTAATTGCTCTACAGGGGGCATATAGCCGATGATGCCAAACCATATAAGTAGGAATAGCAGCACGACAAAAGCCCAAAAAGAGCCGAATACAATCCACAAGATCTTTCTTATTTTTCGACGCATCAATAAGAAGTGCTAGTTTGTACTCTGTGTGTATCTATTTTATTTGGACTCACGTTCCTTGATAAGCCCTAACTGATAAGCCTCAAGGAGTTGCTTGAGATTGTTGACTTGCTCACGTAGCACTTTGCCCATATCTGTATCTGCTACAAGTATTCGGTGCGAAGTTGGCTCCGTTACTACAGTAACACTTCTAATGTCGTCAAGGTTCTCAATGGCCTCACGTTTGCTGCTAAATGGCTCATGCTGTACAAGCTGCAAACCTCTCGAATTGAAGGTGAGAGTATACCCTGCAATACCTGTACTAGACTGGTAGGCACGGCTGAATCCTCCATCGATTACCAAGAGCTTTCCGCCTGCCATAAGGGGTTTTTCTCCCTTAACGGCCTTAACGGGTACGTGTCCATTGATTACGTGACAATCAGGCCCTTCTAAACCAAAGTCCGCGAGAATGCGTGTGATAGCTTGAGCATCATCGCGGTACTTATAGTAGTAGCCTTTGTGCTCTTTGTGGGTATCCTTTTCCTTGATGAAGTAGCGTTCGAAGGTGGTCATGGCGCTCTTGTCGAAGAGGGGAGAGTCGGGTCCACACCACAAGTACCACATATAGTCTACCGATTTTTGTTTGCGGTCACTGCCCTCGGGGGCTTGGTAGGCATCGCGCACCACTGTGTCAATTTTCTCCAGCAGGGCTTTCCCCTTGTAGGTGCCACTGCCCACGTGCACCTCTTTGAGCATACCCTCTTTGTCGAGGGGCATTGAGGCGTGGTAGAGTAGATTGCCATTGCATACGAGATACATGCTCCCGATTTTGTAGAGGGTGCGAATATGCTCGTGTAGCTTGATACTGTGGGCAAAAGAGAGTCTCAACTGCTCTACTACATAAGCCTCTTCGGGTGTTAGTTCGAAGGGGTTGTCGTGGTTCACCGTAGGGAAGTTCATATCCAGCATCGGGTGATGACCGTAACCTCCATTGGGTGCTGTATGGGTAAGATCGAGTGTCCCCTCTTCCCAGTTGATCTTATCAAAGAGGTCGCGATCCGCCATCTTATATTCCGGATGCGCTGCGATTAAAGCGTGCTCCAGCTTAAACTGAATTACGGCAATAGCCTTGTGCATTTGGCTGATGAGGTAGACACTCTTCTCGTCGTAGCTTGCGTCGGAATCTCCCATCTTGGGTTTGAAGCGGTCGCAAGGGTCGTCCGCATAAGTGTCCATAGCAAAGCGAGCCAAGGGGAGGAGGTTAATGTTGTAGCCATCTTCAATGGTGTCGAGGTTGGCATACCGTAGGGCAATGCGGATCACATTGGCCATACAAGCCAGGTTGCCTGCCGCAGCTCCCATCCAAAGCATGTCGTGATTCCCCCATTGCACGTCCACATTGTGGTAGTGCATTACGGTATCCATGATATGCTGTGCGCCGGGGCCTCTATCAAATATATCCCCTACGAGGTGGAGCCTATCAATGGCAAGACGCTTGATCGTGGTAGAGATAGCTATGATAAAGTCGTCGGCACAATTTGTTGCTATAATAGTGTCGAAGATACTAGCGATATAGGCACTTTTGTTGGGGTTAATCCCATCTTCGTGCAATAGCTCTTGTATGATGTAGCTATACTTCTGGGGGAGGGACTTGCGTACCTTGGAGCGAGTGTATTTCTCTCCCATCTTACGGCACACTTTTACAAGGCGTATCAAGGTAAGGCGGTACCACTCGTCGAGGTTGGGTAGCTCCTTCTTGCTAAGCTCAAGTTTCTCCGCAGGATAGTATATAAGGGTTGCCAATTCTGCCATTTCGCGCTCCTGCAGTTGGTGACCAAATAGTTCGCGTACTTTACGTAGGATGCTCCCCGAAGCATTCTTGAGCACATGGTTGAATGCTTCGTATTCTCCGTGTACATCGGCGAGGAAATGCTCTGTACCTTTGGGCAGATTGAGAATGGCTTCGAGGTTGATAATCTCGGTGGAAGCCTCGGCTGATGTCGGGAAACTATTGGACAAAAGCTGAAGGTAGCGAAGGTCCTTGCGGATGGCTTCTACTTGTTCGTTGGGCTCTCTTGTCATAATGGATACGCAAAGATTAGTTTTCATTATCGCGGAGACAAAGGTACTCTTTTTGTGGGGAGTGGCAATGCTGGCTAGGCTGTGTGGTTGCTTCACCCCTGCTCAAACAAACGGCTCCTTTCTTGCTTTACTCCCAATGCATTACGCCTTTTATTCCCCTTCAGATCCCTATAATTGGGACGACTTGCCTAGTGATACTTGGGAGAATGCCCGTGAAACACGCAAAAAACGCTGCCCTATTCTTTTTCCGTTTTAGGGCAGCAACTAAATGTTTCTCGGCTGGAATCATAGGGGGATATTGGGTGATATTTTTCTGAAAACCAGCTGCATTTCTGCCGATAATTAGCCTACCTTTGTGGGGATTATTGGCTGATCATTTATTAGGATGTCTTTTGCTGTACGCCATTCGCTAGAGGGGGATCTCCCCGCCATGCTTGCCATTTATGAGCGCGCTCGTGCCTATATGGCGTCGTTGGGTAATCCCCATCAGTGGGGCGGATCGGGCTATCCCTCAGCCTCTTTGTTGCGAGAGGACATAGCTCGGGGCGTTAGTTATGTGGTTACGGATCGCGAGGGAGAGGTCGTGGCTACCTTTGTGTTTGTGGAGGGAGAAGACCCTACCTATACTATAATAGAGGGGGCATGGCTCAATGAACAGCCCTATGAGGTGATACATCGTTTGGCCTCTTCGGGGCGAGAGAAGGGAGTCGCTCGTTTTGTTTTCGATTGGTGCTCGCAACGCTCTCGCAATCTGCGCGTGGATACACATGCGCAAAACCTTGTGATGCAGCACCTCTTTCTCTCTTTGGGTTTTGTGCCGTGTGGTACTATCTTTCTACCTGACGGCTCTCCTCGCCTTGCCTACCAAAGGATAATCCCGAAGCCTTCAAAAGAGGAATAATCCGCCTCTAAAGGGGATGGACGAGGATACTATTCGCCCAAAAAGAACTACTTTTGGATAGTAAACGAACGTGCCTTGAGGCACTCTAGAACGATAGATTATGGATTCACTAGACTCGAAAAGAGACTCCCTTGGGGGGCATATGGCAAAGAAAAAGACTCCTACTATCTGGACGGCAGTTGGGGTGGGGCTTGCAACTTTGGGCGGAGGCCTTTTGGGCTGGATGCACCGTAGGCGGCAGGTCGCTCTTGAAAAACGGACGATTGACTTATCGGTACCTATTCAAGCCCTCGAGGTCGGTTCGGGCTTTGATGTGGAGTTGAGTTTTGGTTTAGCTGAGGGGCTCGTGATGGAGGGGCAGCCCACAATTCTCAACGAAGTTAACTATACCCTCCATGAGGGGTTGCTTCGTGTTTATCTCTCCCCTGATGGCTTGCCTCCCGAATCATCGCGTCGTGTTACTCTGTACCTTTCCCTTCCTTCCCTTTCCTCTATTACACTTTTGAGTGATAGTTCGCTCTCTGCCCAAGGAGTGAATGAGGTAGAGCATTTTACGCTCGTGCAGCATTCTTCTCGTCTTAAGGGCTTGCAGGTGGAGGGTGAAGTAGCCTCTATTCGTCTTGCCGGAGAGTTTAAGAGTTCTGGGCATTTTCGCTCAAAATCCCTTTCGGTTCAAACGGTGGGGAATGGTCGGTTAAAGTATGATGCCCTTACATCGGAGACGAATCTCTCTATGGCAGGCTCCGGTTTGGCTTACCTCTCTGGGTTGGCGGATCGTGTGGATTGCTCTCAATCGGGACGCACCAAGGTGCATGCCGAGAAGTTTGTTGCCGAGAGTATCAAAGTGCTACTAAGTCATGATGCACAGGCGGAGTGGAAGGTGAATCAGATCTATTCGGTCTCGCTTTCCGAGCGGTCTCACCTAATCCTCAGAGGGGAGGAGGCTAAACCTTCGGAGATTACCGTTACCCAGCAGGCAAAATTTATTCGTTGTAAATAATCTACACCTATTACATATAGTACTATAATGACGCAATCATTATCGATCCAAGAGTATTATGCCCCCGAGTTTAGCCATTGCTGGGGGTGTGGGCAGGCGCATCCCTCGGGCTTGCATCTGCGTAGTTATATGGCTCCCGATGGCGCTTCTGCTACTTGTACTACCATGCCACCGGATATTTATACGGGGGGAGTGCCTTCTAATCTATATGGTGGGTTTATTGCTATGCTTTTCGATTGTCATGGCACGGCTTCGGCAGCAGGTTTTTATTTGGCAGCGCATCACATCCCCCTGAATCATGAGACCTTGGAGCGGTTTGTTACGGCGCACTTGGAAGTGGATTATCTACGCCCAACTCCGATGAATTGCGCTCTGAAGGTGGTTGCTCGTCCTCTAGAAGTGACGGATCGCAAGGTCGTTTTAGAGATGGAGCTGTGGGCTGGGGAAGTAAAAACCGCAACCGCCAAAATGGTCGCTGTGCGCTTCGTGAAGAAGTAAAACCCCCTCAATTTTTGCTCTGCATCCACTTCTCGGCAAGAAAAAATCTTTTGTAAGTTGCTGATTGGTAGTGATGCAACAATTATTAACTCGTGGGGGTAGGAAATAAATTTGGTTGGAATAGAATAAAAGCCTTACCTTTGCAAACGCAAACGAGGGCAGGGGGCGGGGCGAGCTTCCGCAAAACAGGTCTCGGTTGCGCTGAGGATGAAAGAAAAATTTCCTCGAAGTATTGCAGGAGTCAAAATAATTTTTGTATCTTTGCAATCACGTTCGCTTCACGAGCGGGGTTCGGCTCCTAAGGGGTTCGGGTTCCGAGGAGTGGAGTACGATAACGAGATCTTTGAGAAGCTTGATATATAACAAATTGTGTAGTGCACGCCAC
>ERZ773234.7-NODE-7-length-153430-cov-6.059227_pt1 | contig 153430 bp, 115 predicted proteins | sample MGYA00580523_ERZ773234 | MGnify/ENA primary metagenome ERZ773234 (study PRJEB29015, sample SAMEA2738167) | human oral metagenome | biome: human oral; feature: human-associated habitat; material: saliva | place: China | collected 2262 ...
GGGGCGGAGGCAGAAAAAGCGCTGGGAGCACTGGCAGCAGAGCGGGCACTAACCGCGTTTACACCAGCCAAATCAGCTGAAGCAGCGGTGGCCGAGAAAATACTGGGGGCACTAGCTGCACTAGCAGCCGCACGCCTACGCGAGCGAGTCCCGGCGCGGCTAGCCAAATCAGCTGAAGCGGCGGTGGCCGAAGCAGCCGTAGCAGACAAAGAACTGGGGGCACTAGCTGCGTTAGCGCGGCGTCGGGTGGCACGCCCATTAACTGCCGGCGCTGCCGAGGGGGCGCTCAAAGAGCTGTAAGTGCTGGCACTAGTGGCCATAGGTGCGCTGGCTGCGCTAGCAGCACGCCGCGAGCGCGCCGGGTAAGTTGGCAGTGAGGGAGCCCCAGCGTGAGCCGAATTTACGTGTACTACCGGCTGAGTGGGAGCCTGGCCACCTAGCGGACCAGCTCCAGCGCTAGTGGCGCTAGCAGCAGAAATACCAAAAGAAGCAGCTGAGCCGGCAGTGGGCGAGCTGCTGGCTAGGTGCGTAGGTAGTCCCACACTGGGGCCGTTGCCGCCGTTAGCAGCATTGGCGGCGTTAGCGGCTGCAGTATTTACAGGCGCGAAGGTAGGGGCAGCTGCGTGTCCAGCGCTTTCAGGCATACGGCTAGCGGCGGTAGGCACCACTCGCGTATCCCTAAGATCGTCGCCGGGAGTAACAACCGGGGCGCTAGCAGCCGGAGCGCTAGCAGCCGGAGCACTAGGGGCACTAGGGAAGCCAGGAGCGCTAGGGGCAGCATTAGCGCGGCTAGGGCCGTCGCCGGGGCCAGAGCCTAAAAGCGGCTCACGGATAGGCTCAAAACTGTTGTGCTCGTGCAGAGTGTGGCTTTTAATATCCATCTCTGCCATAGGGCTTTGTAGTGCTTGAGCCTCATCAACAGTTAATTCACCTGAGGCCACTGCCTCACGTAAAGCTTCTTGTTCTTCACGCAGGCGGCGCATTTCGCGGCGGGTTAGCAGGGGCTGCTGGCCGGTTAGGAAGGCTTCACGCTCCGCTGAGCGCTCCGCTTCGCGGCGTGCTCGTCGCGACATTGGGCGGGCAGCTCCGTTTTGAGGCGCGTCAGTCACTTTCGCTATCCTTCCTGCCGGTTTGTCCTTGGGCTACATTGGCGGTCATTGAGGTGGTTGCGCTGTTGCGCCGTCCACTTCTATAAAGGCCATATTTACGAATGTATTGCACTACGCCGTCTGGTACCAGGTACCACACCGGCGCGGCGCGTTTAACTCTTTCACGACATGCCGTTGAGGAGATGGCCATAGCTGGCACCTCAACCAGTTGCACGCTGTCTGGCAGTCCGGTCTTGTCTAACACATGTCCCGGACGGGTGACCCCCACCATATGTGCAAGCTCGAATAGTTTATCGGCGTCTTTCCAAGAAAAAATCTGCGCCAACGCATCTGCGCCAGTGATGAAGAACAACTCCGTGCCTGGATAAAGTGCGGCAATATCGCGCAAAGTATCCACAGTGTAGGTAGTCCCGCCGCGATCAATATCCACCCTGGATACCGTAAAGCGCGGGTTAGAGGCCGTAGCGATAACCGTCATCAGGTAGCGATGTTCGGCTGCAGAGACGCGGCGGTCACGTTTAAAGGGTTGGGAAGCTGTAGGAACGAAGATTACTTCATCAAGCTCAAAGGCGTCTTGTACCTCGCTTGCAGCCACCAAGTGGCCATGGTGAATCGGGTCGAAAGTGCCACCCATAATGCCTATGCGTGGTGCTCGCCCTGTTTTTTCCATGCCTACATACTGCCATGAATTAATATAAATAGCCTATCCTTATGGGGGTATTAACCAAGTTTTCCTACAGTTTCGCGGCCTACACTGGCAATCTGACACGTATTACGGGAGGCAGTAATGACCAGGCACGATCGGCTTAGCGAGCTACTGGCTATGGTTCTGGAAGCCGGCAGCGTGCATATTGACGACGTCGTCGCTCAGCTGGGGGTTTCCGCCGCCACTGCCCGGCGTGACCTGGATTTACTGGCCAGCCAACAGTTAGTTACCCGCACTCGCGGCGGGGCTAGTGCCAACCCTACTTCTTCAGAGCTGCCGTTGCGTTACCGCACTACACGCATGTCTGAGGAAAAGACACGTATTGCTCATGCCGCCGCCAAACTGGTTGAGCCGGGCCAAACTATTGCGCTTAATGGGGGCACTACCACCACTGAGATTGCCCGTGAGCTGGCCTTGCACGCGCCTGAACCCACTTTGGAAGTGCCGCAAGTTACGGTGGTTACTAATGCGGTCAATATTGGTTATGAGCTGACTGTACGCTCACATGTGCGGGTAGTGATGACTGGTGGGGTGCCCCGCCCCCAGTCATATGAGCTGGTAGGCCCCCTGGCGCAGCGGATTTTGCCCGATATTTATATCAACACCTTGTTTTTAGGGGTTGAGGCTCTAGGCCCGCGCGGGGCCTACGCTTCCCATGAGGGTGAGGCAGCCATTAACGCGGCCTTGGCTGATGCGGCTGAGACGGTGGTGGCCGTTAGTGACCACTCAAAACTGGGCACTAGTGCCTTTGCATTGATCCGTAAGCTGTCACAGATTGACCTGCTGATCACCGACAGCGGTGTGGATGAGGACACGCTAGCGTGGATCAAAGCCGCCGGCGTAGAGACTATGATTGTTTAAGGGAAACATTTTCTCCCCTACCCCAACATAATCGAACACAGCTTGGTTAGCGCCTGAGGCGCCAGCCTAGCTGTGTAACTGCTGCCGAGGAAGTCTGCAATGACCATGCCCCCCGCCCCGCGCACTACCGGTCGCGTCACTATGCCCATTCAAGAGGGCATTGACGAACAAATCCGCGCCCTTTGCACTGCTTTAGGTGCAGATGCCGTCCGTAACTCTGACGGTACTTGGCTCCCTGAAATAGCCTCTGAACTGGTGGATAAGGTTTACTCCACCTACTTCCCGGCCCGTGGCGATCAAGAATTTGCGCTGGCTCATCCCCAAACTTTGGTTAACCAGTATCTGCTTTCTGCCCGGCACACTGCTTTAGGCGCCACTGCCCTAGAAATTGACGTCATGGAGGGCTATTTCCGTGACCAGTTCGCCCCGCACTATGAGCGCTATGAGCGTTTTTGGGAGGTCACTGACCGCACCACTGGCCAGGTAGTGCCGGTAGAAGACTGGCAGCTAGATCGCCAGCGCGGGGTGGTAACTATCCCCCAGCCCACGCCTTGGCATGAATACACTGTGGCTTTCCTAGCTGATCAGCTATGGGACTCCACCCAGATGTACAACTACATCACCAACAATTGGCAAGATGACCCCACCCGCGTCAAAGAACGCCCCTATGACGCGCGCAAGCACCCGGTGTGGGAGCACACCCGCCAGGCCCTGACCGACTGGCTAGCGGCCCACCCGGAAGTGGATGTGGTGCGTTTTACCACTTTCTTCTACCACTTCACACTGGTGTTTAACGAGAGTGGCAAAGAAAAGTTTGTGGACTGGTTTGGCTACTCTGCCTCCGTCTCACCTGAAGCTTTGGACGCTTTTGAGGCTGAATACGGCTATGCACTGCGGGCTGAAGATTTTGTCGACGCCGGCTACTACAACTGCCCCTTCCGCTCCCCCAGCCCCCAGTTCCTAGACTGGATTGATTTCACTTCCAGGTTTGTGGCAGCCAAGGCCAAGGAGCTGGTGGATATTGCCCACGCTAATGGGCGCGAAGCCATGATGTTCCTAGGCGATAACTGGATTGGCACCGAGCCTTATGGCAAGTATTTCCCCTCAATTGGGCTAGATGCGGTGGTTGGTAGCGCCGGTAGCGCCGCCACTACCCGCCTGATCAGCGATATTCCCGGGGTTAAATACACCGAGGTGCGTTTCTTACCTTACTTTTTCCCCGACGTTTTCAACCACGAGGGCGGAGACCCGGTAGGCCAAGCCAATGATTCTTGGCTAACTTCACGGCGCGCTATTGTGCGCCACCCACTAGACCGGATGGGCTATGGCGGCTATGTTTCGCTGGCTCTGGAGTTTCCTGAATTTGTTCAGCGCATTGCCCAGATCTGTCAGGAGTTCCGCGACATTCACGAGTTTTCCGGCGGTAACTTGCCGGCTAACGCCCCCTTTAAGGTGGGTATTTTGAATGCCTGGGGTAAGCTGCGCAGCTGGCAAACCCATATGGTGGCCCACGCACTGTGGTATAAGGCCTGCTACTCCTATGTGGGTGTGGTTGAGGCCTTGGCTGGCTTGCCTTTTGAGGTGGAGTTCCTCTCCTTCGACGAGGTTTTGGACCAGGGCGTGCCCAAGGACATTGGGGTGCTGATTAATGCTGGCGCTGCTGGCACCGCTTTTTCTGGGGCTCAGGCTTGGGATGATCCGCGTCTGAGCGAAATTATTCGCGCCTGGGTGGCCGCTGGTGGCGGTTTCATTGGTGTGGGTGAGCCTAGCGCCTATCCCAAGGGCGGAGCTTTCTTGCAGCTCAGCGATGTTTTGGGAGTGGACCGTGAGCAGTCCTTGTCACTGTCTACTGACCGCTACCCGGTGGTTACTTCTGAGCATTACGTTAGCGCTGATTTAGACCCGGTTTTCGACGACGGCGAAGGCGCTGGCGGGGATGTGTTTGCTACCAGCGCGCAGATTCTGCGACTAAAAGAGGGCAGCGTACAGCTGGCGGTTAACCACTATGGAGCCGGGCGCGCCGTGTATTTCTCGGGCTTGCCCTACTCCTATGTAAACAGCCGCACTCTGCAGCGCGCCCTGTATTGGGCGGCTAACCGTCAAGACCTCATTGAGCAGTGGCATACCAGTCACCCGGCCACTGAAGTGGCTTGGTATCCGCAGGTGCGCCGGTTCTTGGTGACCAACAACTCCTACCAGGCGGTTAGCACCAGCGTATGCGGCCAGGGCCAAACCTGGCAGGTTGAGCTTGAACCTATGGGTAGCTGCTGGATGGATGTGAACTAAAGGCGTTTAGGCGCGTGCTTTATCTAAGTGCGCGCCTAAGCTTGCGCCAGCGTTTGGGACTAATGATTAGCTCAAGCCCAAACACCACCATCCACACAAACAAAATGGTCAGGTGCACTCTTTGAGCGATGCCGCTGTAACGCTGGAGTACTTCTAGCACAGCGGCGGTAATCGCATAGAAGGCACTTGCCGCAGTCATTATGCCGGTTAGGTAACGACTAGCCGGCATAATTTTGTGTAGCTTTAGGCCGCTGCGTGGGCTCAGTAGACCGGTTAGGCCCACGCCGGCGGCAATCCAGGCCCCTCCCACCACAATTGAGGAGCCTTCATGAACCCGGTGCACCCAGCTGGTGGAGTGGGCCAGCTGCGCCTTGCAGCTGTTTAGCGATACCGCGCATTGCATTGGGAAACTAACGTCCACAATGGTGGCCACACCGATAAGTACTAGTCCCCCAAACCCTAGCAGGGCGCAGCGCCTACCCCAGCGGTTAAGCCTGCGCCAATGAACGTTTCTACCTAGGTTGTTAAGCCCTACCACGCCGGTGCCGCTAACTAGTAGTGAGGCTACGCCGTCGCCAATACGAGTGACCTTAGCGGTGGGCTGGCCACTAGCAGCCAATTCAGAGGCGTAGGCGTTAACCCAACTCAAATGCGAGCCCAGCAGACCAGACAGCAGCCAGGTGGAATAAACTATGGCGGCAAGTATTATGGCCACACCGGTGGTGCGTGCATATTTAAACGGCATCGCATCCTCATAATGCTCGGAAGTACTGCTTTTATTATGGCTGTAAGGGCTGCTAACTAGCCAATTGCATCGCTTCAAGGCAAATCGAGACGCTGTGAGATTTTAAGTAAACATGCTAAACGATTGACACATATAAGCTGGCCTCGCCGGGGTAAGACAAAGGCGTCCTACCCCACCTCACCAGGCGATATGCCCAAAAATCGTCCGGGTGCGGCAGCGCCGTTAGTGGGGCGACCAGCGCGATTAAGGCCGCTCCGCTAACACGGTGCTAGCACGTCACATATGTTGTCAGATCTTTGCCTGACAGAGTTATCTAGTTTCGGTTTACAGATCCGGGTCGGTCCACAGACCCTGGGCTGCTTCTTCACGCAGGGCCGCGCGGGCAGCTTCTTTCGCGTCCATACGTTCTTTATATTCAGCTCGGCGCTGCTCGTTGGTACGGCGGTGGTAGTCCTCCACGCGCACATCCGTGCCGCGCTGGCCCAGCAGCTCAGCCCCGGCAGTGAGGGTGGGCTCCCAAGTGAAGATGACGCCGTCGCTTAAATCACCGATCAACACCGTGTCTCCACCCTGTGCCCCGGCCTTGAGCAGCTCATCTTCCACGCCAGCAATAGCCAGGCGGTCAGCTAGGTAGCCCACGGCCTCATTGTTAGTGAAGTCAGTTTGCAGCACCCAGCGTTCAGGCTTTTGACCGCGCACCTGATAAACCTTGCCCTCCTGGGGGTGGTTAATCAGCTTAATGGTGGCAATGGGCTCATTCTTACGCCGTCCTACCGGGGCCGGGGTAATAACCGGGCGCACCGTCTGACTCTCGACCTCTTGCAACTGCTGGCGGTCTTGCTCTACCAGGGCCGCTAGCGCATAGGACAGTTCACGTAGGCCCTTACGGGTTAGCGCACTGACTTCAAACACCGGCCAGCCGCGCTCTAGCAGCTCATCATGCATCATTTCAGCCATGGCGGCGCCGTCAGGCATATCCACCTTGTTAACCACAATCACGCGTGGACGGCTCATCAGCGGCAGGCGGCCCGTGGCACTGCCGTCATCAGCTAGGCGCTGCGAGTAGGTGGCTAGCTCAGCTTCAATAACCTCAAGATCATGGAGCGGATCGCGGTCAGATTCTAGTGTGGCAGCGTCAAGCACATGCACAATCACCGCGCAGCGCTCAATGTGGCGCAAAAACTCCAAGCCCAAGCCCTTGCCTTCACTGGCGCCAGGGATCAGCCCGGGCACATCCGCAATGGTATAGCGGCTAGAGCCGGCCTCAACCACGCCCAGGTTAGGTACCAAAGTAGTGAAGGGATAGTCGGCAATCTTGGGGCGCGCCGCACTCATAGCCGCAATCAGGGAAGATTTACCAGCGCTGGGGTAACCCACTAAAGCCACGTCAGCGATGGACTTTAGCTCAAGTACTACATCTTTTTTCTCACCGGGCAGGCCTAGCAGGTGGAAGCCCGGGGCGCGGCGCTTAGAGGAAGCTAGCGAGAAGTTACCACGCCCGCCGGCGCCGCCTTCCGCCACTACCAGCTCTGCTCCCTGCTCAACTAGGTCAGCGATTACGCTGCCGTCAGTGTCTTTAACAACCGTGCCTTCAGGCACCGGCAAGATTACGTCAGCGCCATTTTCACCGCGCCGCCAGTCCCCCATGCCGGGGGTACCACTACCAGCACTACGGTGAGGGCTGCGGTGGTAGCTAAGTAGAGTGGTGACCGAGGGATCTACCCGCAAAATAACCGAACCGCCGTGACCGCCGTCGCCGCCATCAGGGCCAGCCAGGGGCTTGAACTTTTCACGATGAATCGAGGTGCAACCATGGCCGCCGTCGCCACCGGCAACGTGCAAAACCACGCGATCAACAAAACTGGCCATGATCTCTCCTAGGTATCAGTTGCGGGCGTAGATATGACGCAAGGGCGGCCGGCATCGCGCCGAACCGCCCTCACATGACGTTTAGTCGCTGGTCTCAGGCCTCAACTAGGACGTTGACAACCTTACGACCGTGGTGGGTGCCGAACTCGACACTGCCAGCTGCGGTAGCAAACAGGGTGTCGTCGTTACCGCGGCCTACGTTTACACCAGGGTGGAAGTGAGTGCCGCGCTGACGCACGATAATCTCTCCGGCCTTAACAAACTGGCCGCCGTAGCGCTTAACGCCCAGGTACTGTGCGTTCGAGTCACGGCCGTTGCGGGAGGAACCCAGACCCTTCTTGTGTGCCATTTCCTAATCCTCTTTTCTGCTAAGACTAATCGATGCCGATATAGGGCAAGATCAGGCGATTGCGGTAACCTTGACGGCGGTCAGCTTGGCGCGGTGGCCCTGACGCTTACGGTAACCGGTCTTGTTCTTGAACTTGAGGATGTTGATCTTAGGACCCTTCTCGTCGCCGACGATTTCGGCGCGAACGGATACCTCGGCTAGGCCAGCAGCGTCCGAGGTCACCTTGTCGCCATCCACCAGGAGTAGGGGGGCGAGGGTTACCTCGTCGCCGATCTCACCGGCAAGCTTGTCGACAACGACGACGTCGCCGACGGAGACCTTCTCCTGACGGCCACCAGCCTTGACGATCGCGTAGACCACGTTGATGCTCATCTCTTTTAGTCGTTTTAAGCGCCCCGTAGCTACTAAGCCAACTTGGCACTTTCTGGCAAACGGTGCGCAACGCACCGACGGTCAACTCTACGTGACGAAGGGGCGTTGCGCCAACCTGTTTTCGCTATTCTTCAGTGTGGTCTTGCGCACCGGTTTCAGTTTGTGCCGGTGCCACCACCCCGGAGCTAGCTGCCCGACGGCGTGGGCGACGCATGGTTTCTAGCACCGTGTCGGCGCTAGCAACTACCGATCCACCTCCGGAAATAGTCTGCCTCTGGGCTGGGGCGGCCGGGGCTTGCTCGGGGGTGACGCTTTCGTTGGGGGCACTAGCAGCGCGGCGCACAGCCCGACGGCGTGGGCGCGGCTGGGCTACCTCGGTAGCTGCGTGTGACTGCTCAGCTACCTCGGCGCTTGCGGACGCCTGTCCGGTTACCTCCTCCTGGCCGACTGCCGGCTCTAGTGGCGCGTCAGCCGACTGCTGAGCCTCATCGGTGTCGCTAGCTGCGACGTTTGGGGCACCAGCATCACTAGGGGCGCCGTCGTGGGCCGTAACACTATCGCTGTCCGTAGCGGCGTCGTCGTGAGCAGTAGCGTTGGCAGCCTCGTCGTGAACCTGCTGCGGCTCCAAAAGCTCCATAAAGTCAGCTGGCGCAGCGCTCTGCACAAACTGGCCCGAACGGCGCACCCGGCGCGGGGGGCGGGCGGTTTCACGCGGCGCCTCGCTGGCCCCACTATCGTGAGCCCGCTCGGCGGCGGTAGCAATCTGGGCTAGAGCGTTGCGCACATTGTCGCGCTCAGACTCATCGGCCACGCTGGCCGCAGCAGACTCACTGGCTGAGTCATTCTTACGGCGCGGTTCTTCATCCTTACGCTGCTTACGACGGCGCTTACCACTGTCTACATGGGCTGAGGCAGACATAGACATGTCCACCACCTGGTTTTCCACCGGGGCATCATGAACGATAAAGCCACGCCCATTGCAGTGCTCACACGGCGTCGAGAAGGCCTCTACCAGCCCCTGCCCCACACGCTTACGGGTCATCTGCACTAGCCCCAAGCTGGTTACTTCAGTGACCTGGTGGCGGGTACGGTCGCGACCCAGGCATTCGATTAGGCGGCGCAGCACCAGGTCCCGGTTGGACTCAAGCACCATATCCACAAAGTCGATTACCACCATGCCGCCGATGTCGCGCAGACGCAGCTGACGCACAATCTCCTCAGCTGCTTCCAGGTTGTTGCGGGTGACGGTCTCCTCCAGGGTGCCGCCCGCGCCAGTGAAGCGGCCGGTATTGACGTCAATAACCGTCATGGCTTCAGTGCGGTCAATTACTAAGGTACCGCCGCTGGGCAGCCACACCTTGCGGTCAAAAGCCTTAGCTAGCTGCTCCTCTACCCGGTAGGTGGTGAACACATCCACCGGGGAAACCCAGTGCTCTAGGCGGTCAGCTAGCTCAGGGCTAAGCTCAGTGACATATTCGCTAATGGTTTGCCAGGCTTTAGAACCCGAAACGATCAGCTTGCGGAAGTCTTCACTAAAGACGTCACGCACCACGCGCAAAGCCAGCTCCGGCTCACCCTTTAGTAGCAACGGGGCTTTGCCTGAGCCACGGTTAACGGCTTCTACCTTCTTTTGGATCTGTTCCCACTGGGCGGTTAGGCGCTGCACATCAGCGGCTAGCTGCTCTTCAGTGGCGCCTTCAGCGGCGGTGCGCACAATTACACCATGTCCGGCGGGCACAACCTGCTTCAAAATGCGCTTTAGGCGGCCGCGCTCAGTGTCGGGTAGCTTGCGTGAAATACCGGTCATAGACCCCCCGGGCACTAGCACCAGGTGGCGTCCGGCCAGGGTGATCTGGCTGGTTAGGCGGGCGCCCTTATGACCAATGGGGTCCTTGGTTACCTGTACTACTACCGTGTCGCCGCTCTTGAGGGCGTCTTCGATGCGGCGGGGCTTGCCTTCTAGGCCAGCGGCGTCCCAGTTAACTTCACCGGCGTAAAGCACGGCGTTGCGGCCCTTGCCTAGGTCAACGAAGGCGGCTTCCATGGAGGGCAGCACGTTTTGTACGCGGCCGATGTAGACATTGCCCACCATTGAGGTTTGGGTGTGGCGGGCTACGTAGTGCTCTACCAGCATGTCGTCTTCAAGTACGGCGATCTGGTTGAGCCCGTCTTTTTCGCGCACGATCATCTGGCGGTCTACGCTTTCGCGGCGGGCCAGGAATTCTGCTTCGGTTACGATCGGGCGACGGCGTCCGGCGGCGCGTCCTTCACGGCGGCGCTGACGCTTGGCTTCTAGGCGGGTAGAGCCTTTAAGGGCGGTAACTTCGTCTTTAACGTCGCGGGCTTCATCTGAGCGGGTGCGGGTACGGCGGCGACGGCGACGGCGCAGCGAGCCGGACTCTCCGCCTTCTTCCTCTTCGCTGCTTTCTTCACTGGCCTGAGTGTCAGCTTCAGCCTCTTCAGGACTGGAAGCACTGGTAGTGGTTTCTTCTTCCTCTTCGCGCACGCGTGAGCGGCGTCCGCGTCCGCCACGACGACGGCGCACAGACTTGCGGCCGTTTTCTTCGTCTTCTTCAGCTGTGCTTACATCAGTACTTTCGTCCTGAGTTGCTTCGCTCTCTTGATCAGCTACTTCGACGCGCTTTTCGCGGCTAGTACGTTCGTCACGGTGGCGAGTTTTGCGGGACTTAACGCTCGCGCGCGGGGTACGGGCGGCGTCGTCGTCGTTTTCAGCAGAATCAGCCTCTACTACCGGGCGCTTACGCACTGCCGAAAAATCGGGGGCCTGAAATAGTAGGGAACCAAAAGAAGCGGGCGCACTGGGGGCTGCCTGGGGTTCCTCGGCAGCACTAAAAGTAGAGTCAGCCATTTCAGCCATTATTTTCTCCAAAGTGACGCAGCCCAGGTTCGCACCTACCCCAAGCTGGTCGGGTCGTCGCCGCAATGGGCGGAAAGTCTAGGAGCACCCCTTATGGGATGTCAGGGCCGCCGCAGTGCGCATTCTAGCCAGGCTTTGCAGCGACGAACTTATGCGGCGCAAAAGCAGTTTGGCGAGCACAGGGCAGGCGGAGAGCGCGCTGGTACGTAAGCGGAGCTCTTAGGGAATTATTCCACACCCATGGCACTAAAACCTGGTAGAGGCGTCACAGATGGCCAGTTTTTACTGTTGGCGTTAATTGCCTCAAGCGGAGCCTGAGCATTTTTCGGGCGTGTCGAAGCCGGCTTAGGGAGAGCACAAAAACGGGACTTAAGTCAGAAACATATAAACCGACCCCAGTCAGTAGGGACGTATGTCCCAGGTATTTTGCAAGGGTAAACAAATTCACTTGAGTCGTTTGCACCCTTAGTCAAAAAGTCCCACTTCTTCATGACAGCGCGTCAGGCTTAGAAGTACACTTACGGCGAAGTGTTTTGGCCCTACGGCTAAAAACTCAAGATTGAATCATTAGTACCAAGAAAGGTAGCGCTTGTGACCACCGCAATGGCGCTCGACAGTCTGGACCTAGCCCGCTGGCAGTTCGGGATCACGACCGTCTATCACTTCATTCTGGTTCCACTAACCATCGGTCTAGCACCGCTGGTAGCACTCATGGAAACCGCTTGGCTCAAGACCGGTAACGAGCAGTGGCTAACTCTTACCAAGTTCTTCGGCAAGGTATTCATTATTAACTTCGCACTCGGTGTAGCCACCGGTATCGTGCAGGAATTCCAGTTCGGTATGAACTGGTCTGAATACTCTCGCTTTGTAGGCAACATCTTTGGTGCCCCGCTAGCCTTCGAGGCCCTGCTGGCCTTCTTCATGGAATCCACCTTCATGGGCGTGTGGATTTTCGGCTGGGACCGTCTGAGCAAGAAACTGCACAACCTGTGCATCTGGATGGTAGCGCTAGGCGTTAACCTCTCCGCCCTATTCATTCTGGCCGCTAACTCCTGGATGCAGCACCCGGTAGGCGCCGTCGTTAACCCCAAGACCGGCCGCGCCGAGCTTGACGGGATTGGTGGCTTCATCGAGGTACTCACCTCTCCCCTAACCTGGGCCACCTACCTGCACGTAGTGACCACTGCCCTGCTGGTTGCCGGCGCTATGGTTATGGGTATTTCCATCTGGTGGATGGTGCGCGCAGTGCGCGCCGAGCAGAAGTTTGAGGCCACTGAGCTGTGGCGTCGCGGCGCTCGCTTTGGCGCCTACTTCGCGCTAATCGCCGGCATTGGTGTACTGGGCACCGGTCACTGGCAGGGCCAGCAGATCGCTGAATACCAGCCCGCCAAGTTCGCCGCTGCTGAGGCCCTGTGCCAGAGCCAGGAAGGCGCCGGTTTCACCGTAGCTGCCTTCGGTGACTGCTCTGCCAACGGCGGCCCCACCCGCATCATTGAGATCCCCAAGGTCTACTCCTTCATGGCCACCAACGACTTCAACGCCCGCATGACCGGCTTGGACGACGCCCAGAAGGACATGGAACAGCGCTTTGGTAGCACCGCTGCCGACGGCTCCAAGATCAACTACACCCCCGACGTGATGACCACCTTCTGGACCTTCCGTCTGATGATCGGCACCGGTTCGCTATCCATCTTGCTGGCCCTGGTGGTGCTGTACCTGACCCGCGCCAACAAGCTCATTGCTAACCGCAAGCTGGGCACGCTGGCGCTGTGGAGTGTGACTCTGCCCTTCCTGGGTGCCAGCTTCGGTTGGATCTTTACCGAAATTGGCCGTCAGCCTTGGGTAGTAGCCCCCAACCTGGCCACGGTACGTCCTGATGACCCCACCACCTGGGTATACATGCTCACCCAGAACGGTGTATCCACGGTAGTCTCTTCTGCTTCCGTATTGACCAGTATGGTCGTATTCACCCTGCTCTATGCTGCTCTGGGCGTGGTTTGGTTTATGCTCCTGCGTCGCTATGTGCGTGAAGGCGTACGCACCCCGGTAGCTGACAAACCGGCCGACGACGCCGAGCTGACCTTCCAGTACTGATAAATACAAGGAAGTAAGACAAAATGACGTTATCTGTTCTCTGGTTCATCCTCATCGCTGTTTTGTGGATCGGCTACCTGACCCTAGAAGGCTTCGGCTTTGGGGTGGGCATGATCTACAAGTTCGTGGCCAAAGATGAGCGCGAACGCCGCGCTCTACTAGGCACTATCGGCCCCCACTGGGACGGTAACGAAGTCTGGCTACTCACCGCTGGTGGTGCCACCTTCGCCGCTTTCCCCGAGTGGTACGGCACGCTCTTTTCTGGAGCCTACCTAGTTCTGTTCCTGATCCTGCTGGCCCTGATCGTGCGTGTCTGCGCTATTGAGTGGCGCGGCAAGATCAACTCTGACACCTGGCGTGCTCGCTGGGACTGGGCCCACACCATCAGCGCCTGGCTGCCCGCCATCTTGTGGGGTGCGGCCTTCGCCAACCTGGTGCAGGGTATGCAGATTGAGGTAGTTGAGGTTGCCAGCCGCAAGGTTGTGCCCGTCGCTGAGGCCCTGGCGGCTCAGAAGGCCGGCACCCTGATTCCGGGTGCCTCCCACGAAATCACCGGTGGCTTCTGGAGCCTGATCACCCCCTTCACTCTGCTAGGTGGTTTGGTTACCTGCTCGCTGTTCTTGACCCACGGGGCCTTGTTCGCGGCCCTAAAGACTGCTGGCGATCTGTCCAAGCGTTGCTCCGCCCTGGCCCTGAAGCTGGGCGTGGGCTCCACCGTGCTCACCGCACTGTGGGCGCTGTGGGCTCAGCTGGCCTACTCCGCCAGCCCCGCTTCTTGGATTGGTCTGGTACTGGCTGCCCTGTTCCTGGTGGCTTCCTTGTACCTGAATCTGCGTGGGCGTCAGGGCCTAGCTTTTGCCACCCACTTTGGTGCCATTGCCTTTGCCGTGGTGTTCATCTTCCTGGCTATCACCCCCGACATTATGCGTTCTGCCATCAACCCGGCTTACTCGCTGACCATCTCTCAGGGTGCTAGCGCGGATGTGACCTTGCTGATTATGAGCATTGCCGCCGTGGTATTCGTACCCGTGGTGCTGGTGTACACCATTTGGAGCTACAAGGTCTTCGCCAAGCGCATCAACGCTGAAAAGATCGACCCCAATGCCGGCCTGGACCCGGTTAAGGTGCGCGACAACTCCGCTAAGCCGGTGGGCTTGGCTTACTGATCACTTGGCCTGCTGATCAACAAGATCAGTACTCACCACTGATTGCTGTTTAGCAAAGCGCTGGTGGCGGGCAACCTGCTTATGGTTGCCCGCCACCAGACTTTTTTCCTAAATCAAACTATTTGAATATCCTCGCTAGACTGGCCTTGTGAAGCCTTTGGACCCACGCCTGGCGCGCTACGCTAAAGCGGCTCGCAGCTACATTATTTTCACCGCAGTCACCGGTTTTCTAACCGCCGCTGCCATAGTTAGCCAAGCTGCTTTGATTGCCTACGTAATTGCCCCCGTGATCACCTCAAAGCAGTCCTTAAACACGCTGGCCCTGCCGCTGGCCCTGTTGGCGGGGGTGCTAGTTGTGCGCGTAGCAATCACCTACCTGCAAGAGTCACGCGCCCACCGCGCGGCCACACAAACGGTGGTGCAGCTACGCAAGCGCGTATTAGAGCAGGCTATTGCCGCCGGCCCGCGGTGGCGCTCCACCAATACCTCTCAGAGCGCCACCTTGGCTACACGCGGCCTAGATGATCTAGAACCGTACTTCACCCGCTACCTACCCCAGCTGCTACTGGCGGCCACAGTCACCCCGGCCACGGCCCTAGTGATGTTCACCCAAGACATCCCCTCCGCTATTGCGGTAGTGGCCACCATCCCGCTGATCCCTATTTTTATGATCCTGATCGGCAAACTCACCTCCCAGTACTCCAATGAGCGTCTAGCAGCCATGCAGCGTCTAGGTGCCCAGGTTTTAGATTTGGCTTCCGGATTGCCCACCCTTAAGGCACTAGGGCGCGCCCAGGGTTCAAGCAAACGCATCTATCAGCTTGGTAAGGCCTACAACGCCACCACTATGGCTACTTTGCGGGTAGCTTTCCTCTCTGGCGCAGTGCTGGAATTTATCACCACCCTATCGGTGGCGATTGTGGCCGTTGAGGTAGGTTTCCGCCTGCTATACGGGCGCCTGGATTTAGCTACTGCCCTGCTGGTAATCATGATTGCCCCCGAGGTTTATCAGCCCTTGCGTCAGGTAGGTTTCCACTTCCACGCCTCAGCTAATGGCGTGGCCGCCGCCGAGCAGGCTTTTGAAATCATTGAACGCACCCATCACCAAGGCAGCCAAGCAGCCCCGCAGCTAAGCCAAACCACTATTGAGATCAGCAACCTTTCGGTTAAGGCCCGAGGCACCTACGCCCCAGCCTTGCTTTCGGCCCGCTTAGAGCCTGGAAAAATCCATGTGCTGGTAGGTAAATCTGGCTCCGGTAAAACCACCACCGCCCAGGTATTAATGGGCCTAGTGCCCCCCACTAGCGGCCAAGTTAATTTGCTCAGCGACGGCGCCAGCTTGGATTTGCGTGAAGTTGAGCTTAACTCCTGGTGGCGCCAGCTAACCTGGGTGAGCCAACATCCAGCGATTTTGCCCGGCTCAGTGCGTCAGTATCTGCTTAGTGCCGGCGAGTGCAGCCAAGCCGAGCTGGAAAAGGCGGCGCAGGTAACCGGTTTCGACGCCGTCGTAGCCGCCCTACCCCAAGGCTGGGACACCCAGCTGGGTCAAGGCGGGGTGGGTTTAAGTGTGGGTCAGCGTCAGCGCTTGGCGTTAACCAGGGCCCTAGTCAACCCCAGCGCCCTGGTACTGCTTGATGAACCCAGCGCCCACTTAGATGCCATCAGTGAAAACCAGATTGTGCAGGCCGTGCTGCAGCTGCGTGCAGCAGGCTCAACCGTGGTGGTTATTGCTCACCGTCAGGCACTTATCAACATTGCCGACAATGTCATTGAGGTGTGCGCCCAGGCGCTAGCCGCGCAGGAGGCTTAAGTGAATATGGTGTTTCTAAACAGTCAAGAACGCGCCAGCCTACGCCAGTGCCTGCGCCTGTTAGGGCTTAACCGGGGCAGGTTTTGGGCTTCAGTGCTTACCGGTAGCGCTGGTTTGGCTAGCGCCATTGCCTTAAGTGCGGTGGCTGCCTGGCTAATTGCCCGCGCCAGCGAGCATCCCGATGTGGTGATGCTGGGGGTGGCGCCCGTAATGGTGCGCCTATTTGGTATTTCCCGCGCAGTTTTACGCTATGTGGAACGCCTAATCAGCCACGACACGGCGCTGCGCGGCATGAATGGGCTACGTACCCGGGTTTATCAGGCCCTAGCTGGCTCACGCGCTGACGTGGTGGCCGCCTTGCGCCGTGGGGATGTGCTAGCCCGCATGGGAGCTGATATCGACGCCGTCGGCGACCTGGTGGTGCGTGCCTATCTGCCCGCAGCGGTGGCGCTGGTGAGCAGTTTACTGACGGTAGTGGCCATCGCCTTTATCTATCCCCCTGCCGCCTTGATTTTGGCCCTATGTCTAGCTATCAGCGGTATTGGTGCTCCCCTAGTAACCATGCGGGCCACCCGCCGGGCCCTGGATGCTCGCCGTCTGGCTGACACTCAGCTGGCAAATGCCACCCTTAACCTTCTGGAAAACGCTGACGAGCTGCGCATTAACGGCACTATGGAAACCGCCCAAAATGAGCTAGCCCAAATTGAGCAGCGCATTATTGCCCTTAAAGACAGCGCTGCCCGGCCTGGCGCCCTAGCCGGCGCCATTGATATTGCCGCCACCTTGGCTGCCGTAATTGGAGCGATTTTGGTTGGTAGCCCGGCAGTGGCCTCCGGCAGCCTTAACCCGGTGATGCTGGCGGTTATCACGCTTACGCCTCTGGCTGCTTTCGAGGCCACCGCCCCACTTGGCCCAGCCAGCACTCAACTGATTGTTTCCGCCCAGGCCGCCACGCGGGTGATGGAGCTGGTTGACCAGGCCCGCCAGGCAGCTGATGAACCAAGCCATGAGCTAGCTGCGCCCGGCGCTGAGCTAAGCCTGCGCGCCCGTAATCTGGCTACTGCTTGGCCAGGAGGCCCCATTATCAGTCAAGGTATTGATCTGGAAGTTAAACCGGGCCAGTCGCTGGCAATTGTGGGCTCTTCCGGGATTGGTAAAACCACCCTGCTGTACACCCTGGCCGGGATCCTACCTAGTGCCCAGGGAAGCGTTGAGGTACTAAATAGCCAAAACACTTGGCAGCCACTGTATGGTTCACCGCGTCAACAAGCCGCCGCCTACGTGAGCCTAACGGCTGAAGACGCCCATATTTTTAACACCTCAGTGCTAGAAAACCTGCGTGTAGCCAAGGGTGATATCACTGCTGAACAGGCTTATGAGCTGCTAGAACAGGCAGGTTTAGGCGCTTGGCTAACCCAGCTACCTAAAGGACTAGACACTGTCTTGGGCTCAGGTGCCACCAGCATTTCCGGCGGGGAGCGCCGTCGACTCTTACTGGCCCGTGCCCTAGCCAGCCCTGCGCGCATCCTGCTACTAGATGAGCCCGGCGAGCACCTAGACCCGGCCACCGCCGACGCCCTAATCACCGACCTCTTACAAGCCGACTCCAAGCGCGCTATTGTGCTAGTAACCCACCGTCTAAGTGCTTTGGCCAGCGCTGATGAAGTAGTGCTACTAGGCAAAGAAAACCAAAGTGCCCGCATTATTGCCCGTGGCAGCCACAGCCAGCTACTAGCTACCAGCAACGAATACGCTTGGGCTCTAGCGCAAGAGGAGAGCAGCGATGAGTGACACCTTCCAATTTCCCGGAGTGCCAGATGATGACCCACTGGGCGATATTGATATCCCCTCTCCCCTAACCCCCCGGGTTTCTGCCTACTCCTCGGCTACGGTCGCTGTCGAAAACGGTGAGGTAAACGCCTTCACTGTACACTCCAACCGGATGCGCTCCACCCGGGCCCTAACTGACCTAGGGCTAGGCACCGCCGCCGATCTAGATGCGCGCACCCTGGATCTACTGGCAGCCGCCTTAGATCTAACCAGCTCCCTAAAAGTACGCGATGCCCTGCAGCGTTTTGTCACCTCCGCCTGCCAGCTAACCGGGGCCGCTTGGGGCACTATTGCGGTGCATAACCAAAACAACCCCTTTGGGCCCATGGTTAACTCCGGCGTGCCCACGGCTTCGCCAGTGCAACTAGCTTATGAATCGGTGCAGGGCCCCAACCAGTTAAACCCCCAGCAGGCGGGCACCTTAATCGATTCGGGCGCCATTATCCGCAACAACCTCTCAGTTGCTAGCGCCTTTACCGGCGCCATTGAGGGGGAAGGGCCCGGCTCGCTACTAACCGTGCCCTTGCAGGTGCACAGCCAAATCTTTGGCCAGATTTATCTGTGTGATAAGCCCGGCGGGTTTGTTACTAGTGACGCCGCCACTGTCTCTATGCTGGCGCGCGCAGCGGCTGTAGCCATTGATAATGCCCGCCTATACCGGGTGGCCAATGAACGCACTCAGTGGATGAGTGTCTCGCAGGAGCTAACTAGCACGCTGCTTTCTGGCGCCGATGAGGAAGACGCCCTGAGTCTGATTACCAAGCGCGTGCGTGAGGTGGCCCGCGCAGATACTTCAGCCCTGATTTTGCCGGGAATTGGCGACAGCTGGGTGTGCGAGCTGGCTGACGGATTATGGGCCAATGAGCTGATTGGCACCGTGTTTCCCCCCGATGGGCGGGCCATGAACAGCCTGCATGCCCGTTGCGGCCTGCTGGTGCCCTCTTTACGTGAAGAAAAAGTGCTGCGGGTGGAGGAGCTAAGCCGCTTTGGCCCAGCCCTATATGCCCCCATGATTTCCCACTCCCAGGGTATTGGGGTGATTTTGCTGCTGCGTGTGCCTGGGCGCGGGGAGTTTACTGAGCAGGATCTAGAAATCGCCCAACTGGTGGCCTCACAGGCTTCGATGGCTTTTGAACTGGCTAGCGCCCAGCACGCTGAAGAGATGGCTAACCTGCTTGATGAACGTGCCCGCATTGGCCGTGACCTACATGATCTGGCCATCCAACAGCTGTTTGCTACCGGTATGCGTATCACTTCAGCCCGCAAGCGCTTGGCTGCTGAGGAGCAGCTGGAGCCCGAGGAGATTTTGGCTGCTCTCGACGGCGCACTGGGGGCTATTGATGAATCGGTGGCCCAGATCCGCTCAATTGTGCGCTCTTTGCGTGACCGCGATGAGGAAGTGGGGGTGGTGGAGCGTTTGCGCCGTGAATCCTCACTGGCCCGCAACTCGCTAGGTTACGCCCCTTCGCTGATTATCACGGTTGACGGCAAGTCACTTAGCAACTGTTGCCGCGACGAGGAAGATAACCTGATCTCCATTATTGACGCCGCCGTTGACGATGATTTGGCCGATGACCTAGTGGCGGTAACCCGTGAGGCGCTAGCTAATGTGGCCCGTCACGCCAAGGCTTCCTCGGTGCGGGTGCAGATTGATTTCACCGGTTTGGATCTAACTAACGCCTCTTGTCAGCACACCCCCAGTCAGGTGGAGATTCGGGTGGATGACGACGGCGTGGGGCTAGATCCTACCTCTACGCGTAGCTCTGGCACTGCCAATATGAGTCAGCGAGCCTTGCGTCGTGGCGGTAGCTTCAGTTTGGGGCCCAGTCTGCGCGACGACGCCGCCCAGGCTGCACAGGCGGGCCAGGATACGCATCGCGGCACCCGCCTATTTTGGCAGGCGCCGCTAGAAAACTCAGTCTGCTAAAAAACTGCTTAGCTGCGTGAGCCGGCGCGCCAACCCGAGGCGCGCTGGCTAGCCACCCAGGCGGCCACCTGAGTGCGGCGCTGCAAGCCCATCTTAGCTAGCAGCGAGGTGATGTGGTTCTTAACCGTCTTTTCAGCAACTCCCAGCTGGGCGCCAATTTCACGGTTGGACAGGCCTTCACCGATCAGCACCAGAACTTTACGCTCAGCGTTGGTTAGGTCAGCGGTGGGGTCATCGTGGTCGGCGCGTCGGCGGGTAACCGTACGCTCATCTAGCAGCACACGCCCATCAGCCACGGCTCGCACCACATCAGAGATTTCGGCGCCATGCACGCTCTTAAGCACGTAGGCACGTGCCCCTACCTCCAGCGCCTCGGCCAGGGCCTCGTCGTCGTCGAAGGAAGTTAGCACGATCGGTAGAGCCTGCGGGACAGACTGAGACAGGGCGCGGATAACCTCAATGCCGGTGCCGTCAGGTAGCTGTAGATCCACCAGGACAACGTCAGGACGCATTAGGTCCGCACGCCGTATAGCCTCCGCTTTAGAACCGGCCTCCGCTACAACTTCAAGGCCGTCCGCGCGGTCAATGATGTCTGAGATGCCGCGACGGACAATCTCATGGTCATCGATAATCATGACGCGAACGTTCGCGCCCTCCCGGTTTTCTACCATGGAGCTAAGACTAGCAACAATGGGCCCTAGTCCTATAATCAAAAACTTGTAAAACTATAGGAAATTTTTATAACGCCGTGTTTTAACCCTGTTTATTGCGCTGACAATTGGGGCAGCGTACATGTGAACGCCCACCAATAACCTCTTTGCGCAGTAGCCGGCCGCAACGCGAACAGGGTTGCCCCTCACGCCCATAGACTTCTAGAGACCTAGCAAAGTATCCAGATTCTCCTTCAGTATTTACATATAAAGCGTCAAAACTGGTGCCACCTTGGGCTAAAGCGCGTTGCATAACTTCGCCAGTGCTTTGCAGCAAAAGTTTTAACTTGGCTTTACTAAGTGAACTACCTGGCCGGGCGCCGGCAATACGTGCAGCCCATAAAGCTTCATCAGCATAAATGTTTCCGATCCCCGATATAACACCTTGATCTAAAAGCTGCGTCTTTATGGCCCGGCTAGAAGCCTGCAAGCGGCCAATTACCTGGGCTTTATCAAGATAGGGATCTAAAACATCGCGAGCCACATGGGTGTCGGTTACCGGAATGGCATTTAACTGACTGCCACAGCCACCTGGAAAACCGTCGCTAGTGGGCACCATATCCACCACAGCCAGCCCACCAAACATGCGCTGATCCACATGGTGCAGCACAGTGGAGCCTTCCAGCCTTAACCGCACCCGCAAATGGCGGTGGCTAAAAAGTTCAGCCTGCGCCCCACTATGGACCAGTAGCTGCCCACTCATACCCAGATGAGCGGTCAGGGCGGCGCCGTCGTCGAGAACTAGCCATAAAAACTTGCCGCGACGCACCGCCGAGCGCACCTGGCGACCCACCAACTGGTCTACAAATGAGGCAGGGCCCCCCACATGCTTGCGTAGCGGGCGACTATCTAACACCTCAACCGCTGTGAAATGTAGGCCCACCAGGTGCTTTTCTAAGCCCCGGCGCACTACCTCAACTTCAGGAAGCTCAGGCATTAATCGTTAGTGGCGTTAGCGGGCACGCCCCCAAGCAGACTGCCGTGAGCCTGATCGGCGGCCAAAGCCTCATTAACCCCGGGCAGGGCCAAGCCGGCGTCGCCCTTTTCAGCCAAAAGCCGGGCGTAGGCAGACTCAGCGGCCACCAGCTCCGCAGCCTTCTTGGAGGAACCCTCCCCACTGCCTAGCTCACGCTCACCCACATGAGCGCTGGCCCTAAAGCGGCGCGAGTGGTCAGGGCCAAAGCCCTCAACCTCATAGTTAGGCGAGCCCAAACCATGCGCATTACACAGCTCCAGCAGCGAAGTTTTCCAGTCCATAGCGCCCCCACGCACCTGGGCGCGGTTAAGGAAACCAGAGACCAAAACCTGCACCACCGGGCGGGTGGCAGTAAAACCGTGAGTTAGGTAGGTGGCGCCAATCATGGCCTCAACCGTGTCAGACAGGATCGAAGCTTTCTCACGCCCACCGGTAATGGCCTCACCATTACCCAGCAAAATGAACTCCCCTAGCCCCAGCTGTTGGGCAATCTGCGCCAAAGCCGGCTCAGAGACGGTGGCTGAACGCATTTTGGCCAGCTGGCCTTCGCTAACGCCTGGGAAGCGCTCATACAGCTCTTCAGTTACCACCAGGCCCAGCACAGAGTCACCCAGGAACTCTAGGCGCTCATTGGTGGGCAGGCCTCCCTGCTCGTGAGCCCAGGAGCGGTGGGTGAGGGCAAGTTCTAACAGCTTAGGGTCAATTTTGATGCCCCAACGGTTAAGCAGCACCTCCCGGTCAGTGCGGGCGGCGGGGGCTTTTACCCGAGACTTGCTTTTCCTAACCATCATTCTTCCTCTAGCAATGAGCGCAGCGCAGACCAACGCGGATCTAGGATCTCGTGGTGATGGTCGGCAGGTAGATCAGCTAGACGCTGTCCACATTCTTGGCATAGCCCCGGGCAGTCATCGCTACACAGGGGCTGGAAGGGCAGCTTTAAAACCAGGGCGTCACGCAGCACCGGCTCTAAATCCACGCTGTCCTCATCTGAGATAGTGAATAGCTCGTCTGCGTCTTCTGCTTCGCTGTCTTCAGTTAGCTTGGCTGCTACCTCAGGCAGGAAAAATAGCTCTGAGAAGTCAATGTCTTGCTCATAGTTGATTTCATCTAGGCAGCGGCCGCATTCACCAGCGATATGCACCCGGGCGCTGCCACTAGCCAGTACGCCGTCGGCCATGGAGGTCAGCGTGGCCTGCACTCGCACCGGGGAGCCTGGCTTAGCACCAATCATGGCGTTACCCAGATCTGCCGGGGCGGGCACACTTAGATCTACTTCTTTTAGAGACCCTGCCTGGTGAGGTAGATCGCGCAGGGAAATTTCAAAGTCATTCATGTTTGCCTTCAGTAGTTACGCAAGGGGCAAAGTTTTTAGTAAGGCTGCGCCGCCGGGGCAATCTAGGAGGGGTCAACTGACCAGCCCATATTGCGACGGCGCGTCACAGAGGGGTCCTGCCAGGTCTGGCTTGCCGGGGTTTCGGGGTTACGACGTCGCTCTAGCTCAGAGCGTCCAGCCATGGTCTGGTGCAGTAGCTTTTCTAGGGTCTGCTGCAAGGAGGCCAAGTGGGCATCTGAATAGTTTTCCGCACCCGCACGCATCCCGGCGGCCTTGTCTTCAGCCTGGGCCACGATCTCATCGGCGCGCTCATGGGCGCGGCGCACAATGTTCTCACCAGAGATAAGCCGCTCAGCTTCTTCATGGGCGTGCTCAATTAGCGCCTCAGACTGGCGGTGACCGTCAGCGACTATGGCCTTAGCTCGCTCACGCGCCTGGTCAATAATCTCGTCTTCCTGCTCCAGGATTTTGCGGGCATCCTGAATGGACAGCGGTAAATGCTGACGCACCTGGAACAATAAGTCAGAAAATTCTTCGCGGTTTACCAGCACTGAGGCGCCCATGGGCATCGGGCGAGCCTGTTCCAGAGCACGCTCAAGCTTGCTCAGGTACTTTAGGACATCTGCCCCACGCTCATTTTCAGACACTGCGCCTCCTTCAAGATTTAAGGGCCGTGGCAACTGCCGACGGCACAAGTGAGTCAATGTTACCGCCGTAGCTGGCCACATCTTTCACTAGCGAAGAGGAGATATGTCCCATCCCGGGGGCGGCAGGTAAAAATACTGTCTCAACTCCACCTAGCTGTGTGTTTATAAACGCCATAGGCGCTTCACTATCTAAATCGCTGCCGTTACGCAGCCCTTTAACAATAGCAACCGCCCCGATTTGCTCAGCATAACTAGCCACCAGCCCGTTAAGGGCCACTACCTTAACGTTTTGCAGGTGGCTTAACGACGCCGTCGCTAAGCGCACTCTTTGCTCATCACTAAAGTGGTAGCGCCCGCGCTTATCACGGTTTTGCGCCACAGCCACCACTACTTGATCAAAAATGTTGGCAGCCCGGCTAACAATATCGACGTGTCCATTAGTTATTGGGTCAAAGGAGCCGGGGTAGAGAGCTATGCGCATGCACTAAGCCTAATGCCAGCTGCAACTTTAGCCGCTGCGAGCGCGCCGTAATAGGCTTTAAGTATGAGCAGAATCGTGGCCGGCAGCGTAGGTGGGGCCCCCTTACGTGTGCCCTCTTCAGGTACTCGCCCTACTTCTGAGCGGGTGCGCGAGGCCCTGTTTTCTAAACTTGAGACCTATCAGGTGCTGCAAGGTGGGCGGGTAGTTGACTTATGCGCTGGCTCTGGGGCCTTGGGGCTGGAGGCAGCTAGCCGTGGCGCTAGCGAGGTGGCCCTGGTTGACTATGCGCGCGGGGCAATTAAGGCCTGCCAGGATAATGTGCGCCGGCTGGGTTTGCGCGGGGTACGCGTGGTTATGGCTAAAGCGCAGGCCTATACTGCAGGGCCAGCTGGCATCCCGGTGGATTTAGTGTTTTTTGATCCGCCCTATGACATGAGTGAGGCTAGCGTCAGTGAGGTTCTGACTCCGCTGGTGCGAAGCCAGGACCCGTGGCTGCAGCCGCACTCGGTGGTGGTGGTGGAGCGTTCTACGCGCTCGCCGGAGCCGACGTGGCCGGCAGGTATGCATAGTTTTAGCGATAAGAAATACGGTGAAACTCGCCTGTGGTTTGCTGAGTTGGATTAGGACTTTTCTAGGAAGGCCTGTGAGTCTTCATCTAGGCGCCGGGCCAGCACTTGGGCTAGGGCCGGCGCCTGCTCTAGCTGTGGATCGGCTTTAACTATTTGCCAGGCGTCTTGGCGGGCTTGCTCAATTACTTTGACGTGTTCACTGTCGGTTACTTGTAGTAGGTCTAGGTTGCGTTTGCGCCCTGACTGGCTTGAGCCCAGTACATCGCCTTCGCTACGTAGGCGTAGATCTGCTTCGGCTAGTTCGAATCCGTTGGTAGTGGAGGCGAAGGCTTTGAGGCGGTGGAAGGCGGGTGAGCCTACCTGCGCGCCGGTGACTGCCATGCAGATGGCGGGTTTGTCGGCGCGCCCCACGCGTCCGCGTAGCTGGTGCAGTTGGGATAGGCCAAAGCGTTCGGCGTCTAGGATCACCATCATGGTGGCGTCTGAAACGTCCACCCCTACCTCCACTACGGTGGTGGTTACTAATAGTGGGGTGGTGCCTTGGATGAAGTTACTGAGGGAGTTTTCTTTTTCGACGCCGTCCATGCGCCCGGTGAGGGTGCCTATAGCAATACCGGATAGTTCTGGTTCTTTGGCTAGGCGCTGAGCCCAGTCATTTACGGAGGCTAGGGACGCGTCTGAAGTTTCACTGTCAATACTGGGGCACACCACGAATACGCGTCCGCCGCCAGCTATTTCTTGGGCGGCGCGGCGCCACAGGGCTTGCACCCAGACTTGCCTTTCCCAGGGCACTAGGTGGGTGGTTACCTGAGTGCGTCCGGCCGGTAGCCCTTCTAAAACTGAGATTTCTAGATCCCCAAAGACGGTCATGGCCACGGTGCGGGGAATGGGTGTGGCTGTCATAACCAGTAGGTGCGGGGTGGTGTGAGCGCCGCTTGGGTCAAGTGAGCCGCGTTCACGCAGCACATTGCGTTGCGCCACCCCGAAGCGGTGCTGTTCATCAATAACTACCAGCCCTAAACCAGGCAGCTGGACAGTGTCTGAAAGTAGGGCGTGGGTGCCTACCACTATGGCGCTTTCGCCACTGGCTAGTTTGGCTAGCACTGCGCGTTTAGCGGGCACGCTCATAGAGGCGGTTAATAAATAGACTTTGTCTGCGGCGCCCACTTCTAGCCCCGGCAACGCCGCTAATTCAGCGCCTTGGGCACCTTTGCCTTGCGAACCTTTAGTGCTTTGCGCCCCGTTAATTGGGCCCACTTGGCTAAGTAGACGTTTTAAGGAGCTTACATGTTGGGCTGCTAGCACTTCAGTGGGGGCCAGCAGGGCGCACTGGCCGCCTTGACCTAGTACTTGGGCCATCGCGCGCAGGGCTACCACGGTTTTACCAGCGCCCACATCGCCTTGCAGTAGGCGCTGCATGGGTACGGTCTTATTTAGATCCTGGGCGATCTGCTCACCCACCTGCACCTGGGAGTCGGTCAGTTCAAAAGGCAAATGCGCATCAATCTGGCTACGTAGCGAATCTGCCTTAGGCACCGGCCAGGCAATGGCGTGTTCACTGGCCAAAACATCGGCGCGGTGACTAGCTAAAGCCACCTGGGTGAGTAAAGCCTGGTTGTAGCGCAGGCGTGAGCGCGCCCGCACCCACTGGCTGCTATCTGCCGGCTCATGCACCTGCCGGTAGGCTTCAAGCAGGCCAAGTAGGCGGCGTTTGGCCAATATTTTCTTTGGCACATACTCGGGTACGTCCGTCTCACGAAGCTGATCAAGCACCATACGTATGGCTTTAGCTAGGCGCCAACTGGGCAAGGCTTCGCTAGCGCGATAAATCGGAATAGGCCTAGCCATCAGGGCTTGACGCTCAGTTTCGCTTAACTCATCAAGCACCTGGAACTTAGCCCCGGTTAGTTGCAAGCGCCCACCACGAAACTTGGTTTTACCGGCAAAAATTGCGGTGGTATCGGGCTGAAGTTGGTGCGAATAGTTACTTAGCTGGTAGTGGGCCCCGAACATCACCACTTCCATCTCCATCAGCCCATCGGTAACTAGGGCCTGCAAAATTGCTGGCGGCCGCCCAGACATGGTGCGTCTAACCTGGGCGTGAATTACCTGCACCTGCACGGTCACCTCTTCATCGGCAACCAGCTGGTCTAAAGAGCTCAGCTGCCCCCAGGTTTCGTAGCGTTTAGGTAGATAGTCCAGCAGATCCCAGCCGGTATGCAGATCCAGCTTAGCTAGGGCGGTGGCGGTGCGTTTACCCAGCAACCGCTCCAGGGGCCGCTCTAACAGGCCAATTTCCCCGCCTGCACTGGCCGGCGTCATTAAAATCCTTCCAAGCCCACCAGCACCTGATCTAGATCTTGGTGCGAGGCGTAAATATTTACGTCCAGGTCTTCGTCTATGCCCATGTCTTGGGCTTTTTGTCCGACGGCGTCGCGGATTAAGGGGGCCACGTCACTATCGGCTAAGGCGCCAACTAAAACCGTAACTGTAACGGTCCATTCCCCAAGTGCGTTGGCTACCGCCAGGGCGATATGTTCGGCGTCGACCCCGCTAAATTCAAGTACCCGCATCCGTACCGCCGTCACCCAGGCGGTACGTTCCATCAAAGCCAGTTTGGCGGCTTCATCTAAATCTGAGCTGTTTTCCAGCTCAGCCAACCCCAAAGCCATGGCGGTAACAAACATCGCCACCTCATTAGAGGTGTCAGCTACCTTCAGGCGGGTCAGGGCCTCAACGCCACTCGCAGATTTACTGATGTAATCACCGGCCACCAGTATGTCCTCGCCAAGATTACTGTCATCTAAAGCCCACACTGCGGCGCGTGAAATTAGCGAACGGGAGGCTGCGTGGGCCGCCGAAATTGAGGCCTCATCGCAAGGCAGTACAAAGGCGTTGGGGTTTTGAATATCGCCTGCCGCCCGCACAATCGCATCAGAATCTGGCTCTAGTACCACCACGGCGCCAGCCCGCGCCAAAGGCACAATCAGCCCCGGCGCGCGTGTGCAGGCAATTACCCCAATCTCTTTTTGGAATTTGCGGGCCATCTTTGAGGGACGCTTAGAGCTAAAACGTTCCAAAGGAATCACATTTGAGCCACCCCGAGCGTTAAAACCGTAGAGGTTAGTGGGCGGCTCAGTGCGACTAGAGCGCAGGCGGCGAATACAGATCTGGCGGGCCTTACCGTAAGGCGGTAGGGCCGCGCGGGGGTTGTCGGTATGCACATGCACGTGAAACAAACCCATATTGAGGCTGTCGACCGCACCCACCACGGCCACACTGTCACCTATTTCCCCCAGAGCTTTGCGTAGTCGCTCAGCTTGGAAAGCGGTGGCATTCCACAGGTACATCACCTCAAACTCGCCTGAGCGTCCCGAAACCTGCTTATGGGAAGTGTTGTTTAGAGATAAGTCAGTGAGCATATTTAGGGCAGTGCCAGTCAGGTCCCCCTGCGGGTTAAATACGTCTGCCAGCGCCGTCATAATCAGCATGATGGCTCCCGCCCCCGCATCAACCGGGCCGTGACCAATACCGACCGTTTCCACCACGGCCTCTTGAGCCCCAAAAGCAGCGGTGGCAGTGATTTCCTCCAGGGTTGGGCGCGGCGAAGTATCTAGCGTATCGGCGCCCGCCTGGGCAGCTGAACGCATAGCACTAATAAAGGTGCCCTCCACCGGGTGGGAGACCGCTTTTACGGCCCCACGCGCCATGGCCTGCAAGGCGGCCACCAGCTCCACTGGACGTAGCCCTTGGCTGGGAGCATTCTGGGCACTTTCGCTAAAAGCAAGTAAACACTGGGCCAAAATCATCCCAGAGTTACCCCGCGCCCCCAGCACCGCTCCCGCTGAGGCCACAGTGGCGGCGTCGGCAAAATCAATCACATCAGCTTGAGTTAACGCGCGGGCCGCCCCAGCCAGAGTGTGGGTAACATTTGCGCCGGTATCACTATCTGCCACCGGGAACTCATTTAGCGTATTTAGTAGCTCTCCGTGGCGCACGCAGGCAGCATGAGCATGGACCAGCCAACTGTGGAGCTGTTCGATACCCAGGTGTTCAGGCGCAGACATAGACCTAATTTTGCCGTGTTAACCTAGCTAGAGGCTACCCACACGCAAGTTGTGCCTCAGACCATAGCTGTAAAGTTTGAGCATAGAGTCAAAATAGCGCTACACTGTTCGGGTTGCCTGAGGCGGTTTGCCTGAGGTACATGACCTTGCGCCAGGCCGGGTTTGCCGAGTCTAGGCGTTTTCAAGTTGAAGATCAGGAGTGAGACACCGTGGCTGCTGTTTGCGACGTCTGCGGCAAGGGCCCCATCTTCGGCAAGAGCGTCTCGCACTCCCACGTGCGGACCAACCGCCGGTGGAACCCCAACATTCAGCGAGTTCGTGCTCTCGTTAATGGCGCCCCCAAGCGTCTAAACGTGTGCACTTCTTGCCTAAAGGCCGGCAAGGTTACCCGCAACATCTGAGCGCGTAGCTAAGGCTTTAAAGTATGGCTCTGTCCCTTTGGGATGGGGCCATTATTTTTTAATATTGCAGGTGGTAATGCTTCGTGAGCTAGGTTACTGTAGTGACATGACAGCTACGCCACGCCCTGCCGAATTTTCTTTTATCGGTCGTATTCCTGTAACTGAAGTATTTCCCGTCATTGAAGATGGGCGCTGGCCTACAAAGGCTGTTGTAGGCGAAACCATTCCGATTCACGCCACAGTTTTCCGTGAAGGCCACGATGCTTTTGCTGCCACCGCCATTTTGGTGCGCCCTGACGGCACTGACGGCCCGCGCGCCAACATGTACGAAATCGCCATGGGCCTTAACCGCTACGAGGCTCGCCTAACCCCCGACGAGCCCGGCGCCTGGAGCTTTAGGGTTGAGGGCTGGTCTGACCCCTACGCCACCTGGAAGCATGACGCCACGCTCAAGGTGCATGCCGGCGTCGACGTCGAACTAATGCTGGAAGAAGGCGCCCGCCTACTGCTACGCGCAGCCGAGGTACCTACCCGCAGCAAGGGTGGCGTCAACACCCTCAACTATGCCGCCTCCGTGCTACGTGACACCTCGCGCAACCCCTATGAGCGTCTAGACGCCGGCCTAAACATTTCAGTGCAAAACGAGCTAGCTGCCCTACCGCTACGCGACATGGTTTCCCCCTCCGCCACCTACCCGCTACAGGTGGACCGCCAGCGGGCCCTATTTGGTTCCTGGTATGAGATCTTCCCGCGCTCACTGGGGGCCTACTTCGACGGCGAAAAGTGGGTTTCGGGTACTTTGGCTAGCGCCACCCAGCAGTTGGACCGCATTGCCGCCATGGGCTTTGACGTGCTCTACCTGACCCCGGTTTCCCCCATTGGCTACACCAACCGTAAGGGTAAGAACAACACCCTTACCGCTCTGCCTGGAGACCCGGGCTCCCCCTACGGTATTGGTTCCGACGCCGGTGGGCACGACGCCATCCACCCCGACCTGGGTACTTTTGCTGACTTTGACGCGCTGGTAGAGCGTGCTGGACAGCTGGGCATGGAAGTAGCCCTAGACCTGGCTCTACAGTGCTCTCCCGACCACCCCTGGGTGAAGGAACACCCTGAATGGTTCACGGTATTGGCAGACGGTTCAATTGCTTACGCTGAAAACCCGCCTAAGAAGTATCAGGACATTTACCCGCTTAACTTCGACAATGACCCTGAGGGTATTTACCAGGCAATTTATGACGTAGTAGTTACCTGGATTAACCACGGGGTAAAGATTTTCCGCGTGGATAACCCCCACACTAAGCCGCTACCTTTCTGGCAGAGGCTAATTAAGCAGATCGGCGAGGAATACCCCGACGTATTCTTCCTGGCGGAGGCTTTCACTAAGCCCGCCATGATGCGCACCTTGGGCATGATCGGCTTCCAGCAGTCCTACACCTACTACGCCTGGCGTAACGCCAAGTGGGAGCTAGAGCAGTACCTGCACGAGCTCAGCTGCGACACCGCCCACGTGCTACGTCCGGCCTTCTGGCCCACCACTCACGACATCCTGACCCCGTTCATGAGCTGGGGTAAGGAGGGCGCCTTCAAGCTGCGTGCAGTGCTAGCGGCTACACTCAGCCCCACCTGGGGTATCTACAGCGGCTATGAGCTGGCCGAGTCGGTACCGCGTCCGGGCTATGAGGAGCAGATCGACAACGAGAAGTATGAGTACAAGCCCCGTGACTTCGAGGCGGCCCGTGGTAACGGTATTGAGCAGCTACTAACTGATCTAAACCGAATCCGCCGCCAGCACCCGGCTTTGGCTCAGCTGCGTGACATCACCTTCCACACCACCACCAACGATTCTCTGATCGCCTACTCCAAGCGGGTACGGGCCGAGGAGTCTTTGGACGGCCGTGAGGACATTGTGCTCACTGTGGTTAACCTTGACCCCTACAACACGGTTGAGGGTGAAGTGCTGCTGAACCTGCCTGCCGTGGGTCTGCCCGGCAACGCTGATGGCTCACGCCCGGTTGTTAAGGCCGTCGATGAGCTAAACGGCGGCGAGTACTACTGGTCCGGTTCTAACTACGTGCGCCTAGACCCTCACGAGGGTCGTTTCGCCCACGTATTTAACATCACCCGCCTCTGACGATCAGTGATGAGTGCCCCAGCCTGGCCCGAAGCGACGCAGTTAGCTAACCTGCTGCGTCCAGTTTTGGCTACCCAGCGCTGGGGCACCTTACTGCCTGACAATGTCCAGGTAAGTTTTGAGGTGCTTGACTCAGGCGACACCTTACGTTGGTATTTCTTCTTACTTGACGACGGCGCTGCCCTGAGTGTGCCCATCAAGCTGGCTTGGCAGGCGCCCACTAGTGGCTGGCAGGCAAGCTTTGAGTGCGACGGCCGCCTAGCTTGGCTAGGCGAGGCCTGTACTTTGGATGCCACCTGGCAGGCTTTAACCGGCCTTAAGGTGAGCGTGATTGATGACAGCGCCCGTGAGCAGTCCAACACCTCCGTGGTGCTCTCCACCGCGCAGGGAAAAGTTATCGCTAAAGTACTGCGCCGCCTATACCCCGGCACTAACCGCGAATGCCTGCTTGCGCGCGCCTTAGCTGATTTCGACGCCGCCCCCACGCTGGTACTAGCCCCCACCTTGGCCTGGCCCTTTGCGCCGTCGGCGACAAGTGACGCGAGCGCAAACCAAGCCAGCTCTGACGCTGAGGCCCTAACCAAGCCATCCGCGCCGCAAGTAGTAGTGGTGGTGGGACACCAATTTATTGCCGGGGCCCGCGATGGCTTTGAATACTACGTGGAGCAGCTGCGCCAAGCCCCACCTGAGCAGCCGCTTAGCCTGGCAGTGCCCGAGCAGCTGGGTAAATTAACCGCGCAAATGCACGCTTGCCTGGCACGTAACTTGGGCACGCAAAGCCAAACTAACTACGTCACCCTGGCACGTCAGCGTCTAGCTGCGTTAACTGAGCAGCTGCAGACGCTACTGGCAGCCAGCCCGCTTGACCCTGAGCAAACTAGCCGCGCCCGCACCCTGAGCCAACAGCTAGAAACTGTACTAGAACCACTACTAGCTGAAATTAGCCAGGCCGTAACTTTGCAAGCCATTCATGGCGACTATCACCTGGGCCAACTGCTGGTATCTGCAACCGACGCGCACTCGCCTGACGGCTTACGCTCTGCGAACTGGCATGTGGTTGATTTTGAAGGCGAGCCGCTACGCACTGACAGTGAGCACCTGTCCTTAGCGCCTTTGGAACGTGACCTGGCTTCTATGGCTCGTTCTTTTAGCTATGCCTTAGCTACAGCCGGCATAAGTGAGCACAGTTGCGACGCCTTGGTGGAAAAATTCTTTATGGCTTACCACCAGGAAATTACCAGCCTAGCCTGCAAGCATGTTCCTGCTACCCACCCCTTAACGCAGCCGGAAACGACTGCTTTCCAAGACCAGGTCTTGACAGTGGAGCTGCTGTTAAAGACCGTTTATGAGCTCGTCTATGAGCTCACGCACCGCCCGACATGGGCCCACATTCCCCTGGATGATCTGGGACGAATGGTGACGCACACAACCCAAAAACATGGGAGGATATGTTTATGAGTGACAACACAGCGCATGACGCCTTAGCACTGGCGGTACCCGTTGACCCTTGGGTACTTAGCGACGTTGCTTATGGGCGTCACTACAACCCCCATGAGGTACTAGGCGGCCACCCCGGCGAGCACGGCGTTACCATCCGTACCGTGCGCCACCTGGCTGACGCCGTCGAGATCGTAACTGAAACCGGCACCTACCCGGCCGTTCACGAGCAGAACGGCATCTGGCTAGCGGTTCTGCCCGGCAATGAGGTGCCTGACTACCGCGTTAAGGCCACCTACGGTGACCAGGTAGTCGAGGCCGACGACCCCTACCGCTTCCTACCCACCCTAGGTGACATTGACACCTACCTGATCGGTGAAGGCCGCCACGAAGAACTGTGGAAGGTACTGGGTGCTCACATCAAGCACTTCTCTGGCCCGATGGGTGAAGTTAGCGGTGTGGCCTTCTCAGTTTGGGCCCCCAACGCTCGCGCCGTGCGCGTAGTTGGTGACTTCAACTACTGGGATGGCAGCGCCACCGCCATGCGTTCGCTAGGTGCCTGTGGCGTGTGGGAACTGTTCGTGCCCGGCGTCGGCGTCGGTGCCCGCTACAAGTTCGAGATCTGCCACCACGACGGCTCTTGGAAGCAGAAGGCTGACCCGCTAGCGCGCGCCACCGAGATCCCCCCGGCCACCGCCTCGGTAGTTACCGACGAGTTCCACCAGTGGCAGGACCAGGAGTGGATGGAGCAGCGCCCCCAGCGCGACCCGCACAACTCCCCCATGAGCATCTACGAAGTTCACGTAGGTTCTTGGCGTCAGGGTCTGGGCTACCGTGGCCTAGCTGATGAGCTGATCCCCTACCTGAAGGAAACCGGCTTCACCCACGTGGAGTTCATGCCGGTAGCCGAGCACCCCTTCGGTGGTTCTTGGGGTTACCAGGTTTCCTCCTACTACGCCCCCACCGCCCGTTTCGGTACCCCCGACGACTTCCGCTACCTGGTAGACCAGCTACACCAGGCCGGCATCGGGGTAATTCTGGACTGGGTACCGGCCCACTTCCCCAAGGATGACTTCGCCCTGGCTCGCTTCGACGGCACCCCGCTGTACGAAGACCCCGACCCGCTGCGTGGCGAGCACCCCGACTGGGGTACCTACGTGTTCAACTTCGGCCGCCGCGAGGTGCGCAACTTCCTGGTTGCCAACGCCCTGTACTGGCTAGAAGAGTTCCACGTAGACGGCCTGCGTGTGGACGCCGTAGCTTCCATGCTTTACCTGGACTACTCGCGTAACGACGGCCAGTGGCGCCCCAACCAGTACGGTGGTCGCGAGAACCTTGAAGCTATCAGCTTCCTGCAGGAAGCCAACGCCACTGCTTACCGCAAGCACCCGGGCATCATCATGTGCGCTGAGGAGTCCACCGCCTGGCCGGGCGTTACCTCCCCCACCGAGCAGGGTGGCCTGGGCTTTGGTCTCAAGTGGAACATGGGGTGGATGAACGACACCCTGCGTTACATGGCTGAAGACCCGGTTAACCGCCGTTGGCACCACGGCGAGTTGACCTTCTCCCTGGTCTACGCCTTCTCTGAGCAGTTCATTTTGCCGCTCAGCCACGACGAGGTAGTCCACGGTAAGGGCTCGCTAATCGCTAAGATGCCTGGTGACGACTGGCAAAAGCGCGCCAACCTGCGTGCCCTATACGCCTACATGTGGTCTCACCCCGGCAAGCAGCTGCTGTTCATGGGTCAGGAATTCGGTCAGGGCGTTGAGTGGAACGCCGACAACTCCCTGGACTGGTGGCTGCTGGAGAACCCTGACCACGTCGGTATCAAGAACCTGATCAGCGACCTAAACGCGCTGTACAAGGCCACCCCGGCACTGTGGACTGAGGACTTCACCTACCACGGCTTTGAGTGGATCAACGCTAACGATGGCGACCACAACGTCATTACCTACCTGCGTAAGGGCAAGGATGTTGAAGGCCGCAAGGACCTAGTCGCCTGCATCGTGAACTTTGCTGGTAACCCCCACGAGGGCTACCGCGTGGGTCTGCCCTTCCCCGGCAAGTGGGAGGAAGTACTTAACACCGACTCTGAGAACTACGCCGGCTCTGGGGTTACCAACCCCGGCGTGCTTGAGGCTGAGGAGCTGCCCTGGGACGGCCAGAGCGCTTCAGTGCGTCTGCGCGTGCCCCCGCTGGGCGCCATCTTCCTGCGCCCGGTAGCTGACTGAGATTAGCTCAGCATCTGAGTAATTCGCTGGCCGCCGCTAACAAAACCGTTAGCGGCGGCCAGCGGCGTTTTTATGATTTGCGTCTAGTATCTAGTTTCACTATAAGATAACTTGGGTCTAAAGCCCTATATGCAACCCCACCTAGCCCTACTAGCTGCACATTTGCTAGGTTTGTAGCACGTTTTGTTTGAGGTCTAATGCACTAGACCGGCATTCTCACAGCAAAATGTCTCGACAGTGCTTAATAAGTCACGTAAAACAGAACTAATACCCGTTGCAGCTTGTTTGCTTTAGATACCTTTTGGCAAGCAAGACTGCTTAGTCGAAAGCTGAGGCTATGACCGACACTTGGTCCAACGCAGTCGTTTCTCAGGTACGCGCCGTTTCTGGGCGCCCCGCTAAGGCATCCACCCCGCAGGAAGTTTGGGCGGGCCTGTCGGCCGCCGTCGTCGACCACATCGCTGACGACTGGGCATCTACCGACCGCACTTACAAGGCCGGCCGCATGGAGCACTACTTCTCCGCCGAGTTCCTAATGGGTCGCGCCCTACTAAACAACCTTTCCAACCTGGGTCTAGTTGAGCAGGCTCGCACCTCCCTCAACGCCTTCGGCCAGAACCTATCTGAGGTCCTGGAAGAAGAGCCCGACGCCGCTCTAGGTAACGGTGGTCTAGGCCGTCTAGCCGCCTGTTTCCTAGACTCCTGCGCCACCCTAGACCTGCCCGTATACGGCTACGGTATTTTGTACCGTTACGGCCTGTTCAAGCAGCTGTTTGAAAACGGCTTCCAGACCGAGCACCCCGACTCCTGGATGGAAGAGGGCTACCCCTTCATCGTGCGTCGCCAAGAGGAACAGCGCCTAGTGTCCTACGCCGACATGACCGTGCGCGCCATTCCTTACGACATGCCCATCACCGGCTATGGCACCAAGAACGTTAACACCCTGCGCCTGTGGAAGGCCGAACCGCTAGAAGAGTTCGACTACGACGCCTTCAACTCCCAGCGCTTCACTGACGCCATTGTTGAGCGTGAGCGCGCCATGGACATCTCCCGTGTGCTCTACCCCAACGACACCACTTACGAAGGTAAGGTACTGCGCGTACGTCAGCAGTACTTCTTCTGCTCTGCTTCACTGCAGGACATCGTGGCCAACTACATTGAGCGGCACGGCACCGATCTACGCGGCCTAAGCGACTTCAACGCCATCCAGCTCAACGACACCCACCCGGTGCTGGCCATCCCCGAGCTGATGCGTCTACTGCTAGACGACTACGGCATGGGCTGGGAAGAGGCCTGGGAGGTAGTCACCAAGACCTTCGCCTACACCAACCACACCGTGCTGGCTGAGGCCCTGGAAACCTGGGAGATGGGCATCTTTGAGCGCATCTTCCCGCGTATCGCTGAGATCGTGCGTGAGATCGACCGTCGCTTCCGCCTAGACATGGCCGAGCGTGGCCTTGACCAGGGCACCATCGACTACATGGCCCCGATTTCCGGCGGCCGCGCCCACATGGCTTGGATCGCCTGCTATGCCTCCTACTCGATCAACGGTGTGGCCGCCCTGCACACCGAGATCCTCAAGCGCGACACCCTGGCCCAGTGGTACGCCATCTGGCCCGAGCGCTTCAACAACAAGACCAACGGTGTCACCCCGCGTCGCTGGCTCAAGCAGTGCAACCCCCGTCTGGCCGCCCTGCTAGATGAGGTAACCGGCTCTGACGAGTGGGTTAAGGACCTAAGCGTACTAAGCGAGTACACCAGCGCCGGCAATGACGATATCTACCGTCGCCTAGGCGAAATCAAGGCCGCCAACAAGGCCGACTTCGCCAACTGGATCGCTGAGCGTGAAGGCATCGAGATTGACCCTGAGGCCATCTACGACGTACAGATCAAGCGTCTACACGAGTACAAGCGTCAGCTGCTCAACGCCTTCTACATCCTGGATCTGTACTTCCGTATGAAGCAGGACCCGAGCCTGCAGGTGCCCAAGCGCGTATTCATCTTCGGCGCTAAGGCTGCCCCCGGTTACATCCGCGCCAAGGCCATCATCAAGCTCATCAACACCATTGCTGAGCTGGTTAACAACGACAGCGATGTAAACGAAACCATCAAGGTGGTCTTCGTTCACAACTACAACGTCTCCCCCGCCGAGCACATCATTCCTGCTGCGGACGTCTCTGAGCAGATCTCCATGGCCGGTAAGGAAGCTTCGGGCACCTCCAACATGAAGTTCATGATGAACGGTGCGCTAACCATGGGTACCCTCGACGGCGCCAACGTAGAGATCCTCGACGCCGTCGGTGACGAGAACGCCTACATCTTCGGTGCCACCGAGGACGAGCTACCCGCCCTCAAGCGCGACTACGACCCGCGCTGGCACATGGACAACGTTCCTGGCCTGCGTCGCGTGCTAGACGCCCTGGTGGACGGTACCCTGGACGACAACGGTTCGGGCTGGTTCTACGACCTGCACCGCAGCCTGCTGGAGCCCTCCTACGAGCCGGCTGACGTCTACTACGTACTGGGTGACTTCGCTGCTTACCGCGAGGCCAAGGACCGTATGGCTCACGACCACGACGCCGACCCGCTGGGTTGGAACCGTAAGGTGTGGGTAAACATCACCCGCTCCGGCCGCTTCTCCTCTGACCGCACCATCAGCGACTACGCTCGCGAGGTGTGGAAGATCAAGGGTGAGCCGATCGCCTGATTCGCAAGCTGATTAGCTCTGCACGCTGATATATAACGTGGGGGGCCAGTTCCTAGGAACTGGCCCCCCACACTTAGCTGGCAGTGTTTAGCTGGCTTAGTACAGCAGCGACGCTAGTGCGCGGCGGGTTTTAGACACGCGCGGGTCGGTAGTGCCAATTAGCTCAAACAGCTCTAGCAGGCGCACACGGGCCTGGTCGCGCTCATCGCCAGAGCTACGACGTACAGCCTCTAGACCACGCGCCAAGGTGCCCTCAATATCGCCCATAGCCAGGGCGGCGTCGGCCCCAGCTAGTAGCTGGCGCCAGGTAGCTTCAGGCTGGTTTGAGGCGGCTAGAGCAGCGTCTAGATCCGCCCCTTCTACACGCTGGAGTAACTTAACTTGCTCTAGGGCTAGGCGTAGCTCATCATTAGCCGGGTCATTAACCAGAGCGTGCTCGTAGATGCTTTGTGCCTTGGCGTAGTCGCCGGCCTCAATGGCTTCGCGGCCTAAACGCTGTTCCTCGGTTTCAACCGGCTCACTTGGCGCCACCGGCGCCGCATCTAGGCGTACTCGACCGGTTATGCCGTTAGCCTGAGCCATCTGCATAACCTGCTCAAAGATCTGCTCTAGCTGCTGAGCGCTGGCCTGGCCCTGGAATAGGGGCACCGGCTGACCACCCAAGACAGCTACCACGCTGGGTACGCTTTGGGCAGCAAACAACTCAGCGATTTTGGCGTTAGCATCAACATCCACCCGGGCCAGCTGGAAGCGGCCCTGATAGCGGGCTGCTAGCGACTCAAGTGCAGTGTTAACTTCAGCAGAAACCTGACTGCGCGGTGACCATAGTGAAATTACTACCGGCACCTGCATAGAGCGCTTTACAGCGTCCTCAAAGTTGGTGACGTCAACGTCAATCACTAATGGCGAGTCGATTACCCCACTGTCAGCCACGCCGGGGGCAGCCGCCCCCTCGCTACCAGCCCCACTAGCCGCGCCTTTTGAGGGCGCTAGGGTGGATAGGTCAACAGCACCAAACATCGACATGGATTACTTCCTTACTTAGGCGGGTTGGAGTCGTCACGGGTCACTGAAGTGAGTACCACGCCGGTTCCCAGGGCGGTGGGCACCTTAGCTTTAGCACCCTTGGGAGGCAGGTAGAAGGCCACCATAGCCTCGTAGGTAGCCATCACTTTACTGGTGACTTCTTTATTTCCACCCATATAGGCGGCCAACTGCTCAGAGACCGTAATGGTGCTCTTGGCAGAGGTGCGCTGGTAGGTGGTGGTAAAGCTCAGTGAACCTACCGCAATAGCCCCATTGTCGCTGGTTACTAGGCCACGGAAACCGTCGTTACCAGCGCTAACGCTAACCGTGATGCTGCCGGCATCCTTTACCTGGCTGGCTACAGCCCGCTCGGAGGCTACTAGCTTGCGCAGGCCGTCGTCGGGGAAAGCCTTACCGTTAGCCGAATCGGGCTTGTTTAGGGCCTCCACATAGGCGGCCATGGCCTTACTAGGTGAGAACAGGAACTGAGTGGAGTCTGCCTCAATCTGGGCTGAGCCCACGGCCGGACCGGCAGTTGCCGGGATCTTGGCACCGGCAAATAGGCGCACCCAAGCCCACATCTCATAGTTACTGCGGGCATCTTGTTGGTCCAGCACCAGCAGTAGTGGCGAGTTGTTCTTGCCGCTGATGGCAGAGACGCTGATAGCAGTGCGTGGGAAAGCAGAGGTAGCGCCCACCGCAGACATACGCGCATTGGTGTTGAGGGTAGCCACCGAACCGCCGCCGGCCTTAACCAGCTTGTAGTTAGCTGTGCGCAGGCGCAGCGCCGGGCCATTTAGGTAGCCGGTCAGCTTGGCCGGGTCACGGTCTTTATCGGCGGCAGTAAGCCCAGTTTGGATGCGCTTCAAAATGGTTTCTAGGCGCGTAGAGTCCAGCACCGGCTTAGCCGTGGCATCAGCTTTAGGCGGCTGAGGCTTGGGTAGTTCCTGGCCGCAGGCGCTTAGCCCCAAACCGGCAGCCGTGGTTACCAGGGCGCCTAGGGCGCCGCGTCGAGTCAAATTCATCTTAGTTTTCCTCCTTAGCCACGTCTTCGCGCTTAGGCTCATCTGCCTGCTCCGGGGTGGGTGCGCTCGCGCTGTCGGCGCTGGGGGCGCTTGCTGCGCTGGCACCACTTGCTACGCTGTCGGCGCTAGGGGCACTGTCGGCGCTAGGGGCGCTTTCTAGCTGAGCTTGGCCCATCGCCGGAGTGGCGCTGTTTGCGCTGGAGCTGCTGGCCACGCTGGGGGCACTAGCTTCAGGAGCAGAGATCACTGGCTCGTTAATGGGCTCAAATACGTCCGTTGAAGCACCTGAGCGCTCCATTGCCAAGGCGGCATTACCAGCAGCCGGAGTGGGGCTGGGGGCCGAAGCTGGCTCATCAAAGATGCTGGAGGACTTAGGCCCAAAGGGGTTAGTGCCTGGCTGCACTGCGAAGGGGTTAACTGCCGCGTGCGCTGCGCTGGCGGCGCTGAGGGCAGATTCTTCAATTGGCGCAGTGCGGGCCTGGGGCGTATTAGCGCCGCTGGGCGGAGCAAACGGGCTGGCTTGCGCTGCGCTGGCGGCGCTAGGCCCAAACGGAGCCTGCGGGGCGCTGGTGGCGCTAGGCCCAAACGGAGCCTGCGGGGCGCTGGTGGCGCTAGGCCCAGAAACCGGAGCCTGCGGGGCGCTGGTGGCGCTGAAGGAAGTTTGTCCAGCAGCCGGGGTTGCAGCCGCCGGAGTGGGGGCTCCAGCGGGGTTAGCTCCCATAACCGGGGCACCACTACCCATAACCGGGGCGCCAGTAAACGCAGTGGCATTAAACGCAGTACCAGGCAGGTGCGGCACGGCGTCGCCTTCCTGGGGGGCTACCTGGTCTTGGGCGGCGGCTACGCGGTCCGCTCCCCCAGCAGCCTGGACGGCCCAGATGCCGCGCGAGTCAGTAATCGGGTTGGGTGCGGCCGGGATGGTGCGGTCGGCGTCGACGTCGGCAGCACTTTCGCTGGGCACGTCACGGCGCGGGTCAATCCAGACTTTACCGGCGGCCTCCGCCTGGGCCTTTTCACGCAGCTCCAGGCGGGTCAGGGGACGGTTGGGGTCCTTGTTCAGGCGGGCGGCTGCTTCTTCTTGGCGACGACGACGACGCTGGGCATTGGCCAGCTCCTGGTGGCGCATCTGAATATCGAGCATGAAGATGAACACGCCGCCAGCTACCAGCAGACCACCTACGATCAGGCCGGGAATTAACCAGGGAGTGCCTACGGTGCGCTTCCACGACAGGCTGAAGGTGGGGGCAGCTTGCTTGCCATCGGTGGCAGCCAGCACTACATAGTTAGAGGAGCTGGGATCATAAGTGATGGACACTGAGCCCTTGCCGGTCTTGGAGGTTACCCACATGTCCGAGCCGTTTAGCGAGGCCTTGGAAGCAACCGCCTTAATGCAGCCCTTAGCGTCAGGGGTGGGGCTAGCGCTAGCCTTGGCGGTGGAGGTAGCCGTGGCCTTAGCCGACGCCGTAGCCGTGGCCTTAGCAGTAGAGGCGGCCGTGCCAGTTGCCTTAGCGGTGGGGGTAGCGCTGGCCTTTACATTGCAACGTTCGGTAATTGTGCGCCCCGATAGGGACTCCCAGGAGCTTAGACCGGTAACTTCCGTATAGGGGTCGTTAGCCAGCCAGGCTTGGGCGTCCTCAGAGCGAGCTAGCGCCAAGGTAACTGTAGAGTTGGCGTCTTTAGCCTTGGCAGTAATGGTGACAGTGGAGTCAACCATGTTTAGGACACCGTCGCCGGTAACGACGTACGCCGTGGTGGCTGCCGGTTTAAGCGTAGCCACTGCCGTCTGCGAAGGACGCCAGATGGTGGCTGAGGCAACCGCCAAGATCACCGCCAATAGACCCAAGACGATAAGCACGATGCTTAGCACTCGGGGTTTTACTAGGGAAAGAATTCTGTTCACTTAGGTTCTCCTCGGGTGAGCTCGTTCGCGCCGCGCTCTGCGGGATCTAGATATTAAAGCCGTAGCGTAGATATTCTTGGCGTCTAGCCTACACATTTGCTTGAGCCGATGCTAAGAGACAGGCTGATTTGTTTGCTTAGGGGGGAGCTGGGTAGCACTGTCTCATTTGCCGCAAAACCTGCTGCGACCCGCTAGGCTTGGACGGTGGGCACTATTCGCCCCGAGCTTTAACAACCGAGGAGTTAAACGTGGCTGAGGACCACAGTGAATTCGCTATCACCATGCGTGGCTACGATCGGCTGCAGGTGGACCAGCGTTTGGAGAGCCTGAGTCGCCAACTAGTGGAAGCGCGTAACGAGGTGGCCAGCCTTGACCACCGCGCCATGACTTTAGCCGGACAGCTAGCAGAAGCACAGCGTCGTCTACGCGAGAGTGACAAGCCCACTTACGCTGGCTTGGGCTCACGTATTGAGCAGTTGCTACGCAATGCTGAAGAACAGTCTGCCTCTATCTTGGCAAAGGCCAACCGCGAGGCAGATAGCCTGCTAACCCGCACTCGCACGAATGTGGCGCAAATGTCCGAACGTGCTTCCACCGAGGCTGCCACCACCCTGGCAGATGCTCGCCGGGAAGCTGAAGAAGTACGCTCTAAGGCAGAAAACGAGGCCAGCACTACCCTGGCTAATGCCACGGATCGAGCCAATGAGCTGGTTTCTGCTGCTAAGCGTGAGGCAGACAAGGTGCGCACCGCCGCCAACACGGAGGCCACCAACCTGACCAACACCAGCCAGCGTGAAGCTGAACTGACCATTTCTAGCGCCCGCAAGGAAGCTACCGAGATTACCGTTAGCGCCGAGCAGGAGGCTGCGGCTACTCGTGATGAGGCTGCCCGTGCCGCCGAAGAGGCCACCACCAGCGCTGAGCGTCAGGCCCGCGAGCTACTCGATAATGCTCGCAAAGAAGCCCGCCTGGTTACCGACAAAGCCAACACTCAGGCCGAGGAACTGCTGACCCAGGCCCGTAAGGAAGCCGAGACCACTCGCCGCGCCGCTAAAGATGAGGCTGAGGCGGCTCGCGCTGAGGCTGCCGAGCTGCGTCAAAACAGCGCTCTTGAGGTGGCCGCACTTAAGGAAAGCACCGCTAAGGAAGCTGCCGAGGCTGCTGAGGCTGCCCGTAAGTCTACTGAAGCTATGGTGGCTAAGGCTGAAGAGCAGGCTGCTGACGCCGAAGAGCGTCTGCGCGAGGCTATGGAGCGCGCCGAAAAGATGCGCGCCGCTTCCGATGAGGAAGCCCGCAAGCGCCAGGCGGACGCCAACCGCGCCGCCGAAGAGGTTATTGCTGGTGCCCGCGGAGAAGCTGAGCAGCTGATTTTGGATGCACAGATCCAGGCTGATGCGCTCACTGCCGCCGCTAAGCGTGAGGTGGAGGAGCTGCGCGCGCAGCGTGACTCGATCAGCTCCTACCTGGAGGAGATGCGCGGGGTGCTTGGTAGCGCCGCCGCCTTTGTAACCGGTATGCCTGCTTCAGTTACCCAGCCGCAGCTAAGCGCGGACTCTAGCTACAGCAGCGACTCTGCTGACTTGGCTGAATCTGCTGACTCTAGCGAGTCGGCTGCTAGCGCCGCTAGCGCAGACAAGTAGCCCGAACATAAAACAAGGGGCGGATGGCCTGTTGGCAACCATCCGCCCCTTTCTTATTATGCGTAACACTTAAATCACTGCCGTAGTGCTTTAAGCATCACGCATCAAGGTGCGAGCCACGCGGGATCAACGTTTTACCCGCACCTTGGTTTTAACCCTGCCCTAGCTCCAGGCGTAGGCCAGGTAGTCTTGTGCTTCTTCTAGTGAGTGCCCTAGAGATTTCATAGAGCGTGAGTAGGCTCCTGCAGCGCGGTGGGTAGCTGCCTGGTCACGATCAAGCACATAAGTGCCTAAGCGACCTCGCCCCTGCACCACTCCGTGGCGCTCTAACTCGCGGTAGGCCTTAGCCACAGTATTAGTGGCTACACCTAGCGTGGCAGCTAAAGTGCGCGTAGCCGGCAGACGCGTACCGGGAGTAATCGCTCCCTTTTCTACGCCTTTACTAACTGCATCTACAATCTGTATAAACACCGGGAGGCTAGAACCCGGGTCAATCTTTATGTTTAAACCCACTGTCTTGCCCATGTGCAAAGTGTGCATCATTTCTGGGGCATTTTTCTAGTCCAAAATTCTCATTAAGATGCAGGTGAGAGCAGGTTTGAAGGAAATTTGCAAATAAATAATAAGCACCTCTTATAAAAAGCACCTAATTAATAAGTTCACCTTATAGATATTCCTCTTTTAATATCTTTAACGATATTAATTTACAGCAGCCTTTCCCGTCGTTTCAAGGGTTTATCGATTAATTAATATAAAAATAAACCTAAATTTATCCACATAGAACAAAATGACTCAATTTAGTCAAGCATAAACAAACGGCACGAACTTGGCAGTTATTCCAGCAAACCCGCCACTACCTGCAAAAATGGCCCCACCGTCGGGACTGTTATGCTCTGCGTGAACAGGAACTAAAACTGCTGGTCAACCCCTCCCAGTTGACACAATCGCTACCACAGCTTGCGGTTCCAGCAGGAAGTATGCCAGTGACGACGCTCTTCCAAACCGCGCTCAGCCCCAAACAGCGACTCATTAGACCAAGCCACCACATGGGGCGTACGTGGGGCAATCGTCTGGTTACAGCCCGGACAGGTATAGCTTTTATCAGCCCCGCGCACATTACGCACCGTAAACTCCGCTCCCCCCGGCCCGCGCTGCGAGCGTGGCAAGGAAGCCAGCCGATCCATATTTAGCGGTACATGAGGCTGGTTATAGGGTCGCTTAGAGCTGCGTCGGGCCATAGGGACGATTATAAGAAGCCAGCTCGACGACGTCGCCAAAAACAGCGACGCCGTCGAGAATGTAACTCAGCCCTTAACGGAACCAGACATCAAACCGCCCACGAAGTACTTACCCAGGACGATATAAACCAGCAGCGTAGGCACTGAAGCAATCAATGCACCCGACATTGAGGCACCATAGTCGGCCAGAATCGAGCCGTGCGCTAAGTTACTCAAAGCCAGCGTTACCGGGCCGTTTTGCGCCCCGCCACCAAAGAACAAGGCAAACAGGAAGTCATTCCAGGCACTAGTGAACTGCCAGATCAGCACCACCACAAAAGACGGCACAGAAATCGGTAGCACCACCGAGAAGTAGGTGCGCAGCATCCCGGCCCCATCCACGCGGGCCGCCTCAATAAGCTCATTAGGCACCGTCTCGTAGTAGTTACGGAAGATCAAGGTAGTGATCGGAATACCGTAAACCACGTGCATCAAGATCAAAGTGGGGATCCCAAAGCCCAGGTCAGCGTTAATCACCAGGCGCATCAGCGGAATCATCACCGACTGGTAGGGAATGAACATGCCAAACAAAATCAGCGTGAACACCACATTCGCCCCCGGGAAGCGCCACTTAGAAAGCACAAAGCCATTAGCACTACCGAGCATGGCTGAAATCAGCGCCGCCGGAATCACTAGTTGCAGCGAGCGCACCAGGCCACCGCCTAGTTCTTCCCAAGCCCGCGACCAGTTTTTAGTTTCCCAGTGCTCAGGCAGGTACCAGGTGGTGGAGGGGTCAGCTTCAGCCGAGCCTTTAAAGGAGGTCACAATCAGCACATAGACCGGAATTAGCACCAGCGCCAGGGAGATAAATAGCAGCACGTAGCGCACGGTGGTTCCTAGCTGAAAGCGCCGGGAGCCATGAGCGCGCTTAGTTTTAACTTTAGGCTCGCTCATATTCATTTCCTTGTCTTAGTGTCGTGGATTAGGTAGGGAATAACCGCGATAGCTACCAGCGCCAGCAAGATCACGCCTACGGCGGCGGCGTTGGAGTAGTCGTTGTCGGTCATGAAGTTGTACATGTCGATTGCGGGCACCTTAGTGGAGTAGGTGCGCTGGTCGGTGATCGACATGATTAGGTCGAAGCTCTTAAGCGACATGTGCCCAATGATGATCACGGCGCTTAGAGCAATGGGGGTTAGCTGCGGGAAGATAATGTTTTTGTATAGCTGCCATTCATTGGCGCCATCGACGCGGGCGGCTTCACGCAGGTCGTCAGAAATGCCCCTGAAACCGGCCAGGAACAGGGCCATCACATAGCCTGCTAGCTGCCAGATAGCCGGGATTGCAATTGCCAAGATGCCAAAGTGGACATTTGAGGCCCAACTGTTTTCTAGGAAGGTCAGCCCGCACATTTCAAATAGTCGGTTTAGACCTGAGGCTTCGCTGCCGGTTTTGGAGTTGAGCAGCCAGCGCCACACCACACCGGAGGCCACAAAGGACACCGCCATGGGGAATAGGAATATCGAGCGGAAGATCCCCTCCCCCTTGATGGGCTTATCTAGCAGCCAGGCCCACAGGAAGCCCAGTACTAGTGTGCCCACTAGGAAGGCCACGGTAAACAGGATCAGGTTAATGAAGGAGTGCTGGAAGTTTGGGTCTTCAAAGAGCTTGGAGAAGTTCTCAAAGCCCACATACTTTGACGGGCGCCGTCCTGAGACCTGGGCAGCGCGGTGGGTGTTGTATAGGGAAGTTTTGAAGTTGGCGCCAATCATGCCGTAAACGAAGATTGCCACCAAGATTAGGGACGGAGAGATTAGCAGCAGGCCGGGGCCCCACTGCTTGATCTTGTTTTTACGCCGTCGCGCCGCACGGGCCTGGGACATGCGTTGTCCTCCTTGACACTTGCTGATGTTAAAAGGTGGGCGACGCCGTCGTAGCTTTGACGACGTCGCCCACCGCGTTTATGCCGGCTGGTGCCCTAACCACCAAGAAAGGAACCAGAGAGCACTTGCTGACTTTTAATCAGCTTTTAAGGGCGCCAGCCGGAAATTTTACTGAGCTGCCTTGTAGGCTTCAGCCAGGGCTTTTTGCAGAGCCTTAGCATCTGAGGCACCCTGGGCGAACTTGCTTAGGGCGTCACCCATGGCATTGGAGGCCTTGGCCGGTAGGGCTGCGCCGTGAGCAATGGAAGAGACGATGGTGTCCTTGGAGAAGTCTTCCATGGCTGAGCGCTGGTACTCAGAGAACTTCTTCTTTTCCTCATCCGTCAGGTCTGTGCGGGAGGGGATGGAGCCCTTGACGGTGTTGAAGGCAACCTGGCCTTCCTTGGAGGAGATGCAGCTGAGCCAGTTCTTGGCGCCGCCGGGGTGCTTGGCCTTTTCGGGCAGAGTGAAGGAGTCGGCTAGGAAGTCAAAGATGCCCTTGGTGCCCGGTACTGGGAAGTAGACGTAGTCGGTGCCGGCGCTCTTCTTGGCGGCGTTGAAACCAGCTACCGCCCAGTCACCCATGACGTTGTAGGCGGCCTTGCCTTCCATAATGGGCTTGATGGCCGGCTCCCAGTCTTCGGTGTATAGGGACTTGTCGGTGAAGGAGACGATCTTGGCGTAGTGCTCAACAGCCTTGGTTACTTCAGCACCAGCCCAGTCGGTCTTGCCGTCGAACAGGCCCGAGTACTTTTCTGCGCCTAGGTCTGCAATTAGCACAGATTCGAACAGGCCCATCTGGGTCCAGGCCATACCCATGGTGATGGGGGTGTAGCCGGCGGCCTTGATCTTTTCCATGTCGCTGATCCAGGCGTCAATAGTTTGGGCAGGCTTGGCCGGGTCTAGGCCGGCAGCCTTAAGCACTGATACCGAGGCCCACACTACGTTGTTGCGGTGGATGTTGGAGGGCACTGAGTAGATGGCACCGTCTACGGTTAGGCGCTCCATTAGGGTCTTGGGGAAGGCGTCCTTGAGCTTGAACTCGTCGTAGAGCTTGGAGACGTCTTGCAGGTAGCCGGCGTCAATGTCGTCCTTGAGTTCAGCGCCGGCGTGGGCCTGGTAGGTGTCTGGCGGGTTGCCCGCGGACAGGTCTGCAGCTAGCTTCTGCTTGGCCTGGGAGCCGCCGCCACCAGCGATGGCCTTGTTGGCGAATTTGGTCTTGGGGAACTGCGCGTTGAAGACCTTGACTAGGGCTTCTAGGCCGTCCTTTTCGCTTCCGGCCTGCCACCAGGTGACGACGTCGACCTGGCTGGCATCGCCTTCGCCTACTGCCTCACCGGACTTGCCTCCCTTCTTGTCGCTTGAGCCGCAGGCGGCCAGGGTGGCCGCGAGTGCGGTGGCAGTGGCACCGATTAGTACCTGACGCCGTGACATGTATGTGCTTACGCTCATGATCGCTCCTGAACAGCGTTGTCCTAGAAGTTGCTACTTGCGTGCTAGGCCGATTGCTTGTGGTAGCGCTCAGTCAAGTCACTTGGGCAACAAATTTTCGTTCTGTAGTTGCAATTGTGCAACAAATTTTCGTGCGATGTTGGAAAAATTGGGTTTTGCGCAAAAATCGCTATCGATTTGTTATTTTTTGTGCACTTTTGTGCGGATGTTTTCTGTGCGTATCTGACTGTGAGGCAGCCCATAACAACAAAGCTGGCCGCCACATATGCGGCGGCCAGCTTTAGTAGCTAGCTGTAGTAGCAGTTAGATCAGATCAGACCTAGACCCTTAACGGTGTCCTTCTCGTGCAGCAGTTCCTTGACAGAAGCGTCAATCTCAGCGCGGGAGAAGTCGTCGATCTCCAGGCCCTCAACAACCTTCCATTCGCCGTCAACACTAATTGCCGGGAAGGAGGAGATGATGCCCTCGGGCACACCGTAGGAGCCGTCACTCATGATGGCGGCGGAGGTCCAGGAGTAGCCCTTAACGCCCTTGACCCAGTCGCGCACGTGGTCGATGGCGGCGGAGGCAGCGGAGGCGGCGGAGGAAGCACCACGGGCTTCGATGATGGCGGCGCCACGCTTGGCTACGGTGGGGATGAAGTCGCCCTCAACCCAGGCGCGGTCAGCCAGAAGCTCGGTGATCGGCTGGCCCTTAACGGTGGCGTGAGTCAGGTCAGGGTACTGGGTGGAGGAGTGGTTACCCCAGATGGTGACCTTGTCTAGGTCAGTTACGTGAGCGCCGGTCTTGGCGGCTAGCTGAGCTAGGGCGCGGTTGTGGTCCAGGCGGGTCATAGCGGTGAAGCGAGAGCTGGGCACATCCGGGGCGTGGTTGGCGGCAATCAGGGCGTTGGTGTTGGCAGGGTTACCCACAACCAGGACCTTGATGTCGTCAGCGGCTACAGCGTTGATGGCTGCACCCTGAGGCCCGAAGATACCGCCATTGGCCTGCAGCAGGTCAGAGCGCTCCATGCCGGCACGACGCGGCATAGAACCAACTAGGAAGGCGATGTTGGCGCCGTCGAAAGCCTGCTTGGGGTCATCGAAAATGTCCACGCTGCCCAGGGTCGGGAAGGCGGAGTCGAATAGCTCCATAGCGGTACCCTCAGCAGCCTTAACAGCCTGGGGGATCTCCAGCAGACGTAGGTTTACCTGCTGGTCGGGGCCTAGCAGAGCACCAGAGGCAATACGGAACAGCAGTGCGTAGCCAATGTTGCCAGCGGCACCGGTGACGGTGACATTTACGGGGGCGTTTGCCATAAGTTAAGTCTCCTTAAGGTAAGACAATTAAGGACTGCTTCCTTGCACAGCCACTGGTATAAGTGTATGCCCTTGAGCTTACAAAATTTAGGACCCAGCGATTTTGCCCAAATCAGAGCCTTTAGGGCGCACGCCGGTTAGCTAACTGTGTTCTATGCCCCCTAAGGCGCTAATGGCAAGCTAAGCTGTTAGCCGTGAGAGGCCAATCAATACCCACCCGCTCACCGCTGGGGCAGCGGGCTTATCGTCAAATCTGTGTGTTTAGTGTCGTGGCAGGCGCCAGCGGCGCACTAAGTTTGATTGGTTTTGGTAAGGGGGTAGGGGCACCTTTTAACTCCACTGTACTAGCCCATCAAATCTCTCCATTTTCAGCGGCCTGGCCCTGGCTGGCCACAGCCGTTATTTTTGCCAGCATCTGCGCCCTAAGCTACGCGGCAGCTGACTATATTGGCCGCCAAAGTGCGCTTGATGAAGAATCACGCCTGCGCGTACGCACTCTAGACCACATTTTCGCGATCGGTCACTTGCCGCGCACCGGCGCGGGCGCCGATAGCGCTAAAACCACCGCCAGCGGCGCACTAGTCTCCACCCTGGTTGACGGCAGCGAGCGCGTTTCTAAATACGAGTTCACTTTCCTGCCCCAAGCAATCAGTGCCCTAATCACGCCGCTGGTGGTGCTGGTGCTAGCAGCTATCTTCATTGACCCCCTCAGCGCCCTAGAACTAACCCTAGGTATCGCCATCGCTATTGGCGGCAGCATCGGAGTCAGCCGCCTCACCCGTGGCAGCGCCGCTGGCTCGCGCAAACAGCGCTCAGCCCTAGCCGCCCAATATTTAGATGCGGTACAGGGCCTAAGCACTCTAGTACTGGCCCGCGCTGGTGAACGCTACGCCCAGCGTCTAGGCCAACGCGGCGAAGCTAACCGCCGGGCCCTAATGCGTCTACTGGCAGGCAACCAGCTGGTAATCCTAGCCACCGACCTATTTACTAGCGTATTCATTTTGATGGCCTCGGTGGCTATTGCTGCCAACGGTCTAAAATCTGGACGCCTAGATGCCGGTGACGCCCTGGCTCTAGCCCTAGTGGCGCTAGTGCTACTAGACCCGCTTAACCATGTAGGGGCCTTCTTCTATGTGGGTATGGGCGGACGCGCCAGCCAAAAAGCTATCCGCAACATTTTGGCCACCCCCACCCCCGCCAGCGCCGCCCCGGCGCCGGTGCCCACCAAGTCCAGCTACCAGCCAGAAGAGGTGGACACCGCCGCTATCTTCTTGCGTGACGTGAGCGTTGGTTGGGGCGATAAAGACGTACTTAAAAACGTCAACCTGCGGGTGGAACTGGGTGAACACATCGGTATTGTGGGCCGCTCAGGAGCCGGCAAATCCACGCTTATGGCGCTACTGGCAGGCCACTTACTACCCCGCGAAGGCTACGGGCGCCTTGGCCCTATCCGCCTGCGCCCAGCCAATATGTCGCGTGTGCAGCGCTCCAGTGCCCTAGTTAGCCAGCGCTCATGGCTCTTTGGTGACACGGTAGCCCAAAACCTGCGTCTAGCTAAGCCTGAAGCCACCACTGAAGAACTATGGCGGGCCCTGGAAGTAGCCCAGCTTGACACCGAAATTCGGGCCCTACCTAAAGGACTAGAAACCATGCTGGGCGACAGCGGCATGGGCCTATCAGGAGGCCAAGCCCAACGCCTGGCTATCGCCCGCGCCGTACTAGCTGACCGCCCCATCTTGCTATTGGATGAGCCCACCAGCCAGGTAGATCTGGCCAGCGAAGCTGCCATCACTAAAGCCCTAGAAAACCTAGGTGCCAACCGCACTGTGGTAACCATTTCGCACCGCCCAGCGGCGCTAATCCACACTGACCGCATCTTTAAGGTTTCTAAAGGCAAACTCCACGAGCTAACGCCGCGCAAACCCAAAGCTAAGCCCACCGGCCCAGCCCAACCCACCAAAGCCCAGGCAGACCAGCTTCTGGCTGCCAAGGTTAGTGGCGACGCCATGACCACTCCCCTAACTTCAGCGCTAGCCTCTCTAGCCCAGATGCAAAAAACCACTAAAACCAAGAAAAACTCTGCCCAAAAACCAACTGCTATAGATGCCAGCTCAGCCCACAGCGCTAGCGGAGAGGACGAGTGATGTCACGGCGTCGGGTTTATAACTGGATCCTAGAAGTAACGCGGCCGGCACTAAAGCCTCTGGCCCTGTCAGTAAGTGCACGCCTACTGGACCAGATCTTGCAGGTAGTTATCTACTCCCTGGGGGCCTATGCACTCGCGGTGGCGCTGCGTAAGCTCAGCGGTGGCGGCGGGCTCGATACTGGCCTGGTGTGGCTGTTTTTGCTGGCATGTTTGATCATCGCCCTGGTCAAGGCAGCTTTACGCTACGCCGAGCAGTTTATGGGGCACCTAGTTGCTTTCAAGGCCCTAGAGTTGCTGCGCATTGAGCTGTTTAGGTCTATGCTGCCCCAGTCACCGCGTCTGTCTTTACACACCCGCTCAGCTGAGCTAACTGGACGGCTAACTAAAGACATTGACCGCATTGAGGTGTTTTTTGCCCACACTTTGGCGCCGCTAGTAAGTTCACTGGTGGTTCCGCTGCTGACCTGGGTGTGGATCGCCTTTGTGTCTCCGGCTACGGTTTCTATTTTCGTCCTGGTGATGCTGGCGCTGACCTTAGTGGTGGTGCCGTTGATGGGGGCTAAGTTCTCCCTTGCCGGAGCCCAAAAGAGCGCCAAGATTCGCGGCCAGCTGCAGGCCCATGTAACCGACTCGGTACAGGGCTACAACGAGGTGCTTTCTTATGGCGCCCAGTTGCAGCGTCTAGAGCAGCTTGAACGCATTGGTGATTCGATCACCGCCGCTGATGCTCCAGTGCGGGCTTGGGCGGCGCTGCGTTGGGCAGCCGGGCAGCTTTTGATGGCCCTGATGCTGTTTGGGGTGCTGTTTATTTGGCTGCGCGACCCGGTTTTTGAGGCCGCTCCCCTGGCTCAGGCCCCCACAGTGGTGGCGGTGATTGCCGCCCTGGTAGCTCAGCGTACTAGCGCGCGTACCTTGGAGGATATGCCTTCTTCAGTGTCGGTAGCTTGGGCTAGTGCTGAGCGGGTTTATGCCACCGCCCATGGTCCGGCTTTACTTGATGGCCCTAAAGCTTTGCCTGCCCGTCGCGACGACGCCGCCAAGTCTGGTTTGGAGGTCACCTGGCACAAGGTTTCTTACGCCTACCCTGGTGAACGTAAACACCAGGCTTTAACTCAGGTTTCTCTGCACCTAAATGCTGGTTCTTGGACGGTGTTGGCGGGTGCTAGCGGTAGCGGTAAGTCCACGCTGAGCATGTTGGCGGCGCGCTGTGATGACCCGGTAGGTGGGCGCGTGCTGCTTGATGGGCACGATGTGCGCACGCTTAAGGTTGATTCGCTACGCGCCCAGGTGCAGCTGGTCAGCCAGCATCCGTTTATTATGCGCGCCACTATCCGTGAGAATCTGGCCTTGGCGGCCCCGCAGGCCGATACTGCCCAGCTGTGGCAGGCCCTGGAGTACGCTCAGCTGGCTGCCGAGGTGCGGGCTATGCCTAAGGGGCTAGACACGGTTGTGGGTGAGCGTGGCAGTTCGCTTTCTGGCGGCCAGGCTCAGCGTCTAGCTTTTGCCCGGGCGCTGGTAGCTAAGCCGCGTCTGCTGATTTTGGATGAGTTCACTTCACATATGGATTTAAAGCTGGCTGCTAGTTTGCGTAAGTCTTTGCGCCAGGCACTACCTGAAGCCACTATTTTGGAAGTCTCCCATACGTTGGTGGGCCTGGAACTGGCTGACCGGGTTGTGGTCTTTGAAAACGGTCAGATTGTTCAAAGCGGCAAGCCCCAAAAGCTAATGAACACTCCCGGCCCGCTGCGTCAGCTTATGGATCGCTAAGCCCGCTTGTGCACCACTGGGGCCAATAGCCGATAAACCCCAGCAATTACATAAATAGTTAGCGCTAACCGTAATGGTTAGCGCTAACTATTTTTTAAGGGTGTTCACTGCAGCAGTTATGGCGCCAGCGCATTAGACGCACGCTAGCCAGCTGCTGGGACAGAGCCTTGTACGGCCTTGTGGATGTCGTGACGCACTAGGCTCCCAGCTGCTGGGATAGGGCGCGGTCTTCGTCGGTAACTACCCCTTCCACCGAAACCTTGTCCAGGTAGGCCATGCCGTCAAAAGACAGCTCGCGGGCGTTTTCCGGGTCAGCTTTAGCATCGTTGAACTGGCCGTGAGCCAGACGGTCAATCACAATGGCAATAGCGCCGTCGCCAGTTACGTTGGTGGCGGTGCCGAAGGGGTCCAAAGCGATGTAGGTGGCGATCATAAGGGCGATAGCGGACTCGTTAAAGCCCAGCATTGAAGAGAGCACACCGGTAGCGGCCATAATCGCACCTCCGGGCACACCCGGGGCGGCCACCATGACAATACCCAGCATGAAAATGAAACCGGCATACTGCATAGCTGAAACATTCATGCCCTGAGAGGCAATAATGGCCAGTGAAAAGGCGGTAATTTTCGAGGTTGAACCAGCCAGGTGAATAGTGGCGCACAGAGGCACGGTGAAAGCAGCTACCGGCGCAGATACCCCATTTTTGCGGGTCTGACGCAAAGTCACCGGGATGGTGGCAGCCGAGGAAGAGGTACCCAGGGCGGTGGTGTAGGCGGGCATCATGGTCCACAGCGCCTTTAACGGGTTGCGCTTGCCAATCAGCCCGGCCACCGCAAACTGGGTCAGCAGGATAACCACTTCCAGCACCAGCACCACCACTACTACGCTCAGCAGGGTGCGCATAATGCGCCACGCTGCACCTGAGATAGCCAGGTTCAAGAAGGTACCAAACACGTGCAGCGGTAGCAGCGGAATAATGATCTTGTTGATCAAAGAGCTAATGATGGCCCTAAATTCAATGCTGGCTTTACGCAGCACACCCCTGGGCACCAGCGACAGGCCAATGCCGATTACGAAAGACAGCAGCAGCGCCGTCATGACCCCAAAAACCGGGGGCATTTCCACTTCAAAATAAGACTTGAGGCTGCCGGCGTCGGCCTTACCCACATTAGAGGCCAAAGACTTGGTGATAATGTGCGGGAAAATGCTGGCGCACACCACGTAGGTAAGGAAACCTGAAAACAGGGTGGAGCCATAGGCCAGGGCCGCAGTAATAGAGAGCCACTTACCGGCTCCACGTCCTAAATCTGCAATTGCTGGGGTTACCAAACCCACGATGATCAGCGGAATTGCAAAACTTAAGAACTGGGCGAAAATCGCCGAAAAAGTAACGAATACGCGCGCCAGCGGCACGGTGATCAGCGGGGAGGAACCCACCTTAATAGAGCCCACCACCAAAGCGGTCACTATCGCTAGAATCACCCAAAACAGGATGCCGCCAGCTTTTGCTAGCTTACGCACCGAGATCATGCCTTTTCCTTCGCTCATGGCGAGGCGCCTGGCGAACGCGGTGCGCCGCCAATAGCGTCAGCGCCTAGGTGTGCAACATAATCTCAATATTTGGCTTATAGCGCTACATTCTCCGTATAGTGAGATTTTCTTACATTATTTTCTAAAATATGCATTCGCCGCATATAGCGAAATTTGTCAGTTTCCCATCGTTTTAACTGATCAATCCGATTATGGTGAAGCCATGAGCGCTAAGCAGGTAAATTGGCCCCGTTCAAAGCACAGCTATGTTGATTTAAGCGACGGGCGCCGGCTGCATGTAGTGGAGCATCTGCCGTTTTCCGGGGTGGCTGCAACCACGACGGCGCCAGCTGCGAGGCCAGCTACGAAGCCAGGCCCAGCGGCGCCGGGGGCGCCAACCGAACCGGCTGCAGATCATGAGACTAGCGCTAAGCCACCGGTAGTGTTTGAATCCGGCCTGGGGCTCTCGCGCCTACTGTGGGCAAATGTGGCTTATTTACTGGCAAAAGCCGGCTACCGCACGATCAGCTATGATCGCTCCGGCCTGGGTCGCTCACCGGCCGCAACAGAGCGCAGCCTAGAGGCCCTGGTGGCAGACCTAGAGCAGGTGGTGCGAGCTTACGCACCCCAGGGGGCCATTATTGTGGGCCATTCCTATGGGGGCATCATGGCCCGTTTACTAACCGCACGCCAGCCACAGCTAGTTAAGGCGCTGGTGCTGGTTGATCCCTCAAGTGAATTTGTGGGGGCCCAGATTGGTCCCCTAGGTAAACGCCTGGAGGCACTTTTTGATTCGGCGATCACTTTTAGCCGCGATCTTAAACTGCTCCCCACCTTCCTGATGGCCGCAGGATACAAGCATTTACCGGTGCGGTTGCAGCAAAAGGTACGTGTTGAGGACGTCAGCGACGCTTCTTTACGGACACGGCGGCAAGAAAATGAGGGCTACTACCCGGCTCTAGCAAAGCTACGCGAGAGCCCCCTACCCTACCCGCAGGTACCGGTAGAGATTTTATTGGCCAGCTCTAGCCCTGATTCACAGTGGTTTAAAGCCCACAGCGAGTATGCGAGTAAACTGCCTGACGCCCACCTGTGGCAGGCTTCAACCAGCTCACATATGGTGCCGCTACTAAAACCTCAGGAAGTGGCCTTGGCAGTTAAGCAAGCCGACGCTCGTCGCAGTGCTTAAACCAAAGGACGCCTAAAGCCGGGCTGTCTAAAGCTGCGGCGTCGGCTCTGGCAACTAATCCAGCTGACGCCCCAAACCAGCCCAGTCAGCTGCGGCGTCGGCCCTAGCGCAGCCACAGCAGGCTTTAGTAGATGCGCGGCAGGTTAGCGTAGGTGGACAGCAGCACTAAACCAACGGTTAGGCCAGTGCCCACCACTAAATCTTCAAAACGAGTGCGGGCCTGAATCCAGGTGCCCTCGGGGCGCAGCAGGCGAATTATGGTAAGGGCGCCGGTCAGTGCAGCGGCCTCCAAAACCGCAAAACGTGAGTAACCCAGCAGCGCAGTGGCCACCACGATTAGCACGCAAACCGTCACTACCCCTACCCCGGCCACGCGATAGTAGTGACGCGGCGGCAACTGGTTAGGGGAAAGTACGCTTTCAGCTGTTTCTTCGCTCATTTTTCTCCTTGGCAACCGCTACAGCATACCTTTTACCGCGCCGTAGCTGGAGGCTTCAGCGGGTAGGTCACCGGTGTCGACGGCGTCGCTGATTTGTTCCAACATCTGCTCTACCAGCTCAATTACGGCTTTTTTACCCTCAACCGGGCCACCGGCCAAGAGACCGTCGGTACCCAAAAGCACGGCGGCGGGCACTGCCTCAATTGCCAGCAGGTGGGAAACTTCCTCGTTAACGTCACGTAGATAGTGTCCACGCAGCGAGTAGGGGTCTCCCTTGGCGAAGTATTCCTCGGCGCTGCGTGGGGAAACCACCTTAATAGCCACCTGGGGAATAGCCTTGATCCAGCCGGGCACTAGGGCTTTAATATCGTCACAGTAGCCGCATTCCATAGATAGGAACAGCAACAGGTGAGCCTGGCGGGCTGAATAGGCGCGCAGGTTGTAGCCACTTTCAAACTCATCATAGAGGGTAGCGATGGGGATCAGGGCGCGCAGATACTCGCCTTCTTGCTGGCTGACGGGAGCGTCTAGATAATCTTGAGCAAAGCCGCTTTGCTCTACTGGCGCCGGGGCTTTACCCAGTGAAGCTTGGGCTAGTAGCCAAGTAACTGTCGCCACCGCCACCAGGGCTAGAACTGGCGGGTTAGTGACCACTTGAAGCGCGAAAACTGGTGTGCCCCAAGCTAACGCCACCAGCCACAGCAGGGCCAGGGCCACTAGGGCCAGGTTGCGGGCAATTAGCACCGGCCCCACTTCGGTGGCATTTTTAGCCCCAAAACAGTTACAGCTGGCCTGATCCTGGCGGGCCAGGCGCACAATCAGCGCCAGGTAGAAGCTGACCAAAACCAGCGCGGCCAGAGCCACCGGCCAAGCCAGTACTGCGGGCACAACCAGTAAAGCTAGCGCCAGGGCCAGCTCAGCCCAGGGGTGGGCGCGGCGCAGCCAGGTTTGGTTTAGGAATTTGGGTAGGCCAAGTTCACGCCAAGTATCGGCGTCATCGACGCCGGAGGTGAGCTTACCGATAGCAGCTGCGGAAAATACGGTCGCCAAAACTATGGGGGCGGCTACCAGTACTAAATCCATGGGGCTCCTTGTTTAACGCCTGGCTAACATATTGGTTTAACACGCTGGCGTGGGTGGGAACTTAAAGGGGGCGGAATTTAAAAGCGGCGGGACTTAAAGGGGTTGGGATATAAAGCGGGGACAGGTATAAACCTGCCCCCGCTAAATGTATCAGTGAGCGAAGTGGCGCGTACCAGTGAAGTACATGGTCACGCCGGCGGCCTGGGCGGCCTCAATCACTTCTGCGTCGCGGATAGAGCCGCCAGGCTGCACCACAGCCTTAACCCCGGCGTCAATAAGCAGCTGCAGGCCATCGGCGAAGGGGAAGAAAGCGTCAGAGGCAGCTACGCTACCCACCGCACGCTGAGGGGCGCTGGTGGCTAGGATCTGGCTGGCATCCGCCCCACCGGCACTGTTGGCCTGGTTGGCGGCGGCGTCGCCAGTGGCGCGCGCGCCTAGGGTGTTGGCGCGCTCAATGGCCAGCTTGCACGAGTCAACGCGGTTAACCTGGCCCATACCCACACCCACAGTGGCGCCAGCGTGTGCCAGCAGCACCGCGTTGGAGCGCACCGAGCGCACAGCGTTCCAGGCAAAACGTAGGTCAGCTAGGGTTTCGGCGTCGGCGCTAGGGCCGGCCACCAGCTGCCAGCGGGACGGGTCGTCACCGGCGGCGTCAACATTGTCACGCTCTTGCACCAGTAGACCGCCGGTTACCTGCTTGAACTCATAGCCACCACGTACCGGCTTAGGCAGGCGCAAAATACGTAGGTTCTTCTTGGCGCTGAGGATTTCTAGTGCCTGCGGTTCATACTCAGGGGCCACAATCACCTCAGTGAAAATCGGCTTAACCTGGGCGGCCATGGCGGCGGTGACGGTGGCATTAGTGGCGATTACGCCGCCGTAAGCAGACACCGGGTCGCAGGCGTGGGCCTTAGCGTGGGCCTTAGCCACATCCTCATCTACCGCAATGCCGCAAGGGTTGGCGTGCTTAACTACCACCACGGTGGTGGCCTCGCCTTGATCGTAGGCAGCGCGCACAGCTGCGTCAGCGTCGGTGTAGTTGTTGTAGCTCATGGCCTTACCGTGCAGCTGCTCGGCGCCGGCAATGCCCTGGGCCTGGCCCTGGGTGTACAGAGCAGCGCTCTGGTGCGGGTTTTCGCCGTAACGCAGGGCGTGGGCGCGGGTGAAGGTGGCGCCCACAAACTCCGGCAGGGCTGCCTCGGTCTCTAGCTGCTGGGAGAACCAGCTGGCAACGGCGACGTCGTAGCTGGCGGTGTGAGCGAAGGCGGCGGCGGCTAGGGCCCGGCGCTGAGAGAGGGTGAAGCCACCCGCAGACACAGCCTGGGCTACCTCAGGGTAACGGGCCGGGTCTACCACTACCGCTACTGCCGGGTGGTTTTTGGCGGCAGCGCGCACCATGGAGGGGCCGCCAATGTCGATCTGCTCAACGCAGGCGTCAAAGTCAGCGCCAGAGGCAACCGTGTCAGTGAAGGGGTAAAGGTTAACCACCACCAGGTCAATGGGAGCTACCTGCAGTTCACGCAACTGGGCCAGGTGAGCGTCCTTACGGCGGTCAGCCAAAATACCGGCGTGAATCTTGGGGTGCAGGGTCTTAACGCGGCCTTCTAGGCACTCGGGGAAGCCGGTAACCTGCTCCACCGGGGTGACCGGAATACCAGCGGCAGCAATGGTGGCGGCGGTGGAACCGGTAGAAATTAGCTCAACCCCGTTGGCGTGCAGCTGGGTGGCTAGCTCCACTAGGTTGGTCTTGTCGTAAACACTCAGTAGGGCGCGCTTAACCGGCACCTGATCAGGGTTTACTAGACCTTCCGTGGGCACGTGAGCAGTGGGGATTGCAGTCAATTTGACTCCTTGAAACTGGAAAATAACTGCCTAGGCACCCAGGCGGGCGGCGCCATGGTTTACCCCTTAAAACTTAAGTTTCAAGGGCTCGCCGCTCCCCGGTGGTGACCCACCCACGCCAGTTACAGCGATAACAACCCCAGTCTACTGTAGAGTTGGGGTTGCTTTAAGTTAGTGCGCGCACAATATTTAGCCGCGCTAACGCCAAAATCTAGCTGCGCACTAGTTTGCCCAGCTCAGCTACAAGCTGAGGAGTTTCGGCGGCCTTAATACGCTCAGTTAGGCTCTCGTGGGTGTCACCAGGTTTAACCGGCACCTGCACCTGGGCGATGATCTTGCCTGTGTCCACGCCCGCATCCACCCAGAACAAGGTGGCTCCCGAAACCGTGGCGCCGTCAGCCAAAGCGTCGCGTACTGCATGGGCGCCAGGGTACTTGGGTAGCAAAGCCGGGTGGGTGTTAATGGTTTTGCCTCCAAATTCAGCTAGGAAGCTCTCCCCCACCAGCTTCATAAAGCCCGCGCAAACCACCAGGTCGGGCTGGTATTTGGCGACGGCGTCGGTGAGGGCCTGGTCCCAACTGGCGCGGCTGGGGTAGTCCTTTAGCGGCACCACAAAGCTGGGCACCTTGTGCTGGGCAGCGTAATCGAGTGCTTTACAGGTTTTGTCGGCGCCCACTGCCACCACCTTGGCCCCATAGGTGGGGTCTTGGCAGGCCTTTAGGATAGCCAGCAGGTTTGAGCCCGAGCCCGAAGCCAGCACCACCAGGCGCTTGGGTTCATTGCCGCTGCGGGCAGCAGCTTTAGATGCGCTCATGGAAACTACCTCAATCTTGTGTTTGGTTTGACTTGCACCTAGACGCACACGCGGATGGGGCAACACCAGCCCCAGCAGGGTTGCGGCAAATAGTTGGGCAGCTAAAGCACCCACCACCGCCAGGGTTCTAGGGCCAGCTACGCTCATGCGCCCCGGCCCCACAGAGCCACTAGCGGCCAGGCAAAGCAGCAAAATCACCAGTGAACTAGTAATAATCGCGGTTGCCCCCAGCGCCAGGGTGGCACGCAAGCTAATTAGCTTACTGTTGGCAGCCACTTTGCGTCCTATAGCCAGCCAGGTCACCAGGGTCAGCCCCAGTATTAGAACCACGATAATGATCCAGGCTGAGCCAAAAGCTGTTTTAGGTAGCGCCCCCAGCATTGGCAGGGCCGGCACGCTACCGGCGCGCACCGCCCCCGGGCTAAACAAGCTGCCTTGACCCAGGGCAAAACCGGGGCCTGCCAGCCAGCTAAGCGCCCAGATGGCGGCGGTAGGCAACCACAGGATCTGCAAAGTAAGTAGCGAAACAGTGGCCACAGTACCGGCCCCCACCAGGGAGTCATGCAGGGTGGAGATACGTGAAAAACCGGTCACTAGCGCCAGTGCTAAAACCACTAGCGCCGCCGTCGCTAAAGTCAGCAGCTCAAAGCCAGCCAGGCGTAACCCCAGGCCCAGCCACAGGGGCCGCCTAGCCCAGGCCTTACCTAAACGGGTGTCGTCTAAATGGCCGGCGCGTCCCAGTTCAACTGCGGCCACAACCGCCGCCAAAAGCGCACTAAAAAGCACCGCCGGGAAAAAACTGCTTGATGAGGGGGCGGTAAATGAACCCACAAAAGCTGCCCCCGCACTAGTGCAGGCAGTTACCACAATGGCTGAAACGTTAAACAGCTGGGCGCGCCTAATAAAGCTACGCGCCAGCCATAGGTTGTAAACAGTCAGCCCCAGCAGCGGCAAAGATAGGGTGCCATCAATTTCGGAATGGCGCGCGCCCCCTAGCCCCAGCAGCCACAAATTAGTGCCTGAAGCCAGGGAGGACACAGTTGAATACTGCACTGAGGGGGTGACAATCAAAGCCACCAATAAGGTGGGGATAACGACACTCAGCCACCCCAAGGCAACCCATTCGACGCCGGCGCGTACGGCTCCAGGCCAGTCGCTAGGGACAGTCAGTTCGGTTCTAGTTGGGGTGGCTGAAGTGCTCATCAGTTAGCGTGGAGCTCCTGGTAGGCCGCACGTGCTAGCTCGGCGGTTTCGGTTGGGGTACGACCTACCTTAACCCCCACAGCCTCTAGCGCTACCTTTTTAGCCGCTGCGGTTCCTGAAGAACCCGACACAATCGCACCAGCGTGTCCCATGGTTTTACCCTCAGGGGCGGTAAAGCCGGCCACATAAGCCACCACCGGTTTAGTGACATGCTCGCTGATGTAGGCGGCAGCGCGCTCTTCGGCGTCGCCACCAATTTCACCGATCATCACGATCACTTCAGTGTCAGGATCGGCCTCAAAACCAGCCAGGGCGTCAATGTGGGTGGTGCCCACCACCGGGTCTCCACCAATCCCAATGCAGGTGGTAAAGCCCAGGTCACGCAGCTCATACATGAGCTGGTAGGTGAGCGTACCGGACTTAGAAACCAAACCCACCGGGCCGGCGTCGGTAATGTCAGGCGGGGTGATACCCACATTGGACTTAGCCGGACTGATAATTCCCGGGCAGTTGGGGCCAATGATCTGGGTGCCGTGGGCGGCGGCGTAAGCCCTAAACACGGTGGCGTCAGCTACCGGCACACCCTCAGTGATAACCACAACCAGGCGCATACCGGCGTCGACCGCCTCAATTACGGCGCTCTTAGTAAAAGCCGGGGGTACAAACACTACCGAAACCTCGGCGCCAGTGGCGGCCTTACCCTCAGCTACAGTGCCGTAAACCGGAACCGATACCGTACCGGCCTTAACTTCGCCGCTGCCCGGCCCAATGGGGCTAACTTCAAAGTCAACGCTGGTGCCAGCCTTGCGGGGGTTAACCCCACCCACAACTTTGGTGCCCGCGCTTAGCATACGGCGGGTGTGCTTTTGGCCTTCGGAACCGGTCATGCCCTGTACCAGGACACGATCTGAGTGCGAAAGAAAGATGCTCATTAGTTTTCCCCTAGTTCCTGGGCGATGGCGGTAACGCGGTCGGCGGCGCCATCCATAGTTTCGGCAATGGTTACCTGCGGCAAGTTAGCTTCAGCCAAGATAGCGCGCCCGGCCTCAGCCTGGTTGCCATCTAGACGCACCACGATCGGCTTAGTGAAGGACTCCCCTAGCGAGGACACTGCCGCAACAATGCCTTCAGCCACTGACACGCAAGAAGTGATGCCGCCAAAAACATTCACCAAAATGGCGCGTACCTGTGGGTCAGAGGCAACTACCTCCAGGCCGGTGGCCATCACCTGGGCGCTAGAGCCGCCCCCTAGATCTAGGAAGTTAGCTGGGCGCATACCGCCGTGGCGTTCACCGGCGCCAGCCACCACATCCAGGGTGGACATAACCAGGCCGGCACCGTTACCTAGCACACCCACCTCACCGGTTAGACGCACATAGTTAAGGCCCGCTGCCTTAGCGCGAGTCTCTAGCGGGTCGGCATCTACCGTGTCTACAAACTGCTCGTGGTCACGGTGACGCATACGGGCGTTGTCATCCAAGCTGACCTTGCCGTCCAGGGCTAGCACGGTACCCTGCGGGGTTAGCACCAGCGGGTTTACCTCCACCAAGGTGGCGTCCTCGCCAGTGAAAACCTCCCACAGCTTAAGGATTACCCCGGCGACGTCGTCGGCCACCTTACCGGGCTCAAAACCAGCCGCAGACACAATCTCAGCGGCCTTAGCGGCGTCGATCCCCACTAGCGGGTCTACTGCCACCTTAGCCAAAGCCTCAGGGCGTTCCTTAGCTAAAGTCTCAATATCCATGCCGCCTTCACGCGAGCACATCGCCAGATAGGCCCGCTGGGCGCGGTCTAGCAGCACCGAGAAGTAGAACTCCTGCTCAATGTCGGCACCATCGCTGATAAGCACCTTGTGTACGGTGTGGCCCTTAATATCCATGCCAAGGATTTCCTGGGCGCGCTCAAAGGCCTCCTGCGCACTGCGGGCCAGCTTAACGCCCCCAGCCTTACCACGCCCACCAGTTTTAACCTGGGCTTTAACAACCACTAGCTGGGAGCCGTTAGCAAATAGTTCCTGGGCAATCTCGCGCGCCTGCTGCGCAGTGCTAGCTACCTCGCCACCAAGAACTGGCACCCCATGTGCCTTAAACAGTTGCCGTGCCTGGTATTCGTAAAGATCCACCGGCGTATCCTTTCAAGGGTTGACGGCATTTATTTCTATTAGGTTAACTCGCCTGTTCACGCAGTGGGGACTAAAGGGCCAAATTGGTCTTGATTTGCGTGCATACATGGCGTAAGCCACTCTTTATGTAGGACAATACTACTGGAGTTTTTTTACCCGGAAGGAGATGCAAGGTGGCTACAGAAAACACCCCGGTGCGTATTGGGGTGCTTACCTCCGGAGGCGACGCGCAAGGTATGAACGCCGCCGTTCGTGCAGTGGTACGCACCACGCTACGTTTAGGAGCACAACCCTACGCAGTCATGGAAGGCTGGGCTGGGGCTGTTGCTGGTGGGGAGGGGATTCGCCCGCTTAACTGGGACAGTGTGGGTTCTATCTTGCACCGTGGCGGCACCATCATCGGTACCGCCCGCTCCAAGGAGTTCCCCACCCGTGAAGGTATGCTCTCGGCGGCAGCTAACCTACTAGAGCATGGCATTGACCGCCTAGTGGTGATCGGCGGTGACGGTTCGCTAACGGGCACCAACGAGTTCCGCAAAGCCTGGCCCTCGCTACTAGCTGAGCTTATGACCACCGGGCGTATCACCAGCGAAGTGGCTGCAGCCCACCCCCAGCTAATGATTGCCGGCATTGTCGGTTCAATTGACAATGACCTGGTAGGCACTGACATGACTATCGGTGCAGACTCGGCTTTGCACCGCATTATGGAGGCTATTGACTCTCTATCGTCGACGGCGGCCTCCCACCAGCGCACCTTCGTAATTGAGGTTATGGGTCGCCACTGCGGTTACCTGGCGTTAATGAGTGCGGTAGCCGGCGGCTGTGACTACGTGTTTGTGCCCGAACTCCCCCCAGCTGCCGGCTGGGAAGATGACATGTGCCGCAAGCTGCAGGCCGGGCGTGCCGCTGGACGCCGCGACTCGATGGTGATTGTGGCTGAAGGCGCCCAAGACCGTGAAGGCAACCAGATTACTGCCGCCGATGTCTGTGACGTACTAGAAGAGCGCCTAGGCGAGGATGCCCGCGTAACCATTTTGGGTCACGTTCAGCGCGGTGGCCGCCCCAGCGCCTATGACCGCTGGATGCCCACCCTGCTGGGTTACGCCGCAGCTCAGGAAGTTTTGCGGGCTACCCCTGAAAGCGAGCCGCACATTATCGGGGTGCGCCACAACCGTATTGCGCACCTGCCGCTAATGCAGTCGGTAGAAAACACTCGCGCAGTGGCCTCCTATATTAAGGACGGCGACTATGAGGCGGCGGTAGCGGCCCGTGGCACTTCCTTCTCTCAGATGCTGCAAATCTTTGAAAACATGTCCACCCCGCCTTCGCAGAGCCGCCACGACGACTCCCCGGTGAAGGACAAGCGTGTAGCGATTTTGCACGCCGGTGGCCTGGCTCCGGGCATGAACACTGCCGCCCGCGCTGCGGTGCGTTTGGGTATTGACCACGGCCTAACCATGCTGGGTATTGAGGGTGGTTTCCCGGGTCTGCTTAACGGCGCGGTAAAGGAGCTGTCTTGGGCCGACGTCGAAGGCTGGGTAGGTGAAGGCGGCGCGGCCCTGGGTACTCACCGCGAATACCCCAGCATTGAGCAGCTTTACAGCATTGGGCGCTCCCTGGAATCCAACCACATTGATGGTCTGATTGTGATTGGTGGCTTCAACGCCTACCTGGGTGCCCACACCCTAATTAAGGAACGTGACCGCTACCCTGCCTTCAACATTCCGATTGTGTGTGTGCCCGCCTCGATCGACAACAACCTGCCCGGCAGTGAGCTGAGCATTGGTGCGGACACCGCCGTGAACTCCACGGTTTCCACCCTGGACGCCATTAAGCTGTCAGCTTCGGCTTCTAAGCGCTGCTTCGTGGCTGAGGTTATGGGTCGACGCTGCGGTTACCTAACCTTGATGAGCGGCTTGGCTGCCGGCGCTGAAAAGGTGTACCTGCCTGAGCATGACGCCAACCTTGACGAAATCGCTTCCGCCACCAGCGACATGGTTAAGTCCTTCCGCGACGGACGCCGCCTCTACCTGGTGCTGCGTAATGAGGCCGCCTGTGGCCTGTACTCCACCAAGCTATTGGCTGACGTTTTCGCCCAGGAATCCAATGGTCTGTACGACGTGCGCGAATCTGTGATTGGGCACGTCCAGCAGGGTGGCAACCCCACCGCTTTTGACCGCCTGATGGCTACCCGCCTGGTCACCAACGCCATGCAGGTGTTGGTTGATGAACTAGTTGCCGGCACCGCCCGGGGCCACTATGTGGGCCTGGTTAACGGCGAGTTCCGTGACAGCCCACTGGCCCACATGAACGACGAGCTTGACCTAGTTAACCGCCGCCCACGTGACCAGTGGTGGCTACGCCTTGAGCACGTAATTCCGGTGGTCAGCCAGGATGAGGTAGCTATCGACAAATCCAAGTTGCCGCCTTTGTGAGCAACCAGGTGGTAGCTGGTGGGCGGCCTAGCCGCCCACAGATAGCGGGTTAAACCTGGTTATCCTGCTGACCCAGCTTGTGGTGGGCGGCTAGGCCGCCCACAGATATCGGGTTGAACCCCAAATGGGTGGGGGCACGTAAATTTCTTTACGTGCCCCCACCCATTGTTAGCACTGGCTCTTGGCCAGATTTGGCTAGCGCCCATTCTCTGGGCGCCACCAGGGCGCCCAAGAGTGGCAAATGTGGGCGCCGGCGCTCGCGGGCTGCTGCCAGCCTTGGGCAGCTGCCCCGCGCCGGCGCCGGGCCAGCTAGAGCTTAACTACTGGCGCGTAGCGCAACATCAGACGTTTAACTACCCCGTCGCTAAACTCCACCTTGGCTACCGTGGATTTACCGCTACCCTCCAGGGCGATCACCGTGCCCACACCGTAGGCGTCGTGGCGTACCTTGTCGCCAAGCTTAATACCCGATTCTTCTGCCTCCGGCTCAGCTTTAACACCTAGCTTCTGGCCGCGTCGGGCTTTGGCGCGATCTTTAGCGCTCTCAACGCGCCCCAGCTTCCCACTAGAGCGCCGCCCGCCGCCAATTGGCGCAGAAAAATCATCGTCTTCATCCACTCGGCGCCCGCCGCCAGAATATCCACCGCCATAACTGGATCCAGTGCCGCCTTGGTAGCCGCCACCATCGCCCCGGCCCCCTCGGTAGCCGCCCTGGTAGCCGCCTTCTCGGTAGCCACCGCCGTAGCCAGCGCTGAAACCACCGTAGCCGGCGCGCAAACTATCCATTGAGGACGCCTCCCGCTCCCAGCGCATAAGCTCGGGCGGAATATCGTCAAGGAAACGCGAAGCCACCATCACATTGGAAGCCCCCCAGGCGCTGCGCACCGCCGCCCGAGTCAGATACAGGCGCTCACGGGCGCGCGTTAGCGCCACATACGCCAGGCGCCGTTCCTCAGCCAGTTCGGCCTCGTCAGCTAAAGACCGCGAGTGCGGGAAGGTGCCGTCTTCAAAGCCGGTGACGAACACTACCGGGAATTCCAGGCCTTTGGCGGTGTGCACGGTCATGAGGGTGACTTGCCCCTGTCCGCCATCGTCGTCGGGAATTTGGTCTGAATCTGCCACCAGCGATACGCGTTCTAGGAACTCAGCCAGGGTGCCGGTGGGGTTTTCCTGCTGGAAGTCTTCGGCTACAGCGTGCAGTTCAGCCAGGTTTTCTACGCGGCTGGCGTCTTGGGGGTCGTCGCTGGCGCGCAACTCCGCCAGGTAACCGCTGGTGTCTAGGGCTGAGTCGAGTAGCTCAGCCACCCCGGCGCCTTCACGCAGCTGGGTGCGTAAACCTTCCAAAATGTCGTCAAAGCGGCGCACCTGGGTGCGGGTGCGGGTGGCTAGCCCCGCAACTGGCGGAGTAAGCGTGATTTGACCATCAGGGGTTTGCGGGCGCGCCCTGCCGGCGGCGTCGCTAATGGCTTGGCCAAAAGAGATACCGTACTGTTCGGCGTGGGCGGCCAGGGTAGCTTCAGCTTTTTGGCCAAGTCCACGTTTGGGCACGTTGAAAATGCGGCGCAGCGAGACGGTGTCGTCTGGGTTATCTACGGCGCGCAGGTAGGCTAGTGCGTCTTTGATTTCTTTGCGCTCATAGAAGCGGGTGCCGCCCACTACTTTATAGGGCACCCCGGCGCGCATGAAGGCTTCTTCTAGGGCGCGTGACTGGGCGTTGGTGCGGTAGAACACTGCCACTTGGCCGGGGCGCACCCCGTTTTCTTCGCCTAGACGCTCGATTTCTTGGCTGACCCAGCGGGCTTCGTCGTATTCGGAGTCGGCCACGTAGCCCACGATTTTTTCGCCGTCACCTAGCGCAGTCCACAGGTTTTTGGCGCGCCGTCCATCGTTTTGGCTGATCACGGCGTTGGCGGCGCTCAAAATGTTTTGGGTGCTGCGGTAGTTTTGTTCCAGCAAAATCGTGTGGGAGTTGGGGAAGTCTTTTTCGAACTCTTCGATGTTGCGGATGGTGGCGCCTCGGAAGGCGTAGATGGACTGGTCTGAGTCACCTACTACGGTTAGTTCCCCGCTGGGGCCTTGGCTGGCCACCCCAACAAGTTCGCGCACCAGCACGTATTGGGCGTGGTTGGTGTCTTGGTATTCGTCTACCAGTACGTGCCTGAAGCGGCGTCGATACAGCTGGGCTATGGCGGGTTTGGCACGCAGTAACTGGACTGTACGCATGATGATGTCGTCAAAGTCGAGGGCGTTGGCGGCTTTGAGACGCTGGTTGTAGGCGCGGTATACCTCAGCTAGGTGGCGCTCGAAGGGGTTGGAGGTGTTGGCGGTTTCAGCGAATTGTAGCGGCGTGATCAGCTCGTTTTTTAGGTCGCTGATGCGGTTGGCGAAGGCTTTGGGGGTGAAACGTTTGGGGTCGATGCCTAGTTCGCGCACGATCAGGGTGATTAGGCGCTGGGAGTCGGTGGCGTCGTAAATGGAGAAGCTTGAGCGTAGCCCGGCGGCTTCATGTTCGCGGCGCAAGATGCGTACGCAGGCCGAGTGGAAGGTGAGCACCCACATGTATTTGCCGGCCCCTCCCACCAGGGTTTCTAGGCGTTCGCGCATTTCGGCGGCGGCTTTGTTGGTGAAGGTAATGGCTAGGATTTCGCTGCCTCGGGCCCGGCCGGTGGCTAGCAGGTAGGCGATGCGGTGGGTGAGCACGCGGGTTTTGCCTGAGCCGGCGCCGGCTACGATCAGTAGTGGCCCGCCTTGGTAGATGACGGCTTCATATTGGGCTGGGTTTAGGCCCTGTAGAAGCTGCTCTGCTGCAGGGTTTGCGCTCTTGTTAACGACGGCGCCCGTGTGGGGCTTGCTTGCAGTGGCACCCGCGTTGTAAGCGGCGACGGCGCCTGTGTGGGTTGCGTTTGCTGCGCTGCTCGCCTGGCTACCTACCTGGCTAGGGTCAACCGCGTCAGGGCCAGCTGTACCAGCCGCCGCGCCAGCGTAGTCGCCACCGCTGGTGAAGCCAGCGCCGCCAGGAATGGCAGTGGGCCACTGTTCATAGTCTTGAGCCGCCCAGGCGGCCAGGGCTGCTTGATCTTGACTGTCCAGTTCGGGCATGTCGTAGCCCTCTTCATAGTCAGCAGGGGGCTCAACCAGCTGCCAAGCTTCCTCGTCGGCGTCGCTAAGGGACGGTAGTACGGCAGCAGGGTTTAGTCGCATGGGGTCGCCAAAAAGATCCACGGGCCCAGTCTAGCCACCCGCGCCCCGCGCCGTCGTCGAGCCTAAAGCCGCCGCAAAACGCTACTTAACCGCCTGCAGGTAACGCTGGCGGCCAGTTAGATCCCGGTAGCACCCGCTCTGGCTAAAACCAGCTGCCTTAGCCGCCTTGACCAGGGCATCTGCCTGACTGGGGTCATGCTCCATAACCAGCACTCCCCCCACTCGCAGCAAGCTAGAGGCCCGTTTAATCAGTTTTAGGGGTAGCTCCAAGCCATCTACTCCCCCACCAAAAAGCGCCAGGGGCGGATCATAACTAGCGGTTTCACTATCCTCAATAAGCCCTGCGGGCACATACGGCGGATTAGTTACCACCACATCCACCTGGCCCTCAATTTCAGCTAACTCAGTTAAGGGGCCGGTGGCGTCGGCTTCAATTACGTTCACGTTGGCCTGGTTTTTTTGCGCATTAGCGCGGGCTAAAGCTGCCGCATGGGGATCTAGCTCAACCGCCCACACCCGGCAGCCGGGCACCTCGCTGGCCAGGGCGCAGGCAATTGCACCTGAACCAGTACACAGGTCAACCACCAGCGGCGCAGACAAGGCGCTGGCAGCCTCGATCGCCGCCCCAGCCACTACCTCAGTTTCTGGGCGCACAATAAACACCCCCGGCTGGCTTAGTAGCTCCAGGTAGCGAAAATACATGCGGCCAGTGATTAGCTGTAGTGGCTCACGCCCGGCACGCCGGGTGATCATCTGCTCATAGCGGTCAAAAAAGTCCTGTGGCACCTGGCTTAGCAGGTAGAGTTTTTCGCCCAGCACAAACTCCGCCAGTTGGCGCGCGTCACTGTGGGCACTAGCCACACCGCTTTCAGCTAGGCGCGCAGTGGCCTGGGAGATAGCTTGCATAACTTGGGCGCGTCCCTGCCCAGCCAGCGAAGTTATTGGCGTTTTCTCGCTCTGCCCGGCTGGCGCCTGCATTGCCCGCCCTGCGCCAGAGTCTGCTGCCAGCGGCTGATCCGCCAGCGGCGCAACCATTTCAGTTACCTACAGCAGCTAGACGCGCGGCCTCATCCATAACAATCGCAGAGTCAATTACCGGCCCTAAATCACCGTCAAGCACATTAGACAGGTTATAGGCCTTGTAACCGGTGCGGTGGTCAGCGATACGGTTTTCGGGGAAGTTGTAGGTGCGGATGCGCTCAGAGCGGTCCACAGTACGCACCTGGCTTAGGCGCGCCGCGTTAGCTTCAGCCTCAGCCTGGGCGGCCTGCTCAGCTAGCAGGCGGGCCCGCAGCACGCGCATAGCCGCTTCCTTATTTTGCAGCTGGGACTTTTCGTTCTGCATAGACACCACAATGTTAGTGGGGAGGTGAGTGATGCGCACAGCCGAGTCGGTGGTGTTAACGCTTTGACCACCGGGGCCTGAAGAGCGGAACACGTCAATACGCAGGTCGTTGGGGTCAATTTCAATCTCGCCAGGGTCATCAACTTCAGGCATCACAAACACACCGGCAGCTGAAGTGTGTACGCGGCCCTGAGATTCAGTCACCGGCACGCGCTGTACGCGGTGCACACCACCCTCATATTTCAGGTGCGCCCACACCCCATCCTCAGGGGCCACCGTGCCTTTAGCTTTGACGGCCACCTGAATGTCTTTAAAACCACCCAAGTCAGAGTCGGTGAAGCTTAACACCTCGGTGCTCCAACCCATACGCTCAGCATAACGGGTGTACATACGCACCAGGTCTCCGGCAAATAGGGCGGATTCTTCCCCACCCTCACCAGCTTTAACCTCAATGATTACGTCACGGGCGTCGTCGGGGTCACGCGGAATCAAAAGCTTACGTAACTTATCTGCAGCCTGCGCCTCAGCGTCCTGCAAAGCCGGAATTTCTGCGGCAAAGTCGGCGTCGGCTTCAGCTAGCTCACGGGCGTCAGCCAGATCCTGTCGTAGCGAATCCCAATCCCTATAGGCAGCTACTGTCTGTCCAAGCTCTGCATAGCGACGTCCTAGCTTACGTAGAGCCACAGGATCAGTGGCCGCACTAGCCATTTTCGCTTCAATATCAGTGTATTCATCAACAAGTGCGCGGGCAGCAGAGAAATCCTCAGCATGGGTATCAGACATACTTAAAGCCTACCAGGGTCCTAAGGACGCAAAAATGCCCCGAACCTCTCGGCCCGGGGCACCATTTAGGGCAGTAAAACCCAGATCACTTCTTGCGCTTGCCGTAGCGAGCCTCGAAGCGAGCCACACGACCACCGGTGTCCAGAATCTTCTGCTTGCCGGTGTAGAAGGGGTGGCAGTTAGAGCACACGTCTACGCGGATCTCACCGGAGGTGACGGTAGAGCGAGTCTCGAAGGTGTTACCACAGGTGCAAGTCACCGTGGTGGGCACGTATTCGGGGTGAATACCCTGCTTCATTTAGGAATCTCCTTATAGCTTCAGAGGTTGCCGGGTCCTAAAACCGTTTTTTAGGTGAACCGGTCAACGTGGCGATTATGCCAGCCAATTACCTCGCATACAAGCAATGGGAACCTCACGCTCAGCGAGATTCCCACCACTTGTTTTATTCAGCTTTGCCGCAGTTGGCGTTGGGGCCACCTAGGCTTTGGCGTTAACTTCCTGCTCAGCAGCGCTTACTGCCGGTGTTTGACGTGAAACAGCCATCAGGAACTCAGCGTTGGAGGCAGTGTCTTTGAGCTTGTTAAGCACCAGTTCCAGGGCGGCCTGCTGGTCAAGACCAGCAAATAGGCGACGCAGTTTCCACATGATCTTTAGCTGTGCCGGATCAATTAGTAGCTCTTCGCGGCGAGTACCCGAGGCGGCCACATCCACCGCCGGGAAGATACGACGCTCAGATAGCTGACGCGACAGGCGCAGTTCCATGTTACCGGTGCCCTTGAACTCTTCGAAGATCACCTCGTCCATCTTGGAACCGGTCTCTACCAGTGCGGTTGCCAAAATGGTTAGTGAGCCACCGTTTTCTACGTTACGGGCGGCACCGAAGAACTTCTTGGGCGGGTATAGCGCGGCAGCGTCCACACCACCGGAGAGGATACGGCCAGAAACCGGGGCGGCCAGGTTGTAGGCGCGGCCCAGGCGAGTGATGGAGTCAAGCAGCACCACCACGTCCTGGCCTAGCTCTACCAGGCGTTTGGCGCGCTCAATGGCCAGTTCAGCAACCACGGTGTGGTCGGAGGCCGGGCGGTCAAAGGTGGAGGCAATAACCTCACCCTTAACCGTGCGCTGCATGTCGGTAACTTCTTCAGGACGCTCATCAACCAGCACCACCATTAGGTGCACTTCGGGGTTGTTAACCGCGATAGCGTTGGCGATTTGCTGCAGCACAATGGTCTTACCGGCCTTGGGCGGCGAAACGATCAGACCACGCTGGCCCTTACCAATGGGGGCTACCAGGTCAATTACGCGCGGAGTTAGAGCCTTGGGAGTGGTTTCTAGGCGCAGGTGCTCTTGCGGGTAAAGCGGGGTGAGCTTAGCAAACTCGGGGCGACGCTTAGCCGCTTCCACATCCATGCCGTTAACGGTTTCTACCGAGTGGATGGGGTTGTATTTGGGGCGGATCTGGCGTTGCTGTTGCTGTTTGCGGCCCTGGTAGCGGGTATAGGGCTCAGGCGAGCCTTCACGTACCCAACCGGTTACCGCGTCACCGGGGCGCAATCCGTTGGCTTTAACCTGGGCGCTGGAGACGTAGATGTCGTTGGGGCCCGGTAGATAGCCGGAAGTACGCAGGTAGGAGTGGTTAGGGCCAACTTCAAGGATGCCGGCCACGGGCACTAGTACTTCTTCTTCGCGTTCGCGCGGCTCGTTGTTTACGTTGTCGCGGTTGCGTTTTCTATCACGGGGACGACGGCGCTCGGCGGGCTCTTCGGCGCTGGAGTCAGCTCTGCGCTCAGTGGGCTCAACTGCGTTAGTGCCGGTCTGCTCGGCTAGTTCACGCATCAGCGCAGCCTTGGCGTTAATGTGTTCTTCAATACCACCGCGTTTGCCCGGGTCTTCCTCGATTGTCTGGGCGCCGGCTAGGCGACGACGCGGACGACGGGTACGCATTTCTTCACGCTCACCCTTGTCGCCTCTCTCAGCGCGGCGCGAACGCTCAATTTCTCGCGCAGCAGCGCGGGCGGTAGCACGTGCGTTCATTTCAGCTTCGCTGCGCGGGGCCGGTAGCTCTAGGCCTAGGTCCAGGCTGCCCAGGTCAGTGCGGGGGGCGGAGGCAGGGGCGGAAGCACGACGGCGCCCCAAACGGCGGACACCTTCAGCTTGAGACTGTTCTAGCTCATTTGCCTCAGCTTCGCGGCGAGCCGCTAGACGCGGATTAATGCTTAGTTCGGGAATTTCGTTTGTATGCACGGTAGCGGCCGGGTTTAGTGCAGTGGCGGTACTAGTGTTAGCAGCAGCGTTGCTCTTAGCAGCTAGGCGGGCTGCACGAATTGCTGAAGTTAGCTCAACCTTGCGCATCCGCGAGGTACCAACAAGTCCCATGGAGGCGGCTAGCTCTTGCAGGTCAGCCAAACGCATGGTTGACAATGGTCGGGATGTGCCAGGCTTGGCATTGGGGGTCTCGGTCACGAGGATCCTTCTATGGTTTTTACCACCTATTTAACGCAGGTGGTAATGAGGATAATTCGAGTGCCGGATAAACGCGGACTTGTATTAAGCATCCAGTTGCGAAGACCTCGCATAAAAACTTGGGTGCTGAGCTTGAACTGCATCCAGTCCTTGCTCATGCATCACTGTAGCAGATAGATGCTAAAAACACCTATCTTCTACCATATTTGTGCCACAAATTCGACGCTTTCCAGCATTAAAGTAAACACTCTACTGCCCTTATGATACAGCTAAGGGCCGACGATTATTAAACCGTCAGCCCTTAAAGCTAAATTCAGCTGCTCAGCTGATCTAGTCAGCGCCGTCTTTAGGACGCAAACAGATCTAGTACAGTTACAGCGGCAGCGGCACTGCCCCCTGAGTGTCTACACCGGGGCTAAGCACGCTCCAGCCATGGCGGCGCAAAGTGTTGCGGGTGTGGCTGGGGAGCTTATCTAACACCAGCACAGTTGGCCCAGCCCCACTAATAACCGCAGGCAGGCCCTCTTCACGCAGGGCGCGCATTACCGCCGTCGAGTCTTCAAGTACCTCAGCGCGGTAATCCTGATGCAGCCTATCCTGAGTGGCACTCATTAGCAGCTGCCTTTGGCCAGTTAGCCCCAGCATCAGCAAAGCTGCTCGCGAGATGTTAAAGATAGCGTCTTCACGCGAGACCATCTCAGGTAGTACCTCACGAGCCTTAGCGGTAGACAGGCGGATACTTTCCGGGGGCACCAGTAAAGTCACCGGCAGGGAGGCGTCAAGGTGGATCTGGGCGCTGTGGGCTTTGCCCGCTTCCATCCAGGAAACCGTGGCGCCACCGTAAATAGCTGGAGCCACATTGTCGGGGTGACCCTCCATTTCAGTGGCCAGCTGCAAGATAACCTCGTCGTTAAGCGCTTCAGGCTCGTCGATAAGGCCGCGTGCCAGCATCAGCCCGGCCACCGCCGCACTGGCTGAAGAACCCATACCTGAGCCGTGGGGCACCCGGTTGCGGCAACGCATATCAAAGTTGGCTTGCGAGGCCCCAACCGCCTCTAACCCAAAGCGCAAGGCACGCACCACCAGGTTATTGTCGTCGGTGGGGACTTTACCGGCCCCTACCCCTTCAACATCCACATGGGTGGCGTAGGTTACCGGGCGTACATCAACCTCGTCATAAAAACGCACCGCCAGCCCCAGGCTGTCGAAGCCTGGGCCCAGGTTGGCACTGGTGGCGGGAACGCGAACTGAGGCGTATTCGGCGCTGATGCGCACGCTCATAGACCCAACAGCTCCACAGCAGCCTCCACGGTGGGAGCAATAGATTCGGTAGTGATTTCCCGGCGGCTAAGCGCAGTGGCGGTGTCTTTGAGACCATTACCGGTCACGGTGCATACAATCTTCCAGCCCTTTTGTACCAGGCCCGCCTCGCCAGCCTTGATCAGGCCAGCCACGGAAGCGGCTGAGGCCGGCTCTACGAACACGCCGGCTTCAGCGGCCAGTAGCGCCTGGGCATCAAGGATTTCACTGTCGGAAACGGCGGAAATAAAGCCGTCTGAGTCGTCGCGTGCAGCCACGGCATAGTCCCAGCTAGCCGGGTTACCGATACGGATAGCGGTAGCTACAGTCTCGGGGTTGGCTACCGGGCCACCGTGCACGAAAGGCGCGGCGCCTTCAGCCTGAATACCCCACATGCGCGGCACGCGGGTAGCTACCGGCGTAAAGTCACGCGGGTCAGCAGCGGCGGCGTCGAAGTCAGCGCTCATTGTGGCCGCAGTAGTGCGCCCAGCGTACTCGTTGTAACCCATCCAGTAAGCGGAGATGTTACCGGCGTTGCCAACCGGGAGCATGTGTACATCGGGGGCGTCACCCAGGGTGTCTACCACCTCAAAAGCGGCGGTTTTCTGACCCTGCAGACGGTAGGGGTTAACTGAGTTAACCAGCGCCACCGGGTAGGAGCGGCTCAGCTCGCGGGCAATGTTTAGGCCGTCGTCGAAGTTACCGTCAATCTGTACCAGGCGGGCACCGTGCACAATGGCCTGAGCTAGCTTACCGGCAGCGATCTTGCCCTTGGGTAGCACCACTACGCAGTTAACGCCGGCGGCCACCGCGTAGGCGGCAGCGGAAGCCGAGGTGTTACCGGTGGAGGCGCAGATAACCGTGTTGGCTCCCGACTCGGCCACCTTGCTCATGGCCATGGTCATGCCACGGTCCTTGAAAGAGCCGGTGGGGTTCATGCCTTCAACCTTCACCCACACCTGGGCGTCAAGTTTCTTAGAAAGCGTGGGCACGGGCACCAGCGGCGTGCCACCTTCGCCTAGGGTGACGATCGGGGTTGACTGCGAAACGGGCAGTCGGTCGCGGTATTCGTTAAGCAGGCCTTGCCAGATGTGGGCCATGTTTTCTCCTCGCTGGTTCCTTAAATCTAAGTCTGTTTTTAGCTGTTTGCGGCGGCTGGGCGCCTAGCGCTGTGGCTCCTTTTAGCGGCAGGCCACTGGCACCTTTAGCGGCGAGCCACTAGGGCGCGGGCGGCAGCCACCACGTCACCCATAACTGCGCTGGCAGTGGGGGCGCCGCCGGCACCGGGGCCGGTTAGGGCCAGGCGCCCGGCGTTTTCGCATTCAATTACGACGGCGTTGCCTGGGCCGTGGATTGCGGCTAGGGGGTGGTCGTTAGCTACAAATACGGGTTCGACGACGGCGCTGGGCTGGCCGGCGGGGGCCTGCACCGTGCCCAGCAGGCGCAGCACTCCCCCACGCGCGCCAGCCTGGTCAATGTCGGCCTTGGTGATCTTGGAAATGCCGGTGACCGACACTTCAGCTAAGGTAACTTCCTGACCAAAAGCCAAAGTTGCCAAAATGGCGGCTTTAGCGGCGGCGTCGAGACCTTCCACATCAGCGGTGGGGTCAGCTTCGGCGTATCCCAGCTGCTGGGCGGCAGCTAGCGCAGTGTCGTAATCCAGGCCCTTGGTGGTCATTTCATCCAGGATGTAGTTAGTGGTCCCGTTCAAAATGCCGCTGATGGAGATGATTTTGTCGCCAGCTAAGCCTTCTTTAACGGTACGCACCACCGGGATAGCCCCGGCTACAGCCGCCTCAAAAAGTAGGTCTACCCCCTTGGCCTGGGCCAGCTCCAGCAGCTGGCCGCCGTGGGTGGCCAGTAGGGCCTTGTTGCCGGTAACTACGCTGGCACCTGAGTTTAGGGCGGTGGTGATTAGCTCACGGGCCGGGTTAATGCCGCCGATTAGCTCAATGACCAGGTCACATGAGCCGGCTAGGGACATGGAGTCGGTGGTGAGCAGATCTGCTTCGGGCTGCCAGTCACGCTTGGCGTCAAGCGAGCGCACCCCGATACCTACTAGCTCTAGTTTTTCACCTACTGCCTTTTCTAGGCGCTCGCTATCCTGGGTGAGGATGCGCGCTACCTGGGCACCTACCGTGCCCAGGCCTAGCAAACCAATGCGTACGCTCATACTTACATCCTCTCCGGGGCGCTAACACCTAGCAGGCCTAGGCCGTTAGCAAGTACCTGGGCGACGGCGTCGTTAAGCCACAGGCGGGCTACGTGTCCGCTGTTGACCGGCTCATCACCGCGCGGGGTGACACGGGTGGCGGCGTACCAGGCGTGGTAGGCGCCGGCTAGCTGCTCTAGGTAGCGGGCCACGCGGTGCTGCTCACGCAGGCTGGCGGCCTGGGCCACGATGGCGGGGTACTGGGCGAGCACCCCTAGCAGGGCGTTGTCTGCCGGGGTGTCTAGCTGGGCCGGGTCAAAGCCAGCGTCGCGGCTTACCCCGTGCTCGACGGCGTTGCGGGCCACGCTGCGGGTGCGGGCGTGGGCGTACTGGACGTAGTAGACCGGGTTTTCGTTGGAGCTGGAGGCCAGCAGATCCAGGTCAATGTCAATCATGGAGTCCATGGAGGAACGCGCCAGGGCGTAACGGGCGGCGTCTACCCCTACTGCGTCAACCAGGTCGTTGAGGGTAACTACCGTGCCTGCACGCTTGGACATGCGCACTGCCTGGCCGTTCTTAACCAGGTTAACTAGCTGACCAATGAGGATCTGTAGGTTAACCCCGGGCTGGTCACCGAAGGCTGCACACATGGCCATCATGCGGCCGATGTAGCCGTGGTGGTCGGCGCCCAGCAGGTAGATGGCGCAGTCGGCGCCGCGTGAGCGCTTGTCTAGGTAGTAAGCTACGTCACCAGCAAAGTAGGCGGCCTGGCCGTCAGACTTGATTAGTACGCGGTCTTTGTCGTCACCAAATTCGGTGGTGCGTAGCCAGACGGCGCCGTCGCGGTCGTCAATCTTACCCAGGTCACGCAGACGGGCGATAGCGCGGTCAACTGCACCGGACTCATGCAGGGAGTCCTCGTGGAAGAACACGTCAAATTCGCTACGGAATTCGCTTAGCTCCGCTTTGATCTGGTCAAACATGAGCCCTACGCCGACGGCGCGGAAAACTTCCTGGGCCTGTTCGTCTTCCAGCGTGGCCGGGTCGGGGTGACCGGCCTGGGCTTCAATGGCACGCACCTGGTCGGCAATTTCGGCGATGTAAGCACCACCGTAACCGTTTTCAGGAGTTTGCTCGCCGCGAGCGCTTGCCAGCAGGGAACGGGTGAAGTTGTCGATCTGGGAGCCGTGATCGTTGAAGTAGTATTCGCGCGTTACCTGGGCGCCGCTGGCCTTGAAGATACGTGCTAGTGAGTCACCTACTGCCGCCCAGCGGGCGCCACCTAGGTGTACTGGGCCGGTGGGGTTGGCCGAGACGTATTCAAGGTTGATGTTTTGGCCGGCCAAGGAGGTGTTGCAGCCGTAGTTGGCGCCGGCGGTGAGGATGGTGCGGGCTAGCTCGCCGGCGCTGGCGGCGTCGAGGCGGATGTTGATGAAGCCGGGGCCGGCGATTTCGGCGCTAGCAATGCCGGGGTTTTGGGTTAGTCGCTCAGTTAGTAGCTGGGCGAGGGCGCGGGGGTTGGTGCCGGCTTTTTTGGCCAGCTGCATGGCGACGTTGGTGGCCCAGTCTCCGTGGTCACGGTTGCGCGGGCGCTCAACTTTAGGTTCAGGAATTTCTTCGCTAGCCAGATTTAGGGAGCCGTCTGCTACCAGTTCGTGCAAAATCGCGCCGATGGCGCCGGAGAGTTCTTCTGGAGTCACGTTTAATAGGCTACCTTTTGACAGCGCTAGCCACATAGCCGCTAAACTGAGACATAAAGATTTCGGGTACCCTAACTTTTTTATGGAAGCACCTAATGTTAAGTTCATCGATCCGCTCTGCACGAGCCCGACTGGGATTACTAGGGCCAGCGTTTGTGGCCGCCGTCGCCTATGTAGACCCGGGCAACGTTGCCGCTAATATCACTGCCGGCGCACGCTACTCATATTTACTAGTGTGGGTGTTGGTTCTTTCCAGTCTGATGGCCGTGATGATCCAGTACCAAAGCGCCAAGTTAGGTATCGTTACCGGCCGTTCCCTACCCACCCTGGTTGGTAACACCCTGGGGCGCAAAGCCCGCCTGGCCTACTGGGCCCAAGCTGAGCTGGTGGCTGCTGCCACGGACCTGGCTGAAGTAATTGGTGGCGCCTTGGCGCTGCACCTGCTTTTCGGGCTGCCGCTACTAGCTGGAGGCATTATTGTGGGTATTGCCTCGATTGCTCTGCTGGCTATTAGTGAAAGGCAAACCCAACGCCACTTTGAGGCGGCAGTTATTGCGCTGCTGATCGTTATTACTTTCGGCTTTCTGGGTGGATTGGTGATGGCCCCACCTAACTGGGGCGAAACCGCCGAGGGGATGATCCCAGCATTTAAGGGATCGGATTCAGTTTTGGTGGCCGCCTCCATGCTGGGGGCCACGGTTATGCCGCACGCTATCTACCTGCACTCTTCTCTGGTTAACGACCGTCACGGTAGCGAACATGATGACCAACGCAAGTGGTCACTTATTCGCGCTACCCGCGTAGACGTTGTGGCCGCGCTGCTGCTGGCGGGCGCAGTAAATATTGGTTTGCTGCTATTGGCGGCCTCTGCACTTGGTGGCGTGGAGGGCACCGACACCATTGAGGGTGCGCACCAGGCTATCACCGCCCACCTGGGCCAAGGCGTGGGGGTTATTTTCGCAATTGGTCTGCTGGCTTCAGGCCTGGCTTCTACTTCTGTGGGCGCCTATGCCGGTTCAGAAATTATGGCAGGCTTGCTGCACATTCGCGTGCCGCTGCTGGCTCGGCGTCTGGTTACTTTGATTCCGGCCCTACTGATTATTGGCTCTGGGGCTGAGCCCACTTGGTCGCTGGTGGTCAGCCAGGTAGTGCTTTCCTTCGGTATCCCGATGGCGCTGATCCCGCTAACTATGTCCACCGGTAATAAGGCCTTGATGGGGCGCTACACTGACGGTTTGCCACTGCGCATAGCCAGCATCTTAAGCGCAACCATCATCATTATTTTGAACCTGTTCCTGGTTTACCTAACCCTTACTGGCCAGGACTAATACTAGCCACCGGTCAGGACTAAGCGACTGCGGCCAGCAGCACTACTAACGGTGCCCGAGGTCGGCAGCGTTCAAAACTAATAGTGGGAAACTAGTGGCCATTTAAGCCACTTGCTGTTTAAGGCACTGACTGTTTAAGCCACTCACACCGGGCCGGCCTGTTTTGGGCCGGCCCGCGCTTTTCTGGGGCTGGCCCGAGTTATTTGGACCAGTCCGCACTTTTGGGCTGGACTCTTTGGGCTGGCCCGCATTTTTTGGGCCGGCCCGCACTTTCGGGATCAGTCCGCACTTTTTGGGGCCAGCCCACGTGGGCGTCGTCGACTCCCCCCTGAACGGCCCACAGACGCCGTCGAGCCCTCGCATACAGACCACACAGGCGTCGTCGAGCCCAAAACCACAAACAAAAGCGCACAGAACCACACAAATTCTTAGCTATTTTGGCTCGCTAAGCCCCTTTTAGCAGCTAAGATTGAGCCATGACTTCAACTGTGACAAAGGCTGTCATTCTTGCCCGAGGCCTGGGCACCCGGATGCGTGCCAACGATGGTTCCCCAGACCCCACCCACAACAGCGCCGCCGTAAACGCCGGTGCCAAAGGCATGATCGATGTCGGCCGCCCCTTCCTTGACTTTGTAATCAGCGCCCTAGCCGATGTGGGCATCACCGACGTGTGCCTAGTGATCGGCCCCGAACACAACATTTTCCGCGACTACTACGACAACCTGGAGCTAAAGCGGGTGCGCATCCACTACGCCATCCAGGCCGAGCCCCTGGGCACAGCCAACGCCCTAGCCGCCGCCGCAGAATTTGCCGGCCAAGACCGCGTTGTGGTGCTTAACTCCGACAACTACTACCCCATCGAAGCTCTAAAGTCGCTGGTGGAGCTGCCGGGAGCGGGCGTGGTTGGCTTTGAACGCGAAGCCCTGATCGCTAAATCCAATATTCCCGCCGAACGCATCGCCGCTTTCGCGGTTATCAGCGTCGACGAACAGGGCAATCTCAGCGACATTATTGAAAAGCCCTCCCCCGCCGAGCTTGAGCGCCTGGGCAGCCACGCCCCCATCTCCATGAACGCCTGGCTGTTCACCGCCGACATCTTCCCCGCCTGCGCCGACGTCGATAAGTCCGTGCGCGGCGAATATGAGCTGGTGGACGCGGTGCGCCTGGCCCGCAGCCGGGGCCGCAGCTTCCGTGTCACCCCCGCCGCCCAAGGCGTACTAGACATGTCCCGACGCACCGACATTGACGCCGTGCGCCAGGCCCTAAGCCACACGCAGGTGTCCCTATGAGTCAGCACTCGGCATGGTTTGTGCCCGGACGCATTGAAGTGCTGGGCAAGCACACCGACTACGCCGCCGGGCGCTCGCTAGTATGCGCCAGCAGCCAGGGCATCACCCTGCGCGGCCGGGCCATTGATGAGCCGGTAGTGCGGGTTCGCTCTGACGCAGCCAGTGACATGGTTGAAATTGGTTTACGCCAAGACCCGGTGGATCGGCGCGGGCACTGGTCAGGCTACCCGGCCGCCGTGGTAGCCCGCCTGGTACGCAACTTTGGCGACGCCGTCGGGGGCGCCGAGGTGGAAGTAACCTCCACCTTGCCGCTAGCTTCAGGCATGAGTTCCTCCTCAGCCATGATTGTGGGGCTGGCGCGGGTGCTAATTGACCTGGGCGACATTGAATCCAGTGAGCTGTTTAAACGCAATATTTGCTCTATTGAGGACTACGCCCACTACCTGGCCTGCATTGAAAACGGCCAGACCTTCAAAGAACTTGAAGGACACATGGGGGTGGGGACCTTTGGCGGCTCCCAAGACCACACCGCCATTATGTGCTCGCATCAAGACCAGCTCAGCCAGTTCTCTTTCTGCCCCACCCGGCGCGAGGCGGATATTGATTTCCCCTCGGATTACTCCTTTGTGGTGGCGGTTTCGGGGGTGCTGGCTGAAAAGAGCGGGCAGGCACGCGAGCTATACAACCGTGCTTCACTGGCCACCACCGAGATCGTTAAGCTGTGGAACCAGGCCACTGGCCGCAGCGACGTCTACCTGAACCAGGCTGTGCAATCTAGCCCCCAGGCCCCGGCGCAGCTGCGTGAAATTGTGGCCGGGCGCGAGTATTTACCCCAGCGTTTAGAGCAGTTCTTGGTGGAGGCGCATGAGGTGGTGCCGGGGGCTAGCGCGGCTTTGCGCGACGGCGACCTGGCTGCTTTTGGGCAGATTGTGGACCGCTCCCAGTACTACAGTGAGCATTACCTGGGCAATCAGGTGCCTGAAACCGTCTATCTGCAAGCCAGCGCCCGGCGCCTGGGGGCTAGCGCAGCTAGTGCTTTTGGGGCTGGTTTTGGTGGCAGCGTGTGGGCGCTTGTGCCCAGCGCCCAGGCTGAAGACTTTGCCCAGCGTTGGCTTAGCGACTACCGCCAGGCTTATCCCGAGCCTGGCCAGCGCGCGGCCGCCTTGGTCACTCGCCCCGGCCCCAGCGCGCATCGGCTCTAAGCCGGAGGCTCTAGGCAGCTTGGGCAGGCAGCCAGGGCAGGCAGCCTCGGGCAGGCAGCCTCGGGCAGGCAGCCTGGCTGGGACCTAGCGCCGCAGTGCGGGCTGTTTGCCTGCCCGGCCCGCATCTGTCTAGGGGCCAGACGGCACTTACGTGGGCCAAAGTGAGATCAGGCATGGGCGACGTCGAAAAATGCGCTTGCCCAAACACCCTGGTAAGCTTGGCCCTGCGCCCCAGTAGCTCAGTGGATAGAGCGTCTGCCTCCGGAGCAGAAGGTCGCAGGTTCGAATCCTGTCTGGGGCACTTTTCGTGCGCAAAATAGCGCGACGCTCAAAATATCGCGGTATAACGCGGTGCGCAATTGGCGAGGTGTGCCAATAGTGCGACGCACAATTAGCGAGGCCTGCCAATAGCGAGGCGCGCCAGCTTTTAACGCGGCGCAGGCTTGCGGCAGCTTATAACGCGAGCCAGCACACGGCGGCTCAAGGCATTAGCCGCGCTAGCTAGCCGCGCTGGCACATACAAGCAGGCAAGTTAAATCGCAAATGAAATTGGGCGCCTACCAAAGTAGACGCCCAATCTTTTGTTTAGCAGTCAGCTAGTAGCTCACATCAGTAGCTGGAGGGAGCGCTGCCTCCCTGGCCGTAAGGGGCCTGGGGAGCGCCCTGACCATAGGGGGTCTGAGGGGTAGGCTGGCCGTAAGGGGCCTGGGGAGCGCCCTGACCATAGGCCTGGCCGTAGGGGGCACCCTGACCAGCAGGACCCTGGGCGTATTCGGGCATCATCGGGGCGCCGTAAGCACCCTGAGCGTAGGGGTTAGCGCCACCGAGCATGTGGGCCTGCAGGGCGCGTGCCTCGTCGTCGAGCCAAGAGGGGTTCCAAGCGGCGGGCTTAGAAGGCATGATGCACAGAACTAGGGTCACAATACTCAGACCGACAAAGTTAAGCAGAATAAAGAAACCTGAGTAACCAGCGTCGTGCAGACGGCGAATGGTCAGGCCCAGTGAAGGCAGTAATACCGCCAAACCATACAAGCCAAGAATCAACATCACGGCTACGCCCGAAGCCCCGGCAGCGCCCTCGTCACCGCCGCCTGCCGCAGCCCCAATAAGCAGGACAAACACCAGGAAGTATAGAACACCGGCAACAATGAAGTTAAATAGGGTAAACCACCAATATTCAGCAACAGAGGCGACGCCGTCGAACTTGGCGTACTGACTAAAGGCGCGCTTAACGGAGTCAGCAAAGCCGTAGTGGCGCGGATCCATACCTACCGGATCTACATAAGGTTGATAGCTCATTTATTCCTCAGCTCTAGTTATTAACGCTTAGCTGCGTCTGGCCACAGTCTAACGCGATAAACCTGGGAAAACCCTAAAGGTGGCACTAGACACATTCAATATCAGTCCGTCATGCGGACGGGTGCTTTAGGTGTTAGCGGTTTATATGTTATTTTCTGCGCTGACTTAAATATATGCGGCTTAATACCTAGCGCAATTGCTCCGCAGCAGGTATTAGCAGCTGGGGCGCGTTAATATAAAGCATGAGCAACGTAACAGCTTTTGATGATGGCGCTTCCAATGCGCAGGCGGCAGGCATGCGGCCGGGCGGCACGCAAGCAGCAAGTATGCGGGCGGGCGGCACGCAAGCGGACAGCGCGCAGATTTCTGGCACACAAGCGGCCAGCACCCAGGCGGAAGATCGCGAGAACCTTACCTGGCAGGGATTTGGCGATGCCTGTCGACAAATCGCTCAGCAGATAGCAGATTCAGGCTGGATGCCGGATCTGATTGTGGCCATCGCACGCGGTGGCATGCTGCCGGCTGGGGCCATCTCATATGCGCTAGGCGTTAAGGCTAATGGCGCTATAAACGTGGAGTTTTATACCGGCGTGGGCAAAACCATGCTGGAGCCAGAAATTCTTGAGCCCTATATGGATATTTCCTCGCTTGAAGGTAAGAGAGTGCTAATTGTGGACGATGTGGCCGATTCAGGTAAAACCCTGAAGCTGATTATGGATTTAATTGCCAAAGAAGGTTTATCTATGGGCAGTGACAGCGCTAAAGTGGATGCCCGCAGTGCCACAATTTATTTAAAGCCCACCAGCGTTATTAAACCGGACTATGTTTTTAAGCAGACAGATAAATGGATTAATTTCCCCTGGTCTGTGTTGCCACCGGTCACTGCCTAACTACAGGCAAATACAGGCAAAATCGTCCCTTCCCTATAAAAATTTCATGGGGTTTTATAGGGAAGGGACGAAATGTCAGTATTTGTGCGGCCACTACTGGCGTATCCCAGCACTAGAGAGACTAGGTCTCAACAGTTGGTATGCATGAACTTTTAGAGGCAACATGCATCAACTAGCACCTGTCCCCTCCCCCTGACTGACGACGACGTCGGCCTAGCACGCCCGCGACGCAGCCCTGTCTGACCAGCACCGACCCGGTCACCGACGTCGTCGCCCCAACCCAACCCGCCGATGCCGTCGACCCCGCCTGACCAGCAGAACCTGCGACGTCGCCCCAGCCGGGCCCATAGCCAAGCGTTCACAGCCCGCCAGACTCACTCGTCCACACGCACCCCACACCCAAACACATGAGAGTACAAGCCAGCGCGCACTGACAAAATTAACCACATGTGGATAAAAACCAAGCGCAAATACACTTATCCACAGCCTCCAAGCGTTAACTAGCGTTTAGGCCTCATCATTGTTCTATGAACATCAAGGACATCCCGGTATACCGCAGCAGCGACCTGGCCACCACCAATTACCGTATGGACTCCTACTCGCGCCAGTCCAAGGGCAATGATCCGCAGCTGGCCAAAATCATGCCCGGCTGTTACATCCCCATCAGCGATTATGAGCGCGTTACCCAGGAGGAGCTGCATCTTTTGCGAGTTTATATTGCTGCCGACGCCGCTCGACGGCGCAACACCCCAGCTCGCAAGCTTGCTCAGGCTGGCGCTGAGGTGCGCGGGCAGTGTCGCGAGGAAGGCCCCTGCCCGTGGCCTGTGTTTGCCGGAGAGTCCGCCGCGCTGCTTCACGGGCTACCCATGGTTGGCCCTATGCCCAACCAAGTGCAGGTAATTAGTGGTTTGAAGATCCACGCATCGGTCACCACCTGGCGGCGCACCCGCAGCTGGCATTATGACTCTCAGCCGGTGCAGGTCGAGGGGATGTACTGCACCAATGTTTTATATACACTTGCAGATTTGCTGTGTTCGCGTGATTTCTATTCAGGAATTGCAAGTGTGGACTATGTTTTGCGCGAAAAAATAGCTACAAAGCAGCAAATTTTGACTGAATTGGGGCGGCGTATCGGTTGCAAAGGAGTTATAAAAGCTCGCGACGTTGTAAAACATGCCGATGCCCGCAGTGAATCGGTGGGTGAATCACTTAGCCGCGCAGTCATGCTCAAGGGGCACCTGCCCATGCCACGCCTGCAAGAAACCATCTACGATCACGGAAATTTTGTAGGCAGAGTCGATTTTTACTGGCCAGATTTTAATATAATCGGCGAATTTGACGGCCTGGGTAAATACAACAGCGGCACTTACACTGACCTCTCGTCTGGACAAATAGCCCAAAATGAGCGCCAACGCGAAAATGCCCTGGAGCTGGCCACCGGTGCCCGCGTGGTGCGCTGGACTTGGAGGGAGGCAGTGGACAAGGATGCGCTGCTGGTCAAGCTAGGGCGCGTCGGCATCGAGGGCTACTAATAGGCATCGAGGACTACTAGGGCCACTAAGCACTCACCTACTAAGGTCCGCTAAAAGTCCAAGGTAGCCGTCGAGGTCCCTAAAAGTCATCTGCAATTTCGTAGGGCTGCAGTGTAAAGCTGCGCCGCATGACGCCGCCTTACCGTCAGTTTCAATCCGCTGCGCCGCGCTAGGTAACTTTGCCGTCAGTTTCAATCCGCTGCGCCGACGACGCCGCTAACAGACTGTCCCTCCCCCACCCACACCATCACACACAGATACGCAGATTTCGTCCCTTCCCTATAAAACCCCATGAAATTTTTATAGGGAACGGACGATTTTGTATATAAATAGGCACTGTGCTGCGCAACCTGCCGGCGCCATCACCGCCACCTATGTTGCCGGCACCGTCGCCGCCGTCGGCAGAGTTGCCATCTTCAGCTTGCACCGCTCAACAGTTAAGACCCACCGTCTCCAATGCTGGGACACAGACGTAGTTGCCGCACAGATACTGACATTTCATCCCTTCCCTATAAAACCCCATGAAATTTTTATAGGGAAGGGATGATTTTGCCTGTATTTGTATTTTGCCTGTATTTGTCTGTAGTTGGTGTGCTCAGTTGCCACCACTGGTGGAACCATCAGAGTTGGATTCCCCAGTGTTTCCCTCAGAAGTCCCAGTGTTGCCGTTAGCGCCGGTACCACCGTTAGTTCCAGTGTTGCCACCGTTAGTACCAGTTCCAGAATCATTAGTGCCAGTGCCGGAATCACTGGTACCGGTGGAACCGTTTGAGTTATCGTTCAAACCAGCCGAGTTACCACCAGTGCCGCCGGTGCCGGTGCCATCGCTGGAGCCACTGTCAGTGGTGCCGGTGGAGCCGTCACCAGTACCGCTACCGTCACCTGTGCCAGAAGTGGAGTTGTCACTGCTGGACTTACAGTCGGTAGACAGCTCAACCGCCTTGTGGTCACTGAGCCACTTCATCGGGTCAACCGTGGAAGCATCCGCCGTGTCGTTCTTAATTCGCACCTCAAAGTGCAGGTGGGGGCCGGTTGAGTAACCGGTGGAACCAACTGCCGCAATCAGCTGACCAGCCTTAACCTGCTGACCCTTCTTAACGAAAATACCGTCCTGGTACATGTGCAGGTAGGAGGTGTACCAGATCTTGCCGTCAAGCACGTGCTTAATGGTGACCGTACCGGTGGAATCGACCATGCCTGCCTCAACCACCTCGCCGCCAGCAGCCGCATAGATGGGAGTACCAGCCGGCGCAGCCATGTCCTGACCAGCGTGCATCTTGGATGTGCCCAGCACCGGGTGGATACGGTAACCCCAGGGGCTAGAAAGCGTGTAGGTACCGGCAACCATCGGCTTAAACACGTCAGGGGTGGTGTTAAAGGCCGTGGTGTCACCGCTGGCACCCTGCTGCGGGGCACAAGTAACCACCGGGTTCTCGTAAGCGGCCCGGATACGTGCCTTGGTGGCCGCATCAGGCACGTTACGCAGTTTCACATCAGAGCTTTCCAGCGGCGAGTGGTCCACGCTACCGGCCACAGAGTCTTTACCGCTGATGACCTGGCGCGAACTTTGGCCCCGGTGGGCGCCCAGCGCGGTGTTTAGCGGCGAGTCAGCCCCCATCATGGCAGCCGACACCGGCGCCACAATTGTCACTAGCGCCAAGGCACTAACCGTGCAGATCTGCCCTACGCGAGCAAACGCGGCTCGACGGCGTGCTGCCGCGCCTTTACGCTTAACTGGCGGCGTGGTGCCGCAGCCTAGCCGGGTGGGCTCGCTCAGGGAGTTGGTCTCTACTGGGTTGCTAGTCTCTAGTGGATTGCCGCGCGCCGGGGTCTGGTCTACCTGGGCTACGGGAACCTGAGGAGTTAGGTTAGCGCTGTTAGCTGCTGCCGACGTCGCTTGGGCGGCTATGTTTAGTCCTTGCGCTCCGGCCGCCGAGGCTGCTGTGTGCGCACTAACGGCGCTGGTCACACTAGCTGCGCTAGCTACACTGGCAGTACTGATAACGCTGGCAGTGCTGACAGCGTCGGCTGCTTTAGCAACCTTGGCGGATGCTGCCGCGCTCCAGTTACGGATAGCGACGTCGTCAATAATCTCGTCTTTAATTGCTGAGATTATCTGGGTGGGCTGGTAGTCCACACCGTCGTCGACAGGATTTTGGACGGCGCCCGGATGAGCAGAGCCCGGCTGGCCAGTGGCTGCCTGGCCGAAACTTGACTGAGCAACACCCGGCTGAACGGCGCCCGGCTGGCCGCCACTCCAGGCGGTGCCTGCGAAGCTGGAAGGGGCGCTGGGCGCACTTGCCACCGTGCCGCCGGCGAAGGGACCCGGACCAAAGCTGGCAGCTGCGTCGGGAGCGCCACCGGCAAAAGGACTGGCACCAAAAGTAGAGGCCGCACTGGGCGCGGAAGCGGCAGTGCCACTAGTAAACGAAGCCGCCGCGCTAAAAGTAGAAGGTGCACTGGCAGCAGTAGCAGCATTGAAATCAGCAGCCGGCGCGCTAAAGGTTGACGGTGCGCTGAAGGTTGAAGGCGCACTAGCCGCAGAAGCCGGCGCACCAGAGCCATAGCCGCCGTTATAGGAGCCGTTATAACCGGCGTCGTTGTAACCGCCGCCGTCGTAACCCGTATTGGCGCGCCCGGAAAAACCGCTGTCGTCAGGAGCCTGCGAAAGTAACTCGCGGGCGTTTTCTCTTTGCAGCTGGGCCTGTCGCTCGCGCTCAAGTTCACGTCGCTGGCGACGCGTCATCGGCTGATCGCTCATCCACACCCAACTTTCTACGGACTTATGTCATTCAAATACCACTGGTATCAGCGGTATCATACCTTGGTCACTTTAGCGAGGCGGCTAAACTGACGCATCTAACACTTAGCGTAACTGGTGGCGCTGCAAAGCGTCACGCACTTCCCCTACCAGTTCTTCTAGCACATCTTCGAGGAAAACTACACCGACCATTTGCCCATGCTCATCAGTTACCCGCCCCAGGTGGGCGCCGGTACGCTGCATGGCAGCCAGTACATCTTCAATCTCATCGTGCGCACGCACGGGCACCAAAGCCCGCAAACGCCAGGGCGCCACCGGCTGTTCACGCTCTTCGGTGCTGGCATAAAGCACGTCTTTAAGGTGGATATAGCCGCTGATTTTGCCCTGCTCGTTAGTGACCGGGAAACGCGAGTAACCAGTGCGGGTTACTTCCGCCTCCACCTGGGCCGGAGTGCACTGCTCAGACAAGCAGGTGAGTTTATTTAGTGGCACCATCACTGAGCCGGCGGTTTCCTCAGAAAACTCTAGCGCCCCAGCCACCAGCCCTGAGTCATCCTTGAGCACGCCCTCATCGCGTGAGCGCTCCACAATTGAAGCCACTTCTTCCATGGTGAAAGCAGTTTCAATCTCATCGCGCGGCTCTAGCCCAAAAAGTTTAAGCACCGCGTTGGCCAGGCCATTTAAGGCGGTTACCGCCGGGCGGGTTACCCGCTCACAAGCCACCAAGGCCGGGGCGAAAACCAAAACCGCCTTATCGGGCATGGAGATAGAAACATTTTTGGGCACCATTTCACCCAAAACCACGTGGGCGGTAACCACTAGCAGCAGCGCCACCACTACCGCCAGGCCGTGGGCCACTTCGGCCCCTAAACCTACTGCGTGTAGCGGAGTCGCCAGCAGGTGCGCCAGCGCCGGCTCGGCAATTACACCCAGGCCGGTGGAGCATAAAGTCACTCCCAGCTGGGCGGTAGCTAGCATCTCGGAAATATGCTGCACGGCCCATAGGGCTGTGCGCGCCCGCGAGTTGCCCTCAGCGGCTAAAGGCTCAAGTTGGCTGGTGCGCGAGGAGGTAATGGCAAACTCTGCACCCACAAAAAACGCGTTACCAACCAGTAGGATAACCGTCAAAATTAGCGCCAAAGTGGGGTTCACTGTAGAGCCTCCAGCTCCTGCTCAACCGGGGTGATGCGCACGCGGGTGACGCGCCGCCCCTCCATAGCGTCAACCAAAATGGTGCAGGTGGACAGGGTTACTTCGTCGCCAATTTGGGGTATGCGCCCTAGCTCATTCATGACCAGGCCGCCCAGGGTTTCGTAAGGGCCGTCGTCGGGAATGCGGATGGCGGTGCGGGCCGTAACCTCGTCGGGGCGGCTCCAGCCGGGGGCGATCCAGCGCCCAGCTGAGTCTAGGTGGATGCCGGCGCGACGACGGTCGTGTTCGTCAGATACTTCGCCCACGATCTCTTCGACGGCGTCCTCCAAGGTCACCACTCCGGCAGTGCCCCCGTACTCGTCCACCACAATGGCCATTTGCAACCCGAAAGATTCCTGCTCGCCGTATCCACGCAGCTCCACCAGCAGGGAAGCTAGCGGCATGGTTTCTGGCACGCGCGGGGCGGGAGTCATGATTGAGGAGGAGGTCACTGGCACTTGGGCGCGGCGCTCATAGGGCACCGCGATGGCGCGGCGCAGGTTGACTAGCCCAAGTACGTCGTCGGGAGAGTCACCAAAGACAGGGAAACGTGAGTGCCCGGTTTGGCTGGCTAAAGCCACCAGGTCAGCGGCGGTGGCGGACTCTTCCAGCCAGTGAATGCGTCCACGGTCAGTCATTACATCTACAGCGCTGAGCTCATCTACGCCAAGTGAACGGGTAAGTAGGCGGGCGGTGGAGACCTCTAGTGTGCCCTCCTCAGCGCTGCGACGCAGCAGGGCGGTAAGCTCACCGGCACTACGGGCGCCACTGGCCTCCTCAGCAGCCTCAATACCAAAGCGCGACAGTAAAGCATTAGCCATACCGTTTAGCAGATTTACTAGCGGCCTAAACAGCCAGGTGAAACCGGTGATGAAAGGGGTGACAAAACCGGCAGCAGCCAGCGGATCAGCCAGGGTGGCGTTTTTGGGGATCAGTTCACCAAATACCATGGAGAAGGCGTTAACGACAATTAGGGCGCTAACCACGGCGATGGTGGCCGCCAGGGTTTGCCCCAGCCAGGGGCTTAGCCATTGCGAAAGCAGCTCGTTAAGGGCTGCCTGCATGGTGTAACCAAGCAAAATGGTGGTTAGCGTAATACCCACCTGCGCGCCCGAAAGCAGAGTGGATAGGTGACGCAGCGCCTTGGATACTCGCCCGGCACGTTTATCTCCGGCCTGAGCGCGGGCGTCAACAACCGATGGGTCTAGGGCCACCAGGGCGAATTCTCCGGCCACAAACACCGCAGTCCCAGCGGTAAGTAGCACCCCCAGAACTATCATTAGCCATTTAATGACCATGCAGCGTTTAGCTCCCTATCAAAATCTAGTTGGTACCACTAACGCTATACCAAGCCCACAGCTTTAGCACGCAGCCAGCTCACAGCCTTGGTGCCGGGCGCCGTCATCGTGGCAGCGCAGCCAATTTCAGCCCTAGCAACCCCAAGCGATGCTCAACATGCGAGAACATTTAAAAAATATCTAGGACTAAAGGCTACAAAGTACTCTGCAAGTCAGCTTTGCAGTATTAGACTTAAACCACAGTTTTAGCACGCAATGCCATATAAGGAGCAGCTAACCGTGTCTGAGAACGACTTCGCTCAGGGCTTTGGCACCAACGAATGGATTGTCGAGGATATGCGGGAGGCTTACCTAGCCGACCCGGCCTCAGTAACCCAATCATGGCGCGAGTTTTTCAGCGAAAACCCGCAGTATCTAGCAGGCCAGTCGCCGGCCACGCCCTCAAAGCCGCTTAGCGCTAGCGTTGGCGTGCAAATCCCCGGGGCTGCCACCGCCTCCGCTAGCCGGCGCCCCGTTTTGGCCAGTGAGGATGTTTCCCGCTCTGACCTACCACCCGCACCCACAGCCCAGTTCAAGTCCCCCACCTCACCTTATGCCTACAACCAGGCGCATAGTGACGCTGGCGAAACCAGTAACGGCGTGGTGGAAAGCGTTGATACCCTCAAGGGAGCCAGTGCCCGCACAGCCAAGAACATGGAGGCTTCCCTCCAGATTCCTACCGCTACTTCTGCCCGTGCTATCCCGGCTAAGGTGCTGATTGAAAACCGTCTGCTAATCAACACTCACCTAGCTTCCACGCGTGGTGGCAAGGTTTCCTTCACTCACCTGATCGCTTGGGCCCTAGTGGAGTCGCTGGCAGAGATGCCGGAAATGAACGTGGCTTACACCCTGGACGAAAAGGGCAAGCCGGCTCTACACAACCCCGCCCACGTAAACCTGGGTCTGGCAATTGACGTGCCCAGCGCTAACGGTGAGCGTCGCCTGCTGGTCCCCAGCGTTAAGAACGCCGACACCCTAGACCTGGCTAGTTTCATTGACGCCTATGACGCACTGGTAGTTAGAGCCCGCAAGGGTCAGCTAACTGTCGATGACTTCAAGGACACCACCGCCACCCTGACCAACCCCGGCATGATCGGCACCCTTAACTCTGTGCCGCGCCTAATGCCCGGTCAGGGCTTGATTATGGGTGTAGGCGCCATGACCTACCCGGCCGCGTTTGCTGGTGCCAGCCCTGAAACCCTAGCCCGCCAGGCTGTAGGCAAGGTCTTGACACTGTCCAACACTTACGATCACCGCGTCATCCAGGGCGCCCAGTCCGGCGAGCTACTGCGTCTAATGGAACGCAAGCTCATGGGCCTAGATGGCTTCTGGAACCGCTCCTTCAAAGCGCTACGTATCCCCCACGAACCGGTGCACTGGGACCAAGACGTCACCTACGACCCGCTAGCCGACGCCGGCAAGCCCGCCCGTGTAGCTGAGCTGATTCACGCTTTCCGTCAGCGCGGACACCTAGCCGCCGACACTGACCCGCTGGCCTACCGCCTACGCCGTCACCCTGACCTGAACTTCTCCTCCTACGGGCTAAGCCTGTGGGACCTGGACAGGGTCTTCCCCACCGGCGGCCTGGGCGGCAAAGACCGCGCCACCTTGCGCGAAATTTTGCAGATGCTGCGTGACGCCTACTCGCGTTATGTGGGCGTGGAATACATGCATATCCAAGACCCAGCCCAGCGTCGCTGGTGGCAAGAACGCATGGAAGGTGTTACTCCCAGCATTGATACTGCTGAGCGCCGTCGCATCCTAACCAAGCTGATGCAGGCAGAAGCCTTCGAAGTGTTCTTGCAAACCAAGTACGTGGGCCAAAAGCGCTTCTCGCTAGAAGGTGGCGAGTCACTGATTGTGCTGCTGGACCGCCTGATCGACGACGCCGCACATGATGGCATTGAAGAAGCCGCTATTGGTATGGCCCACCGTGGCCGCCTAAACGTGCTTACCAATATTGCCGGCAAGTCTTACGGCCAAGTCTTTGACGAGTTTGACGGTAACTACCTGACCAACGGCCAGGGTTCTGGTGACGTCAAATACCACCTGGGCACCACCGGCACCTTCACCGGCACCGATGATGTGACCACCAAGGTTTCCCTGGCTGCCAACCCCTCCCACCTGGAGACAGTAGATGGGGTGCTGGAAGGTATTGTGCGCGCCAAGCTAGATCGCAGCGGCTCCGGCGCTGACGGCAGCTACAATGTTTTGCCGATTTTGGTGCATGGTGACGCCGCATTTGCAGGCCAGGGCGTGGTTTACGAAGTGCTCAACATGAGCCAGCTACCCGGTTACCACACCGGCGGCACTATCCACGTGATCGTCAACAACCAGATCGGTTTCACCACCGGTAACGCGCTGGGACGCTCCACCACCTACCCCTCGGACCTGGCTAAGGGGCTACAGGTGCCGATCTTCCACGTAAACGGTGACGCCCCCGAATCTGTGGCACGCGTAGCCCGCTGGGCTTGGGAATACCGCCAAGAATTCCACAAGGACGTCATTATCGATCTGGTTTGCTACCGCCGTCGTGGTCACAACGAGGGTGACGACCCCTCAATGACCCAGCCGGTTATGTACAACCTGATCGACCGCAAGCCCTCCACCTTCTCGGTTTACACCACCAACCTGGTGGGGCGCGGAGACCTCACTGAAGAACAGTGCGAGCAGCTACTGGACGCCTACCGCGACAACCTGGAGCACATCCTTAACGAGGCCCGCGCCGGTCACCTCAATGCTGACACCCCTGCCTACAGTGGCCCTAAGGCTGGCGAAACTTCACATTCACAGCCCACTGCGGTAGCCCGTGAAGTGATTGAACGTATCGGTGACGCCCAGGTATCTGTCCCTGAAGGCTTCCAGGTACACAGCAAGCTGATGAACCTGCTACGCAAGCGTCAAAGCATGAGCCGCCAAGGCGGCATTGACTGGGGCTTTGGTGAGCTGCTGGCCTTTGGTTCGCTGCTGATGGAAGGCGTACCGGTGCACATGACCGGTGAAGATGTACGCCGCGCTACCTTTGCCCAGCGTCACGCCGTCATGCACGACCAGCGTAACGGTTCAGAATGGACCCCGCTGGACTACCTGACCCCCAACCAAGCCAAGCTGTCAATTGTTGACTCGCTGCTAAGCGAATACGGCGCTATGGCTTTCGAATACGGCTATTCGGTAGAGCGCAGCGAGGGCCTAAACATTTGGGAAGGCCAGTTCGGCGACTTCGCTAACGGCGCCCAGACCGTAATTGATGAGTACGTCTCTTCCGCTGAGCAAAAGTGGGGCCAGCACTCTGGCCTGGTTCTGCTGCTGCCGCACGGTTTGGAAGGCCAGGGCCCGGACCACTCTAGTGCCCGCATTGAGCGCTACCTGCAGCTATGCGCTCAGGACAACATGCGCGTGGTGCAGCCTTCCACCCCGGCTAACCACTTCCACACCCTGCGTGACCAGGCTCGGCGTGAACCGCACCGGCCTTTGATCCTGATCAGCCCCAAGCAGATGCTGCGTTTGAAGGTCGCCGTCTCGCCGGTAGAAGACTTCATCAGCGGCGGCATGCAAACTGTCATTGGTGAAACTGATCCGGAAGTTTTAGCTGCTGCCGCCGCGAACAAGGTGGATCGAGTGCTGCTATGCTCAGGCCGTATCTACTGGGATCTGCTGGCCCACCGCCAGCACGCGGAAGATAAGCACACTGCCATCGTGCGTCTAGAGCAGCTCTATCCTCTCGACGAGCCGGCCCTGTTGGAGGCCCTGGCACCGTTTGCGGGAGCCGAGCTGGTTTGGGTCCAGGATGAGCCGCGTAACCAGGGCGCTTGGCCTTGGTTGGCCCTGCACCTGCCTGACTCGATCACGGCTGGACGCTTGCCGCGAGTGGTGGCTCGCCCTGAGGCTGCCGCCCCGGCTGTGGGTACTTCAGCAGCTCACGTAGCTCAGCAAAAGCTGATCCTAGACGAGGCTTTTGCCCGCTAAGTAGGGCTTTGCTCGCTAAAGACACGCGCGTATTGGCCCGGTCAGCATCTGCAGGCCGGGCCAATGCTACGATTTTTCCCTAGTCAAGCAGGAAGGATGCTGGCCGTGAGTGAGATCAACCTGATCTTCATCGGCGATGAGCTGATTACAGGTCGCGGAGATGCACGGGCCCTGGGCTGGGTGGGGCGCGTTATGGCGCGCACCAACTCGCTAGAGGTTATTGATGCCCCCTCCTGGTCTACGCTGGCCGTTCCTGGTGAAGTTAGCGCCCAGCTGTCTAACCGTTGGCGTGATGAGGCTGCCCGCCGGGTTGTTCCTGGCGCCCGCAACCTACTGGTAATTGGGGTTGGGGTGGCAGATGTTACCCACAATGTCAGCACGGCCCGCTCTAGCCTGGCTTTAGCCAATATCATCGACGCCGCCGTAATGTACGAAAAGCTTGAATGCCTGATGGTTGGCCCGCCGCCGCTAACCGTAGCCAACCCGAAGGCGCTGGCCGCTCTAAACAATGCAGCCCGTGAAGTGTGCCGCCGCCGTAATGTCACCTACGTGGACACCTATACCCCGCTGGTTAAGCACGAGCAGTGGCTTACTGACATTGCGCTTAACGACGGCGCCTACCCCGGTCAGGCCGGTTACGGCCTATTGGCTTGGCTGGTACTGCACCGGGGTTGGAACCAGTGGCTGGGGCTGTAAAAGCTGTAAAAGCTAAAGCTCGGCCGCGCTAGGGCTCGCCGCCTGCCACTGGCTGCATAAACAAAAAGCGCTGAGCACCTTGGGTGCTCAGCGCTAAGTTTTACTCAGGCGTTGGGACGCTTACCGTGGTTAGCGCCGCCCTTGGCACGGGCCTTACGCTTACGACCGCGCTTGGACATACTGGCCTCCTCGTAATAGGGACTAACACCCCACGAGGGGGCATATAACTAGGCTATTTTTACACATTCAACGCCATGCCACCAAGTGACAAGCGCCGCTAACTGCGGTAGGTCACTGAGCGAGACACACTCGCTACAGTCGAATCGCTAACCAGCGTGGTGGAAGTAGCCAGCGTAGTGGTGTGCCTTTCTGCCCGTCCATGGCCGCATTCGCACAGGCCAGGGGTGCATCCGCAAGTGCTAACCACTGCCAGTTGGGTGCGTACCCGCTCCACCAGGGATTGCGGGGCTTGCTCAGCACACCGCGAGCGCAACAGACCCTGTAAGTGACGTACGGCGTCGGCCTGGGCTTTGCAGTGAGAACAGGTGGCCACATGCGCCTGCAGGCGGGCGGTGAGCTGTTCGTCGCATTCGCGGTCAACAAAGGCGTGTAGGTGCGCCAGGGTTTCAGCGCAGGAACAGCCTTTCGCGGTGGTTTCAGGCATGAGTTTTCTCCTTCGCAGCGGCTGCGCTAGTTTCAGCGTTCTGCTTATAACCGTAGTCACGGGCATAGTCTGCTAGTAGCTCGCGTAGCTGGGCGCGTCCTCGGTGCAAACGCGACATAACCGTGCCTAGTGGGGTATCCATGATTTCGGCGATCTCTTTGTAGGAGAAACCTTCAACATCCGCTAGGTACACGGCCAGGCGGCGGTCTTCGCTGAGCTCTTGCAGGGCAGACTTGATTTCGCTGTCGGGCAGGGAGTCTAGGGCGAAGTCTTCCGCGCTGGGTAGTCCTACCGAGTCGTGGTTGGCGGCTCGGTGTAGCTGCCAGTCCTCGACAGAGTCTGAGTCTGCCTGCATGGGCTGGCGTTGCTTTTTGCGGTAGGAGTTGATGAAGGTATTGGTCAAAATCCGGTACAGCCAGGCTTTAAGGTTGGTGCCGTCCTGGTACTGGTCGAAAGCGGCGAAGGCTTTCATGTAGGTGTCTTGCACCAGGTCCTCGGCGTCGGAGCTGTTACGGGTCATGCGCAGGGCGGCCCCGTAAAGCTGGTCGAGGTAAGGCAGAGCGTCCGCCTGGAAGCGAGCTGAGCGCTGCGCGTCCGTTTCGGTTGTTTGTTCACTCATCACTTACCAGCCTAGCGGTTGCGGGCGCGACGCGCCGGGTGGATCGTGATTTCATGCCGGCTTAAACGCACTAGGGGCGGTGGTGATTCCCGTTCGTTTAGGGTTTCTCTATCAGCAATGCCAACCTATTTGAGACAATGGGGTTTATGAGCGTGCTTTTGCCTTTCTTGCGTCCTTTAGCGGCTATGCCTTTCATCATTGATGGTTTGGATGCTGTGGTTAATAGTGATGAACATGCCCAGCGTGCTAATGGTTTGTTGGAGTATGCGGGTTCCTATGGTTTAACCACGCCGCCGGTGGCGCTGGTTGAAAAGGCTGCTACGGCTACTGGGGCGGTTAGCGCGGTTGCGGGGGCGGCTTTGAGTTTGTCGATTGCCCCTGCTGCTAGTGCCTATACGCTGGCGGCTTTGAATGTGCCAGTTACGCTGATTAATTCAACTTATTTCAATGGCAGGCAGCTGGTGGTGTCGCTAACTCCGGCGCTGCGTGGGGCCGCGCTTAGTGCGGGGTTGTTGGCTTTGGGGGTGGCTGCTTCCCAGCGTCGCAAGCTTAAGCGGGCTGCTGCCAACGACGACGGCGCCGCCGCCCAGGGCTGTAACGGCAAGGCTCATGGCTCTCACCCTGGTCACGGTCACTGCCACAAGCACGCCCAGCAGGGCCAGTGTCGCAAGCACGGCGAGCACCCGCATGGTCACGGACCCCAGGGGCACGGCCACGGCCCGGGTCGCTGCTGCCGGCGTCGTCGTAAAGAGCAGGACTAATGCAAGCTTGGCACTGCCCTACCCCCAGTGGGCCGATTGACGCCACTGTTTCACTGCCGGGCTCTAAGTCTTTAAGTGCGCGCGCCCTGCTGACGGCGGCGCTAGCTGATGCCCCCAGCCAAATTGAGGGCTTGCTTGAAAGTCGCGACACCGCCTTGATGCGTGCGGCGCTGGAGACTTTAGGGGCTCGTTTCAGCCAGTGCGGCTCTGCCCTGCAGGTAACCCCGCTGCCGGCGACTAAAGCACCGGCAGCCCTGGCCTCGTCCAAGGTGGAGCCAGCCGCCCCAGAAGCAGCCCCAACAGAAAAACCGCCAGCGGGCCTGCCGCCCCAAGAGCCTACCCCGGTTATTGACTGTGGGCTGGCGGGCACCGTGATGCGTTTTGTACCGCCCCTGGCCCTGGCCCTGGGCGTTAGTTTGACTTTCACCGGTGATCAGGCGGCTTTGGCTCGGCCTATGGAGCCGCTAACCGATGCCCTAGAGGCGTTGGGGGCCAGATTTGAGTGGCATGGGCAGCGCGGGCGTTTGCCTTTCACTATTCATGGCGCTGGTTTAAACCCTCAAGAGCATCTACAGGTGCAGGTCGATGGCTCTAAATCGAGCCAGTTTGTCTCTGCCCTACTGTATCTAGGGGCGGCTTTGCAGCTTGGCAGGGCACAAAGCTTAACTGTCAGCGCTAAGCAGCCTTTGGTATCTGTTCCGCATTTGCAGATGAGTGTGGCCAGCTTGCGCCAATGCGGCGTGCAAGTGCAGGCTCCCGAGGATTACCGTGCCCAGCAGCTGAGCTGGCGTATTAGTGGGCGCCCGCGCGGGGGCCGCAGCGTGATTGAACCTGATCTTTCCAATGCGGGGCCTTTTATTGCCGCGCCGCTGGTGTCCGCTGCGGGCGGGCAGGTGCGGATTTTGCATTGGCCCACCCACACCACCCAGGTGGGGGCTAACTGGGTGGAAATCCTTAAGCTTTTCGGCGCCCAGGTGCAGTTGGATCAGGGCACGCTACTTAGCTCCAGCGGCGCCCTGCGCGGCATTGAGCGTGATGCCAGCGCGGAAGGCGAGCTGGTACCCACCATGGCGGCGCTAGCTTTAGTGGCTGCCAGTCAGGGCCAGCCCAGCAAGATTTGGGGTATTGGGCACCTACGCGGTCACGAAACTGACCGTTTAGCGGCCATCGCCGCCCAGGCCCGCAAACTTGGGGGGAACGTGGATGAGGGCCAGGATTATTTAGTTTTCCACCCCTGTACTTTGCACCCAGCTCACCTGGAGGCCTACGCCGATCACCGCATGGCAACTTTCGCGGCTATTATGGGTTTAAATCTGCCGGGAATTAGCCTGGATGATGTGGATGCCACCACCAAAACCATGCCCACATTCACCCAGCTTTGGGACGCCATGCTTAAGAGTGCAGGAGAGGCTATTGGCTAGACGCGATATTGGTACCGATGATCCGCGTGTGCGGGTGCGTCCCGGTAAGGGTTCGCGTCCACGTACTAAAGTGCGCCCGGCTCATGCTGATGCCGTCACCGGCATGGTTACCCGTATTGATCGCGGCCATTACCGTATTCACCTAGATGACCCATCCCTAACTGAGGATGGTAGCGGCGATATTACCGCCATGAAGGCCCGAGAGCTGGGCCGAGGCAAAGTGGTTGTGGGCGACCAAGTGGCGGTGGTTGGTGACGTGTCGGGGCGTAAAGATACTCTGGCCCGTATGGTGCGTATTGAGCCCCGGCGCACCCTGCTGCTACGTAGCGCTGAGGATGGAGACAGCGCCGGCTCACAAAAACCGGTGGTGGCTAACGCCGATTTGTTGGTGGTGGTCACGGCTTTAGCTGACCCACCGCCGCGTCCACGCATGATTGACCGATATTTGGTGGCCGCCTACGACGCCGGCATGGAGCCACTGCTGGTGTTGACTAAATCTGACCTAGCTGACCCCACCGAGCTGCTGAGCCTGTATCAGCCCCTGGGAGTGCGTTGTTTAGCAACCACTATCACTGAAAGTGGCATTAGCGGCATTGAGGTGGTGCGTCAGGCCCTGGCCGGTAAGGTTTCGGTGCTGGTAGGCCACTCTGGGGTGGGTAAATCCACCCTGATTAACGCCCTAGTTCCGGCTGCTAACCGAGTAACTGGGCATGTCAATGAGGTTACTGGGCGCGGCCGCCACACCTCCACTAACTTGCAGGCTGTGGTTAATCCCGATGGCGGCTGGGTAATTGACACCCCCGGGGTGCGGTCCTTTGGGGTGGCGCATGTGGCCGCCGACGACGTTTTGCGCGGCTTTGCTGATTTGGCTCAGGTAGCTCAAGAGTGCCCACGTGGCTGCAGCCACGAGCCTGGCGTGATTGACTGTGCACTTGACCAGTGGGCGGATAAAGCAGACGAGGCTTCTACTCGCGAAACTCGCTGCGGCCGGGTAGATTCCTTTAGGCGCCTGCTGACAGCCTCCCTGGATGCTCAAGATCCAACTAAGGCTTAAAAACACTTGTAACGTAGACTGGGACTAAGGTCCACCCACCTAGCAATCTGGCGAGGCATCGCATGACCCATTCACCACTTCCATACCCAACTAGCGTGCGTTCATCATTGCATGATATTCGCTCGCAAATCAGCCTGTTGCCGGCGCAAAGGCGAGTTTTAGAAGTAGTTGAGGGCGCTGGCCAGCCTATTTCCAGTGCTGAGGTGGCTAAAACCTTAAAGCTGCATCCCAACACTGCCCGTGAGCATCTTGATGCACTGTTAAACGCTGGCTTGGTTACCACGCTGCCGATGCGCACCGGTAAGCGCGGACGTCCGACCTTGCTTTACAGCGTCACCACCCTGGATCCCAACCAGATTTTAAGCACCTACCTGGATGTTATTACTGCTACCGCGATTTCTTTAGCTGAAGGTAGCGACGGCGTGGCTCAGGCTATTGCGGTAGGTAAAAACTGGGCGGGCCTGACCTGCCCACAACCTGCCCAAACCGGCTTCCAGGGCCCCAGTGGCGCCGTCGCCCCCAGCGCCGTTAGCAGCGCAGAAGCGGCAAGCCCAGCCGCAGCAACCAGCGACGCCGTCGCCGCTGAGCCCAGCCACCTAAGCGAGACGGGGGCCAACACAGCCGCTGAGGCCAACATGACCCAGCGCCTAGAAAACGCTATTGCCCAGCTCAGGCCCATCTTCACGGTTATGGGTTTTGCGCCGGAACTAGCCAAAAACAAGCTGGTGCTGCACTCATGCCCATTCGCTAAAGGTGGCTGGCCCCACCCCCTGGTGTGCATAATTCACGAGGCTTATATTGCTGAGCTGCTGACGCGTTCCAGCGGCGTGAGGGTGGTTTCTAGCGCTGAGCTCAAGCTACACCCGCAGCTGGCTAGCACCTGTCTGGTAGAGCTAAAACGCAACAAAACCACTTGCTCAGTAGGCGTTTGTGACTGCTCCCAACCAACCCCGCACGCAGCCAGCAGGCACTGAGCAGCCACCTTCTGTGCTGACCAGCTACCTTCTGCGCTGACCAGCTACTGCACCTGCAGCACACCCACGGCGCCTTTTTCCATGTCGGCAAAAGCGTGGGTGACAAAGGTGTAGTGACCCGCCTGCGGCGGCACAAATTCCACAAAGCCACCCTGGCAAGGCCCCAGGTTTAGCGCCTGCGAGCCACCTGACCAGCCCGCACCAATCTGGTCGGGCCCGCCCAGCGTCCAGGCGCCCTCATAAAACACCTGGTCAAACTGGCCCCCCACCACGTGGAAAGTACACGGCAGTGAAGGGCCCGCGTCCATCAGCCAAAAACGCACCCGCTGGCCTACCGCCACCTGCAAGGGACGGTACTTGTATTGGAAAGCCATGCCGTTAAACGCCATTAGATCTGGGGTTTTGGCAGCCACCTTAGCTTCATCGGTGGCCCCGCCTTCAGGCCCTAGGTAAATTTCCGACTGTATCAGCACAAACTCGTGATCCACCTGGCTAAGCCCAGGCGGGTCAATAATCACCGCGCCATGCATACCCGCTGCCAAGTGCACACTCATGGGCGCAGTTGAGCAGTGGTAGAGCCAAATGCCGCTGCGGGTGGCAGTGAAGTTGTATTGCAGGCTTTGGCCCGGCGAGATTGAACGCATGGGTTTATCGGGCGCCAGCACCCCGGCATGGAAGTCAATGGAGTGACTCATGGTGCCGTCATTGACCAGGGTGATTTCGAAGCGGTCACCTACCTGGCCGCGCAGCACCGGGCCTGGCACGCCGCCGTTATAGGTCATGCGTTTTTGGGTTACCCCCGCCCCCACCTGAGCGGTTATTTCGCTAACGCGCAGAGTGTGGCGGTGCACTGTGCCCGGCGCCTGGGGGCGTGGGGCGCGCGCGTCATGGGCTTTAAAGTAGCTGGGCGGCTGCCAGTTTAGATCCACCTGGGCGCTTTGGCTGCTGGCCGAATGCTGGTGCCCGCTGTGGCTAGTGTTGCTGGAAACCCCAGCCACTTTCACGTCAAACACCATCCCCATGGCGCGGTGTCCGGCCACCGAGCACCAGCCAGCAATTGGCTCGCGCACATTGTTAACCGTAATGGTTTTACTCTCCCCCACCGCTAAACGCCCAGTGGTTTGCCCAGTTGCCAGCACTAAATCATGCACTTCAGAGCCGGTGTTTTTCAGGGTTAACCGCAGCGTCGCCCCCACTGGCACATCCACACTGGAGGGCACAAAGCTCATGCCGCTAATGGTGATGTTGGCGTTGACCACCTGGCCGCTGCCGCCAGCGCTGGCACTGCTCTGTCCGGAACCTAGCCCCATAAGCCCGCCCGGGGTTTGGGTTGAGCTGGCACTTGCACCAGCCACGACGGCGACGGCGGCAGTTACCAGCCCGGCTAGGGCCCCGCGTCGGTCCGGGGTTTGGGCTGCGCCAGTGGCCCCCGCACTCTGCGCGCTCGCAGTTGGCGCGGCCTCTGCGGTCTGGGCAGCCCCGGACGCCGACGACGCCGGCTTGGTAGCTTTAACGCTGCCAGTGGGCACAGCGGCGTTTGTGTTCTTAGCTGCCCCGGTTTTAGCGCCACCGGCAGTAGCCGCCTTAGTCAAGGTGACGGTGGAGGGCGGGGCGGCGCTAGTGTCGCCCTTGCGCCGAGCTCGAATGGCTTGGCCTGCGGCCACAAAGAAATAAGCCCCGGCCAGAGCCGCGCTCAAACCGGTTACGCCCCGCACCGCAGGTGGCAGCGGCAGGCAAGCTAGCGCCAGGCACAGGTTAATGGTGGTGATCCGCCACCAGGCGTAACGGTCCATAATGGCGTGGGTTAGGCGCGACATGGCCGGGCCTCCCCCAAGCATCACCGGGGTTAAGAAACTAAGCGCCGCCAGCAAGATTTGCAAGGCAAAACCGCTAACCACCGCTAAACGCAGGCCGTGGGCCACCGCGCGGGCGGCGTCGTCGTTAGCGGCGTAAGAAACCCCCACGCCTAAACGAATTACGCACCAGGCCAGCCAAGCCAAGGCGGCGGCAGTAGACAGGCCCGCATAGTTAGTTACCCCCTTGCGCGCCCCGGTACGCCACAGCGGCGCCACCACGGCGACGGCGCTTAACAGATAAAGCAGAGCCCCAATCCCAGCCAGGGGCCGCCACAATCCAGAAAAAGCAATCACCGCCACCGCTAAAGCCAAGCCGGGCAGAGCTCGTTGCGCTTGACGCGGAGCTGTCGGCTCCATCTTGGTGCGCAGCATGGTAGGCCACAGCACCACCAGTGTGCCCAGCACGGTGATACCCAAAACCCCCAGTACCATGATCGGCACATGGGCTAAATACATGCGGTTTGACCAGGCCGCTTGCCCTTTAAAGTCAAAGTATTTAATAGACCAGCCAGCCAGTGCCCCCACCATTAGGTAGCTGAGGGAGCAAATGTAGTAGTCCACCAGCGCCGCCATGCGGGCCGCCACCGCGCGACGTTTTTGCACCACCATGGCCACCACGCCCAGCGTCGCACTCACCGCCACGCAGCTAGCCCCCACGCCAATTACGATCTGGCTATTAATGCACACCCCGGTGATTACCAGAGCGGCGCCCACGCTGTGCAGGCCTAGGCGCCCATTTAGCATCAGCGCCCCACCCCAGGCAGGGCGGTGTAGGAGGGTGTCGGCAAAATGGGCGCTCCAAATGGTGATAGCGCTACCCAGCGCCCCTAGTAGAGCCGCATGTAGCGGCGCCCAAGCATCCAGGTTGGGCCACAGCTGGGCGTATTTGCCAGCTAACAGCACCAGGGCAGTAAAAATCCAGGCCACCACCACGGCGTTGCGTTTTATCTGGGTGGTGCGCCGATGCGGTCGTTGCGGGCGGGGGCCTTTAGCCGGGGGCTGGGTGATTTCCATGGCGGTTTTCCTAGTAGCGGGGCTGGGCTTGGCAGAGGAGCTTGGTTGCTTAGCTGGGCATAGTCGGACTATTTGGCAGTTACTGCACGGGTAACTGCAATGAGCAGGAACAACAGTATTGCGGCGATGGAAACAGCTCCGCCTACCTGCCAGGATAGGCCACCTAGGTGGGCGGTTAATACCCTTACAATCAGGCCGCCATGCAGGGCACCAAGGGGCAGATACATAAGCGGGTGGTAAGGCAGTTGGCGGTGCAGTACCCCGGGCAAAATAATGGAGGCGTGGGCCATCACCATTGAGAGGGCGTAACCGATTGTGACCGTGTGGATGACGACGTCGTAGGCAGCCCCATTAAAACCGTAAAGGCACCAGACCGTGGCGCTAATAGCCAGCCAAAAGTAGCCACTTAGCATGGCGGCCCCAGCAAAACGCACTTGGCCACTGCCGCGCACAGTGCGCCGAGCTACATCGTGGTAGCCCATTATGAGCGCTAGGGCTAGCAGGGCTGCGGCCGCCAAAATTTGGGCTGGCACCCACACCAGGGACAGGGCGCTAAATGAGAGCACCGCTAGGCACAGGCCCAAAACCCGCCCCTCAACTTTGCCGATAAAAGCCACGCGGGCTAGTTCCAGGCGCTCGCCGATAATGGTGAAAATCAGAAATTCCAGCCAAAGCGTGGCCACGGTTTCAAGAGGTTTATCCATTAGCCACAGCCAGGTACCCAGCGTGAGACTGAGCGCCCCTAGGGCTTCAATTTGGGTGGCTACGGCCCCGGCGCGGGTGCGCAAAATATATAGATAGACGGCGTCTAGGCCGAGCGCTCCCACTAGCAACAGCCCTTTACCTACCGCGCTTGGGGCCCCGGCCAGCAGCGCTAACATGCCGACGGCGTGCGCATAGGGGGCCACCCAAGCCCAGCGCCTACGCGCGGCCACGGCCCGCTCTAGGCTGATAACTGTGCCCAAGAAGCCTGCCAGCATCAGCGGCCCATGCAGCGCGGCCAGGTGCGCCCCGGTTACAGGAGCGGGCAGGCTTAGCCGCAGCAGGGCGGCGTCGAGCCCAGCCATTACGCAAACGCCACCTAACAATAAAGCCAGGTAGCGCGGCGCCAGGGCAGCACGTTTTTCGCTGTTGGCGGCCTTGGAGGCAGCCGACTTATTTTTCATAGTTAAAACCGTAATAATATTTCTAGTGGGCTGGCAATCTATGCTAGTTACAGATACTTTCGTCCCATTGCCCGCCCCAATCACAACAACTCAAAACTTTTAAGGACTCCAATGAGCCAGAACCAGATCCCTGTTACCGACGTTTCCAGCCAGGGCCACGGCGGCTGTGGCTGCGGCTGCAGCGCCTCTGCGGATGAACTGCCGCGCCTAGACGCCCGCCCGTTCCCGCCCAAGCTACGCCACGCCGCCATTTTGGGTGCAGTAGCCTCCCTAGCTCCGGGCGAGGGCATGGAACTGTTCGCCCCGCACGTACCGCGCCCGCTGCTAATGCAGATTGACTCCCAGATTCCTGGCGACTTCAGCTATGAGCTGGTTTATGAGGGCGATGACGGCGCTATCGTAGCCATCCGCCGTACTGCCTAAAGACTGCGCACTGCCTAACCCATTCGCCGCGCTAATTCACCACACCGACTAAAGGTCATAAACCACTGTGAGCGCTCCCAGCTTAGCCACTGCCCCACCCGCCCTACGCGCCCCTGGCGCCGAGGCGGGTGGGCAGCTGGTTGACCGCTATGGCCGCCGGGCCAGAGATTTGCGTTTATCTATTACCGATAAATGCAATCTGCGCTGCACCTATTGCATGCCTGCACAGGGCCTTGAGTGGCTAAAAAATGAGCAGCTACTAAGCCTTGAGGAACTGGTGCGCTTAGCGCGCATTGGGGTGGAACGCTTAGGCATTGAACGCATCCGTATTACCGGCGGCGAGCCGCTACTGCGGCGTGATCTAGAGCAGCTGGTGGCGGCCCTAGCCCAACTGCGCACTCACGCTGGCGTTAAGCCCGACCTGGCCCTTACCACTAATGGCTTGGGCCTGGATCGGCGCGCAGCCCAGCTGCGCAGCGCCGGCCTAGACCGGGTTAATGTGTCGCTGGATTCTGTCGATGCCAGCGTTTATGCCACTACTACTCGCCGCGACCGTTTTGCTGACGCCCTACGTGGTATCCAAGCGGCTGCGACGGTGGGGCTAAACCCAATTAAGGTCAATGCCGTAGCCATGGCGGACACAATCGAGCAGGTAGCACCAAGCCTGCTAGATAAGAGTCTGCGTGAAGGCTGGCAGCTGCGTTTTATTGAGCACATGCCGCTAGGTGCGCAGGCTTGGAGTCGCCAGGCAATCGTTAGTGCCCAAAGGATTTTGGATATTTTTGCAGCTAACGGCTTTGAACTAACCGAGTTGGGTCGCCCTGACCGGCGCCCAGCCCAGCTATGGCAGGTGGCCCCCACCGCCACACGCCCCGGCGGCACAGTGGGCATTATTGCCTCAATTACCAGGCCATTTTGTGATGACTGTGACCGCACCCGTCTAACCGCTGACGGCCAGCTAATGACCTGCCTATTTGCGCAGGCAGAGACAGATCTGCGGGCTTTGCTACGCGGCGGGGCCAGCGATGAAGAAATTGCTAGCACCTGGCAGCAAGCCACCTGGTTTAAGCCCCTAGCCCATGGGCGCGACGCCGGCCCTAATGCGCAACCGCTAAATCTAACGCGCCGCTCAATGTCCACTATCGGCGGCTAAATCCGCTACGGCTAAAAAAATATTTACAAGGAAACCATGCAAATAACTGTGCGTTACTTCGCTGGGGCTGCCCAAGCTGCGGCCACCACCAGCGAATCTATCGAAATTAGCCCCGGCACTACGCTAGAGCAGCTACTGGCCCAGCTTTCACAGCGCAGCGATGAGCTGGCCCGAGTGCTGGCGGCTAGTAGCTATCTGATTAACTCGCGCCCCGTCACCGATCGCAGCAGCGTTCTAGCTGAGGGCATCAATTTGGATGTACTGCCGCCCTTCGCCGGAGGGTGACGCCAAGCTCAGGGGCAGTTGCTCCACTCCTGACTGCCGTCGCTGTAGGCCTGTAGCTTCCACACTGGCAGTTTGGCTTTGACCAGGTCCACGGCGTCGGCGCAGGCTTCAAAAGCTTCACGGCGGTGATCTGCGCTTACGGCTACACCTAGCGCCACGTCGCCGATAGCCAGGTTACCTACCCGGTGCACAATGGCTAGCGCTCGCAGCCCGGGGCGCGCACTAATCGCGGCAGCAATTTCCTCAACCACCTGGGTGGCGATGGGGTGAGCGCTGTATTCGAGCCGGTCAACTGCCCGTCCGCCGTCGTGATTGCGCACCACCCCGGCAAAGGTGACGGTAGCCCCGGCCCCCGCGTCCCCAACTGCCTGGGCCAGTGCGTTTACATCAACGGGGCTTTGGGTCACTTGGGCCGCAATCACCTTAGCCATTGGCTTTCCCTTCTAAAAACAACCAGATTTAACACTAATATTAACGTTTCATTTAGGTGGAAATTTTGGATTCTCGCTATCGTGCCACTCGTCACCAGCGCACCGCTAGCGTGCTAACAGATGCGGGAGTTGATCTGCTGCAAAAGTCGCGGGTGCTGGTAGTTGGCTGCGGTGGGCTAGGCTCACCGGTGCTCACTTACTTAGCTAGCGGCGCTGTGGGCACGCTTGGTTTTGCCGACGACGACCTGGTAGAGCCCACTAACTTAAATCGCCAGGTGATTCACACCCCCAGCGATATTGGCCGCCACAAGGTCGATTCAGCCATTGACTACCTCACCCGCCTGGCTAGTGAAGTGAAGCTAGAGCCCTACCACCGGCGCCTGGCTGTAGATGAGCGCGACGACGCCCTACTGGCCAGCTATGACCTGGTGCTGGACTGCACGGACTCATTTAGTTCCAAATACGCTTTGGCCGACGCCGCCGCCCGCGCTGGGGTGCCCCTGATTTGGGGCACAGTGGTGGCGCAGGTGTTTCAGGTGGCCGGGTTCTGGTCACGGCCCACTCGCGCCGGCTATGCGCCTAGCCAACTGCGCGACCTCTACCCCGCTCCCCCGCAGGCTGGCCTGGTAGATCCGGCAGATGTTAGCGGGGTGCTGGGTGCGGTGGTGGGCCAGTGCGGCTCAGTGATGGCTAATGAGGCCATTAAGTTCCTAACCCACACCGGCAGGGGCCTGTTTGGGCGCCTACTTATAGCCGACGCCGCCGCCGCGCGTTGGGACACTATCGACTGGCAGCCGCTACCCTAAAGACTATGCGCAACGTTGACGACTACATTGCCACCCTCACGGCAGGCATTGGCGCCCTGCCTATAAGCGAGCAGCCCATTGCCGCCTGCACCGGTAAGGTACTAGCCAAGTCAATTACTGCTTTAGCACCGGTGCCGCCGTGGACTAATTCAGCTATGGATGGTTACGCCGTGCGCGCCAGTGAAGTGGCTCAGGCAAGTGAACAAACCCCGGTTTGCCTGCCAGTAAGTGGGGATGTGGCAGCGGGTGCTAACCCAGCCCCGCTACCTGAAGGCACCGCCATGCGCATCATGACTGGGGCGGCTATCCCACCTGGCGCTGACGCGGTGGTGCAGGTGGAGCTAACCGACCAGGCCGCTGGCGCTGCTCCCCTACCTGAGCAGGTGCTTATTTATCAGGCCCCCGCGCTGGGGCGTCATATCCGTCGCGCTGGCGAGGACACTGACCTGGGTGAACCAGTTTTGCCGGCTGGAACCCGCCTGGAAGCACCTCAACTGGCGGCCGCCGTCGCCACTGGACACGGAACCTTAGCGGTACGCCCCAAACCACGCGTAGCAGTTATCAGCACCGGCTCTGAACTGACCCAACCCGGACGCCCCCTAGAGCCCGGCATGATCCCTGATTCTAATGGCCTGATGCTAGCTGCCCTGTGTGAACGCTGGGGCGCCCAATGCGTTTGCACCATGCGCGTGGATGACAATCCTGCCAATCTGGTGCGTGCCCTACGTGAAGCTGCCAGCCAGGCTGATCTAGTGGTGACCAGCGGCGGGGTCAGCGCCGGAGCTTTCGACCCGCTTAAGGCCCTAGCTGATCAGGCAGTAGATGGCATCAATTTAGGTTTTGACAAACTGGCCCTGCAACCGGGTAAACCCCAAGGTCACGGCACTATTGCTGACGGGCAAAGGCAGGTGCCGCTAGTGTGTCTGCCGGGTAATCCGGTAAGTGTGCTGGTGTGTTTCACTCTGATTGTGGTGCCGGTACTGGCTGCTTTAGATGGGCGCGCCCAGGTGCTGGCTTGGGGCCAGGGCGTGGCCGGGGCGTCTTGGCGCAGCCCTGCCGGTAGGCGCCAGCATGTGCCGGTGCATTTGCACTGGAATGAGCAGGGTCAGGCAGTGGCCACGCCTTCACACCGGCTGGGTTCTGGCTCGCACCTGATTGGTTCGCTGCATTTAGCGCAAGCTTTAGCGGTGGTGCCCGGAGAAATTGAAGCGGTAGAGGTAGGCCAGCCTTTGCGTTTGCTGAGCCTTACCCCCACTTGGCAACTAGGTCCCGGCGCCCCAACCAACGCCGTCGCCCCTAGCACTCCCAGCGGCCCCTCCTGCGCCACTCCCGGCGCCCCTGCCAAGACAGACAACTGCGACGCCGTCGCCCCCAATAGCCATGCCCCAGCCCCTGGCAAGCCGGCAAGTGGAAACGAGAACTAACTTATGAGCCTTGAATTTACCCACCTAGACTCTGCCGGCGCCGCGCGCATGGTGGACGTGACCGCCAAAACCCCAACCGTGCGCAGCGCTAGCGCCGAGGCTTTAGTTACCTGCTCGCCGCAGGTGGTTGCGGCTCTGCGCGAGGGGCGTGTACCCAAGGGCGACGTGTTGGCAGTGGCCCGCATTGCCGGTATTGCCGCCACTAAAAAGGTGCCTGAGCTGCTACCTCTGGCCCATGTGATTGGGGTGCATGGGGCTAGCGTGGACCCGCAAATCACCGACGCCGGGGTGCTGCTAAAAGCTACCGTGCGCACCGCTGACCGCACCGGGGTAGAGATGGAGGCGCTTACGGCGGTGACTGTGGCGGCGTTGGCCGTGGTGGACATGGTTAAGGGCGTGGATCGCTCAGCTGCCATCGACTACGCCTATATCACCGCTAAATCCGGGGGCCGCTCAGGCACCTGGACCCGCGCAGACCTAAACGCCCCTGCCACTGCGAGCGCCGCCCCCACCGAAAGCGCGCCGTCAGTCGCCACGCCTGTCGAAGCAGCTGCCACTCCCGCCACTCAGAAAAGCTAGACATTGTCAGGCCCAGTTGCCTTGCCGCCAGTAGCAACAAACCCTGATTTGGCACCCCGGGTGCAGGCAGTGATTTTAGCTGGCGGCACCGCCAGGCGCATGGGCGGGATTTCTAAGGCAGACGTGCCCATCAAGGGCAAACGTATGCTCGACTACCTACTTGATGATCTAGCCGCCCAGCAGATCACTAGCGTAACCGTGGTGGCCCCGCCCAACGTGCAGCTACCACCTGGCGTGCAGCGCAGTTTGGAAGACCCGCCCCTGGGTGGGCCGGTGGCCGGGATTGCGGCAGGTTTAGCCTGTTTAAGCCCCGTCAAGGAGCTAACGCTGCTACTAAGCTGCGACGCTCCCCTGGCAGCCCGCTGTCTGCCGGCTCTAGCTGGCGCTTTAATTCACGACGGCGCCGTGGCCTACCACGAGGGGTACAGGCAGCTACTAGTGGGGCTGTACCGCACCGAGAAACTGCGTGGCGCCGTCGCCCCGGGCGGCCAGGGGCTACGCGACATCAGCGTCAAACGCGCCCTGGCCGGCCTTGACTTAACTACCTGCCCAATTACCTGGCTGGCCACAGACCTAGACACCCTAGGTGACGTGGAAAATTTTGCAGCTCAGCTTTAGCCGCTAGAGCAAGCTTTAGTGGGCGCCGTTTAGCCGTTTATTAGCCGCTTAGTGGTCGCCGCCGCCTAGCTGCTCAAGCACGTGCGGCACTAGCGGGCCAATAACTTCCACAGTGTCCTTAACCCCGCCACGCGAGCCGGGAGCGTTAACAATCAGGACGCCGTCGGCCTCACGGGAAGTAACCCCCACCAGGCCGCGAGACAAACTAGCTAGCGGAGTTTTCGCTAGCCCATAGGCGCGCACCTGTTCAGCTAGCCCATCCAAACGCACTGCCAGCAGCGGCGCGGTACCTTCCGGGGTCAAGTCGCGCGGAGTTACCCCGGTACCCCCGGTAGTAAGAATTACTCGCGCCCCAGCTGCAATCGCCTCACGCAAAGCCTGGGTGACTTCCTCAATGCCGTCAGGAATCATCTTTACTTCATCAACGATCACATCGTAGTCAGCCAACAGTTTGGCGGCCAACGGGCCTGAAGCGTCCTCGCGCGTGCCCGCATAGCAACGATCAGAAACAGTAATTACCGCGCCCTTTACCGGCTCGGGGAGCTTGTGAAAGCCCTTTTGCTTAATTGGTTCCATGCACTCAGCTTAAGCCCACACTCAGACTAGATACAGACAAAAGGTGACCCAGGACCTATTTTCGCCACACCGGCGTGACGTAACTCGGAGGCACTCACCCCTTAAGCCTTTCAGTTTTCCTTGATTTTCTGCGGGTTTAAGGCGCCTATACCGCCCGTTTTAATTAGCCCGTTAAAATCCGAAACAATTACAGGGACTAGTAGCAACGAATGCAGGAGTATCCGTGTCCGAATTGGAAGTTACCGGTACCACCCTTAAGGGTTGGGACCCCCAAGACCCCAATAAATGGAGTTCATCCATTGCTTGGCGCACCCTCGCCATCACCACTTACTCATTGATCCTAGCTTTCTGCGTCTGGTTCCTACCTAGCGCTATTGCTCCGAAGCTAACCCTTCTAGGCTTCCACCTAAGCAAGTCCCAGCTTTACTGGCTAACCGCCCTGCCGGGACTTTCTTGTGGTCTGCTGCGCCTGGTTTACATGTTCCTGCCGCCGCTGATCGGTACCCGCAAGCTGGTAGGTCTGACCTCTCTGCTATGCGCTCTGCCCATGCTGGGTTGGTTCTTCGCCGTGCAGAGCAACCAGACCCCCTACTGGGTGCTGCTAGCCCTGGCTTTTGCCTGCGGTATTGGTGGCGGGGCCTTCTCCGGCTACATGTCTTCTACCGGTTACTTCTTCCCCAAGCGCCTATCTGGCACCGCCCTGGGCTTGCAAGGTGGCCTGGGTAACCTGGGTATGAGCATCATCCAGCTGGTAGGACCGATCCTGATGGGCTTTGGGCTGTTTGGTCTTACCTGGATGGCTCCCCAGCGCACCCACACCGGTGAGCACATTTGGGTTTACAACGCCGCTATCTTCTTTGTGCCCTGGTGCTTGGTGGCCGCCGCTCTAGCTTTCATCTACCTGCGTGACGTGCCTGTAAAGGCCAACATCAAGCAGCAGCTGGACATCTTCTCCAACCCCAACACCTGGTACATGACCATCCTCTACGTGATGACCTTCGGTCTGTTCTCAGGTTTCTCGGCTGTCTTTGGTCTACTGATCAACAACCAGTTCGGCCGTGCCTCCTCACTTAACCTGCCTGTTCTGGGCGCAACCTTCGCTTTCCTAGGCCCACTAATCGGCTCAGTTATCCGCATGTCGTGGGGCCCCTTCTGCGACCGCATGGGCGGCGCCATCTGGACCTTCATCTCCGGTATCGGCATGGCCGTAACCCTGGCCGCTACCGCCTGGGTGCTTTACAACCCTACCGGCTGGAACGACTTCTACCTGTTCCTGGGTCTAATGCTGGCCATGTTCCTGTTCTCTGGTTTCGGTAACGCCGGTACCTTCAAGCAGATGCCCATGATCATGCCGGCCCGTCAGGCTGGTGGCGCCATCGGTTTCACCTCTGCCATCGCTTCGCTAGGCCCCTTCCTGATTGGTATGGCCCTAACCGCCATCGCTCCCTGGGTCTTCTTCCTGGCCTGCGCCGTGTTCTGCGTGCTCGCCTCGGCTCTGTGCTGGCGCCAGTACGCCCGTAAGGGTGCCCCCTTCCCGGGCTGATCCCAAGTGCGGCCTCGGCCGTTTCTAAGACCAACTCACGCCAGCTACAGCCGGCGTCAGGAAAATTTGAAGGAATTAACCATGACCGATTCAGCCAGCAAGGCACCGGACACTGAGTCCCTGCCTAGCCTGCTAAAAATGGGTGGCTACCTGCGTAAAGGCCAGGTTAGCGACGACGCACGCCGCCTATTTCTAACCGGTGGACGTGACGCGGATGTGTTCTACCGCGAGCGCTGGAAGCACGACAAAGTTGTGCGCTCCACGCACGGGGTTAACTGCACCGGTTCGTGTTCGTGGGAGGTAATGGTCTCTGACGGGATCATTACCTGGGAGCAGCAGGCTACCGACTACCCCACCACCGGCCCGGACATGCCAGAGTATGAGCCGCGCGGCTGTCCGCGTGGGGCGGCTTTCTCCTGGTACACCTACTCGCCCACTCGTATCCGTTACCCCTACATTCGCTCAGCGCTGCTGGACCCCTACCGTGAGGCTAAGCAGCGTTGTAATGGCGACGCCGTCGCCGCCTGGGAGCAGGTAGTTAGCGACCCGGCCATTGCCAGCGCCTATAAGAGCGCCCGTGGTCGCGGTGGCATGGTGCGCGTGAGCTGGGATGAGGCTCTGGAGCTAATTGCTGCCGCGCATGTGCACACCATCCGCCAGTGGGGTCCGGACCGTATTGCCGGTTTCTCGGTTATCCCGGCTATGTCGATGATTTCCTACGGCGCTGGCTCGCGTTTCCACGAGCTAATTGGTGCCACCATGCTTTCCTTCTATGACTGGTATGCGGACCTGCCGCCGGCCAGTCCGCAGGTGTTTGGTGACCAGACGGATGTGCCCGAATCCGGTGACTGGTACAACTCTCAGTACCTGATCATGTGGGGTTCTAATATTCCGCTGACGCGTACCCCTGACGCGCACTTTATGGCCGAGGCCCGCTACCACGGCCAGAAGGTAATTGCGGTTTCCCCCGACTATGCGGACAACACTAAGTTCGCTGACCAGTGGCTAAAGGTTGCTCCCGGTACCGACGGCGCCGTGGCTCAGGCTATGGGTCACGTAATCCTCAAGGAATTCCACGTGGCTCGCCGTGAGCCGTTCTTCCTTGACTACATGCGTCGCCACACTGACTCTCCTTTCTTGATCAAGCTGGAAAAGACTGAGCAGGGGTATGTGCCCGGCCAGTTCCTAACCGCCGCAGATGTTAAGGATCTGCCTGGTTATGAGCACCTAGCTAAGCTGGAAAACCCCGACTACCGCACCCTGGTGTGGGATGCTAAGCGTGGCCCGGCTGACCCGGGTGGCACTTTGGCTGACCGTTTTGGCCCTGGCGGTAAGGGCAAGTGGAACCTCAAGCTTGAGGGTGTAGACCCGGTTATGAGCGCCATGGATGTGGCCAACTGGAAGCCCCAGTTGGTTAGCCTGCCGCGTTTTGACCTGCCTAGCTCCACTACCCCCACGGGCACGGCCGGTGGCGGCGTGGTCAACTATGGTGTGCCCACTTTGCGTGTGGGTGACACCCTGGTAACCACGGTTTATGACCTGCTGCTAGCCCAGTACGCGGTTGAGCGTGAGGGCCTGCCGGGCCAGTGGCCTAGCGGCTATGAGGACTCCTCCGTGCCGGCCACCCCGGCTTGGGCGCAGGAGATGAGTGGTCTTAACGCTAACGCCCTGATTCGTGTGGCCCGTGACTTTGCCACTAACGCCATTGAATCTAAGGGCCGCTCCATGATTGTTATGGGCGCGGGCATTAACCACTACTTCCACGCTGACGCTATCTACCGCACCGTTTTGGCGCTGACCTCCATGTGCGCCACTCAGGGTGTTAACGGTGGCGGCTGGGCCCACTATGTGGGTCAGGAAAAGGTGCGTCCGATTGCGGGTTGGAGCCAGTTTGCTTTTGCTCTGGACTGGCAGCGTCCAGCCCGCCAGATGATCACCACCGCTTTTTGGTACCTAACCACTGAGCAGTGGCGCTACGACCGCACTCAGGCTGACCGCATCGCCTCCCCGGTGCACCCCGGCTCCATGGTGGGCAAGTCCAACGCGGACCTCATGGTGGAATCCATGAAGCGCGGCTGGATGCCCTCCTACCCCACCTTTGACCGTAACCCGCTGCTCCTGACGCAGCAGGCACGTGAAGAGGGCATGGATGTTAAGGAATACATTGTGCGCGAGCTTGAGGCTGGCAAGCTGCATTTTGCTTGCGAAGCCCCCTCTCGCCCCGAGAACTTCCCGCGCATCCTGGCTAACTGGCGTACCAACCTGCTGGGTTCTTCCGCTAAAGGCACCGAGTTCTTCCTGCGTCACATGTTGGGTACCGGCAATGACGTAAACATTGACGAAACCCCGGAGAACTTGCGCCCCAAGACCATGCAGTGGGATGAGCCGGCGGCCACGGGCAAGCTGGATCTGATGTGGACTGCGGACTTCCGTAACACTTCCACCACCTTGCACTCCGACGTCATACTGCCGGCAGCCACCTGGTATGAGAAGGAAGACCTGTCCTCCACGGACATGCACCCCTACATCCACTCCTTCAACGCGGCTATCAACCCGCCGTGGGAGGCACGCACCGACTTCCAGGTGTTCCAGTCCCTGGCGCGGCTGGTTTCCCAGATGGCAGTCAAGTACCTGGGTACGCAGACCGATATTGTGCCTGCGCCCCTGATGCACGACACGCCAGATGAGCTGACTATGCCTCACGGCAGTGTTGAAAGCCTGCCTAAACAGTGGATCCCGGGCGTAACCATGCCCAAGCTGGTGCCGATTGAGCGTGACTACACGCAGATCATCGACAAGTTCAACACGGTTGGCCCGCTGGTTGAAAAGGCCGGTATGCCCCTTAAGGGTGTGCCGCTAAGCGCCGCCGGTAACGGCATAGAGTACCTGGCCCACAAGAACGGCGTGGCCACCACCGGCCCGCAGGCTGGGCGCCCGCTGATCGACACTGCGGTGAAGGCAGCCGAGATGGTACTTACTCTTTCGGGCACCACCAACGGCGCCGTCGCCACTGACGGCTGGCGCAAACTGTCTGAACGCACTGGCGTTAAGACCTGGGACCTATCCGAAAGTTCCGAGGAACGCCACATCACCTACGCTGACACTATTCAGCAGCCCCAATCGGTAATCACCTCCCCCGAGTGGTCCGGTTCGGAGCATGGTGGACGACGCTACAGCGCTTTCGTGGTTAACGTTGAGCGCGCCAAGCCCTGGCACACGCTAACTGGCCGTATGCACTACTACGTGGAGCACGACTGGATGCGTGACCTGGGTGAGTCCCTGCCGATTTTCCGTCCCCCGCTAGACCTGGCGGCCCTGGCCGGCGAACCTGAGCTGGGTAAGGTAACCACCGACGCTAACGGCAGCGCGCAGGTGGCCGTACGCTACCTGACCCCGCACAACAAGTGGGCGATCCACTCCCAGTACTACGACAACCTACACATGCTCACGCTGGGACGCGGTGGCCAAACCGTGTGGATGAGCCCCGCCGACGCTGAAAAGATCGGCGTAAAGGACAATGACTGGATTGAGGCAGTCAACCGTAACGGTATCGTGGCGGCGCGTGCGGTGGTCTCCCACCGTATCCCCGAGGGCACGGTGTTCATGCACCACGCCCAGGACCGCCAAATCAACACCCCGCTGACGGAAACCAGCGGTAAGCGTGGAGGCACGCACAACTCGCTCACGCGTATCTTCCTCAAGCCCACTCACTTCGCGGGTGGACATGCGCAAATGAGCTATGCCTTCAACTACATTGGCCCCACCGGAAACCAGCGCGACGAAGTCACCGTGATTCGCCGTCGTCGTAACCAGGAGGTAACTTTCTGATGCGCGTAATGGCACAAATTTGCATGGTGATGAACCTCGACAAATGTATCGGCTGCCACACCTGTTCAGTGACCTGTAAGCAGGCCTGGACTAACCGTGAAGGCACCGAATACATGTGGTTCAACGATGTTGAAACCCGCCCAGGCGTGGGCTACCCGCGCGGCTGGGAGGACCAGGACAAGTGGCAGGGCGGCTGGAAGCGCACCAAGAACGGCAAGCTGGTGCCCCGCTCAGGTGGGCGTTTGCGTCGCCTAGCCAATATTTTCGCCAACCCGCAGATGCCCACGGTTGAGGACTACTACGAGCCCTGGACCTATGAGTATGACCGTCTGCTCTCGGCCCCTAAGGACTCACCCGCCATTCCGGTGGCGCGCGCCAAGAGCCAGCTAGATGGACGCTACATTAACCAGCCCGAGTGGGGTCCCAACTGGGATGACAACCTGGGTGGCTCAATGGAAACCCTGGATCAAGACCCGATCTTGTCGCAGATGAACCTGAGCGTGAAGAAAGACATTGAGTCCACCTTCATGTTCTACCTGCCGCGTATCTGCGAGCACTGCCTCAACCCCACCTGCGTGTCTGCCTGCCCCTCGGGCGCCATGTATAAGCGCACTGAGGACGGCATTGTGCTGGTAGACCAGGATGCTTGCCGTGGTTGGCGTATGTGCGTGTCTGCCTGCCCCTACAAGAAGGTGTACTTCAACCACTCCAGCGGTAAGGCTGAAAAGTGCACCCTGTGCTACCCGCGCCTAGAGGCCGGCCAGCCCACGATCTGCTCGGAAACCTGCGTAGGGCGCCTGCGCTACCTGGGTGTTATCTTCTACGACGCCGACCGCGTATCTCAGGCCGCTGCGGTGGAAGACCCCCAGGATCTGTACATGGCGCAGCGTTCAATCATGCTCGACCCGCGTGACCCGCAGGTGGTGGCTGGCGCCCGTGCTAGCGGCATTCCGGACACCTGGATTGAGGCGGCTAAGTCCTCCCCCATCTGGGATCTGATCAATACCTATGAGGTGGCTTTGCCGATCCACCCCGAATACCGCACTATGCCCATGGTTTGGTATGTGCCCCCGCTCAGCCCGGTGGTTGATGAGGTGGCTAACGCCGGCTTTGACGCTGAAGATCACCGCGTGCTACTAAGCGCCGTGGCCGACATGCGTATTCCTATGGAGTACCTGGCGGGCCTGTTTACCGCCGGTGACGTGAACCTGATTGAGCGTACGCTGCGCCGCCTGGCCGCTATGCGTTCACACATGCGCGCACGCAACCTGGGTCAGGAACCTGACCCGCAGATTGCCGCCAGCGTGGGTATGGATGGTCAGGCCCTGGAGCGCATGTACCGTCTGCTGGCTATCGCCAAGTATGACGACCGTTTCGTAGTGCCCACCACCCGCCCTGAGGTACCTCGCGGCATGGAGGCTATGGGCGACGACGTCGCCGCGCTGCTTGGTGAAGGCGCCCCCAGTGCCTGCGCTAGTGGCTGCACCGATGTGAGCGGTTTCCACGGCGCCGATGTGCGCCGCAGCGGACGCGTGTCCTTGCCGCTACCTAGCGTGCGTTCACGTCGCACCGCAGGTTCTACTGGGCCCGGTGCCCCGGCCACCACCGGAGCACGCCAATGAGTCCTGCTGCCGTAGGCGCCTTGGCGCTAAGCGACACTCAGCGGCGCACCGCCCATATGGTGTGTTCGCTGCTGTTGGACTATCCAGATGAGAGTTTTCCCCAGCGCCTTAAGGCCTGCCGTGATGCTTTGGCCGAGCTACCTGAGCAGGTAGCCGGCCCGCTGGAGCGGTTTTTAGCCTCAGCCACCCAGCTAGGTCAACGCGCCCTGGCTGAGCACTATGTGGAAACTTTCGACCGCCGTCGTCGCTGCTGCCTGTACCTGAGCTACTACGCCGTGGGCGACACCCGTCACCGGGGCGCTGCGCTGCTGGCCTTTAAACAGGCTCTAGCCGGCGCCGGCTGGGAGCAAACCAGCGATGAGCTGCCAGATTACCTGCCTTTAGTGCTGGAGTTGTCGGCTCGTAGCGACGATGAGATTGCTGCTATTTTGCTGGGCAGCCACCGTGAGGGCATTGAGGTGCTTTTGCGGGCGCTGCGCAGCTACCACAGCCCCTATGCGGCAATTATTGAGGCCCTAAGCGCCACTTTGGCGCCGGTGGATGAAGCTACAGCCGCACGGGTGGCGGCCTTGATTCACGCCGGGCCGCCCACTGAAACGGTGGGGGTAACCAATATTTTGCCCTTCCCAACCACTGCCCCCAGGCTTGCAGCCCAAAATGAGGCGCCCGCTGTGGACGCCGTGCAGGTCTAAATCCACGCCCGAAAAGAGGAGAACATGTCTACATCCGCATTACTGGCGTGGGTGGTCCTGCCCTACGTCTCTTTTGCGCTGCTAATTAGCGGCCTGATTTGGCGCTATAAGAAAGACCAGTACGGCTGGACTTCACGCTCTAGCCAGTGGAATGAATCAGCGATTTTGCGCTGGTCTTCCCCACTGTTTCACTTCGGTATCTTGTTTGTAGCTGCAGGCCACATTGTTGGTTTGTTAATTCCCAAGAGCTGGACTGAAGCGGTGGGTGTGCCCGAGCACCTGTACCACCTGGGTGCTGTCAGCATGGGTTCAGTGGCTGGTGCGATGACCATTGTGGGCCTAGTTGGTCTGCTTTACCGTCGTTTCGTGGTTGGTAGCGTGCGCGCGGCCACCACCCTTAACGACAAGATCATGTACGTGCTGCTGCTACTACCGATTGGTTTGGGTGCTTACGCCACCGTCACCACCCAGCTGTTTGGGCCGCACGGGGGCTATGACTACCGTGAAACCGTTAGCCCCTGGCTGCGCTCGATTTTCCTGCTGCAGCCTAAGCCGGAACTGATGGTTGACGTGCCCATGTCTTTCAAGCTGCACGTGATTGCTGGTCTGTTGCTGTTTGCAATCTGGCCATTTACTCGCCTGGTGCACGTGGTTAGCGCCCCGGTGGGCTATGTGAACCGTCCCTACGTGATTTACCGTTCACGTAAGCCTGCGATCCAGGCTGACCCGGTACGTCGCGGCTGGCAGCCGGTACACACTCAGGGCACTGGCAACGCCTCCAAGCCTGGCTTTGCTGCTGAAGCTCCCTCTCAGGGTGCCTAGGCTATAGCCCCGGGCGTCTGGGCCTCAGGCCAGGGCGCCTAGGCCGCGCCGCCATCCATACAGTTAGGGCCTCGCCCCTAACCAAAGCCCTAGCGGGCCGATAAAAACGCTATTATCCCTAGTGGAACCGTTTTTATCGGTCCGCTTTGTTTTTCAAGGAGTAGATATGTTCGCATCGCTGCGTAAAGTTGCCAGTGCAGTTCTGGCAGCCACTGCCGCCGTGGCTTTAGCCGCTTGCTCTGGCGGCGCCGCCCCCAGCTCTTCCTCTACAGGCGCCAGCGCTGCTAGTGAGCGCACTATCACCGTATTTGCGGCTGCTTCACTGAAAGGCACCTACACCGAGATTGGTAAGAAGGTGGAGGCCGCTAACCCGGGTCTGAAGGTTAAGTTCTCCTTCCTGGGCAGCCAGGATCTAGTCTCTCAGCTCAGCAATGGCGCCGACGCCCAGGTGCTGGCCACCGCCAACAAATCCACCATGAACGACGCCGTCAAAGCGGGCGTAGTGGGTACCCCTACCGAGTTTGCCACCAACGTGCTAACCCTGATTGTTCCCAAGGGCAACCCCGCCAAGGTAACCGGCCTGGACGCTTCCCTAGATAACGCCAAGCTGGTTATTTGCGCCCCGGCTGTGCCTTGCGGTGCAGCCACGGTCAAGCTGACCAAGGCCGCCGGCATCACCCTCAAGCCTGTCTCTGAAGAGCAAAAAGTAACCGACGTACGCACCAAGGTAGAAACCGGTGAGGCTGACGCTGGCCTGGTTTACACCACTGACGCTAAGGCTAGCGGTGACAAGGTTGAAACCATCAAGATCGACTCTCACGGCGTGGTCAACCACTACCTGATCGCCCCCACCAAGTCCGCCGCCAACAACAAGGATGCCAAGATCTTCATCGACTACGTCAATTCCAAGGAGGGCCAGGCTATTTTGGCTAAGGCCGGCTTCGGCGCGCCCGCCACCAAGTAAAGCCTGGTCAAGTCCATTTAAGACCTGGTAAACACCACTATGCGCCGCCCCACCGATAATTCTTTGTCCTCCCTACCGCTAAGCGTACGTGTCTTAGGCATAATTGCCGCTTTAGCGATTGTGACGCCGCTTGTCGGGGTGGGGCTGCGCGTACCCTGGGGGCAAATTCCTACCCTTTTAGGCGGTGAAAGCGCCCAGATCGCACTGTGGCTGAGCCTACGCACCGCCCTAATATCCACCCTGGTCAGTCTGGTTTTAGGGGTGCCTTTGGCACTGGCTTTGGCGCGCCAGTGGCCGGGAGTGGGTTTGGCCCGCATTGTGGTGGTGCTGCCCATGACCATGCCCCCGGTTGTGGCCGGTATTGCGCTGCTGGCCACTTTCGGACGCCGCGGTTGGCTTGGCCCTAGCCTGCAAGAGGCCGGGATTTCTATCGCTTTTTCGACGACGGCGGTGGTTTTGGCCCAGGTGTTTGTGTCCATGCCGTTTTTGGTGGTCACTTTGGAAGCGGCTTTACGCAGCCGTGATCGCCAGGCTGAACGCATGGCTCGCACCTTGGGGGCCGGCTCTTTAACGGTGCTGGTGCGCATCACTTTGCCTTTGGTGGCTCCAGCTTTGGCGCGCGGCACAGCCTTAGCGCTGGGACGCGCGCTAGGTGAATTTGGGGCCACGCTGACTTTTGCGGGCTCGTTAGAGGGCACTACCCGCACTATGCCGTTAGCTATCTATTTGGAACGCGAATCTGATGCGGATACTGCCATGGCTCTGGCAGTGGTGTTGGTGGTTACTTCCGCGCTGGTGGTGGGCTTGACGGCGCTGCCTGGCGGCTGGATTTACCGCCTGCGCACCTGGGCTGAGCGTCAGCTGTTCAAAAAGATTGATGAAACTGGCGCCGCCAACACTAAGCCAAACCAGCTAGCAGCCCCCGCCGCCCCTGGCTCCAAGATTGAACTGGTGGCTAAGCTGCCTGAGCGATCAATTGATAATGCCCGTCTAGAGGTTAGCCCCGGCCAGTTCCTGACTCTGATTGGCCCTAATGGCTGTGGTAAATCCACCCTGTGTTTAATGATTGCCGGCCTGCTACGCACCCAGGGTTATCTAAAAATTTCTGACAAAACCCTTGATGAGCCCGGCTGGCGTGGCACTTTTGTGTCTCCGGGTAAACGTCCCGTGGCGCTACTGGCACAAAACCCTGGGATTTTCACCCATATGAGTGTGCTAGACAATGTGGCTTTTGGCCCGCGTTGCCAAGGCCAAGGACGCCGTCGTGCCCGCCAACGTGCCTGGCAAGAGCTGCACGCAGTGGGAGCCAGCCACTTGGCTTACCGTCAAGGCGGCGAGCTTTCAGGTGGTCAGGCCGCCCGAGTGGCCTTAGCCCGTGCCCTGGCCACTAGTCCCCGAGTGCTGGTGCTCGATGAACCCATGGCGGCCCTGGATGTGCAGGCCCGCTCCCAGCTGCGTGCCCGGCTACGTGAGCGCACCCGGGCCCGTGCTATCACTGTGGTGATGGTCAGCCACGACCTGGTAGATATTGCCTCCCTGAGTGACGCCGTCGCCGTCATGGACGCCGGGCAGCTGATCACCCAAGGCCCCACCGCCGAGGTACTTTCCACCCCCAGCACCGAGTTTGTCGCCAGCTTAACGGGAGCCAGCCTGCTAAACGGCACTTTGGCTGGAGATGAGGCCACCCCGCAGCTAAAACTTGGCAAGGGAGTGAGCCTGCGTCTAGCCCAATGGCCCCAGGCTAACGACGACGAACCGGCCTGGCAGGTGGGAGCCAAGGCGGTTGCGCTTATTAACTCCGACGCTATTGCGCTTTACCCGCAACAACCTAAAGGTTCGCCGCGTAACGTCATCCCGGTAACCGTCAGCAGTTTGGATGGCGACGGCGCGGTAGTAAGTTTGTCCTTGCGCCTAGCTGATGAGCAGCGTTTACGCACCCGCCTAACCGCCGCCGCCATTGCAGAATTAGGCATCGAGGTGGGCACTAGTCTGTTTGCAGTTATCAAGGCCACGGCTATAACGCTGGAAGCACGCTAGAGTTACCTAAGCAAATATTTATCTGACCAGAGGGACCTTTACATGAACTGGATCGACGCCATCATCCTAGGCGTGATTGAGGGCATCACCGAATTCCTACCGGTGTCTTCCACCGGACACCTCAACATCGTGGAAAAACTGCTGGGCTACCAGATCAACTCTGCTGGTATGACCGCGTTTACCGCTATCATCCAGATTGGCGCGATCCTCGCTGCCGTAGTTTATTTCTGGTCTGACATCGTACGCATTGCCACGGCCTGGATTCGCGGCCTGCGCAACAAGGAGCACCGCACTGACCCCGACTACACCCTGGGTTGGGGCATCATCGTTGGTTCTATCCCGGTAGCTGTGCTGGGCTTGGCACTGAAGAACTTTATTGAAACCACTTCGCGTAGCCTGTGGATTATTGCCGCCGCGCTAGTGGTGTGGTCGCTGGTGATGTGGCTGGCTGACCGTAAGAAGAACCTGGACCGTTCCATGAACCAGGTGACCATTATGGATGCGTTGATTATTGGTCTGTTCCAGGCTTTGGCCCCGATTTTCCCGGGTATTTCTCGCTCTGGCGCCACCATCAGCGCAGGCTTGTTCCGTGGCTTTGACCGCGTAACCGCTACTCGCCTGTCTTTCTTCATGGGTATTCCGGCACTGGTGGCCGCAGGTTTACTGGAGGCCGTTACCGCCAGTGAAGATATCTCTTCTGACATTGGTTGGGGCCCCACCATTTTGGGTACTGTGGTTTCGGGCATCGTCGCTTATGCCACTATCGCCTGGCTACTCAAGTTCGTCTCCTCCAACAAGTTCACCTCATTCCTGATCTACCGCGTGATTTTGGGTGTGGTGATTGTGGTGCTGGTGCTTACTGGAGCTGTAGCCACTTCCTGATCAAAACCCACTGAGCCTAGCTTTAGGCGCCGTCGTCAGTGTCCTTTCGCCGTTAGTAGGCGGATTACTTCACTGGCGGCGGCGTCTGGTTCTAGACGGGTGGCCCGATGGCGCAGCACCACTTTGCGTCCGCCTAGTCCAGTTAGGTGGTGTAGGACAACTCCGGCAGGTGCAGGGAAACTACCTAGAGCCAGATGGGGTACCAGGCAGTAGCCCAAGCCTTGCGCCACCATGGTTAGCCCAGTGGAGTAGTCGTTGATTTCGTGGGTGGAGTTAAAGCGATGACCCAGGGCCCCCTCTAGGCGCCGCATGGCCGCACCGCCCGCCGTCGAGATATCCATATCCAGCCAGTTGAGTTTAGTTAGCTCGCTAAGTGAGGTCGGCACGGGCTGGTGTGGGGGCACTGCCAGCACCCAGGGGTCTGAGGTTAGGGGAATGTCTTTGGTGGAGCGGGTGGGGGTAAAAGTAATTGATTCATCTGCCTCTAGTAGCATCATGTCTAGCTCACCGCTGCGCAGGCGCCGGCGAGAAACTGCATCATCAAGCTCGTAAATGCGTAGTTCAATACCTGGATGCAGCTGGCTAATTTGTTCACGTACCGGCAGTAGCAGTGCCAAAATACCGGTTTGGAATGAGCCCACCCGCACCATACCGGTCACGCTTTGGCCACTGGAGGCTAACAACTCACGCTGCGCCCCTGTGATTTCAGCCTCTATACGTTCTGCGGCGTCAGTTAACAGTCGGCCGGCACTGGTTAATTGTGCACCCCGGGGCGTGCGCTCTAGCAGTTGTACCCCGGCTTCTTTCTCTAATAGCCTGATCTGCTGCGAAATAGCACTGGGGGAAATACGCAAAGTATCGGAGGCGGCCACAATCCCACCGTTACGATATACAGCCAGCAGAATAGCCATGCGTCGCGGATCCAACTGCATGAAGTAATTCTACATACCCAATGCGTTTTTATTTAATTGCTCTTCACTTCAAATACGCGTAAAAATATCTGCGTGACTTCCCTTGTTGACATCAGCGTCGCCGTTATCGGCTGGATCGGTTCCCTAGCTCTTGTAGCCGCCTACTTCCTAGTGGCGCGCGGCGTGTGGGCCGGCGATTCCCTAAAGTACAACGCTCTGAACATGTCGGGTGCGATTTTGCTGATTATCAACTGCGCCTACGTAAACGCTTGGCCTTCGGCTGTAGCCAACCTGTTCTTCCTGGCAGTGGGCGTATACACGGTTGTCACCGTTAAGCGCGCTTATATGAAGCAGCTAGCCAAGCGTCAGGCCGCCAAGTTGCGCCGTCGCAACAGCGAGCTTGACCTGCCGGTAGCCGCCTAAAATCTATTCAAAACACAGCTGATGCCTGCCCTGCCAAAATATTGGCAGGGCAGTTTTATTACTTAGTAAATAGGTCTGGAGACATATACCGATCTAACGTTGGCCCCACCAGGGCAGCTACTTCATCTCTTGACATTGAGGCTAGAGGCTCAAACTTCATGATGTAGCGCACGCTTATTAGGCCTAAAAGCTGGGTGGTCATTAGATTCATGCGCACTGGCACCTGATCTAAACCCAAACTGGTAAATGTTGGCAGAGCTACGCGCAATGTAATGCGGTCTAGAAACATTTGTCGCACCCGCTCGTCAGAAGATAGTGCGCGCACCATGGCCACATAAGCTGGCCCCGATTCATTAGTTTCCACAAAGTTCAGCAGCTGGCGCAGTACCTGCGTTCCCCCACCCCCACCTTCCTCGGCTTGACTTACCCACCACTGGGCAATCTGCAGCGATTCCATTACCTGCGAGATAGCTTCAGCGAACAGTTCATCTTTGGAGCCAAAGTAGTAGTGAATCAGCTTGGCATCACACCCGGCCCGGCGCGCCACTGAGCGCATGGTGGTGCCTTTGTAGTCATGCAGCGCAAATTCTTCGCGTGCGGCAGCCAAAATTTGTTCTTTATCTACCCCACCCTTGCGCGGGCCACGTTTGGCTCCCCCGACGGCGTTAGCAGCTGAAGTCACGTCTCTACCGTATAGCGCGTCACATTACAGAGCAAGTATTTCCACAGTTGATGAAATATCTTAATATTTTCATCAATCGATGAAATACCGCGCCTGTTGCCCTACTGGACACCAGACACAATCAAAGGAACACACCATGAGGGCCTTATTCATCAAGGAATTTCAAGAACTCAAACGTGACCGGCGCACGCTAGCCATGATCATCATGCTGCCACTGCTACTGCTGCTAGTGTTCGGCTACGCCGCCAACTTCTCCGTTGACCACATCAACGTCAAAGTCCTAGGCCCCCAGGCCAGCTCAACTGTCAGCTATCTAAAATCCCTATCGGGAGCCGACAAATTCAACTTTGTGGCCGACACTTCAGCCCCTGCCACCCCCGCCCAAGCCCAAAAGCTACTGCGCTCGCCCAGCGGCGACGTCGTCGTTATCCCCAAAGCCAAGGCGGGAACCTTAAGCCAGCGGGTGGATGTCTACTTAAACGGCGCCAAACTCTTTACCGCCCAAAGTGCCAAGGCTGACCTGGTGCAAATGCAGGCAAATGACATGCGCGCCCAGTTAAAACAGCTTTCCAGCGCCGCCACCCAAGCCCAGCAAAGCGCGCAGGGGCTACGCACTAACCCCACCCAAGCTGCTAAAGCCGCCCAAGCCGCTAAGGAACAAAGCCAAAAGCTGCAGGCCCTAGCCAAGCAGGCCCAGGAAACTAACACCAACTGGATCAAGGTGGAGTTCAACCCTGACCTAAAAACCTCTTGGGTGATGATTCCTGGTCTAATCGGCCTGGTGATGGCGGTTATCGGCACGCTGATCACCTCTATCGGCATGGTGCGTGAACGCGAGGCCGGCACCCTGGAGCAGCTGGCGGTTATGCCGATTAAGGCCCGCTCAATTATTGCCGGCAAAATTTCGCCCTACTTTATGCTGGCGATTGTAGATATGAGCGCGGTGGCGCTGGCCGGCGTGTACCTGTTCGATATTCCCTTCAACGGACAGCTGTGGCTATTTGCGCTGGCCGGAGTGCTGTTCCTGGGCGTGGTGTTGGGGCTGGGAGTGCTGATCTCCACAGTTTCGCAGACCACGGCGCAGGCGGTGCAAATGGCGATTATGACCATCATTCCCCAAACACTGCTTTCGGGCCTGGTTTTCCCGCTGGAATCTATGGCTACCTGGGTGCGCTGCATCGGTTATCTGCTGCCGCTGACCTGGTTTGTGCAGGTTTCACGCGGGGTGATGCTTAACGGTTCTAACGCCGCGCAACTGTGGCTGCCGCTTAGCATTATGGCGCTGCAATGCGTACTACTTTTCGGGGCGGCCACGGCCCGCCTGGCTCGTTCGCTGCGCAGCATTTAAGGGGTTAGCCATGATTAGTTTTGAAAATGTGCGCTGCTTAGGCCTGGAGGGTACCTGCCTTACTTTTGTCCCTGCTAGCGTCAGCAGCATTATTGGCGACGGCGCTAGTGCTAAGGATGCGATTTTGGCGCTGCTTAACCGCCGTCGTCACCCCACCCAAGGTAAGGTCAGCGCCCTGCCCGAGCCCACCCAGATTGGCTATATGCCTAGTGATTCGGGTACCTGGCCTAATTTGAGCGTGGCCGAGAACTTACGTTTTGTGGCAAAAATTTTTGGTCATTACGACGACGCCCGCGCCCAGCAGCTGTTAAAGGCAGCTGACCTGGATCGTTTCACTGACCGCCTGGCCCGTAACCTCTCTGGGGGAATGCGTAAAAAGTTGGGCGTGATTATGGCGGCCCTACCTGAGCCGCAGCTGCTGGTACTAGATGAGCCCACTACCGGGGTTGATCCTGACTCACGTACAGCTATTTTGGCTTTAATTAAGGCTGAAGCGGCCCGGGGCGCCACGGTGGTAGTGGCCACCACCTATATTGATGAGGCGGAAGACTCTAGCCAAATTATTTTGACTTTGGGCTCACGTGTGATGGCCACCGGCACCGCTAAGCAGCTAATTGCCTGTGCGCCCAAGCTTGATGAGCAAACTGTGGCTGACTTGGGCGAGCCTTGGCAGCGCAGCGCTCCGCTAGAGCGAGCCTGTATTGCCTGGCAGCTTTCCACCCAAGCCAGCTCTGATTGGCAAGGTTTTAGCGCAGAGCTCGGCCACACCGGGGCTAGCGACTCAGCCCCCGCACAGCCCACCAGCTCAACCCACCCGCAGCCCGCCAGCTCAACCCACCCGCAGCCCGCCAGCTCAACCCAGGCAGGCAGCGGCAAGTCAGCAACGGCTCCCTCCCCCAAAGCGCAGGACTTGATTAGTGTGCAGGAACTACGTAAACGTTTTGGCGATTTTGAGGCTCTTAAAGGCGTATCTTTTGCTGTCTCGCCGGGTGAAATTGTGGGTTTAATTGGCGCTAATGGCGCCGGTAAATCCACCAGTATGCGCATTATTTTGGGTCTCGAAGCAGCCTCTTCGGGCCAGGTTAGCGTGCTGGGCCAACGCCCCGGTAGCTTGCAGGCGCGCAAGCTTTTAGGGTACGTGCCCCAGTTTGTGGGTTTGGCGCCATCGTTGAGCGCAAGTGAAAACTTGATTTTCAATGCGCGCCAGTATCAGTGCCAGGTCCCCACCCAGGTGGGCCGGTGGGCCAGCAGTTTTGGTGCCAACCCAGTAGCTAACTTGCCACTGTCTACTAGGCGCATGTTGGCCTGTATGAACGCCACTATGCACGCTCCGCAGCTGCTGATTATGGATGAGCCTACCTCCGGCATGGATCCGCTAGCCCGACTGCGGCTTTGGCAGTATCTGCGTCAGTTGGCCTCCAATGGGGTAGGGATTTTGATTTCCACCCACTACTCCTCTGAGGCGGCCCAGTGCGATCGGGTGGTACGCATGCGTGCCGGCCAGGTTATTTAGGGCCGGGCGCCGTCGAGCCTTACTGGAGCAAGCTTAGGTGAGAAGAGGCGTTAGCGTGCAGGTTAAAGCCACTGGCAGGCAGCAACCCCCAAGGAATCAGGGCCGGGCTGGTGCGGGCCGAAAGCTGCACCTGCACCTTGTCTCCCTGCACGCTTAAACCACTAAGACTAACTGAGCTAAGGCGCGAACCAGCCAAAGGGCCATTAGGGTCACTGCCTTGCTGTGCCACGCATGAGCTGGCTGTTTTTTGGGCGGCAAGCGCATCTAACTGACCCTCACTGCCAACTTCACGGGCCGCTAGGGCCACGCAGTTGTCGGCCAGGTAGGTTAGGCGTTTAAGGTCAAGGTAAATCGCAGTGGCAGTAGCCAAAATCAGGATCAAAGCCAACACCACTGCCCCTACCCCAATTCCTAGCAGCATGGTGCTGCCGGACTGGCTGGCACAGGCCCGGCGCATTCGAGAGGGCACTTGACAGTGTAAGGTGCGCATTATTTAGCCCCTTTCCAGCCGCGTGTATCAGCTAGCTGCACCTGCCGAGTAGCACTTAAACTCACCGGAGCTAAGCCCTGACCTGCCCGGCCAGTTCCTGGCAAGGCCACTTTGGCGCTAATCGAAATGCTCACACGCCCATCACCGCAACCTGGGCTAAGGCAACTAATGTGCATGGCTTGGCGGGCATCAGCCTGCACATCTTGATCATCCAAGGCCAGTTGGGCGGCGGTGTAGGCCTGCGAAACCTGTTCCGGGTTGCGTGCGTGCATAGCCACCTGACCAGCTGCCTGCACCGCCGACTCTAAAGCCAGCGCCGTGGCCTGCAGATACGACAGGTAAATAATGAAATACACCAGTGGGATCACGATTATGGCGGTCCAACCAATAAATTCCACTGTGGCACTGCCGCGTTGAAAATCTAGCTTGCGCATGCGAGCCCCTAACGCTGATAGCTACGCTGGTCAACCGCATGGCCGCGCACCACCACGCTACCCGTGGGAGACCATAAGCCAATCACCGGTAAAGGGGCACTGACCTGCACCTGTACCAACGACACTGAGCCGCGTTGCAGGTGAGAGACCTCAGATTTAGTCGGGTAGTTGGCACGCAAAGCCCCGTGGCACAACTGTTGTACGCGCGCATTGGCTTCAGCGTCACTGGCCCCCACCAACGCAGCGTGACGGGCGGCGTCGGAGGCGGCGTCGGCCAAAATATTGCGCACGTACAAGCTAAGCGTCAGCTGTAGCAAGGCCGCAGTTACCGCCATGACCAGCACCGCCACTAGCGACCATTCCACCAGCACCGAGCCTGCCTGATTAGAGTGCACCACCTGGTTAGAGTGCACCACCCGGTTAGAGCCGCCCTGGTTAGCGCGCACTTGGCGCAGCCGGAAAGCCTGGCACGCCCGGGAAACCGGATGTAGCCCGAAAACCTGGCGCAGCTGGTCGTTAACCCATGCCGGCGACTTTAGAGATGGCATTGTTGAACACTTCCACAAGTACCTTGCCGGCAACAGTCCACAACGCCACCACCAAACCGGCGCTCATCAAGGTGACAAGCACCCACCCGGGCACGTCACCGCGCTGGGAGCCAACGGCCCCACGCAGCGCGCGCAGCTTTGAGGCAGCCTTAACCACCATGTTTTTCATTAGTCATTCTCCTTTGAATTTCTTTATGGGTGCGCCCGCCCCGCCTTGAGACGGGCGCAAATTTCACAGCTTAAAGTGCAACACCGCCAATCCCGGGTAGAGCGCAAACACCACCGTTACCGGCAGCACTAGGAAAACCACCGGCACCATTTGGGCGATTTCTTTACGCCCACCCTCCTCCATCAGGGCACGGCGGGCAGCTTCACGCGCGTCATAGGCTTGGGCGCGCAGCACCTCACCCATAGGCGTGCCGCGTTCAATAGCCACAATCATGGCCTGACAAAAGCGGCTTAGGGCCGGCAACTGATTGCGTTCAGACAGATCCTCCAGGGCCACAGCCAAGCGGCTACCGGCACGCATCTGCGACAAGGTGGCTTGCAGCTGGTCATGCATAGGCCCGCTGGACTGCATACATACGCGCTCAATCGCGTTTTGCGGGCTCAGCCCCGCCCCCACCGCCAGGGCCAACAGCTCTACCGTGTCAGGCAACTGATCCACCAGCTGCTTTTGGTAGCGGCGTACTTTAACGCTCAGGTACCAGTCGCGCGCAGACAGTCCCACAACCGCTGCGATCAACGCCAACACCACTACCCCCAGCGGGGCCACATGGGTGAAACGGCTCGCCCCCACCCCAAAGGCGATGGTGGCTACCAGCGCGGCCACAGCGCAGGCCAGCTGTTGCAGGCGGAAATCCTCCACGCTCAGGGGGCTGTTAATGCGGTTTAGCCGACGACGCACCGAACCAGAGGAGGAACCAGTATTTTCTACCGCCCGCCCCAACTGCGCCACCAGGGCCCCCATAAAGGAACTGAAAGAGCGCGAGTTTTCCGCGCTAGCACTACGTTTACGCAGATGCACATAGGGCTCCACGCGGCTAGCCAAGGTAGGTGGGGAAGGGAAAAGGGCGCGGTAAATCAGCCACACCCCGCTAGAACCCAAGGCGCAGATAACAAAACCCAGTGCAGTTACTTGTCGCATCATCACCGCACCCGCTGTTCTTCATGCAAACGCCCCAGGCGCAGCATCAGCCAGTAGGCTCCCGCACAGGTAAGCGCCCCAATCAGTAGCACCAGGGCACCTTGGCGGGTGGCGTAGGCACTGGCGGCACTAGGTTTAGTGGAAAGAAGCAGCAACACAATCCAGGGCGCAGCCACGGCCACCTTAGCGCCGTTAACTGTCCAAGATTGGCGGGCTTCCAGCTCGCCGCGCGTATGTAAATCAGCGCGCAGCATTTGCGAAAGTGACTGTAGTACCTGGTAAAGATCGTTGCCACCCACCTCATGAGCCAGCGCCAGGGCTTGGGCAATACGGTCAGCTACCGGGTCTGCACTGCGACGCTTGAAAGCTTCCAGCGAGTTTTCAAAGCTGGAGGAAACCGCATAGTCCACCGCAAAGGCAGCAAATTCGCCGCGCAGCTGCACCGGGCCATGCTCAGCTAAGTTAGCTAGGGCTTCGGGCAGGCTTAACCCGGCCCGGATGGAAGAAACCAGGGTGTCAATTGCGTCTGGCCACAGCGTGCGCAGCTCAGTGCGGTGTTTGCGGGCCCTAGAGTTAATCCAAACCACCGGCATGATCAAGGTGATTAGCGCAAATGCTAAAGCAATCGGCCAAGCTCCACTGACACCTAAAAAGACCAGGCCCACCACCAGCGCCCCCACCAGGCAGCCTGCACTAAAAGCAGCTGGCGAGGTTTTACCTACCCCGGCTTGACGCAAGTTGCGTTCCATGGCTTCATTTAGGCGCGTTAGGCGTGGATTAGGTTCCGAAGTGCACGCGGCCAGAATGCTTAAACACCCCAGCGCAAATATCAGGCCTATGACTATCCCCATGGGCGCTCCTGTCGCAGTAGCTCGCTTAGGTCAAAACCGGCGCGGCTAAAGCGCTGTGCATCAGGCGCCCCCAGCCCCCGACGCAGCACGCCGTCGCTATCGGTTTTATAGACACTGGCAAGCTCTATCACACCATTCTCAACGCGACCTGAAAGTGAAGCGATTTCTTCTACGCGCCGCCTGCCACTGCGATCCTGGTTTAAATGCACCACCAAATCCACGCAGCTAGCTACCGTGGGCACAACGAATGCGGCAGAGACGTTTTCACCAGCCAGCAGCGGCAAAGTGCATAGTTTCACCACTGCTTCACGCGCAGAATTAGCGTGAATTGTAGACATTGAGGGCAGCCCCGAGTTCATGGCGATCAGCAAATCCAGGGCTTCAGCTTCACGCACCTCGCCGATAAGCAGCCGGTTGGGGCGCATACGTAAAGATTCTTTAATTAAGCGTCGCAGTGGAATTTCACCGCGATCTTCAATATTGGCGCTGCGCGTTTGCATAGCTACACAGTCGCGGTTACGCAGCCCCAGCTCAAAGACTTCTTCGCAGGTCACCACCCGTTCTTGGGGTGGAATGGCGGCCGCCAGGGCCCGCACCATGGTGGTTTTTCCGGCTTGCGTGGCCCCTGAAACCACCACGTTTAAACCCACGGCCACGGCGGCGTCGAGAAAGCGGGCAGCTTGGGCGGTTAAAGAGCCCAAGCGCACCAGGTCGGCTGTGCGCGCCACTCTAGCTACGTGTTTGCGGATATTTACCGCCCATTTACCTGCGGTGATAGGTGGGATCACTACGTGCAGACGTTCGCCGCCGCGCAGTTGGGCGTCCACGAAGGGGCTAGACAGGTCTAGACGCCGTCCAGAGGCGCGCAGCAGACGCTCAATTATTTGCTCTAATTCCTGGCTTTCGAGGATGGTGGTGGTTAGTTCGCTGCGTCCACCGCGCGAAATAAACACCTGGCCGGGGCCGTTAACCCAAACTTCTTCAATGGAATCGTCGTCCAGGTAGCCTTGCAGCACCCCGGCGCCGGTCAGTTCGGCGCGGATTTGGCGGGAAAGCTGGTCTAAATCAACATCGCTGGGCACCAGCCCGGCATCTGCGCGCGCTACATATTCTTCACGCACGTAGTTGATGATGTTATTGAGCTCGACGCTGTCTTTGAGCGGGTCAATTCCGGCCCGGCGCACAGCTTTGCGTACCTGCGTACCAAAAAAGTCTGTTGCCACCTTGGCCCCTAACTTCCCGCTCGATACCCCTATGAGCTGGGTAAATACCTTTCCAACTCCAGATTAACGCGCCCTTTAGTTTCCTGCATCACTTTTTTTGAACTTTGTCCGATTGTGACTTGATTGTGTCTTTCTTAAGGTAAAGCATGTGGGCATCATTTGGTACTAAAGTCCTATTTTATTGCTGCTTACTTCTTCGTCAACGACGACGGCGCCCACCTGGCACCCGCCCCGACCAGAACTCCCCCAGCCTGGCACCCACTGCGGCGTTGCTGTCGAGCTTGACCCCCAGGCGCCGTCGAGACCAAACCGTGCCGGCGGCGTCGAGACCAAACTGTGCCGGCGGCGTCGGCCCTAGGACCCAGCAAACCAGCCCACCAGCCACGCTAGCAACAGGCGTATCACGGGGGCTTATTCCCCAAGCGGCGGCGCGGCAAGGGTGCAACCACTAAGCCGTGTTTTACGCTATAGGCATGTCTCGTGAGCGTTCCTACCTGAACCTGGCTGCGCTGGCGGTTGTCGCCGCCCCCAATGTGATCCCCGCGCGGTTGGCCCTTCCCCAGCACCGAGACGCAGATCAGACCCTCACTGGACTGATTGACGTGCAAGGACGGCACTGGGAAGTAATCCACACCACCAACCCCACCATTGGCGCCGCACTGATTGCGGAGTCGCGGGTGCTTAAACAGATTGGCCGGCGTGTAGACGGTGGCTACGTGGACTTTGACGTGCCGCGCCCTGAAGGTGGGGTGACTCTTCCAGACAAGTCGTATGTGCAGGTCCGTTCCCACATCCCCGGTCACCCACTAGCTATTGAATCCCTGCGCCCTGGCCCCGGCCTGGCTGCCGGCCTGGGACGCGCGCTAGCTCAGCTGCATGAAATTCCCCCCACCCTGATCGAAGAGGCCGGCCTGCCGGTGCTCACTGCCGCCGATGTGCGCAGCAACTGGCAGTCTTTATTCGACGACGCTGCCATGACCGGCAAGGTTGATTCCAACCTGTTGGCCCGCTGGGAGTCGGCGCTGGATGAGGATCTATGGTGGCGCTTCCACCCCGTGGTAGTGCACGGTGACCTGGCCGAAGAGAACATCATTACCGGCGGCGGCTCAATTTTGGCTTTCAAAGGGCTAAGCCAAATGCGTGTAGGTGACCCGGCTGAGGATCTGGCCTGGGTTTATTCCAGCGCCCCGATTGACACTTTGGATGTGATCGAGGAAGCCTATGACCGTGGCCGCATTGAGGGCGTGGATAAATACCTGCGGTTGCGCGCGGAACTGGTCAGTGAGCTGAACCTGGCGCGTTGGCTGCTGCACGGGGTGCGTACCAAGGATGACGCAATCATTGATGAAGCTGTAGAAATGCTCGAAGACCTGGCCGAGCAGGTGGGCGACGAGCTATTTGTGGAGCGCTCAAGGCCCATGGCGGTGGTGGCTTCCAATGCTTCGCCGGATATTTCCCCTGATGACGACAGAGACGACAGTGCTTATAGCGACGACGGCGATGACATGTCTGGCGACAGCACTTACGGCACTGATTACGACTCTGATGCCAAGACAGTTGGTAAAGAAGCTAATTACGACGACGCCGGGAACTATGCGAGTGCTGACAGCGCAGATGACTACCACACTGCGGATGGCTACCACACTGCGGATGGCTACCACACTAATGCGGGGGGCCAAGACGAGTCCGGCTCTGGGACTAGGGCCGATGAAGACTACTACGACGATTTAGATTACGAGTCCTACTCTGGCAACTACGGTAGCTCTTCTGGCCACGACGAAGAAAAACAGCCCGAAGCTAAGAAGTCTGAGAAGCTCACTGTTGGCGCTCTGGGGTCAAAACTTAGCGCTAGCTTTAGTTCGAGGTTCAGCGCTGGTACTTGGCGCGGGCGAGAACCCAGCGCGGAGAGCAGCTCTACCTTGGATCTAAATACCGAGGGCCGCGGCGCCAAAAGCGCACAAGATGCAGCAGAGCAAACCCCCGATGTTCACAGCCCAATCATGGGGCTTAGCGCAGCTAGCCCAGATCTAGGTTTTGACACCTCAAGCCTGGGTATTGCACGCAGTCCTTATAGCCCCTACAGCCCGTACACGCCTGCAAGTGCGCAGATCGAAATCGTCAGTGAAGAAAAGTTTACTGGCGGCGTCGATCTGCTGGCCCAGCGGGAGAAGAGCGCTAAAAACCAGGCCTGGGCGCGGCGTCGTACAGCCACACCAGACACGGCCACGGAGATCTACCGCATGGACACAGCGCCGATTGAAACTGAGGAGCGCTGAGCTTGCAGGCTCAGCATTTGATAACTGTGGGTCACATTTTGAAATGCCGCCCACAAATACTGACATTTCATCCCTTCCCTATAAAACCCCATGGAATTTTTATAGGGAAGGGATGATTTTACCTGTGTTTGTTTACCTGTGTTTGTCTGTGCCTGAGTTAGTGCTGAGCGCGCAGGGTTTCTAGGCGCTCCTTGAAGACATCTAGGCCAATGATTTGGCGGGGGCGCAGCTCATCAACATGGCCGTCTTGCACATACACATAGGCCGCGCGTACCTGGCTGATATCCACGTTTTGGCTGGCGGCCCAGGCATGCACATACAGCGAAAGCTGATCTACCCGCACGCGCTGACCACCGGTTTTCCAGTCCACAATCAGCCACTGGGCGCGGCCTTTTTCAACCGCTTTAAACACGGCGTCAATACGGCAACGCACATTGAATCCAGCCAACCTAATTTCCTGGTCAATTTCGGTGGCGTAGGGACTATAGCCTTGCAGTATCTCCAGGTCAGCGACGTTATTAAGCCAGTCGTTAACCTGCTTGCGGTCGGCGGGGCTCAGGCGATCACTGCCGGCTTCAGCTAGCGAAAGCAAAGTGCCTTCACTGTTTAGACGCTGCGACATTTCCTCATGGAAGGCTGTACCTAACCGCGCTGCCTTGGAAGGTGGCGGCGGCAATGGGCGACGCAAAGACATGATGAAGTCTTCTTTACCCACTTTGGCCATGGCCGTGGCAGCCAGGTGACTAGGCAAAACAATTTCCTGCCCGTTTTCTTGGCGGATTTGGCGCTCTTGCAGCAGCAAGCGGGCTTGGCGCCACCAATCATCAAGCTGCGGAGCTAAACCTTCCGGTATTTGTAAAGCCTCTTCGGAGCCAACACCCTGGCAGCCGCCCGCCGCGCTGACTAGGGCAGCTGCGCGCAGCCGCAAACTCAGCCCAGCCTGCTTACCCAGCACTGCTTGGCCCGACGCAACGGCACTCAGCCCGGCGCCGTCATGAGCAGTCCCTTTACCAACGCTTCCCCCACCTGCAGCGGTATCGCCAGCACTTGCAGCGCCCCCACCTGCACCAACGCCGTCAGGCTCTGCAACACCTGGCTCTTCCAGGCTGGCCAGGGCGTCGAGCTGGTGCGGCCATACAGACACCGAGCTTTGGTCTAAGGCGCGATTGCTTAAATCATCGTCGCGTTCATCATCTGCTAGGAACTGCACCATCTGTGAACGCTCTAGTTCTTTCAAAAACCGGCTGGTCATCTTGGGGGTCTTTGAAAGCGCCGCATAGTGGCTGGTAGTCAGCAGCAGCTGGCTGCGGGCCCGAGTGTAGGCCACATAGGCCAGGCGCCGCTCCTCAGCCACCTCCCATTTACCAAGCTCACTGCGGTATTCCTCGCCGGCAGCCAAAATCGCATCTTTACCGGCCTGGGGGCTAAGCCCAATGAATGGGCACGGCGGCAGCGAGTCATAGTCACGGCGCAGAGTGTGGGGGAACTCGCTCACCTGGGTGATCCAGCTGTTTGCCAGCACCGTGTAGTCCTCTTTAGGCCGGCTACGGTAGCTGGGGAAATTGGCTTCCACCAGGCCGGGAACCACCACTATGTCCCATTCCAAACCTTTGGAGGCGTGCACGGTTAGCACTTGCACCGCGCCGGGGGCGGGCTCAACTTCAGGTAGTTCCAGCCCGCGTTCTTGGTCTTGGGCCGCGTTTAGCCAGCCTAAGAACACTTGCGCCCCAGCTTCAGGGTTTTGGGATTTGAACGACGTCGCCTGGGCTCGCAGCGCTGCTAGCGCCCGCGCCCCCACCTCATTTACATCCACGCGCGCAGCAGCTTCAACATCCAACCCCAGGGCGCGCTCAGCCCAGGAGATGAAGTCCACCAGTTCCAAGTTGGCGGCCCCATTAGCTTCTTGCAGTATGCGCCCTAGGCGTTTGGCTTGGTATAGGCCCGCCGGTGACAGCGCGCAGGCATATTTTTTGCAGAAAGCTTCAAATGCCCCAAAGTTAACCACTATCTCGCTTAGGGCCTCAGCTAGCAGCGGCTCAGCGCTACTTTGCCCAGCGCTGGCGCGGGCGTTAACCAGTTCGCGGGCAAAGCTCCACACCACGTCTAGATCGGCGGCGTCGATCCCTACCAGGTCAATTAGCCGCATTAAGCGGTCGGCGCTGGTGGGGTCTAAAGCCACACTCATCAGGGCGCGCACGTCAGCCACTTCGGGCACATCCAGCAGGCCACCTAAACCCACCACCTCTACCGGGATGCCACGCTCAATCAGGGCGGCCACGATCGGGGTGAATTGGCTGCGGGTACGGCATAGCACCGCCATAGATTTACTTGGAGACCAACGCTGGGCCAGGAATTTGGCGATCAGCTCAGCTTCAGCCAGGCCATCTTGCACTCTGGCAGCCCACACTTTGCCGCGCTCATCGCCCACCCCGGGGCGTTTAACCAGTTTTTCTACTTTCACCTGACCACTGGCACGCAGCGGGTCACTGATGCGGTTGGCTGCCTGCAAGATTTGTGGATCGTTACGCCAGGCAGTGGATAGTTGCAGCACCGGGCCGGCGCCGTTGCTGAAGTGGCGGTGGAACTGGCCTAGCGCCGCTGAGCTGGCGCCGCGCCAACCATAAATGGCCTGGTTGGGGTCACCCACAGCCACCACTCCGCACCCGGCAAAGAGGCTGGAGAGCAAAATGGTTTGCGCCACCGAGGTGTCTTGGAACTCATCTAGCAGCACCGCTTTGAAGCGGTCACGGTATTGGGCGATTACGCGCGGCCCCACCCGCTCATCAGTAACGATCCGGCATGCCAGTGCCACCTGGTCGCCAAAGTCCACCAGTGAGTTTTCACGTTTGTAGTCAATGTAGCGCTCCACCAGATCCAGCACTTGGATACGTTTGGTCATGGCTGGCAGGCTTTTGGCGTCAATGGCTTTGGCTGCCCCGCGCACTGAGCGCAGGTCTTTTAGGTTCTGGCCCAGATCTGCCATCAGTTCGCGGGCTTCATCTACGCTAAGTAAATTTTCGTTAAGCGAGTTGGCTACCTGCAGGGCTAGTTCGGTGGCTGAATCTAGGGAACTGAAGGGTTCTTCAAATTCTTGGCCCCAGTTTTCCATCAGCTCATACATGATCTGCCAGGAGCTGGCGGGGGTCAGTACGGCGGTGTCGGTTTCCAGGCCTACTTCCAGGCCCCATTCGCGCACTAGGGAGCCGGCAAAGGAGTTGTAGGTGGCTACGGCGGCCTCCCCCGCCACTGCTGTGAGCTCTTGGACTTGGCTGTTGCTGCCCCCTGCCTCGGCAGCCGTGGATGGGCCGGCAGCTGTGGACGGGGCGTCAGCTGACGCTGACTCATCAGTGTTAGAGCGAGTACTTGACGGTGTCCAGCCAGGATAGCGATACAGCTGGCCGAGTCGGTTTTCGATGCGTTCGCGCAGCTCATGGGTGGCTTTACGGGTGAAGGTTAGACCCAGTACTTGGCTAGGGTCCACCTGCCCACTGGCCACCAGGTAGGTTACGCGCGCACTCATGGTGGCGGTTTTACCTGAGCCGGCCCCGGCCACCACCAAAGTTGGTTTTAGGGGCGCAGTAATTACCTTTTCTTGCTGATCAGTGGGCATATGCTTTTCACCCAACGCCGTAAATAGCTGAGCGGGGGTTAAGCGTTGCGGCGGCGTAGGTAGGGCTAGAAACTGGGCCCCGGCTGCTGGTTTTGGTGCGCTCATAGGTAGTTCCGATCGCTTAGGGCGGGGCAGAAATCTTGGTAGGCGCAGTGGCGGCAGTGTTCTCCGGTGCGCGCCTGATAGCTGGGCCCTAAACTGTCGCGGGCGGCGGCGCTGATCAGGTCTGTGTCCCAGCCTTGGCCAGTTTCTAGGTAGTCACTGGGGGCTAGCTCGCGCGAGCCGGGATAGGTTAAAGCATCCACCTGGGCTTTTTTGTTTTCTTTACCCAGCATGATGAGCGCCCCACCGTGCACGTTTTCGCCCCGTGCCTGCAGGGCTACACGGTAAGTGGCCAGCTGAGCGTTGGTTTGGGCGCCGGCAGAGTCCACACTGGCGCCGGTTTTAAAGTCGATTACATCTATGCCTTGACTGGTGTGTTCTAGGCGGTCTGCGCGCCCAGAAATTTTGATTTTAAGCGGGGCGCCATCCACTTCTAGTTCCACCTGAGCGCGCACTGGGCACTCCACTTCTACCTGCATGTTTGCGGGACTGTTGGCCAGGTAAAGGGCCAGGTTTTCCACCATTTTCTCTACCCGTTGGTTTTCTTGGCGCCCATACCAACCCCCGGGTAGCTGCAGGCTGGAGCGTTCACGATAGAACAGGTCTAGTAGCTGTTCGCGGCTCAGCCCATGTTCTTGACCTTGCTGGGCCAACCAGTGGATTAGCGCCCCGATCTGCTGGGCGCTGGAGCTTGCCGGCGAGCCCCCGTGGCGTTGCAGGTACCAGCGCAGCGGGCAGGTTTCAATGTTTTCTACGTCTGAGGGTGAGAGTCTCGCCCCGCGTTGGCGGGCTTGGTTTACGCGCTGGGCTTGCAATTTTTTAAGGGCGACGACGGCGTGGGTGGCCACCTGCGTGCCCAGGCGGTCTTGGCTCTCTAGCTGGGCGGGCAGATCGGTGAGGAATTGACTGGCCCCAGCGATTCCCAGCCAGCTGCGTGGATCGGCTCCGGGCACCCCACGCTGGGCCAGGGCGGCTAGTAGCGCGGCGATTTGGGGGGCCTCGGTACCGTTGTTGTGTTTTAAATCAAGCATTAATTGCCGACGTAGCGTAGCTACCAGGCCGCGCAAAGTGTAGGCTCCGCCGGGCTGGATTGGTTCAACCGGTATGGCGCTTTGGCGGCTTAGGTAGTTGAAGAAACTGGAGGGGCCTTGCTCGCCGCCGTTAACTGCTCCCAGCCACAGTTGACTGTTGGCCCGTGACATGGCGGCCACCAGCAGGCGCATCTCGTCACTGCAAATCTGGGCGCGGGCTTGAGCCAGGGCTTGGGGGTCCAAGCTGGCAGTTAAGCTAGCTAAGTTGACAGTGTCAGCTATACGTTGGGAGACAATGTCGGTTAGTAAACCGGTTTGGGTAAGGCTGTCACGTAGGCGCAGGTTAGGCCACACGCCGTCGTCGATACCTAAAACCGCCACAAACTCCCACTGACGCCCCGCGCAGGCCGCCACCGTCAGCACCGAAACACCCTGTGGACGCGCCCCTAGAGCCGCCACCGAGTCTGAGGCCACCTGCTGGGCCTCTAGCTCATCAAGGAACTGCTGGCCGGGGGCTGAAGGATTGCGTTCACTCCACACCTCTAGACGTTTAAACAGGGAAATAACCACGTCCAGATCATGATCGGCGCGTTGGCGTAGCAGCGAGTCGGCCTCAATGTCTAGGGCCAGTTGGCGCCAGTATTGGGCTTTGCCGCTGGCCTGCCAGGCCCCCCACACCAGGGCCTCTAGCCCTTCGCTGCGTTCTTTAGCCAGGGCCTCATTAATGGCTTGGGCTACTTTAGCTTTGGCTGCCAAGGTGGGGGCTGCTTCTAGCTGGTCAAACAGCTCAGTGTCGCTAAGCACTCGGGTGCTTAGGTGATCTGGGCTCTCCCCCAAAATACGTCGCAGCCGACGTAGCTCAATGGCGCTAAAGCCCACCAGGGGACTTAGTAGCAGGGCGCGGGCTGCTTCTTCTTGCACCACCGGTACGCCCAGTAGCTGCTCTAGGGCGGCGCGGGCGCAGTCAAGTAGGGCCTTCGCGGCTGGTTCACTGCGCAGCAGTAGGGCAGGGGTGTCTGGGGCTAGGGGTACTCCGCCGCGCCGTAGTTCTTGACGGATCAACTCCACCGAGCTGCTTTGGCGCACAATCACCGCCATTTGCCCCCAGGCCAGGCCTTGCTCTAGATGCAGTGAGCGCATATGTGCGGCCACGGCACCCACCTGGACAGTGTCATCTGGGGCTATTTTGAAGCACACGCTTTGGCTGTTTTGCGCCAAATGCTGGTAGTTGGGGCGGCGTTGGCTGATGCATCCGGCTACCTGTACTTGCTGCACGGCCAGTTCAATTAGAGCAGCGATTTGGCGTGAGCCGCGATGTACTTGCGGCAGGGTTAGGGCCACGGCGTCAAAGTCGCGTGCGGCGCTGGCCAGCATTAGTGGGTCACCGCCACGGAAGGTTTCAACCGCCTCGTCGGGGTTGCCTAACACCACTATTTGGGTGCTGCGTCCGTCCTTGTGCTCGACGTCGCCGGGGCTAGTCACGCCGACGCCGCCAGGCTCCCCCGCACCAGTGGCGTCACCAGATCCATTCGCACTGCTGCGGCTGCCAGGTCCTTGCGCACCACTGGCGCCACCGAGGCCAGCGCTTGGCATCTGGCCAGCCGACCAGCCTTGTCCCTCAGCCTCGCCAAGGTTTAGGGCAGCTAAAGCGTGCAGTAGGCGGGCGGTGGCCGCCGTGCAGTCTTGGTAGTCGTCTACCACCACCAGATCTGGCAGCTGCGGCGGAGCGGTTACATCGGCTTGATACCAATGCTCTAGTGCATATAGGGCCCGATCTTGCAGGCGGGCAGTGTCTAGTTTCAGCGCCATGGCCCGGTTGGCGGCGCTGATGTCACTTTGGCTGTCCCACAGTTTTAACAGTGGCGCCGCCTCACACCACAGCTGTACCTGGGCGGCCTGGCCCAGTTGCTCTAGCAGCTGGTAGTCAACCCCCAGCTCACCGCAGCGCGAGAACAGGTTACGGATTTGGGCGCGAAAACCGCGTGTTTGAGTTACTTCAGCTGGTTGAGACCAGCTGACCTGGCCAATTAGCTGTTCTAGGGCGGCGTCCTCATCAGCGCCCATCAGCAACACCGGGGCTGGCAGGGGTTGTAGGCGCTGGCTAAACCACTGGCTTAGGATGCGCAGCGCAAAAGCCGCCGGGGTAAACACGCGCGGGGTGTCCACCTGCACCGACGCCGCCGGGGCGGCCCCCGCAGCATCCTGGGTATAGGTTTGGGCTGACGCCGCCGGGCCGGCCTGGGCCGGGCCGGACTTATCCGCTGGGACGCCTGAGTCTGCCGTCGGGCCGGTCTGAGCTGGGCTGGGCTGAGTTTGGGGTGACTGCGACGCCGCTTGGCCCTGGCGGCTGGCCAGCTGGGTTTGAGCCTGCACCAAATAAGTGCGCAGCTGATCTGCACGCACGCGCGTGGGGCTAAGCAACACTGCTTGACGCCCCTGCGCCACCGCCTGGGCCACCAGGGACACCGCTAAAGTAGTTTTGCCACTGCCCGGCGCCCCCAAAGCCACCAAATTTCGCCCTTCGCCAACTAGCTGGGAGGCTTTAGTGGTGAAAGCGTCTGGTTGTGGCAGCTCAAAGCGCTGCGACGGCGGCGTTAAGCAGAATTTGCTCATGTAACTATTGGAACACAGCTTATACACGCCAATTCGTGTATTTTTTGCATTGCAGTAGCATTATGTAAGTAAATTTCCCGCATTCCCTGCCGGCCCACTACTTCTTTACTAGGAGCTTTACATGCAGGTCACCATCGGCATCACCAACGTTGCGCGCGAGCTAACCTTCGAGACCAATGACAGCCAAGAGCGCGTACTTTCCACCATCAAGGCCGCTCAGGGCTCCCCCGCCGTAGTTCTCGACGACGACAAGGGCCGCAAGGTTTACGTGCCCACCTCCGCCATTGCCTACGTAGTGCTGGGTGAAAGCGAGCCGCGTCGCGTGGGCTTCGCCCTCTGATTCTTCAGGCGCCTTCTTTAGACTGCTGCTGGGCGCCACTTTTTAGGCGTCCTAGGCGCCGCGCCGCCAGCTAGAGGCGCGCACAAAACCCCACCGGCCTAGCCGGTGGGGTTTGTTTTTATGCAGATAGCCTCATACGCGCAGGCCCAGGCCCTTCATGCGGGTGGCCGCCCCAGCAGACAGGGCGTCGTGGTAGCCCTGGCGGGCGGCGTCGTCGGCAGCTAAACCCTTAAAACGTGCCAGCAAAGCGTGGAAAGTACCCACTTCCTCACCAACCACGCGCCGCCCCCACAGCCCCAAGCGGGCCGCCAGCTGCGGGTCAGAACCGGCTGCACCCAAAATACTGGCAGAAGCAAAAGCATCCAGCTCACGGTGGTCCAGATAGGGCGCCAGCTCAGAGGCCAGCGCCGGAGGCAGCAGCGAAACCGCATGGGCCGCAAAGTCGCCCAGCAAACCCATACCCAAATAAGTCTTAAGCACACGCTCAGGCCAGTCAGCCGGGCGAGTACGCTCATCGTAATCACCCAGCGCCCCCATAAACGGCTGCGCATTATCTAGCGCATCAACCCCCAGCTCACGGCTACGGGTAGAAACCGCCTTAAAATCCTGCGTGGTTTGGGCACTTAGCCGCATCAACGCGGCCCGCGTGACCATGTCGGGAGCCATATAAGCATCCTTGCCCAGGCGAATGGATTGCACCGATAAAGACCAGGTAACCAGCCCAGCCACCAAATTAAACGCGGGGGCCCCAGAGGCTGAAACATTAGAAGCAGTGTCCATGGCAACAGTTTAGTCAAAGCCGCTCACATTAGTGAGGCGCTGACGTGAACTACCCCATTTACACTGCCATAAAGCCAAAAAAGCGCCTAAAGTTGAAGGCATATATGAGCGAGAACAATACTGACATTGAGGCCACAAACACTGGCCTAATTAACTCCGCTGCCGCCACCGCTGTGCGCCCCGATGAGGTAGACGCAGACATCAGCGCCACCGCCGACAGCCTTGATTTAGAAACCAAGACCTTCGCCCAGTACGGCGTAGAAGAGGAAATTACCAAGGCCCTAGACGAACGCGGCATCACCCACCCCTTCCCAATCCAGGCATTAACCCTGCCGGTGGCGTTAGATGGGGCAGACATTATCGGTCAAGCCAAAACCGGTACCGGTAAAACCCTAGGCTTCGGCATCCCGCTACTAATGGACACCCTAGGTCCCGGCGAGGAAGGTTGGGATGAAGACCCGGCCTCCGGCAGCGCCCAGGCCCTGGTTATTCTGCCCACTCGTGAGCTGGCTAAACAGGTAGCTGAAGAGCTCAGCGCCGCCGCCAAATACCGCACCGTGCGCATCGCCCAGGTTTATGGCGGGCGTGCCTATGAGCCCCAAATTGAGGCCATTAAAGCTGGTGCGGAGGTTATTGTGGGTACCCCCGGGCGCCTGCTAGACCTGATTAATCGCGGCATTTTGCGTCTAGACCACGTCACCACCGTGGTGCTTGACGAGGCAGACGAAATGCTTGACCTGGGTTTCTTGCCTGACGTGGAAAAGATCCTGGCCGCTACCCGCCCCGACCGCCAAACCATGCTCTTTAGCGCCACCATGCCGGCCGCAGTGATTGCCCTGGCCAGGCGCTACATGAACCAGCCCACCCATATTCGGGCCCAGGAAGATCCCGCAGACGACACCCTCACAGTGCGCAGCGTATCCCAGTACGCCTACCGCGTGCACGCCATGAACAAGGTGGAGGTTATCTGCCGCATTTTGCAGGCCCGCGAGCGCGAAGGCTGCATTATTTTCTGCCGCACCAAGCGCACCGCCGACACGGTCACCCGGGAGCTGTCCAGGCAGGGTTTCGCCGTGGCCGCGCTGCATGGTGACTTGGGCCAGGGCGCCCGCGAGCAGGCCATGCGTGCCCTGCGTAACGGCAAGGTGGATGTGCTGGTAGCTACCGACGTGGCCGCCCGTGGTATCGACGTCGACGACGTCACCCACGTTATTAACTATGAGTGCCCCGAAGACGCCATGACCTACGTGCACCGCATCGGCCGCACTGGGCGCGCCGGCAAGCACGGCACGGCGGTCACCTTTGTGGATTGGGAGGACCTGCCGCGTTGGCGCCTGAACTGCAAGACGCTGGGCTTGGAGTATAAGGAGCCGGTAGAGACCTACCACACCAGTCCCCACCTCTACAGTGACCTGGATATTCCTGAGAATGTGGGTAACCGCCTGCCGCGCTCGCAGCGTAAGCGTGAGGGTTTAAGCGCTGAATATATTGAGGATCTGGGCACCACTGGCTCTCGCTCTGCCGCCCGTTCTCGCGGCCGCTCTCGGGGTCGGGGGCGCGCTCACCGTAAGGCCGACGACGCCGTGCGCACTAAGCAGGCTAAGTCGCGTCGTCCCCGTAAGCGCACTCGCGGTGCTCGCCGCACTAAAGCTGAGTAAAACCAACTGGACAAAACCAGCTTGAAGCCGGCTAGAAGCCTGCCGAAAAGCCTGCTAGCCAAGGCTGCTGGTTAAGCCTGCAGCCAAGCCACAAAAACTGGGTAGCTTCTTAAAACCCACTGAGTGAGCTCTAAGGAGTACACTGGCTCAGGTAGGCTCCTTTAAACGCCGCAAACCCCCGTGCTCTAACGAGCCGGGGGTTTGTTCTTGGTTTTGCAGCCAGCGGCATACGGTTTTGATTGGCCACGCGCCTAGGCGCCCTGAGCTGGGCCCTTGGCCTCCCGCACGGCGAACGGTTTTGGCCGCTCGCGCAGCAGGTCCCACCGCTAAGGGCGTTAGGCCCCGAACTGCTTTACGAAGGTCTCTACCGCGTCCACCATCATCTGCACCGCAATAGCTGCCAGCAGCAAACCGGCAATGCGGGTTAGCAGGGTGATACCAGATTGCTTAAGAATCCGGTTAAGCACCGTGGAGAAGTGCAAGGTGAGCCAAATGATCACGTGTGACATCACGATAGCCACACCCACACTGATCCAACCGGCGGTGGAGCCAGAAGAATCAGCTGCCACCATGGCGGCCACAATCGCACCGGGCCCAGCCAGTAGGGGCGTACCTAGGGGCACTAGGGCTGCGTTAACCCCGCCGGTAGCGTCAGGGTCAGGATTTTCATCCATTTTGTCAGTAAGCAGCTCCAAGGCCACCAACAGTAGCAACAGACCACCAGATAGCTGCAAAGCAGGTACGCTAATGCCTAGAAATTCTAGAATGTAGCGTCCAGCTAAAGCGAATACTAAAATTACGCCAAGGCTAACTAGCGTAGCTGTGCGGGCAGATCTTTTACGCTGAGTATCGGACTGTTTGCCAGTTAGTGACAGGAAGATCGGGATGGCCCCCACCGGGTCTTGAATAACTACCAGCGTAGCTAGCGAGGTAGCAAACACATGGGGTTCAAAGATTTCCACTACCCCTCCAGAATGGGTAGCAGCCCCTGCTCCACAACGCGCTCGTAGAACTCTACCGGCATTAGGTTTTCGCCTAAACGGTTAGGTTTACCCGCCCCGTGGTAGTCGCTTGAACCGCTAATTCCCAGCCCCAGATCCTTAGCAAGACGCAGGGCCTGCGCACGGGCGGCGTCGTCGTGATCGCGGTGATAAACCTCAAGACCAGCCAAACCAACCTCAGCCATGCGAGCAAATACCTCATCGGGAATTAGGCGCTTGCTGCGGCTAGCGGCACGCGGGTGAGCCACCACCGGCACTCCCCCAGCTGCGCGTACCAGGGCGCAGGCTTTGACCGGGTCGGGGGCGTAACGCTCCACGGTGTAGGGCGAGCCAGGCTTAAGCGGGCCGGCAAAAACCTCGCTGCGGTTTTTAAAAGCCCCGGCAGCTACCAGCGCGTCAGCAATGTGAGGGCGTCCCAAAGTGGCTCCGGGAGCTGCCTGAGCGACAACTTCCTCCCAGGTGATGGGGTAATCCTTGCTTAGCCGCTCAACCATGAGGCGGGCGCGCTCATGGCGGGCTTCATGCGAACGCCTAAGCTCGCGGTTTAGCGCCACATTGTCGGGGTCGTGTAGGTAAGAGAGCAGATGCAGGGTAATTCCCTGGTAGGAGCAGGAAATTTCCATGCCGCGCAGCAGTTTCAGGCTAGTGCCTTCAATTGCTTGTGCGGCTTGGTGCCATCCATCTGTGGTGTCGTGGTCGGTCAACCCAATAACGTCCAGGCCGCATTCAACGGCGGAAGCGATTAACTGTGCTGGGGTTTGGGTGCCATCGGAACAACTTGAGTGAGTATGAGGATCAATGCGCACAATTGGATTGTATGGCCTAGGTGGCCCAGGCGCCGTTAGACTCACCCGGTTGCGCTCACCCGGTTGTTAAGATGCCGGCCCTAGAAGTCTTAACGCCTCGCTGCCAGCGAGGTCCCAGCCGCGCCGCCCCCGCACTAGGAGCCGTAGCGCCCAACCCCACTGCCAGCGAGGTCCCAGCCGCGCCGGGGTCCAGCGTTTAAACAGCTTAGGGCCCAGCGCGTTAAACGGCTTATGATGGCTTTATGACTGAGGAAAAATCCGCCGCTTCCAGCGACAACCAGACTTTAGCTGACCGTGGTAACAACCGCTCACGTCAGCCTGCCAACTCCGCTTTCCGCGAGTTCATTGGCTCTAACTGGGGCCCGCGCCCAGAAAACACGCAGGGTCGTAACGAGTCTGCCCCTTGGGCTGCTGCCCGCCGTGAGGCTTTGGGCAAGCTGTTCCCCAACAAGCGCCTAGTGATTCCTGCCGGCCCGCTTAAGGTGCGCAACAATGACTGCGATTACCGCTTCCGCCCGCACTCGGCTTTTGCGCATCTGACCGGTACCGGCACTGATTTTGAGCCCGACGCCGTGCTGGTGCTTGAGCCCATCCGTGACGGCGGCGAAGGCCCCACTCACACCGCTGTGCTTTACTTCCGTCCGCGCGCTTCACGTTCAAGCGAAGAGTTTTATGGCGACCCGCGCTACGGCGAGCTGTGGGTAGGGGTGCGTCCTTCCCTGGAGGAAGTTGAGCACGCCACCGGTATCGCTTGCGCCCACATTGACTCTCTAGGTGACGCCCTAGCTAAGGATGCGGGCACGCTAGAACTGTGTGTGGTTAGCGAGGCTGACCCCAGTGTCACTGAGCTGGTCAACCAGGTGCGCAGCCAAAACGGCGCGGTGGACGCCCAGGTTAACGCCGCTAACGACGCCAAGCTGCTAGAGGCTTTGGCTGAGCTACGTTTAATTAAGGACCAGTGGGAAATTGAGCAGCTGGAACTGGCTGTTTCGGTCACCAAGTCCGGTTTTGAAAAGCTGATTCGTTCCCTGCCGCGCGCCACTGAGCACTGGCGTGGTGAGCGTGTGCTGGAGGGTGCTTTTGGCGCCGTGGCCCGCGAAGAGGGTAACGGTCTGGGCTATGACACCATTGCCGCCTCCGGTAACCACGCCAACACGCTGCACTGGATTAACAACGATGGGCGCGTGCTTGAGTCTGACATGGTGCTGGTTGACGCCGGCGCCGAGGTGGACTCGCTCTACACCGCTGACGTGACCCGTACCCTGCCGGTTTCGGGTACCTTCTCTGAGGCTCAGCGCAAGATTTATCAGGCAGTTCTCGACGCCGCCGATGCTTCTTTCGCTAAGGCTAACGAGCCCGGGGTGCGTTTCCGCGACCTGCACAATGCCGCCATGGAGGTTCTGGCTGAGCGTCTAGAGTCTTGGGGCTGCCTGCCTGAGGGCGTCACTGCTGCCCAGTCACTTTCAGCTGAGGGCCAGTACCACCGCCGCTGGATGGTGCACGGCACCAGCCACCACCTGGGTCTGGATGTGCACGACTGCGCCCAGGCACGCCGGGAAATGTACATGGATGCGCTGCTAGAGCCGGGCATGTGCTTCACCATTGAGCCGGGCCTGTACTTCCGCGCCGATGACCTGCAGGTACCTGAGGAGCTGCGCGGCCAGGCTGTGCGCATTGAGGACGACATTGTCATTGACCCTGATGGCAGCGCCCGTCGCATCACCGCCGATATTCCGCGTGACACCGACGACGTCGAAAACTGGGTACGTTCTCTGCGCGGCTGATACGTAGTTAAGACCGGCGAAATTTAGCCATTAAAACTGTCTTTACTGGCTAATCTAGGTTTTGGGGTGGCACTTACTAAGAGGTGCCACCCCAAAACTATTTGGTTTATTTAGCCGATCTTTTCACACTTTTGAGGTTAGCTCTGGCCATAGCTAGGGGGCTAACCTAAGACCATGGAGGTTATGCGCACCCATTCCACAACCCGCGTCTACATCGCTCGCCTAGCCGGCACAGCGGTCTTTGACCCGCTTGGTGATCAGGTAGGCAAAGTGGTTGACGTGGTCGTTTTAATTAACCTACGCTCAGCCCCCCGCGCAGTTGGGCTGGTAGTTGAGGTGCCCGGGCGCCGTCGAGTATTTGTGCCCCTTTCCCGCGTAACCGCCATGGAACCGGGGGCGGTAATTACTACCGGCGTACTTAACGTGCGCCGTTTCTCCCAGCGTTCACTAGAGACCCTGGTGGTGGGTGAGCTTTTAGATAAGCGCGTAACCCTGCGTGACGGGTCGGGCACCGTGGAAATTCGCGACGTGTGCATCGAAAAAGACCGCAACCATGACTGGAATGTGACGCGCCTATTTGTGCAGCGCCCGGTCACTGGGCGTCTGGGGCTACGCAAGGGCGAAACTTTCACCGTTGAGGTGGGCGACGTCATCGGCCTGTCGCTACGCCCCAATGAGCAGGGGGTTAGCGCCCTGCTGGCCACCATGGAGGATCTAAAGCCTGCTGACTTGGCTGATGCCCTGCACGAGTTACCCCCGGTACGCCGCCTTGAGGTGGCCACAGCCCTAACCGATGAGCGCCTAGCTGACGCCCTGGAGGAGCTTTCGGCTGAGGATTCGCTAGCTATTTTGTCTAAGCTTGAGGCCCCCCGCGCCGCCGACGTTTTGGATGTTATGCAGCCTGACGACGCCGCCGACCTAGTCTCCGAGCTGCCCCTACCTAAAGCTGAAGCCCTGCTGGCCCTGATGGAGCCCGATGAGGCTGCCGACGTGCGCCGCCTGATGGCTTATGACGACTACACCGCAGGTGGTTTGATGACCACTGAGCCTATTATTTTGCCTCCCGAGGCCACTGTGGCCACCTTCCTGGCCCACGCCCGTAAGGAGGAAGGCAGCCCGGCCCTGGCCACCATGGGTTTTGTGGCTCGCCCCCCGCTAGAGTCACCTACCGGCCGTTTTATTGGCGTGGTGCATTTACAGCGGGCCCTACGCGAGCCTCCCCAAACCCTGGTGGGCTCCATTATTGATCGGGATCTGGAATCAGTTTCCCCGAGTGACTCTATTGGTACGGTTACCCGTATTTTGGCTACCTATAACCTAACCGCCTTGGCTGTAGTAGATGATGCAGACCGCCTGGTGGGAGCCGTCAGCGTCGATGACGTTTTGGACCACCTCATGCCCGATGACTGGCGTGACGCTGACGATGACGTAACCGATGAGGCCATCGAAAAGAGTGCAAATGGCTGACTCTCTAGACACTCCCCTAGACCCTTCACAGCGCGGCTGGAAGCCGTGGCGGCGCGGCGGCGGCGATAAGGACGGTTTTGGCCGTTTTGCTGAGGCCACCGCCCGATTTATGGGTTCACCCTCATTCGTGCTGTATATGACCATTTTCGTAACTGCCTGGATCGTTGCGAATGTGGCCCTAGCTAGCGTGGGTTATGCCTGGGATGAGTACCCATTCATCCTGCTTAACCTGGCTTTTTCTACTCAGGCTTCATATTCAGCGCCGCTGATTATGTTGGCACAGAACCGCCAAGATGACCGTGACCGCGTAACTGCTGAGCAAGATCGCCAGCGTGCCGAGCGCAACCTGGCTGACACTGAGTTTCTGACCCGTGAAATTGCGGCGCTGCGTCTAGCTATGAATGATGTGGCTACCCGTGACTTTGTGCGTTCAGAGATGCGTGACTTGCTAATGGAGATTGTGGCTGAGGAACGTAACCTGATCCAGGCCGCCGCCCAGCAGCAAGCCGAGTTTGCTCAGCGCCAAGCTCAGCTAGATGCGCAGCAACAGTTAGATCAGCAGTGCCAACAGCAAAACAACCCTACTTCCAAGCGCGACTAGACGCCGTCTATTGGCCCAGCTAACAACCTTTTGATAGCGGCAGCTTTTTCGCTGCTAGATATCTCAAATGTGATCTATGACCGCACTGCTTCTATAGAAGTGTTAGCTGGGCTTTAGTATTAGCTCATGACACTACCCACCCAAGAGGCTATTGAGGCCGCTCTAGAGCGCGTCATCGATCCTGAAATTCGCCGCCCAGTTACGCAGCTGGGCATGGTGCGTTCTATTGATATTGCCGACGACGGCGCAGTTACTATCGGTTTGAACCTCACCGTGGCAGGTTGCCCGCTTAAAGACACCCTAACCGCTGACACCCAACGCGAGGTTGGCGCCGTCGCTGGCGTAACCAGCGTCAAGGTGGAGCTGGGGGTTATGAACGACGAGGAGCGTGCCGCCCTACGCACAAAGCTGCGCGGTGGCGTGGCCGAGCCGGAAATTCCTTTCACTAAGCCCGGTAGCCTGACCCGCGTCTATGCGGTCACCTCCGGTAAGGGCGGCGTTGGTAAATCTTCTGTAACCGCTAACTTGGCTGCCGCCATGGCCGCCCAGGGGCTCAACGTTGGCGTGGTTGACGCCGATATTTACGGTTTCTCTATCCCCCGCATGTTGGGTGTGGACCACGTACCCACTCAGCTTGACGGCATGATTGTGCCCCCGGTTTCCCACGGGGTGAAGGTTATTTCTATCGGCATGTTTGTGGGCGAACACCAGCCAGTGGTGTGGCGTGGCCCGATGCTGCACCGCGCCGTGCAGCAGTTCCTCACCGACGTGTTCTGGGGTGATCTAGACGTGCTGCTGCTAGACCTACCTCCAGGAACCGGTGACGTGACCATTTCGGTGGCTCAGCTGCTGCCCAACGCCGAGATTTTGGTAGTAACCACCCCGCAGGCGGCTGCCGCTGAGGTGGCTGAGCGTACCGGCCTAATTGCCAGCCAAACCAAGCAGAAGGTGGTTGGGGTAATCGAGAACATGTCCTACATTGAGCAGCCCGACGGCACGACCCTAGAGATTTTCGGTTCCGGCGGAGGCGCCCAGGTGGCCGCTAACCTGAGCCGCGAGCTGGGTTATGAGGTGCCGGTGCTAGCGCAGCTGCCGCTGGATATTAATGTGCGTGAGGGCTCTGACTGTGGGGTGCCGGCTTCTATTGCCGACGACGGCCGCCCCGCCGCTGGCTCTAGCGCCGCCCAGGGTCTAGCTGGGGTGGCACGCAAGCTGGGTCACCGTGCACGCGGCCTGGCTGGCCGTAGCCTAGGCGTCAGCCCGGTTTAAAGGCACCGCGCCTTAAGCTGCACTTTTAAATCGCCTCTTTAATCTGGCGTTTTTTAACGAGCACGCTTTGAAACGAACGCGCTTTGACAAACCAAACCTTCACCAAACCAAGCTGTGGGGGGCCCGCTTG